>Ga0247737_1001489_pt1 | contig 10110 bp, 7 predicted proteins | sample UWRJL028104C2_FD_180937 | JGI IMG/M metagenome (GOLD analysis project Ga0247737, IMG submission 180937) | Plant litter microbial communities from Arlington Agricultural Research Station in Wisconsin, United States - UWRJ-L028-104C-2 | ecosystem: Environmental > Terrestrial > Plant litter >...
GTAGTAGATCATCGACCGCACCGAGGCGTCGACGTTTCGCGATCCGCCGAAGAAGGTGTTGTTGGTCGGCGTCGGACTGTACCAGCTGTAGCCGGTGAAGACCTTGGCGAGGTTGGAGATGTCGTCCGGGGTGTAGGTCGGGATGGTCGCGCCCGCTCCGTCGCGGCGCTGGGTGCCGTCGTTGTTCAGCTGATAGGTGCCGATGGACATCAGCTGGAGGACTTCACGGGCGAAATTCTCGTCCGGCTTGCGGCCCGAGGCGACATCTTCCTTCTGGTTGGCGAGGTGGGTCAGATAGCGGCCCATCATCGGATGAAGCGCGACCTGCTCCAGCAGGGTGCGGTAGTTGCCGAAGGCGTTGTTCCCCAGCATGTCGTAGTAGGAGGCCGCGCCGCGCGTATCGACCGCGCCGTCCAGCAGGGAGATGACGAAGATCTCCGACAGGGCCAGTTTCATTCGCTCGCGCAGTTGGGCCGGGCTGGTCGCGGCATAGAGCCAGTAGCTTTCGTAGAACTGGTTCGCGCTGATGGTCGCCGTCGGATTGGTCAGCTGCATTTGCGCCAGGCGATTGTCGACATAGGCCAGATGGGACGACGAAACGGCGGTGAGCTGGCCGTCGAGGTAGGCGCCGTATCCCTGGGCCAGGACCGCCTTGATGTCGTTGTCGGTCGGCCCGAACGTCGCCTGGGTCAGGAAGCGCGCCGCGTCCGCAGAGTTCTGGACAGTGTTCTCGACCGGCGTCGTGCTTTCGCGCGAGCCGCCGAAAATAGACATTACCCGGCCATCGCCACACGATGCCAGTCCGACGACCAGCAGCACGGAAAGCGCGCAGTCGCGAATGCGTTTCAACTCTAAGACAGACACGAATGGTCCCCCGACCAAGCTTCGCTATACTTTAGCGGAGCCATGAATTCTTCCGGCATTACACCGATACGGTGAATCGTTCCCGTATTTGGTATTCACGAATTCGTGCGCAGCTTGGCCGTCGCCTGAGGCTCTCGCCAAAGCCGGAACCGGCCCCTACACAGGCGGGACAAGAACGTTGGGGGAAACGTCGTATGCTGATGCGTGTCGTGCTGAGCGCCGTGATGGCGCTGTCCTTGGCCAATACGGGCTGGGCCCAGACCGCACCGCCGGAGCCCGCGATCGCGCCCGCCGCGCCGCTGGCGGAGGAGGCCGAGGCAGAGACGCCCAAGTGGGACGTGCAGAGCCCGCCAGGACCGTCGCACGACGCGGCCATCGACGTCACTGAAGGCACCTGGATGGCGCTGGACGTCAGCCCTGACGGCCAGGAGATCGTCTTCGACATGCTGGGCGACATCTATGTCATGCCCATCGGCGGGGGCGAGGCGCGGGCCATAGCCTCGGGTGTCGCCTGGGACATGCAGCCCAAATACTCGCCGGACGGGACGAAGATCGCCTTCACCTCGGATCGCGACGGCGGCGACAACATCTGGGTCATGAACCGCGACGGGTCGAATCCGACACAGGTGTCCGACGAGAGCTTCCGTCTGCTGAACTCGCCCGACTGGTCGCCGGACGGCGAGTTCATCGTGGCCCGCAAGCATTTCACCGGCACGCGCTCGCTGGGGGCGGGCGAGATGTGGATGTACCACCGCACGGGCGGCGGCGGAGTGCAACTGACCACGCGTCGCACGCAGCAGAAGGACTCGGGCGAACCGGCCTTCTCGCCGGACGGCCGCTATCTGTATTTCAGCGACGACAACACGCCGGGTGACACCTTCGAATACTCCAAGGACGTCAACGGCGAGATCTATGTCATCCAGCGGCTGGACCGCGAGACGGGCGACGTCGAGGAGTTCCTGGGCGGACCCGGCGGGTCGATCCGGCCGACGCCTTCGCCGGACGGCAAGAGCTTGGCCTTCATCCGCCGCGTTCGCTACCAGTCGACCCTCTATGTGATGGACATCGAAAGCGGCCGCGAGACGGCGATCTATTCAGGTCTCGACCGCGACCTGCAGGAAACCTGGGCGATCCACGGCGTCTATCCGGCGATGAGCTGGACGCCGGACAACTCGGCCATCGTCTTCTGGGCCGGCGGCAAGATCCGCCGCATCGACGTCGCCTCCCGCGAGGTCGCCGAGATCCCGTTCCACGTCGCCGACACCCGTCGGATCGAGGAGGCCGTGCGCTTCCCGGTGGAGGTCGCGCCCGACACATTCGACGTGAAGATGATCCGCTGGGCGCGGACGTCGCCGGACGGATCGCGCGTGGTCTATGAGGCGCTCGGCAATCTGTGGATCCGAGACCTGCCCAGCGGCACGCCGCGTCGCCTGACGCGCCAGTCGGACCATTTCGAGCTCTATCCCAACTGGTCGCGGGACGGCCGCTCGATCGTCTACACGACCTGGGACGACGAGGACCTGGGGACCATCCGGGTGGTCCCGGCCGGGGGCGGCGAAGGGCGGGTCGTGACCTCGCACCCAGGTCACTACATCGAGCCGACCTTCTCTCCGGACGGGCGGACCATCGCCTATCGCACGGTGGCGGACGGCTTCCTGACCTCGGCCCTGTGGAGCCGCGAGCCGGGCATCTATCGCATTCCGGCGGCGGGCGGCGAGGCGACCTTCGTGACCGACGACGGCACGACGCCCCAGTTCGGAGCCTCGAACGACCGCATCTATTTCACTGGCCGCGTGGACCGGAACTCGGCGTTGAAGTCAGTCGACCTGAACGGCCACGACGAACGCGTCCATCTGACCAGCGAATGGGCGGCGGACTATGTCCTGTCGCCGGACGAGCACTGGATCGCCTGGACCGAGCGATTCAACGCCTTCGTGGCGCCCTTCACCCAGACCGGGCGACCGGTGACCCTGTCGTCCGACGGCAAGGCCTTGCCGCAGACGCGGTTCACGCGCGATGCGGGCGACTGGCTGACCTGGTCGGGGGACTCGAGCAGCCTGAGCTGGTCGCTGGGTCCGCAGCTGTTCAGCCGCGATTTGAACGAGGGCTTCGCCTTCGTGGAGGGCGCGCCGGCCGAACTGCCCAAGCCAGCGGAGGCCGGGATCAATATCGGTTTCCAGCAGGCCGCGGATCGCCCCGAGGGCCGTCTGGCCCTGACCGGCGCGCGGATCGTCACCATGAACGGCGACACCGTCATCGAGGACGGCGTCATCATCACCAACGGCAACCGCATCGAGGCGATTGGGGCGCGTGGCGAGGTCACGGTTCCGGCCGGCGCCACCGTCGTGGACGTGACCGGCAAGACCATCATCCCCGGCCTGGTGGACGCCCACTGGCACGGCTCGATGGGGTCGGACGAGATCATCCCGCAGCAGAGCTGGGTCGACTACGCGGCCCTGGCCTTCGGCGTGACCACCATCCACGATCCGTCGAACGACACGTCTGAGATCTTCGCCCATTCCGAACTCGCGCGTGCGGGGCGAGTGGTCGGGCCGCGTATCTTCTCGACCGGAACGATCCTCTATGGGGCCAACACCGGCTTCACGGCGGTGATCAACGATCTCGACGACGCCCTGTCGGCGCTGCGGCGTCAGCAGGCCGTCGGGGCCTGGAGCGTCAAGAGCTACAACCAGCCCCGCCGCGACCAGCGCCAGCAGATCATCGAGGCCGCGCGCGAGCTGCACATGAACGTGGTGCCGGAGGGCGGGTCGCTGTTCCACCACAACATGACGATGATCGTGGACGGGCACACGACGGTCGAGCATTCGATCCCGCTGGCCCACCTCTACGACGACGTCCACGACCTGTGGCGCCAGTCGGACGTCGCCTACACGCCGACGCTGATCGTGGCCTACGGCGGGGCTTTCGGCGAGAACTACTGGTACCAGGAGAGCGAGGTCTGGAACCATCCGATCCTGACCCAGTACGCGCCGCGCCGCCTGCTCGACGCGCGCGCCCGCCGGCCGGTGACCGCGCCCGCCAACGAGTGGAACCACATGGCGATCGCCCGTGAGGCCAAGCGCCTGCAGGACGTCGGCGTGCTGGTCGAGACCGGCGCCCATGGCCAGCGCGAGGGCCTGGGGATGCACTGGGAGATGTGGATGATGGCCGAGGGCGGAATGACGCCGATGCAGGCCTTGAGGGCAGGCACGCTGAACGGCGCGCGCGCCCTGGGTCTGGATGGCGACGTCGGCTCGTTGCAGGTCGGCAAGCTGGCCGACCTGGTGGTGCTGGATTCCAACCCGCTGGAGAACATCCGCAACACGACCTCGATCCGCTACACCCTGGCCAATGGGCGGCTCTACGACGACCACATGAACGAGGTCGGGCTGCGCACGCGGGCGAGGGCGCCGTTCTGGTTCGAGCGCGAGGGCGACGAAGGCTTCGCGGTCGGCGCGACGGGAGCCGCGGGCCACGGCAACGAGGGCGACTGAGGTTCGGCGAACGTCACGCAATGTGACGGGCAAGCGTCGCCGTTCTGGGGCATGGTGGTGTCAGCGCCCGTCGCTGGGGCGGGCCGCCTGCTCCCAGAGGTGATCCATGCTGCGCCTGCTCGCCCGCCTGACCGCGCCGGTTCTCGCCGCCGCGTCACTGTCCATGGCCGTTCCCGCCGTCGCGCAGGACAAGCCGACCGTCGTCCTGGTGCATGGCGCCTGGGCTGACGGCTCCAACTGGGAGACGGTTATCCCCTATCTGCAGCGCGCGGGCCTCAAGGTCGTCGCCGTGCAGAACCCGATGGCCAGCCTTGAGGGCGACGTCGCCAATGTGAACCGGGTCATCGACGATCAGGGCGGCGACGTCCTGCTGGTCGGCCACTCGTATGGCGGGGTGGTGATCTCCGAGGCCGGCAACAACGCTCATGTGAAGGGTCTGGTCTATGTCGCCGCTTTCGCGCCGGGACCGAACCAGTCGGTCAACTCCATCCTGTCGGGCTTCCCGCCGCCGGTCTGGTTCCCGATGCTGCACGCCGATGCCGGCGGCTGGGTGACCTGGCCCGCCGAGGCGATGGCGACCTATTTCTCGGCCGGTCTGCCCGCGGAGTTGCAGGCGGTGCTGGCCTCGACCCAGCATCCGACCTTCCATGGCGTGAACGACAACGCCATCGGCGCCACCCCGGCCTGGACCAACCATCCGACCACCTATGTCGTGGCCACCCAGGACCAGATCATCCCCGCGCCTCTGCAGCAGCATTTCGCCCAGGCGATGAACGCGACCGTGGTGGAGGCCAACGGCGGCCACCTGGTCATGCTGGCCCAGCCGGAAGCCGTGGCGAACGCAATCATCGCTGCCGCGGGTCGCTGACCGGACACTCGGAACCGTCGGCGGCGGCTGGGCTTTCTGTCCTGCTGATTTCCAGCGCCGCCGACGGAGACCGCCATGCCTCGTTACTTCTTCCGACTGCGCGATGGCGAGGTGGTCAGGGACGAAGAGGGGGAGGAACTCGCCGACAACGACGCCGCCTGCGCGGCGGCGGTCGAGGTGTTCGCCGAGACCATCCCGTCCAAGAGCGAGGTGCTGATGGACGGCGGCGACTATGAGGTCATGGTCACGGACGCCGACGCCGCACAGGTGTACAGCATCACCGCGAAGGGCCAGCGCTACTGATGACGATCTCCGACGATGATCCGAATGGCAATCGCCTGTGGGCGGGGATGTCGGCCGACGACAAGGCGGCGCTGCGCCCATACCTGACCTTGCGCCACCTGCCGCAGGGCGATGTCGTCACCCTGTGCGGCGACGAGGTGAAGGTCGTCTACATGCCGGTCACGGCGGACCTGGCCAATGTCATCCGGTTCGAGGACGGACGCTCAGGTATGGCGACCAATGTCGGACGCGAGGGCGTGTCCGGGCTGGCGGCCTTCCTGGCCGACGAACCCTGCGGCTGGGATGTCGAGGTGCAGATCGCGGGCGACGCCTGGGCCCTGCCGGCCGACGCCTTGCGACGGCGCGTGCTGGACAGTCCCCCGCTGCTGCGCCTGCTGATGCGGTTGACCCACAACAACCAGATCGAAGCCGCACAGAACGCCGTCTGCAACGCCGTGCACACGGTGACGCCGCGACTGGCGCGCTGGCTGTTGACCATCCAGGACCGGACGGGACGGGAATCCTTCCAGCTGACCCAGGATGACCTGGCCACGACGATGAGCGTACGGCGGACGACCGTAAATGCCTCGTGGCAGGAGTTGAAGAAGCTCGGCGGAATCACGTCCTCGCGCGGCGTGGTGCGCGTGGCCAGTCGCGATGTGCTCGAGCACGCCGCCTGCGAATGCTACGGCGCGCTGAGGCGGCGGACGGTCTCGGTCGACTAGAGGTAGGGTCCCCACATGAAGGCGACGGCTCCGAAGACACCCAGGGCCGTATAGGCGGCGGCCGCGACGACCACGACGGCGGCGAGGATCTTCAGGGCGGCCCGGGGACTGCGCTGGGCCGCGAAATAGAGCTCCAGCACCGTCAGCGGGATCAGGTAGCTGCCGAAGGTCATCACGCTGTCGACGGGACCGCTCATGTCGTCGGTCAGGCCGGCCGGGCCCCGGTTGAGGACGACCCAGCCCATCAGGCCGACCCTCAGGAACCAGACGCCGCTGACCACCATGAAGGTGCGCATGGCCCACTTTCGATGCTGCTCGAACCGACGCTTGACCGCGCAGCGCCAGGCCAGACCGGCGAAGATCAGGATCAACGCGGCGTCGCCGAGGATGGCGACGTTGGAGATGGTCGACAGATAGGTCCCCCTGACCAGGGCCAGCCAGATGCCGCTCAGCGCCATGAAGATCGCGATGACGAGGAAGATGCGCCCGGTCCAGCGGTGCAGACCGGGCGCCCGACGACGGATGGCGGGGATCAACTGCATCAGCCCGCCCAGGGTCACGACGGCGGCCAGCAGGACGTGGGCGGCGAAGACGATGTTGCCCGTATCGTCGCCCGCGATGTAGCCGTCGATCAGCGGCTTGTCGTTCCAGCCGGCGAAGTTCCCCGTCGCGGTGCGCACCCCGTAGTAGGCCGCGATGAAGCCAATGAAGGCCGTCTGGCCGATGGCGGCGACGCTGAGCCAGAGGAGGCCGGCCCAGCGCAGGGCAGTGGAGGCGACGCCGGTCGCGGGCGAGGGTGAGGCGATAGTCGACATGGAATCTCCCGACGGGTCTCGAACTTGAGATCGTCGGCAGGGATGCGGGTCGGGCGGGTGGTCGGTCTCGCCGATTTGGAATTCGGCCAGAAGTTCTTGTTTCGGGGGCGGGGCCCGGTCATGAAATGACGTCCCCGGAGAGGACCCGATGTCCACGACAGCAGCAGTCAGCCCCGTGACCGCGACCAGCGCCGGCGGACGTTCGTCGAGCCAGCTGCGCCTCTATGCGGCGATCGCGGCGGCGTCGTTCGTCGCCTACATTCTGCACAGGCTGACGACGGGCGGCGTCTCGACGGCGTTCGCGGCGGTCGGTCTGGGGGCCTGCGGGTGGGCGTGGCTGTTGACCCGCGCCCTGTTCGAACCGCCGACCGTGCGCGAGGCCTGGTGGCCGCGCATCGTCATCGGGATCGTCGCCGTGAGTAGCGCAACCGTCGCGCTGGCGCCGTCCGGCGGGGCGGCGGAGCGGGTCGCGGACAATGTCTATGCGCTGGGCGGATCGGCGGCCCTGCTGCTGACCTTCGTCGAGCCGTTCAACCGCTACAGCCGCGACATGGCGTCAGGGGAGAAGCGGTTCCGTCTGACCTTCCTGGGGCTCTACGCCCTGCTGGTCGCGGCCTCGATGCTGGGTCTGTGGGCGGCAAGCGGCAGCCCCGAGGACGCGGCCAGGGACAATCTGATCAAGATCGGCTGCGCGGTCGTGGGATTGGGCGCGGCGATGACGGCGGTCTGGTTCCGCCTGCGCCATCCGCTGACCGAGCCGACGCCGGTCCGACGTGCGCCGACGGCCGAGGACGCGCGCCTGGCCGAGCGGTTGACGCGGCTGCTGAAGGCCGAACAGATCGACAGCGATCCCGACCTGCGGATCGGCGACGTCGCGGCCCGGCTGGGCGAGCCGGAGTATCGGGTGTCGCAAAGCATCAGCGCGGCGATGGGATTCGCCAACTTCAACCGCCTGATCAATCACCACAGGGTCGAGCGGGCCAAGGCGCGGCTGGCCGATATCGACGATGACACGTCCATCCTGGAGATCGCCTTCGACTGCGGCTTCGGCTCGATCGGGCCGTTCAACCGGGCCTTCAAGGATCAGGTCGGCCAGACGCCCCGCGCATTCCGCTCGGCGAGCCGAGAAGCGTCGGTCAGTCGGTGATCGAAAAGGGGACGATGGTGGGTGATGTAGGGTTCGAACCTACGACCCGCTGATTAAGAGTCAGCTGCTCTACCAACTGAGCTAATCACCCGTACCATCGTCGCGCGGTCGTCAGGGACGTCCGGCGAAGGGGGCGGAAATAGAGACATCGGCGGAGGGATGCAAGGCTTTTCCGCGCGCTGTTCCGGTTCGCCGCAGAGCGGTCTAGCATCCCCGCGGAATCGGCCCGGAAAGGGCATCGGGGGAGTTAAGCGAATGGCCTTCTGGAACCGGCGCAAGTCGATCGATGCGATGCATCAGCCCTCGGACGGGCCGAGGCTGAAGGCGACCCTGAGTTGGCCGCATCTGCTGGCTCTGGGCGTCGGCGCCATCGTGGGGACGGGCATTCTGACCCTGATCGGCGTCGGCGCCGGGCTGGCGGGGCCGGCCGTGATGATCAGCTTCGCCCTGGCCGGCCTGGTCTGCGCCTGCGCGGCGCTCGCCTATGCCGAGCTCTCGACGATGATGCCGCAGGCGGGCAGCGCCTACACATACTCCTACGCCGTGCTGGGCGAGCTGATCGCCTGGATCGTCGGGTGGAGCCTGATCCTCGAATATTCGCTGGTCGTGTCGGCCGTGGCCGTGGGCTGGTCGGGTTATGCGGTCGGCTTCCTGACCGGACTGGGCATCGACCTGCCGACGGCGCTGACGGTGGGACCCCATGTCGCAGGGGGACTGGTCAACCTGCCGGCCGTGGCGATCATCGGTGTGGTGACCGGACTGCTGCTGCTGGGCACGCGAGAGAGCGCGACGCTGAACGCGGTGCTGGTGGTCATCAAGGTCGTGGCCCTGATCGTGTTCGTGGCCATCGCCCTGCCGGCGTTCGATAGCGCCAACTTCACGCCGTTCATGCCCAACGGCTTCGGGTCGCCGGCCCTGCCGTTCGGTGAGCTGATCACCGGACAGCCGGCTGTGCAGACCGGGGTCATGGCGGCGGCGGCGATCATCTTCTTCGCCTTCTACGGCTTCGACGCCATCTCGACAGCGGCGGAAGAGACCAAGAAGCCCGAGCGCGATCTGGCCATCGGCATCGTCGGCTCGATGCTGATCTGCACCGTGCTGTATCTGGTCGTGGCGGCCGCCGCGATCGGCGCGCGGCCGGTGGCGAGCTTTGCGGCGAGCCCCGAGCCTCTGGCCCTGATCCTGCGCGAGATGGGGCAGGGTACGGCGGCGCAGTGGATCGCGGCGAGCGCCGTGATCGCCCTGCCGACCGTTCTTCTGGCCTTCCTGTTCGGCCAGAGCCGCATCTTCCTAGGCATGGCGCGGGACGGCCTGTTGCCGACCTCGCTGGCGAAGATCTCGTCGCGCGGCGTGCCGGCGGTGGTGACGGTGTTCACCGCGATCGTAGTCGCCGCGCTCGCCGGCGTCATGCGACTGGACGAGCTGGCGTCGCTGGCCAACGCCGGGACGCTGGCGGCCTTCGCGGCGGTTGGGGTCAGCCTGATCGTGCTGCGGCTGCGCGATCCGAACCGGGTGCGGATGTTCAAGGCGCCGCTGTGGTGGCTGGTCGGGGCGATCACCATCGTCGGCTGCATCGTCTTCTTCTTCAGCCTTCAGACGCGGACCCAGCTGTACTTCCTGTACTGGAACCTCGCCGGCCTGGTCGTCTACTTCGGCTGGTCGATGAGGAATGCGCGTCTGGCCAAGAACCCGGACCAGGCCGCCTGATGTCCCGCCGCGACCTGTCGGGCGCCGTCGACTTCGCCGTGCTGGACCGCACGACGGGCGGCGACGACGGGGTCGCGGAGGAGATACTCGGCCTGTTCGTGCAGCAGGCCGAGATGTGGTCGCAGATGCTGGACGCCCGGATCGAGGGTTGGCGCGACGCCGTGCACACGATCCGGGGCGCTGCGGCGGGGATCGGGGCGGGCGCCTT
>Ga0247737_1001491_pt1 | contig 10106 bp, 7 predicted proteins | sample UWRJL028104C2_FD_180937 | JGI IMG/M metagenome (GOLD analysis project Ga0247737, IMG submission 180937) | Plant litter microbial communities from Arlington Agricultural Research Station in Wisconsin, United States - UWRJ-L028-104C-2 | ecosystem: Environmental > Terrestrial > Plant litter >...
CACGCCGAGCGTCATCATCGCGCTTGTTGTTGTGGCAATCGGCTTCGTTGTGCTGCACTACTCGCGCACCGGTCGCACCGTCTACGCGATTGGCGGCGGCGAGCACTCGGCAATGCTGATGGGCCTCCCGGTGTCGCGCACGAAGGTGCTCGTCTACGTGATCAGCGGCTTCTGCTCGGCCGTCGCCGGGGTGCTCTTCACCTTCTACACGCTCTCCGGATACAGCCTCACGGCCGTCGGCATGGAGCTCGACGCGATCGCCGCGGTTGTCATTGGCGGCACACTTCTCACCGGTGGCTACGGCTTTGTTCTCGGTTCGCTGCTTGGGGTGCTGCTGCTCGGTGTGATTCAAACCATCATCAGTTTCGAGGGAACCCTGAGCTCGTGGTGGACAAAGATCGTCATCGGTTCACTGCTGCTCGTCTTCATTGTGCTGCAGCGTGTGCTGACCGCACGTCGCAAGTGACGACAAGGCCAATAAACTTCAGGTAACCGACCCGGGGGCAACACAGCTCGTGAGCACTGACGACAAGGCGCGAGCCGCGAACATCTTCGATGTTGCGCGCCTCGCCGGTGTCTCGCACCAGACTGTCTCGCGCGTCGTCAACAACCTCCCCAACGTGCGACCGGCCACCCGGCTCCGCGTTGAGGATGCGATCAAGCAGCTGCGATATCGGCCATCGACCGCGGCTCGTTCGCTCGTAACTCGACGGTCTCGCACGATCGGCCTGATCACAACGGGAAACCCTGACTACGGGCCATCCAGCACCCTGCTTGGTTTCAACGAGGCCGCGCGACAGGCGCGCTATCTCGTGAGCATCTCGAGCATGCTCGAAACGGATGCCGCGTCGATGCGCCAGGCCGTCGAACTGCTTCTGAGCCAGAACGTCGAAGGCATTGTGCTCATCGCCGCGCACCGTGGAGCGATCGAGGCCATCCAGGGCATCGACCTCGGCGTTCCGCTCGTCGCTGTCGAGAGCTCTGGACGTGTCGGTTTTCACAGCGTCTCGATCAACCAATTCGAGGGCGCGTACAACGCCACCCGGCACCTCATCGAGCTCGGGCATCGCCGCATCATTCACGTGGCCGGCCCCGATGATTCGATGGATGCGACGGAACGGGTTCGTGGGTGGCGCTCCGCCCTCGCAGAGAACGGACTCGTCGCGCTCGAACCTCTCGTCGGCGACTGGTCACCCGCGAGCGGTTACCGCATCGGGCAGCGCATCGCAGAGTCCCTCGACACAACGCTCGAGTGCACGGCGATCTTCAGCGGCAACGACCAGATGGCGCTGGGGCTGATGCACGCGCTCAGCCAGGCTGGTATCCGGGTGCCGCAGGACGTCAGTGTCATCGGCTTTGACGACATCCCGGAGGCGGAGCACTTCTCGCCCCCGCTCACAACGATCCGCCAGGACTTCGCCGAGCTCGGCCGCACGGTTATGTCGACGCTGCTCGAGCTGATGCTCGACGGAACGCTCGAGGAGGCGCCGCACCCGATCCCGCACCTGGTTGCGCGCGAGTCGACGGGGCCCCTCCCACCGTCGAAATCTGCTCCAAAACTCTAGTTATAAAGCAGTTTTCGACGATTCGAAGGTCGGGTGCAGGGCGCGGGTGTGGTCGACCGCGCGGGTCGAGCCCGTGAGCGTCACCGTGTGCGTCACTCGGATGTCGGCGCTCGACGCCCCGACCCGAAACTCGATGACGCCGGGTTCGACGATGCGGGTACCGGTGCGGCCCGTGAAACTCGCGAGGTCTGCGGGCACGTCGATCGCGACATCCATCGATTCACCGGCGGCGAGGTCGAGCCGGGTGTATCCGATCAGGCGCTGCACGGGACGCACGACCGACGCGACGGGGTCGTGCAGGTAGAGCTGCACGATCTCGGTGCCGGCCAGGTCGCTCGTGTTGCGCACGCGCAGGCGTACGAGGGCGGTGCCGTCGGTCGAGATGCTCGCGGGGCCGTGGTCGAGGGCAGTCCACTCGAAGGTCGAGTAGCCGAGGCCGTGTCCAAACGCGAAAGCCGCGGTCGGGTCGAGGTTCGACACCTCGGTGCGCGCGGCGAGGGGCGCCGCGAGGTAGGTCGACGGCTGCGCTCCGGGGTGGGCTGGCACACTCACCGGCAGTCGCCCGCTCGGGTTGACCCGCCCGCTCAGCACGCCGGCGATGGCGCAAGTGCCCTCCTCGCCGGGGAAGAACGTCTGCACAATCGCCGCCGCCTCGGCAACGGCGCGGCCGAGGGCGTACGGTCGGCCGGAGAGCAGCACAACAATTGTCGGCGTCCCGGTGTCGAGCACTGCGTCGAGCAGTCGCTGCTGGTTACCGGGCAGCGCGAGCGATTCAACATCGCAGCCCTCACCGCTTGTACCGCGGCCGAAGAGCCCTGCGCGGTCGCCGAGCGCGACGATCGCGACATCCGATCGGCTTGCGAGTTCAACGGCGGCGGCGATGTCGTCGGTGGACGCGCCATCGATTGTTGTGCCGAGCTCGTAGTCGACAACAGAGTTCACAAACACCGCGCCGAGGGATTCGAGCAGTGTCGGCAACTCGATGCCGACCGATTCGTGTGGATGCTGCACGCCGACGTGCGCCGGAAACGAGTAACACCCGAGCACCGAAAACGCGTTGTGGGCGGTCGGCCCGATGGCCGCGATGCGGGCCGGTGCGCCGAGGGGCAGGATGCCGTTGTTGCGCAGCAGCACTATCGACTGCTCGGCGAGTTCGAGCGCGAGGGCGCGGTTGGCGCCGTTGTCCAGGTCGATCGCGGCGCGCACGGCGGTGGTGTTGTCGAGGTCGACATTGTGCAGCGCCAAAGGCACGGGCGACCAGTCGGCGTCGAGCAGCCCGAGCTCGATCTTCTGCGCGAGCACACGACGCAGGGCGCGGTCGACGAGGGCCTCGTCGACGACGCCGTCGCGCACAGCTGACACGAGCGGCGCGCCGAAGGTCTTGACGGTGGGCAGTTCGACGTCGACGCCCGCCGTGAGGGCAGCGGCCGCGGCCTCGCCCCAGGTTTCGGCGACCCCGTGCAGCAGACGCAAAAAGGCGACTCCGAAATAGTCGGCGACGACTGTGCCCTCGAAGCCCCAGGTCTCGCGCAGAAGCCCGGTGAGCAGGTCGACGTCGGACGCCGAGGGGACCCCGTCGATATCGGTATAGGCGTGCATCACCGATCGCGGTTTGCCCTCGCGCAGCACCATCTCGAACGGCGGCAGAAGCACGTCGGCCAGTTCGCGGCGCCCGATCGAGACGGGGGCGAGGTTGCGCCCGGCCTTCGACGCCGAGTAACCGACGAAGTGCTTGAGCGTCGCGATGATGCCCACTGCCTCGAGACCTTTTACATAGGCGGTACCGATCGTTCCGATCAGGTACGGGTCTTCGCCGATGGTCTCCTCGACGCGGCCCCAGCGGGCGTCACGCACAACATCGAGCACGGGGGCGAGGCCCTGGTGCACTCCGACGGCGCGCATGTCGGTGCCGATGCGCCGCGACATCCGCTCGATTATTTCTGGATTGAAGGTCGCGCCCCACGCGAGGGGAACGGGATACGCCGTCGCGCCCCACGCGGCGAAGCCAGCGAGACACTCCTCGTGTGCGACCGCCGGGATGCCGAAGCGTCCCTCGCGCACGATGCGCGCCTGGGTTCGCATCAGCGACAGCGCTCCAAGGCCCGGGTTGACCGGCGCAGAGCCGAACGGTCGGGTCAGCTGGCCGAGACCGTTCGGAAGCAGCGCGTCGAGGTCGATGACGTCGTCCATGTCGTGCTGGTGCGGTGCGACATCGCCACCCTCGCTCGAGGCGCCGACCCAGACCCCGAAGAGCTGGGCGATTTTCTCCTCGAGAGTGAGTTCGGCGAGAAGTGAGTCAACGCGCTCGGCTGTCGACGTTTCTGTGTTGTGCCACGCGGGCAGGGTCTGGCTCATACGGGTTCCTAACCCTTGACCGCGCCGGTGAGGCCGCCAACGATGCGGCGTTCGGCGAGTGTGAAGAAAACGAGCGCGGGCAGCATGGCGAGGCTCGTAAAGGCGAGCACCATCGCCGTGTCCTGGGAATACTGCGTCGAGAACGCCTGTACCCCGAGCGGCAGGGTGAAGGTGTTCGGGTCGCTCAGCACAAGCAGCGGCAACAGGTAGGCGTTCCAACTGCCGACGAACGCGAGCACACCGACTGTGACAAGGCCCGGCCCCGACAGTGGCAGCAGGATGCGGAAGAAGAACCCGACCCGACTCGTTCCGTCGATGGATGCCGCGTCCTCAAGCTCGGGAGGAATCGCCCGGAGGAACGGCACAAGAATCACAATCGTCGTCGGAAGCGCGAACGCGACCTGCGGGATGATGATGCCCGCGAGACTCCCCAGCAGGCCGAGGTTTTGCAGCATCAGGTAGAGCGGCACGATCGCGACGGTGATCGGGAAGAGCAGGCCGACGGTGAACAACACGTAGAGGCCATTGCGCGCACGGAAGTCGTACCGCGCGAGCACAAACGCCGCCGACACCCCGAGCGCGACAACGCCGGCGGTCGTGGCGAGGGCCGTGAGCGAGCTGTTGCCGAGCTGCGTCCAGAACGCGCCCGAGGTGAGCACCGCGATGTAGTTGTCGGGAATCCACGGGTCGGGCAAAGCATTCGGATTGGATGCGAGTTGGCCCGTCGTGCGAAAGCCTCCGATAACGAGGTAGAGCACGGGTGCGATGGTGAGACCGACTGCGATGAGTGCGATCAGGTAGACGAAGGGCTGGCCCCAGTCAAACCGGCGTCTGAGCATCAGCCGACCCCTCTCGTCAGGGCGCCTTCGGTGTCTCGACTGAGCACAAAGCGCTGGTAGATCAGGGCAAAGGTGAAGGAGATCACAAACAGGATGACGGCGATGGCGCTGCCGAAACCGAGCTGCGAGCGTTGGAAGCCGAACTGGATCATGTAGGTCGCCATCGTGCTGCTCGCGTTCGCCGGTCCGCCGCCGGTCATTACCCAGACCATGTCGAAGAGCTGCAGCGAACCGATGATGGAGAGAAACGCCCAGATGCGAATCGTCGGGCCGAGCAACGGGATGGTGATGTATCGCTGCACCTGCCACCAGCTCGCACCGTCGATCTGCGCGGCCTCGGTGAGCTCGTCAGGCACACCCTGGAGGCCAGCGAGGAAGAGGATGATCGCGAAGCCCACGTACTTCCAGCTCACAACGGCGAGCAGGGTCCAGATAACAACGTTGAGGTCGGCGAGCCAGAGCTGCCGCAGGTCGCCGAGACCAATCGCCTCGAACACCGCGTCGAACGGACCATGCGGCTGCAGGATGAGCCGCCACGCGACGGCCGAAATGACCTCGCTGAGCACGTAGGGCACAAAAATGATGACGCGAAAGATTGAGCGGCCCTTCATCGCCCGATTGAGCAATAGGGCGACGGCGATCGCGATCGGCCCTTGCACAAGAAGGGACGCAATGACAAAAAAGAGGTTGTGCCCCATCGCGCCTATGAACACCGGGTCGGAGAGGGCACGCACGTAGTTGTCGACGCCGATGAACTCGTCGAGCGGGCCGAGACCGTTCCACTTGTAGAGGCTGTAGTAGGCGGCGAGCACAACGGGAAGAAGCACAAAGCCGACGTAGACGAGCAGAGCCGGGCCGACGAAGGCGATGATCTCGATCGTCTTGCGCGGGCTCTTCTTACGGCGGGGTGCCGCCGGCCGCGCGACTGCGCGACCGGCGACATCCGGTGATTTGAGTAGGGTGCTCACGGATTCCTAGAGCGTCGCTGCCGCGTCGTTCATCGCCGAGACGATGTCCTCCGGGCTCGCTTTGCCCGCAAACATGTTGGCGATCGCGTCGTTCATCGCGCCGCCGACCGTCGGGCCGTACGCGGTGTCGAGCCACAGCTGCACATAGGTTGCGCCGTTGCGGGCCTCGAGAAGCGCCTGCATGTTCGGATCGGTTACGCCCACCTCGGCGCCAGCGGCGACCGGAAGGCCTGCGCCGGTCTCGGCGAACTTGGTCTGCACGTCGACGCTCGCGATGTACTTGAGCAGTTCGACACACTCCGGCGGAGCCTTGTACGAGCAGGAGAATCCGTCGCCGCCACCGAGGGCAGCTGTCGGGTCACCGGCAGAGCCTTCGATTCCCGGGAAGTTGAACCACCCGAGCTCGTCGCCGAGCCCCTTGCCATCTTCCGTGAGGCCGCCCATTACACCCGGGTTCCAGTGCCCCATAAGCTCCATGCCGGCCTTGCCGTTTGCGAGGAGGCCAGCCGAACTGCCAGCGCCCTGTTGTGCGGGCGTCGCGAGGAAGCCCTCCTGGAACGGCTCCGACGCGATGAACGTCTTAAGGTCGTCACCGGCGTCGAGGAAGCACGGGTCGCTGAAGTCGAGCGACGACGATGCCGCCTTGAGGGTGTCGGGCGAGCACGACTTGAGCGCGAAGTTGTACCAGTAGTGCGCTGCCGGCCACTTGTCGCCCGCGCCTACTGCGATCGGTGTGATGTCGGCGGCCTTGAGCTTGGCGATCGCGTCGTTGAGTTCGTCGAGCGTCGTCGGCGTGCCCTCGATGCCGGCGTCTGCGAAGAGCGTCTTGTTGTACCAGAAGCCCTCGATGCCGAGGCTGAAGGGAAGGCCGTAGGTCTTGCCGTCTACCTGCCAGCCGGCGACGGATCCGCCGAGGCTCTCGAGCTCGTCGCCGACATCGGCCGAGATGTCGAGCACACGACCGGCCTCGACCTGGGTCGCCAGCTCGCCGCCGCCCCACTGCTGGAACAGGTCGGGCGGGGTGTTTCCGCGCAGCGCGTTCGGGATCTTCGTGCGCTGCAGTTCTTCGTTCTGGATCGCCTCGACGTTGATCGTCACGTTCGGGTGGTCGTCTTCGAACTGGTCGGCGACGGACTGCCAGTAGCCCTTGAGTGGCTCGCCGGTTCCGTTGTGCCACCACGTGAGTGTGACCTTGCCGTCGCTGTCTCCTGGAGTACTGCCACAAGCTGTGACGCCGGCGATGGTCAGGGCTGCAACAGCCCCCACCGCGAGCAATCGCGTAATGCTGCGTGTGTTCATCATTGAACGCCTCTCGAAAGTTTCGACAACTGCGTCGAAAATGATTAGGATGGGAGCAGTCTAGGCAGGGCTCTCCCTGCGCACAAGTTGTTCTGAACAACAAATTGGTAAAGGGCGCGGAATGGTAGCCAACGAGCGCATAAACCTCAGTGAAATAGCTGATGAGGCGGGTGTCTCGCTCTCGACCGTCTCCAAAGTGCTCAACGCGCGATCGGATGTCGCGGCCGCCACCCGCGCGCGGGTCGAAGAGATTCTCGACCGAAACGGGTACCACCGTCGCACCGGACTACCCAACCGCGGCACCCTGATCGAGCTCGTTTTTCCCGAACTCGAGACGGCCTGGGCGATGGAAATCATCCGCGGCGTAGAAAACGTTGCGAGCGCAAATGGGCTCAGCGTTGTGCTCACCGAATCGGGCACGCGACACTCGCCCGCCCCGGACTGGATCGAGGGCGCCCTGCGCCGCCGCCCGCTCGGCGTTGTGCTCGTGTTCTCCGACCTGGCCGAGGACTACAAGGCGAAACTCCGCTCCCGCGCCATCCCGTTTGTCATCGTCGATCCGGCCGGTGACCCCGCGCCCGACGTCCCTTCCGTCGGGAGCGCCAACTGGTCGGGCGGGCTGATGGCCACCCGGCACCTGCTCGAACTGGGGCACGAGCGCATCGCCGCAATCACCGGCCCCGAAGACATGATGTGTTCGCTCGCGCGGCTCGACGGCTTCCGCTCGGCGATGAACTCCGCCGGCCTCCCCGTCGACGAGAGCCTCATCAGGTTCGGCAACTTTCAGGTTGACGGGGGCAGGGATCACGCCCGCGACATCCTCTCGTCAGAGAACCGGCCGACCGCCATCTTTGCGGGCAGCGACCTTCAGGCGCTCGGGGTGCTCGACGCGGCGCGCACGCTCGGCATTCGGGTTCCGCACGACCTGTCGGTTGTGGGCTACGACGACCTGCAGCTCGCCGAATGGACGAGCCCGGCGCTCACAACGGTTCACCAGCCGCTGCGGCAGATGGCGGAGGAGGCGGCGCGCCTGGTGATCCGGATGAGCGAGGCGGAGCTCGAAACGATCCCCAGGATGGATCTGGCGATCCACCTCGTCGTGCGGGAGTCGACCGCACCCCTACCGTCGAAAACTGCTCCAAAAGTTTGATTGTGGAGCAGTTTTCGACGATTAGGGGCGGCGGGCCGCGTACTGCTGCGCGATAACCGGGTGCGGGCTCGGCGACAGGCTGCGCGCGATCGGGGTCGACCAGTCTGGCCGCGTGCCGGTGAGGGCCCACGCGGCCTGACGAGCAGCGCCGGCCGCTACGTACTCGCCGGGCTCCGGCACATCGACCGGGAGCCCAAATACTTCGGCGGCGATCTGCTGCACCGCGGGATTCTGTGCGGCACCGCCGATGAGCAGGATTCGCCTGGCTTCCACTCCCTGCGCCGTGAGCGCTGCAAGACCGTCGGCAAGCGCGGCGAGCATGCCCTCGATTGCTGCGCGCGCGAGGTTCTCCCTCGTTGTGCAGCCGAGGGTCAGGCCGAACAGGGTCGCCGTGGCGTCCGGGAGGTTCGGCGTGCGCTCGCCCTCGAAGTAGGGCTGCAGCACAAGTCCACCCGAGCCGGGAGCGGCAGCGAGCGCGAGCTCACCCAGCTCATCGTGTGAAACTCCGAGCAGGCCGGCGATCGAGTCCAGAATGCGGGCGGCGTTGAGGGTCGCAACCAGTGGCAAGAAGTTGCCCGTTGCGTCCGCGAAGCCAGCGACGGTTCCCGACTCGTCAGTCACCGGTGCATCGGTCACGGCAAACACTGTGCCACTTGTGCCGATCGACACAACGACGTCGCCGACGCTCGCGCCGAGGCCGAAGGCTGCCGCAGCGTTGTCGCCCGCACCCGCGCCGACTACCCAGGGGGTCGACGCGACACGCTCGGCAGGCCCGACCACGCGTGGCAGGCGCGGGATATGTCCGAGCGCGAGCTCGAGCAGCGGCAGGTCGTAGTCGCCGAGCGTTGGGTTCCAGTAGCTTGTGCCGCTCGCATCGGAACGGTCAGTTGTCAGCTCGTCGAAGTTGGGGTTATCGGGTCCGAAGCCGCGCAACCGCCAGGTCAGCCAGTCGTGGGGGAGCGCGACAGCCGCGACCCGCTCGGCATTCGACGGCTCGGCGTCGCGCAACCAGCGCAGTTTGGTCGCGGTGAAGCTCGCCACTGGAACGCTGCCCGTGCGTGCGGCAAGTTCCGCGGCTCCGACCTCGGCGATGAGCGCGGCCGCGGCCGGGGCTGAACGGGTGTCGTTCCAGAGGAGGGCGTCGCGAATGACCTCGCCCGCGACATCCAGCACCACCATCCCGTGCTGTTGCCCGGCGATCGAGATCGCTGCGACATCGTCAAGCCCGCCCGCGTCGGCGATGGCGGCTTGAAGAGCTGTCCACCACTCCACGGGGTCGACCTCGGTGCCCTCGGGGTGCGGCGCCCGACCCTCGCGCACCAGCGCCCCCGTTTCGGCGTCTCGAATGACGACCTTGCAGCTCTGGGTCGACGAATCGACGCCCGCGACGAGGGTCACAGCGCCACCCTCGTGAACAACTCAGGCATTGTGTTTCCAGTTGTCGAAAAAACGCCGCAGATCGGCGTGCGAGCGTGGGCTCGGGCGCATTCTGCCTGAGTTGTTGACGCGGCGATTGCCAGACGCGCGGCCGGAACCCGCACTAGCCGCGTGCCCCGAGCAGGTGCTCGGTCGCGAGCTGCTGCAGGCGCACAAAGCCGCCACCCTTGCCGCCGTAGTAGACATCGGTGTCGAAGTCTTCGTAGGCCGAACGGTCGGCGAGGAAGTCGTCGTACGACTCGCCCTCGTTGAGTGTGGGCACCGACAGCTCGGGAACCTTTGCTGCCTGCAACGCTTCCTGAACTTCGGGGTCGGCGCGGAAAGCTGCGGCGCGCTCCTTGAGCAGCAGGTAGGTCTGCATGTTGGCGGCCGCCGAGTCCCAGACGCCCTTTTCGTCTTCGGTGCGCGAGGGCTTGTAGTCGAAGTGGCGCGGGCCGGTGTAGGTCTGGCCGCCGTCCGGTCCGCCGTTCTCAAGCAGGTCAACGAGGGCGAA
>Ga0247737_1001492_pt1 | contig 10104 bp, 5 predicted proteins | sample UWRJL028104C2_FD_180937 | JGI IMG/M metagenome (GOLD analysis project Ga0247737, IMG submission 180937) | Plant litter microbial communities from Arlington Agricultural Research Station in Wisconsin, United States - UWRJ-L028-104C-2 | ecosystem: Environmental > Terrestrial > Plant litter >...
CGCTCTTTGAAGTTCCCAATGACACTAAAGCATTAATGACCAGCATGAGTACGCAGGTATTTTTTATTGCAGCGCAGGCGAAAGATATTTTAGTTATTCCTGCGTCTGCCATTAACTTTAAACCGCACAAGCCCGGCGATGCCGCTGATAAATCCAGGGGAGATAAAAAAGGTAATTGGCAGGATCGCAAGCAAAATGCGCAAACTTCATCCTCAGACGAAAAAGACAAACCAGTTGCAGGTAACGAAAAAAAATCAGCATCAGCTGAGAGTGACAAAAAAGAAGGTGCGAGCGAGCCATCATTTAAAAATAACGAAGGTGATGAAAGACGCAGAAACAGACCTCGTCGTGGGCCGCCTTTAGCGAACGATGAAGTGAAACCGCAACCTGCTGTGGTGCAAGTTATGGATGCTAAAGGTAATTTAGCAGAGAGAAATATTATTGTAGGTGTTAGCAGTCGTGTGCAAGTGCAAGTGCTCGAAGGTCTGCAAGAAGGTGAGAAAGTGGTGTCGGGAATGCGACAAATTGAAAAAGCAAATACACCTGCTGCCGGTTCACCCGTGGGTGGGCCTCCTGGGGCAGGCGGCGCACGCCAAATGCGTTAGTCTGGTAACGCTATCCAATCGCTAAATCCTTATTGCAAATTTATGTGTGTTAATTAATTTATGACAGAAAAGAAACCGCTAATAAAACTTGTAGGCGTAACCAAAGCGTTTAAGAACGGCGATTTGGAAACGCAAGTTTTGCACGGTATTGATGTGGAAATTTACCCCGGTGAATTTGTCGCTATTGTTGGCCAATCCGGTTCTGGAAAATCTACCTTGATGAATATTCTCGGGTGCCTGGATAAACCAAGCGCGGGCGAATATTATTTTTCCGGAAAAAATGTTTCCAGTTTCTATGCAGACGAATTAGCACAATTGCGACGCGAAGCCTTTGGTTTTGTGTTTCAGAGTTATAATTTATTAGCCGGCGCAACGGCTTGCGAAAATGTGGAAATGCCAGCGACTTATTCGGGAATGCCTCCCTATGAACGTCGGGAACGCGCGAGTGAATTATTAAGTTCGCTGGGGTTGCATGCGCGTTTGGATCATCGCCCAAGCCAACTTTCAGGTGGGCAACAACAACGCGTTTCAATTGCGCGCGCACTCATGAATGGAGGCCAAATTATTTTGGCAGATGAGCCAACGGGTGCGCTAGATAGCAATAGCGGTAAAGAAGTAATGAAGTTGCTCAAGAATTTATCTGAGCAAGGCCATACTATTATTTTAATTACCCATGATATTCACGTTGCAAATCATGCACATCGCACCATAGAAATTAGCGATGGTTTAATCGTCGCCGACCCTGGCCCAAGTGAAGTTACGCATCCACCTATTAACGAACCCAGGTTGCACGGCGAACCCAGTTTTTCTACAGAGATATTAGAAGGTTCCAAAACCGCATTGCGCTCATTGCGCAGTAATATTTTTCGTACTGTGTTAACCCTGCTGGGTATTGTGATTGGTGTCGGTTCAGTAATTACCATGCTTGCCATAGGTGACGGCGCTAAAAAAGCGGTGGTGGATAGCATCAGTGCCATGGGTTCGAATTTATTATTGGTGCGCCCCGGTGGACCGGAGCAACGACGCTTCTTTGATATTCAAACCTTAATTCCTGCGGATGTTGTCGCTATCAACGAGCTACCCAATGTTGCGGCCGCCTTGCCCGAACTAACCGGTAATTACACCTTGCGTTATGGGAATGTTGATGTAAGCACCGATGTAAATGCTACAGGTTATAAATATCCTTCCGTGCGTAAATGGGATATTGCAGCCGGCACATTTTTTACAGAAGAAGATGAGAAAACTTACGCAACCGTAACGGTGCTTGGTAAAACAGTCGCAAGAAAAATGTTTGCTGAAGAAGATCCGCTCGGAAAATTTATTATTGTTAATAATGTATTGTTCCAGGTTATTGGTGTGATGGCAGAGCGGGGCGCTGACCCGAGCGGGGCAGATCAGGATGATAAAATTTTAGTGCCTTACACCACCGGTAGTTTGCGGATTTTTGGCCGTCGCTATTTACGCAACGTTACTATTTCTGTTAACGACGAACAACACATGGATGATGTTCAAACATCCGTTAAATCTTTATTAATGGAGCGCCACGGCACCGAAGATTTCACCATCCGTAATATGGCTTCGTTGATAGATACCTTATCTGCAACTCAAAACACTATGACAATTTTGTTAGGTTCAATTGCTGCTATCTCGCTCCTGGTGGGCGGCATTGGCGTTATGAATATCATGCTCGTTAGCGTCACCGAACGCACGCGAGAAATAGGTGTGCGTATGGCAACCGGAGCGCGTACTCGTAATATCATGCAACAATTTTTAATTGAAGCTCTAGTGGTGTCGGCGCTTGGTGGTTTTATTGGGGTAATTTTAGGTTTGTTATGCGCTGCAATTGTAGGGCGGTTCGGTATGCCGGTTGATTATTCGCTTGCACCTGTTGCGCTCGCATTTAGTTGTGCCTTCTTAACAGGATTAATTTTTGGATTTTTACCCGCACGTAAAGCGGCGCGATTAAATCCTGTTACTGCACTGGCGTCGGAGTAGTAAATGAAATTTAGAAAGTCTTTAACGTGCAGTTTATTAGTTGCAACAATCAGTGGTCTTGCTGCTTGTTCATCAATGGATGAAGTTCCAAAAACAACTATTCAATATGCACCTGTGTGGGAATATGCAGCACGTACCCAGGGAGCAGTATCTGTTGAAAAAGAATGGTGGAAAACATTTGAATCTGATCAGCTTACACAATTAATTGAGATTGCGCAGGAGAAAAGTCCGGATGCAATTATTGGCGGCGAGCGAGTAAAGCAAGCTGAGTTACAGATGAAAATCGCCAACGCCAGTTTGTTTCCTTCTTTGGCTGCAAGTGCGTCCGGCGGTGAAAGTCGTACTAAAATTGATGGTGGCAGCTGGCAAAATTCGGGTTCGACTCGTGCAGGGCTCACCGCAAATTATGAAGTAGATTTGTGGGGTGGCGAGGCGGCAAATCGTCGCTCCGCCAAAGCCAGTTTCAGAGCAACAGAATTTTCTAACGAAGCAACACGTTTAAGTATTGCTGCAGCTGTTGCCAGTGCATGGTTCAATTACCTTGCTTTACAAGAGCGGATTGAAACTGCGCGCAAAAATGTAGAGATTGCGGATCGAATTCAACGCATAGTTGATTCGCTCTATCGCAACGGGGCCGCCAGCGCAGCGGATGTGGCTGCACAAAAAACCAATTTGCTATCGCAACAAAATGCACTCTTACCTTTGCAGTTACAGTTTGATCAAACTCGCGCTGCGATTGCGTTATTGGAAGGGCAAGTTCCGCAGGGGTATCAATTAGTAAACGAAAACATACTCAATATAAAAATACCGACCATTGATGCTGGTGTTCCAGCCAATGTCATTGTTCGCAGGCCAGATGTTGCAAGTTCAGAAGCACAGTTGCAAGCATCATCGGCAGATGTATACGCCGCACGCACTGCCTTGTTACCCAGTATTCAGTTAAGCGGAAATATGGGGAAATCGGCAAGTGAATTATTTGCATTAAATCCTGCAGTTCAATCCGCCGGCTGGAGCTTGAGCCTTGCACAAACTATTTTTGCGGGTGGTCGCTATGTCAATCAGGTTCGCCTCAGCGAGTCGCGGCGCGTGGAAATGCTGGAGCAGTATCGCCAGATTATTTTGATAGCATTCCAGGAAGTTGATGACGCGCTAAATCGCGTAAACATAACGCAACAGCAAGAAATAAATCAGCAAAGTATTGTTGAACAAGCATCACGCAGTTTAAGGTTAAATGAAACACGCTACCGGGAAGGCGACATAGATTTGCAGACTCTACTGGATTCCCAACGCAGTTTATTTCAAGCTCAGGATGCGCTCGTGCAGCAACGTTTGGCACGCTTAAAAGCTGCAACGGATTTGTATAAAGCCTTAGGCGGCGGCTGGACAAGCGCTAACTAAGAAGTTTGGTAAATACGGCGTAAAAATCCCGAGTGTAAATACTTCACTCGGGATTTTTTATTCTCAAGATAAGAACTTCATAAAGTCGAAACTAATTGGTGCAACGCCAAAATTTTTTGCACCAAAAATTAAAATAATTGGCGTCAGTATTAATTTTTTAAGCTGTTTTTAGAGGTTTTAACGCTGGCACTTTTTATGCAGCTATTCAAATACAGCGAGTGATGAGGTTTGTCAGTAAACGAAAACACATGAATTTAATTTACCGTTATTTTGCATTAGTTAGGCCGGGTAGGTTAGTTCTATGGTGTTATTTGATTTGGTATTTCGTAACGCTTTATTATCATTTTGATGCTTCACCAACTTTATGGATTAATTCAGTCGGGATAAGCGTTGTTATTGGTACAGCTTTAATGCTAAGCGTTTCGAGTATGAAGGCAGATTATTGGCAGACCTTTCGATTGTATTGGATGCCGTTCGCGGTTTCGAGTTTTGCCGCGCTGATAAAAAATCAAAACTACTTTATTATTTTTTCACCACACAGGAGGGAAATTATGTCTGCTTTAGGATGTTGTGTGCTGTTCTTAGCGATGGTCGCTATCGTTAAATGGAGTTACACGAAAAAGGAGCTTGTGCAGGGAGGGTAATTTAATAGGAAGGCAAGTGAAGTAGGAAGCTAAGTGAAATAAAAAAGCCTGCATAATGCAGGCTTTTTTATTTATTTATGGTTAATTACATCGCAGGATAATTAGGCCCACCTCCGCCCTCAGGTGTCACCCATTCTATATTCTGTGCAGGATCTTTTATATCGCAGGTTTTGCAGTGCACACAATTTTGTGAATTAATTTGGAATTTTTTATCACCGTTCGCAGTTTCGATGATTTCATACACTCCGGCAGGACAGTAGCGTTGTGCGGGCTCGTCATATTTTGGAAGATTAATTGCAATAGGAATACTCGTATCTTTTAGTTGCAAATGACACGGCTGATTTTCTGCGTGATTTGTATTGGATAAATATACGGATGATAATTTGTCAAAACTGAGTTTGTTATCTGGCTTGGGATATTCTATTTTTTTGCTGTCAGCCGCTAGTTTTAATTGAATATGGTCTGGCTTGGTGTTGTGCAATGTCCAGGGTAATTTGCCGCGCAAACTCATATCGAGAAATGCATAAGCGCCGCCAAGCTGAAGCCCAAATTTTTGCTGCGCTGGTCCAATATTGCGTTGCTCGTAGAGCTCTTCGTAGGCCCAGGAATTTTTGTATTCAGTTTCGAATTCGCTGAGCGAGTCATTACTACGACCAGCCGCAAGTGCTTTTACGATAACTTCCGCACCAATCATTCCGCTTTTCATTGCGGTATGGCTGCCTTTGATTTTGGCGAAATTTAAAGTGCCTGCGTCATCGCCTAATAATAAGCCGCCAGCAAAAAACATTTTTGGTTGAGATTGAATACCGCCTTTAACAATAGCGCGGGCCCCGTAAGCAATACGCTCGCCACCTGTTAGATATTGCGAAATGGCTGGGTGATGTTTGTAGCGCTGGAATTCATCGAATGGGCTAAGGTGTGGATTGCTGTAACAAAGATCGGTAATTAAACCCACACTAATTTGCAGATCATTTAAATGATACAAAAATCCGCCACCGCTAGTGGTGGTTTCACTTAGAGGCCATCCCAAAGAATGCATTACCAAGCCTTCTTTATGTATCGACGCGGGAACACGCCATATTTCTTTAATACCTATAGCATAATGTTGCGGGTCTTTGCCTTCTGCTAATTTAAAATGAGAAATTAAATGTTTACCAAGATGACCGCGAGCGCCTTCACAAAATAAAGTGTATTTGCCGTGCAATTCTATACCTTCGACAAAGTCAGGTTTTTCACTGCCATCCGCCGCTCGTCCCATGTCGCCTGTGATTACACCACCAACACTTCCGTCATCGCGGAACAAAACTTTTTCAGCTGCAAACCCTGGGAAAATATCGACACCTAAATTGGTTGCCTGCTCGGCAAGCCACTGGCACAGCAGCCCTAAGCTGATAATGTAGTTGCCTTGGTTATGAAGTGTTTTGGGCAGTAGTCCGTTGGGAATTCGCAACGATTTTTTACTAGAAGAAAAGTAGCGCCAATCTTCAGCATTAACGGAAGTTTGCAAGGGCGCGCCTTGCGTTTTCCATTCAGGAAATAATTCGGTTAGCGCGCGCGTTTCAAACACGGCGCCAGATAAAATGTGAGCGCCAACCTCTGCACCTTTTTCGAGTAGACAAACACTTAAATTTGCATCTAGCTGACGTAAGCGACAGGCGGCTGATAAGCCTGCTGGGCCTGCGCCAATAATTACAACGTCGTAATGCATTTGTTCACGAGCCATAGGGAATTCCTATCATTTAAAAAGGTCAGCATTTAAAAAGGCGATATTAAAAGCGTCGGCTTTTCAATTGTGTTGAATGGCGGGCATTATAAAAGAAAAGAGAATGCTTCTGACGAAATTTATTTATGTTTGGATTTTCGGCATTTTAAATGCGGTGATATATGTTGGAAGAGAAATAAAAATACGATACTGCAGAGAGGCGTTTGAGAAGAGGAAAATCTGTAAAAATAAAAGGCCGCACATGGCGGCCTTTTTTAACCCTGAAGACGGGTTAGCTGTATTACTGAGCAGCAGCGGAAGATGCAGCGTCTGCAGCAGTTTCTGCGGCAGCTTCAGCAGTGGCGGCAGCAGATGTAGCTGTATCAGCAGCGCTTTCAGCAGTTTGCGCAGCAGCTTCAGCGGTTTGTGCAGCAGCTTCTGCAGCTGCAGCTGGTGCTTCAGCAGCTGGTGCCGGAGCAGGAGCTTCAGCCGGTGCAGATTCTTTTTTAGCGCAGCCGCTTAAGAGGCCAGCAGCAAGGATAAATGTTGCAACGATTTGAATAGTTTTCATGGTGTGCTCCGTCAGTATGGGGACATTGTTAGAAATTAACGGACCAATTTTTCGTCTTCTAGGTAAGAACCAGGCCCGGAAAAAGAGTGTATATTTTTGCAAACCATATGAATAGGGGTTTGCTATAAGTAGTTGGCCATTTTCGCTAGAATAGCCTCAATTTGGCGCTATTTTGGTTGCTTGAGATTCATTTTTGAACAGGTTGGGGTAGTTATGACGGTTGAGCAATTTGAAAACTGGTCTCTTTATATCTGCGTAGGCGGATTGATTGGCTTTATGATTTTCATTGTGTGGGATTTGGCGAAAAAATCCAAGGCTGGAAAATTTGGTACTTTTATTCTTTTTCTAGCACTTGGTCTTGGGTTGTTGGGCTTCATTATAAAAACCGTATTGGTCTCGACGCTTGAGAAATAGAAAGATCAATTTGAGATTGTGGTCTTTATTTGAACGAATCAAAATCCAATTTGACTCTGAGAGCTTATATTCTAAAGTTTATGGTGTACCGCTAATGTAATCTTGCTAGCCTAGTTAGTCTGGTAAAAGAAAGTTTACGAATGTAAATCAAGATGTTTGGCGTATATCGCACTGATAGACTCAGCTCGCAATTTTGGGAATATGCATCGACTTATTAATCGAATATTTGATTCGATTACACCTCAAAACATTTGGTCATTCATTAATCATAAATTACGCTGATGCTCCCAAGCCTGAACATATTGCGTCCCATTAATCAAAATTTTATTTAAAGGAATCAATATGCGATTTTCTTTTTCTTGGTTGAATTTATTTGCGTATAGCTGTTTGCTGATGTTGGTGAGTTGTGGCGAGCCTGTAACATCTGCGGCAACAGCAACATCCGCTGCAATTACTAGCAGCGAAAAAAGTAAAAGTCTTTTCAACACTGATATCAAAGATGCAAAAGTGTTGGTTTTTTCCAAAACCAAAGGTTGGCGACATGATTCCATTCCTGCGGGAATAATCGCACTGCAAAAAATGGCGACCGATAATTCATTCGCGGTTGTAGCCACTGAGGATTCAGATATTTTTAACGATGCTCAGTTAAGCGGCTTTAACGCAATCGTCTTTTTAAATACCACTCTGGACGTGCTTGATGATTCGCAGCAAGTGGCTATGGAGCGTTTTATTCAAGCGGGCGGAGGTTTTGTTGGGATACACGCAGCAACGGATACCGAGTGGGAAGGTGATTGGCATTGGTATCGCCGTTTGGTAGGGGCGGTATTCAAAAGCCATCCGAATGAACCGAGCAATGTACAGGTTGCACGTGTTGATGTACGTGATAAAAACCATCCCGCCACTGAAAAACTACCAGCGTCTTTTGAAATTGCTGATGAGTGGTATAACTATCGCGATTTTTATGAATTCAATAAAGTTTTATTAAGCGTTGATGAAAAAACCTACCGTGGCGGTGAACATGGAGATTACCATCCGCTTGCCTGGTACCACGACTTTGACGGCGGCCGTTCGTTTTACACTGGGCTGGGACACAGCGCAGAAACTTTTTCAGACCCTAACTTCGTCGAATTATTATTAGGTGGTTTGAAATACGCCGTGGGTGGAAAGCCAAAACTCGATTACACCAAAGCTGCTCCAGAGCCTAATCGTTTTACTAAAAAAGTTATTGTCGAGAATTTAAATGAGCCTGTTAATTTAAGTTTCTTTGCTAATGGCGATGCATTAATTGCGTTGCGTGGCGGAAATGTTTTATTGGTCGATTACAAAACTGGTGAAGCGCGTGATGCAGGAAAAATAGAAGTTGATCCTCACGGTTCAATTGAATTTGGTTTGCTGGGTTTTGCCATAGATCCTAATGTGGATAAAAACCATAATATTTATGCTGCGTTAAATGTTGCAAAAGAGGATGGTAGTTCGGTCGAACGTTTGGTTCGGTTTAAATGGGTTGATGGAAAAATTGATGTAAAAAGTCAGGAAGTTTTATGGGATTATCCAATCAATCAAAATTGTTGTCACACCGGCGGGGATTTGCAATTCGGACACAACGGAGAATTATTTGTATCCACTGGCGACAATTCCAATCCATTCACTGAAGAGGGTTATGGTCCGCTTGATTTGCGACCAGAATCCGCGGCTAGCGATGCATTGCGTAGCGCTGGGAATACGCAGGATTTTCGCGGAAAAGTATTGCGCATAATTCCTAAGGAATCCGGCGGTTATGATATTCCTAAAGGCAATCTTTTCGCCGACCCTAAAGATGGCCTTCCTGAAATATATGTGATGGGCACGCGCAATGCCTACAAAATTACGTACGATAAACCGACTTCTACCTTATTTTATGGTGACATTGGTCCCGATGCGGGCGAAGATTCTCCAGTCAAGGGAACACGTGGTTACGATGAAATTAATCGCGTAACTAAAGCAGGAAATTTTGGTTGGCCTTTATTTGTAGGTAATAATTTTGCTTACAAAGATTACGATTACGCAACAGAAAAATCACAAAAATTTTACAACCCATTAGCACCCGTTAATAACTCTCCGCGCAACACTGGATTAAAGACATTACCCCCTGCACAGCGCCCATTACTTTGGTATCCCTATGGCCCTTCTGATCAATTTCCAGAATTGGGTAAAGGCGGGCGTATGGCTTTGGTTGCGGATGTTTATCATAACAACGATTATCCCGCGAATGAACATCGCTTACCGGCTTACTATAACAACAAACTTTTTATCCTCGAATTTATGCGTAACTGGGTTAAGGCGGTAAGTTTCGATGAGTTTGGACGCGTTATTAAAATTGAACCTTTTGCATCTGGTGTTGAATATACGTCGCCCATAGATGCACGCTTTGCTCCTGATGGCACTTTATATGTTCTCGAATACGGCAAGGCCTGGTTTAAAGGAAATCCTGAAGCAAGTTTGAGTCGTATTGAATACGCGGGCTCAGGCAATCGTCCGCCAATTGCAAAAATTACTATTGATAAATCCCAAGGTGCTGCGCCTTATGAAGCCTTGGCAGATGCAAAATATTCTATCGATTTAGACGGCGATAAATTGAGTTACGCGTGGTCGTTAAAATCACATGATGGAAAAGTGATTCCACTTGGCACAGCGCAACAACAAGAAATTTCTATAACAGATACTGGCGAGTATAGTTTGAAGTTAGATGTGAAAGATCCAGCTGGTACTTCTGCTACTACGGAGATGAAACTTCAG
>Ga0247737_1001494_pt1 | contig 10099 bp, 8 predicted proteins | sample UWRJL028104C2_FD_180937 | JGI IMG/M metagenome (GOLD analysis project Ga0247737, IMG submission 180937) | Plant litter microbial communities from Arlington Agricultural Research Station in Wisconsin, United States - UWRJ-L028-104C-2 | ecosystem: Environmental > Terrestrial > Plant litter >...
CCGTCAGGGCCCACTTGAGCGCCTCGTCGGCCGTCGAGATCGGGATGATCTCCAGCGCACCCTTCACGTTGTCGGGCACGTCGGCGAGGTCCTTCTCGTTTTCCTGTGGGATCAACACGGTCTTCACACCGGAGCGAAGCGCCGCGAGCAGCTTCTCCTTCAGGCCGCCGATGGCGGTGACCCGGCCGCGCAGGGTGATCTCGCCGGTCATGGCGATGTCCTTCCTGATCGGCACGCCCGTCAGGACCGAAACCATGGCCACGGTCATGGCGACGCCGGCGGACGGACCATCCTTGGGCGTGGCGCCGTCCGGCACGTGAACGTGGATATCGGTCTTCTCGAACACCGGCGGCTTGACGCCGAAGCTGAGCGAGCGCGCCCGGACATAGGAGGCGGCGGCGGAGATCGACTCCTTCATCACCTCCTTCAGGTTACCGGTGACGGTCATGCGACCGCGGCCCGGCATCTTGATCGCCTCGATGGTCAGGATGTCGCCGCCGAATTCTGTCCAGGCTAGGCCGGTGACGATGCCGACCTGATCCTCCTCGTCCGTCTCGCCATAGCGGAACTTCTTCACCCCCGCGTATTCGGCCAGCTTGGCCTCGTCGACCGTGATGGACAGCAGGTTCTGCTTGGACATCTCGCGCACGGCCTTGCGAGCCAGGCCGCCAAGCGCCCGCTCCAGCGACCGCACGCCGGCTTCGCGGGTGTAGTAACGGATCAGGTTGCGGATCTGCTCGTCCGGCACGACGAACTCGGCCGGCGTCAGGCCGTTGTCGGTCGTGACCTTGGGCAGGACGTGCCGCTTGGCGATCTCGACCTTCTCGTCCTCGGTGTAGCCGCTGACCCGGATGATCTCCATCCGGTCGATCAGGGGCTGGGGCATGTTCAGGCTGTTGGCCGTGGTGACGAACATGATGTTCGACAGGTCGTAGTCGACCTCCAGATAGTGGTCGCCGAACGCGTTGTTCTGCGCCGGATCCAGCACCTCCAGCAGCGCCGAGGACGGATCCCCGCGCCAGTCGGCGCCCAGCTTGTCGATCTCGTCCAGCAGGATGAAGGCGTTCGTGGTCTTCACCTTCTTCATCGACTGGATGATCTTGCCCGGCATCGAACCGATGTAGGTCCGGCGGTGACCGCGGATCTCGGCCTCGTCGCGCATGCCGCCCAGGGACATGCGGACGTACTCACGCCCCGTCGCCTTGGCGATCGACTTGGCCAGCGAGGTCTTGCCGACGCCCGGAGGGCCCACGAGACACAGGATCGGGCCCTTGAGGCTGTTGGTGCGCGCCTGCACCGCCAGATACTCGATGATCCGTTCCTTGACCTTCTCGAGGCCGTAGTGGTCCTCCTCAAGGATGGCCTCGGCCTTGTTCAGGTCGATGGCCTTCTGCTTGGTCTTGCCCCACGGGATCGACAGCAGCCAGTCGAGGTAGTTCCGCACCACGGTCGACTCGGCCGACATCGGGCTCATGTTACGCAGCTTCTTGACCTCGGACTCGGCCTTGGTGCGGGCTTCCTTGGACAGGCGCGTCTTACGGATGCGCTTCTCCAGCTCCATGATCTCGTCGCGGGCGTCGTCGGTCTCGCCCAGCTCGCGCTGGATCGCCTTCATCTGCTCGTTCAGATAATATTCGCGCTGGGTCTTCTCCATCTGGCGCTTCACGCGCGAGCGGATCTTCTTCTCGACCTGCAGGACGGAGATCTCGCCCTCCATCAGGCCGTAGACCTTTTCCAGACGGGCCGGGACCGCGATCGTCTCGAGCAGGGCCTGTTTGTCGGCGATCTTGACCGACAGGTGGGCGGCGACGCTGTCGGCCAGTTTCGACGCATCGGTGATCTGCGGGATGGAGCTCAGGGCCTCAGGCGGGACCTTCTTGTTCAGCTTCACATAGCTCTCGAACTGCTCGACCACGGCGCGCAGCAAGGCTTCGGCCTGGGAGGGTTCGCCCAGGTCGTCCTCGATCTCGACGGCCTCGGCCTCGAAATACTCCTCACGGTCGGTGAAGCGGGTCAGGCGGGCGCGGCCCTTGCCTTCGACCAGCACCTTCACGGTGCCGTCAGGCAGTTTCAGCAGCTGCAGCACGGTGGCCAGCACGCCGACCGGGTAGATGGCGTCCGGCGACGGATCGTCGTCGACGCTGTTCTTCTGGGTGGCCAACAGGATCTGCTTTTCACCCTTCATGATCTCGTCGAGAGCCCGCACGGATTTCTCGCGCCCTACGAAGAGCGGCACGACCATGTGGGGGAAGACGACGATGTCCCGCAGAGGCAGGACGGGCAGAATTTTACTCTCAGACATAATGCGCTCCTGGACCTTCGATCATCTCCGGTCCGCCCGCCCCTGACGCCCCGCGATATGCAGCGACACCCTGGAGAGGCCCGTCGATTCCGACGGCGTTCAGGTGAGTATGTGGCCCCTTGGCCCCGGGGTTCAAGCGTCGCCACGGGACGATGCACAGTCGCGTGGATCAGCGGTCAAGCTGCACGGTCCGTGCGCGTAAGGAGCTGGTTGGGGTCCAAACACCGTTCTCGACCACATTGGACGACATGGAGGCCTGTCGGAGGCCTGTGGCCGCCGCGCCGCAGCATCATCCGTGATCGGCAACCGAACCCAACCGTGGCCGTTGCGATCTCAACCATAACCACGACCGGGAGGCTTTCTTGTACAGGATAATCACTCTGGCTGCCGCCGCATCACTGCTGACGCTGGCCGCCTGCAATCGCGATACCGAGACGGCTGCCGCCGGCGACGATGCGGCCGCCGCCAACGCCGACGCCCTGTCGGCCAACACCGCGGCCATGGATGCCTCGACCAGCGCCCCCGCCGCTCCGTCCAGCGCGACGACTACCGGCGCCGCACCCACTAGCTCGGAAACCATGGCTCCCGCCGAATCCAGCATGGCTGCTCCCACGGGCGCCGGCGCCAGTCCGGTGAGTGACGGGACCCGCTCCAACGCCCAGCAGGCCGCGGAAGAGACCAACCTGCATCCCAAGCCGCCGATGAACTGACCCATCGGGCATGAAAAAGGGGCGGAGCCGCGAAGGCCCCGCCCCTGTTTTTTTGCCTGATGGCTCGCCTCAGGCGGCGCCGTCGGCCTTTTTCTTCGACGCTTCCGAGTAGATCAGCAGGGGCTGGGCCTTGCCGTCGATGACCTCGGCGTTGACGACGACTTCCTCGACGCCCTCGAAGGTGGGCAGTTCGAACATCGTCTCCAGCAGGATGCCTTCGAGAATGGACCGCAGCCCACGGGCGCCGGTCTTGCGCGTGATGGCCTTCTTGGCGACAGCGTTCAGCGCATCGTCGGTGAAGGTCAGGTTGACGTTCTCCATCTCGAACAGGCGCTTGTACTGCTTGACCAGGGCGTTCTTGGGCTCGGTCAGGATGGTGACCAGGGCTTCTTCGTCCAGGTCCTCCAGCGTCGCCAGAACGGGCAGACGACCGATGAACTCGGGAATCAGACCAAACCGCATCAGGTCGTCAGGCTCGACGCCCTTGAGGATGTCGCCGGTGCGGCGTTCATCGACGTTCGACACCTTGGCGCCGAAGCCGATCGAGGCCCCTGCCCCGCGCGCGGAGATCACCTTCTCGAGGCCGGCGAAGGCGCCGCCGACGATGAACAGGATATTGGCGGTGTCGACCTGCAGGAACTCCTGCTGCGGATGCTTGCGGCCGCCCTGGGGAGGCACGGAGGCGACGGTGCCTTCCATGATCTTCAGCAGGGCCTGCTGCACGCCCTCGCCCGAGACGTCGCGGGTAATCGAGGGGTTGTCCGATTTACGCGAAATCTTGTCGATCTCGTCGATGTAGACGATGCCGCGCTGGGCCCGCTCGACGTTGTAGTCGGAGGCCTGGAGCAGCTTCAGGATGATGTTCTCGACGTCTTCACCCACGTAACCGGCTTCTGTCAGGGTGGTGGCGTCGGCCATGGTGAAGGGCACGTCGATGATGCGCGCCAGCGTCTGGGCCAGCAGCGTCTTGCCCGAGCCCGTAGGCCCGATCAGCATGATGTTGGACTTGGCCAGCTCGACGTCATTGTTCTTCGTCGCGTGGTTCAGGCGCTTGTAGTGGTTGTGCACCGCGACCGAGAGGACCTTCTTGGCGTGGTTCTGACCGATGACGTAATCGTCCAGGACCTCACGAATTTCCTTCGGAGTCGGGACGCCGTCCTTGGACTTCACGAAGCCGATCTTGTGCTCTTCGCGGATGATATCCATGCACAGTTCGACGCATTCATCGCAGATGAACACCGTCGGTCCGGCGATGAGCTTGCGCACCTCGTGCTGGCTCTTGCCGCAGAAGCTGCAATAGAGCGTCGACTTGGCGTCAGTGCCGGCTGCTTTGGTCATAGACCCTTCTCACTCTCGCGCCGTTCTGGGAGACGGACGCGCTTTCCCCGCGTTGATTCCACCACTATGGACGCGAAGATATTCAAAAAATGACAATCAACCATCCGAACGCTCGCCACAACCCCGCCGAAGACCGGCGAAGCGCGACTGACGTGGACTGTTCAGGCTGGATGGAGATCACGGCGAATGGGTGACATGGGCGCCACGGAGGCCTTTCGCCAGCCCGTCGATCCCTCGCGGCCCATCGTCGCGTTCGATTTCGACGGAACCCTGACCATCCGCGACAGCTTCACCCAGTTCCTGCGCTGGCGGGCGGGTCCCGGCGGTTGGGCCCTCGGGCTCGTCAAGATGGCCAAGGCCACGGCGGCCTATGCGCGAGATCGCGACCGGGGTGCGATCAAGGCCGCCTCGGTGAAGATCTTCCTGAAGGGCGTCACGCGAGCCGAGCTTGAGGCGGACGCCGCGCGGTTCGCCGATGCGATGTGGGACAGGTTCATGCGGCCGGACGCGCTGAAGGTCTGGGAGGACTGGGGTCGCAAGGGCGCTTATCGCGTGATCGTGACCGCCTCGCCCGAGATCACCGTCGCCCCGTTCGCGCGCCGACTGGGCGCCGAGGGGCTTCTGGGCACCCACCTCACGTTCGACGAGCAGGACCGGATCACCGGCGCCTTCTCCAGCCCCAACTGTCGCGGCGAGGAGAAGGTGCGAAGACTGCACGAGGCGTTCGGGGCGGAGCTGCGGCTGGCCGCCGCCTATGGCGACACCTCGGGCGACACGGAAATGCTGGCGGTCGCCGAGGAGAAGGGTTTCCGGGTTTTCACCGGCCGGCCCTGAGGGTCAGCGACCGTCGGGATCCACGTCGAAGACCATGGCCTTGCCCCGGGAGGCCGGCGCCCAGCCCGCTTCGGTGGCGGAAACGACGGCATTCCGCACGGCGTCGACATTGACGCGCTGTTTCTCGACGTCGGGCCGGCCGTTCGGGCGAAGCGGCGGCGGAAACTGGATGATCGCCTCGCGCTTGAAATCCTGGTGCCGAAGGGTCAGCGTCAGGCCCTCCCAGCGACCGCCCGCGATCGGACGCGGCTGACGTCGGAGTTCCCAGACATAGGCTTCGCCGTCGACCTCGATCGTTCCGGTGGTGTCGCGTGTGAACTGCATGACGGGTCGATAGCATGGACCGACCCGAAGAGCCCACCGGCTGTCGCCGTCTAGCCCAGTCGAAACGGCGGCTTGGCTCCCGCAGGCATCAGGTCGAACATCGTCACCATGTCGGGCTGCAGGACGCCGTCGATATAGTAGTCCTGACGCAGCTTGCCGTCCTGAAGCTTGAAACGCCAACACTGGCGTTCGCCCACCGCCTCGCCCGCCAGCTCCTCGCGTAGCTGCGTACGGTAGGCGGCCAGCCCAGTGGAGGACAACGGAACGAGCGACTCACCCTCCTCCACGCCGAAGGCCAAGGTTCGCGCGGCCCCGCCCGACCGGGCCTCGCGGTTGATGCAGATACCCTCGCGCGTGACAACGTAGTCGACCAGATCGACCCGGGCGACCCCATCGGGACGCGCCAGGTTGCGTCGCTCGAAGTCGTCGGCGACCGTCAGATCCAGAGGATCGTAAGCGGGATTGGGCAGGCGCGTGAACAGCGTTTCGCGCAGCCGGATCGCACGCGGCCCGCGCTGGGCGAGCTCCGCCGTCGCCAGGCAGGTGTCGTCCTTGTCCTTCTGGAAGCACAGAACATGGGCGGCGCTGAAATCGACATAGGTCGGGCCGCTCATGTAGCCGTCGATTTCGGCCGGCACGTTGTCGAGGTTCTCCTCGGGCGCTGCGGTCGAAACGAGGGCGGCCGGCTCGGCCTCGGCCTTGTCCCCGGAGCGCATCCCGCTCCACACGGTGACTCCGGTCCCGACAAGGCCAAGCACAGCCGTCGCCAGCCCGATCACACCGGCGACGTTCGTCAATCGTTTCGGGCTCGAATCCGGTTCCGTCACGCCCACCCCCGTTATTCGAGGCAGGCTAGCCTATAGCGTCGGCCAGTCGCAACGCCTCGCGTTACGACTGGCCCTGACGAAATCGGATGATCGAAATCAGACGGTCTTGATGCCGTCCGCTTCGGCCTCGGTGCGCTTGTCGTAGACGTGGTCCACGATGCCCCAGGCCTTCGACTCTTCGGCGGTCATGAAGTGGTCGCGATCCAGAGTGCGCTCGACTTCCTCGTAGGTCCGGCCGGTGTGGTGGACGTAGATTTCGTTCAGGCGACGCTTGGTGGCGATGATGTCTTCGGCATGACGCTCGATGTCCGAGGCCGTGCCGCGGAAGCCGCCCGAGGGCTGGTGGACCATGACGCGGGCGTTCGGCAGAGCGATGCGCTGGCCCGCCTCGCCGGCCGTGAGGATCAGGGAGCCGGCCGAGGCCGCCATGCCCATGACCACCGTCGAGACCGGCGACTTGATGTATTGCATGGTGTCGTAGATCGCGAGCGCCGAGGTCACCTGACCACCGGGGCTGTTGATATACATGCTGATTTCCTTCTTCGGGTTCTCCGACTCCAGGAACAGAAGCTGGGCGCAGATCAGGCTGGCCATGCCGTCCTCGAATGGGCCGGTCAGGAAGATGATCCGCTCGCGCAGCAGGCGCGAGAAGATGTCGAACGCCCGCTCACCACGGCTGGATTGCTCCACCACCATGGGAACGAGGTTCGAGGAGATGTAGTCGATCGGATCGCGCATGGGGTCTCGCTGAATGCAGGGCCCGCGACTCAGAGCGGTCGCGGTTCCGCCCTCATATTGCGGTCCGGCGCAAGCGATACAAGCCGGACCGCGCTTGAAACCCGATCAGTTCTCGTCCTGGCCCGAACGCAGGCCGCGCGCGATGTCAGTCGCCACGGACGTCGTCAGCGCATTCGGATTGATACGCTGCGGATGGGTGGAATACAGGGCCTGAAGATAGCCCACGTCCCACGGCGTCAGACTGGTTGGCCCGCCCGGATCACTGAAGATGTTCATGATGGTGTCGAAGTCCGCCGTCTGGGCGTCGGCGTCGATCTGGGCCAGCGACACCAGCGCCACATAGTCCGCAAGTTGTTCGAACGACGTGCTCCCGAGCTTGGTGACGTCGATGATGATGAGAACCCGCACCAGGTCGTCGCGAACCTGGGTGTTCAGGCGCGAGGCGGCGAACCGGTTGATCACCGGCGGGGACGGGTTGCCGCTGGCGTCCGTCTGGCCGGGAAGGCGGATCGCCGCCTGGCCCGTGTCCGAATCGACCGGAATGCTGGTGTGCCACCAGCGGACGGCGCGATCCGAACTCTTGAACTCGCGCAGCGCCCGGCTGCCTGCATCGGTCTGTGTGCTGCCGATCTGGAATTCGACGTCCTCATCGCCGACCAGGGATCGGGCCATGGCGGCCCCGTCGTCCGTGGCGATGACGATCACACGCGGCGAGCAGCCGGGCTCTCCCGGCTCCAGCCCGACCGTGGAGGCGACCTCGGAGATACGGTCGACCATGAACTGGGCATGGGCCGCGGGCAGGTTGACCACGCCGACGCAGACCCGATTGTGCCAGCGCGCCAGACCGCGACGGTTGGCCGGGCGGGATATTTCAGAGACAAAATCCTGGGCCATGTCGTCGAGGGGCCGGCCGTTGACCACGATGTCCTCGACCCGCGTGTCCTCCTGGGGCTGCGCGGGCGCGGCGGGCGCAGCCTGCAAGGCCGCCAGCATCGCGATAAGACCAACAGAAATCGACATGAGACGCCCGCCCCCAAACGACCCGCCTGACGGGGTCGCCCTCTCGTTAAGAAGGTGTCGGCGGCATTCGTAGGGCGGAATCTGTCGCCTTTGTAACGGAGCGGACAGCTTCTGAAACACCCCTGAACCAAGGTCCAAAACGCAGTATCGCGCCGACGGCAGCCGTCGGCGCGATAACAGGTCTTCAGGACGCGATCAGGCGGCCGACGAGGGCTATTCCTCGTCTTCTTCCTTCAACAGCTCTTCCTTGGTGATCGGCTTGTCGGTCACCTTGGCCTGGTCGAAGATCAGGTCGACGACCTTCTCCTCATAGATCGGCGCACGCATCTGGGCGGCGGCGTTCGGGTTCTGGCGATAGAAGTCCAGCACCATCCGCTCCTGACCCGGATAGTTGCGGGCCTCGGCCATGATCGCCTGGTTCAGTTCCTGATCGGTCACGCCGACGTTGTTGGTGCGGCCGATCTCGGCCAGCACAAGGCCTAGGCGCACGCGGCGCTCGGCAATCTTGCGGTACTCGTCCTTGAGCTTCTTGTCGGACTTCTTGGCGTCTTCCGGGGTCAGGTTACCGGCTTCCTTGTCGGCCTCGACCTGTTTCCAGATGCCGTCGAACTCGGCCTCGACCATCTTGGGAGGCAGGTCGAAGGAGTGGGCGGTGTCCAATTGGTCCAGCAGGGCGCGCTTCAGCTTGAAGCGGGCGGCGCCGACGTACTGCTGGTTCAGGTTCTGACGCAGCAGGTCCTTCAGCTTGTCCAGCGACTCCAGACCAATGCGCTTGGCGAAGTCTTCGTCGACCTTGGCTTCGGCCTCGGCCTTGATGGCCTTCACCTTGATGTCGAAGGTGGCCAGTTTTCCGGCCAGATTGGCGGCCTGATAGTCGGCCGGGAAGGTGACCTCGATGGTCTTCTCCTCGCCGACCTTGGCGCCCTTCAGCTGCTCCTCGAAGCCCGGGATGAAGCGGTTCGAACCGATCACCAGGTCGGCGTCCTCGGCCGTGCCGCCGTCGAAGGCCACGCCGTCCAGCTTGCCGAGGTAGTCGATCGTGACCTGGTCGCCGTCGGCCGCCTTCACGGTCTTGCCCTTCTTGTCCTCATAGGACTTGGCCTGGCTGGCCAGTTCCTTGAGCGCCTCATCAAGGTCCTCGTCCGAGGCCTCATAGACCGGGCGGTCCAGCTTCAGGGTCTTGGGGTCGACCGGGGTGAAGTCGGGCATGACTTCGACGGCCATTTCGAAGGCCAGGTCGTCGGAACCGGCTAGGACCTTGTCCATGTCCGAGGTCAGTTTCATGTCGGCCGGCGCGGCCGGGCGAACCTTGATCTGATCCAGGGCGGCCTGGCTCGACTCGTTGATGGCGTCGTTGACGATCTCGCCCATCATGTCGCGGCCGAACGTCTTCTTGACGTGGGCGGCGGGCACCTTGCCGGGCCGGAAGCCCTTCAGCTTCATCTTCGGGGCCATCTCGGCCAGCCGGGCGTCCAGCTTGGCGTTCAGTTCGGCGACCGGGACGGTCACGGTGATGACGCGGCTGAGGCCTTCGGTGGTGTTCTGGACGACTTGCATTGGACGAATCTGACGCTCTGGAGCGGCGCCGGGCGTCGGCGCGCGCGAAGATGGGGAAAAGCAGAAAGGGCCGCCCCATCCGGAGCGGCGCCTCGAAGCCCGCCCTTATGATGAGAAGGGCTCCAAAGGTCAACGCGGAGGCGGTTTCACATCGTGCGTCGGGTCGCTATGTCGGGAGGCATGACCCAATCCGGTTCTTCGGCCCCCTCCCCCGTCGGCGTATTCGTCACGTCGGTCACACAGCTGCAGCAGAACTGCACCACTGTATGGTGCGCGGCGACGATGAAGGCCGCCGTGATCGATCCGGGCGGCTCGGTCGACCAGATCATCGGAGAAGTGGCGCGGCGCGGTCTGACGCTCGATCAGATCTGGATCACCCACGGCCATCTGGACCATGCGGCGGGCGCCGCCGAGATGGCCGAGAAGTCGGGCGCGCCGATCGTGGGGCC
>Ga0247737_1001495_pt1 | contig 10089 bp, 9 predicted proteins | sample UWRJL028104C2_FD_180937 | JGI IMG/M metagenome (GOLD analysis project Ga0247737, IMG submission 180937) | Plant litter microbial communities from Arlington Agricultural Research Station in Wisconsin, United States - UWRJ-L028-104C-2 | ecosystem: Environmental > Terrestrial > Plant litter >...
ACCACAACCGGTAGTCTCATCTCTAGCTCTTTAAAAGCCAATAGTATTCCATTGGCAATCATATCACCCAGTGTCAAGCCCCCGAAAATATTAACAAAAATAACTTTGACCCTCTCATCCTGCAAGATCACCTGGAAACTCTTCTTCACTGTTTCGCTCGTGGCCTTCCCACCAGTATCGAGAAAATTCGCAGCGTTCCCCCCTGCATCGGCCAAAGCATCAACAGTGTTCATAGCGAGACCAGCACCGTTGACAAGCGTCCCAATATTTCCGTCCCCAGCAAGTTTAATATATACGATACCATCCTTTTCGGCTTCTAACTCTTGGGGATCCTCATTCTCGATCCGTCGAAGCGCGTAGATATCACCCTGGCGCTTTGTGCTACGGAATGCTGCATCATCAAAGCCAAAACTTGCACCTACTACTTTAAGCTCACCCAGGCGTTCTACGAATGTACATTCGAGTAGAAAAGCTTCTTTATTCATATAGAGATCAATAAGGCCATTTATCAGCTTTGGCAACGACTCTCTCGTAGAGTTACCAAGCTGCAGGTGCTCTGCCACTTCTGGAATTCTTGTGTTGTCGAAACCATTTCTATAATCAAAAGTGAATTTTTTGAATTCAGTGTGAGGTTCATCACTTGTTGCTGGCGAGGCAATAATGCATGGTGAGAGCGTCGTGCGATCCACAGCAACTGCGAGCAAACGCTTTCGACCTTTTCCTGAATATTCACCAGCATTTACTCCGCATCCTCGAAGTAAGTCGAATGCCAGATCTTCTCCAATGTACAGTCTGCGCCTTTGTATGCCATTGAACGAGGTTGCGATGTCTCGCACGCTTGGTCGAACTCGTCTCATGGTGTGCATACCCCTTCGCTGGGAGTTTGCAGTAGTTATAGCACCACTACTAGCACGACCGGACTTACCTAGTAAAATTTTCATAGCATCTCCAAACTTTGCGGGATGGTTGACAATAGTCACACCTGCATCTTCAAGACATTTGATCTTTGTTAACGCATCTGGCTCTGTTGGTAACACAAATGCGCCTGCGTGACCCATGACTCGGCCAGGCGCAACATGAATTCCTCCTATACAAGCAGATATAGGCCTAAGCAGGTTAAATAAGCAGAGGCCACACACTAATGATAGGAGAGCATACTTAGGACTCGGTGACCGCTTTTTGTACTCCTTGATCCATTCCGCAGCCTCGAGCTCTGCCGTTCCTCCAATCTCTCCAATCAAAACAATACCTTCTGTATCATCATCATGTTCAAATACCTTAAGGGCATCAACAAAGTTGGTCCCAGCTAAAACATCACCCCCCATCCCGACACAAAAACTCTGACCAAGTCCAGCTCTAGTCGTCGATGCTACAGCTACAAGAATTTAGCATAATTCTTCGGAGAAGAGAAGCAAACGAATACCTTCATAGCTTAGAGTCCCTGATTTTGCAACAATCCCAATTCGGCCGGGCATGAAACATGGCAGTGGTTGGAATCCGATTCTGCATTTTCCAATAGCTGAAATAATACCCGGCGCATTAGCGCCCACCAGCCTAGATCTCGACTGTGTCTTGAGGATTGAGTGTATCTTATAAATAATCAGTCTGTACATTCTCAATACTACATCTCGGGTCGTACTCTTAGTATATCATGGATGGGTATATGCTCAGCAACAGCTACAATGAGGGGGACTTCCGCGGCAATTGCCTCTTCAATAGCACCCGGTGCTTGGTGTGCAGCTACATATATCCCCGTAGCATCAGGTTTCAACTTTTCCATGGCCTGGATTGATATTAGTGAGTAGATTAGCTCTGTCATATGGAACTTGAACATACCTCACGCACGCTTGGCAATACTGGAAGACCAAGATGCTCCCCGTTTTTGCCAGGGGTGACACCACCGACTATATTTGTACCCCATGCTATTGACTCCTTTGCATTTGCTGTCGCCTGGTCGTCCGTCAGTATAGAGATGAAGCCATTATTCTTGATCCTGCTCACCTGTTTGCCTATGTCTTGTTAGCCAGCAACATGTCAACCTTAGTACAATGGGAAAATACCAGTAAAGCCTTGGAATATCACCCGAGTATGTGATCCTATTTTCAGATTTTCAATAGTATCTTCATATGCGTTGCAACCTGCGGAAGAACTAAACGATCGTCGGGTTACTCGCGTTGATGCGCGATGGAGGAGGTTGCGGATCATTGCAAATATTTAATTCAGTAATAATTTCTATGCGGTCTAGTCTCTAGAAATATCGTGAGCAATTTCTGAAATGATTAAATACATTATGAGATAATTTTTATCAAGAGAAGAAGACCTCGGTGGTAAGGTCAGATCAAAGAACGGAGTAGTTGAACAGACCGGCAATAGAGCATCCCATTTTCACGTGTGCGGGGTATCGAAGTCTATTGATACCTGTTTGGCGTGAGCGATACTGTGTCAAAGTAAAGCATCTTGAATATCTCTGGTTAGCTTGAAAGCATGCTCGTGATATTTAAGATAAACTGCAAATACTTATTTTTAGATGGAAGTATCTAATTAGGGGTGATAAGTTATAACAGGAATACCCATTTCCTCGATCCTCCAGTAGGCGAAATTATGTGCCACATATCTCATTCCAAAGCTCAAATGATGGAGTATATTCAGCATTCCTAAAGCGTGTCATTGAAACCAAACATCCTAGATAGTTAACAAGTATAATATTGTTGGTATATGCTAAGATTCAACATGCAAGACGTAGTTCATACAAGTACAAACACTAATAGCAAGTCAAAATCTCAAATTTTAGTAACATATATGAGGAGCTGCCCAGCCCTATGTAAGGCACTACCAGCTCTGTGATGACTGAAAGCTATTTAGTTAATTGGATACGTGTGTGCGTATGGCTGTGTGAACCATTCTTCGATAAACCGACAGATTTCTGGTCAATCTATAGCCTACTCTACCTTTATAAATGCTTTTCCAAAAATGCTCTTCTTCGCAAAATCAAACTCAAAGGCTTAACAGAGATTACAGTACATAACCCGTATATATCAATCATGAGGAAGAACTCGTAGTCCATAGTCTGACACTACGCAAGCATGATGTTTAGGAGAAAGAACGAGGTTGGTGAAGTCTTATCGCACTTAGCATAGATTGGGCGCTCTTGCTATTATCATGGACTCTGGAAATTGTGTAAGGAAGATCTCATTACAAACCTCATGAATCCATCACGACTTGAGGTGTTGAGGTGAGCTCCTAATAAGATTGTGTCGGAAATCGCAAACAATCGCTGGAGAGCATCAAGCTGCTCCACAACCCCTAGGCAATAAAAGTGGGTCCATTCTAGCGTCTCCATCAACCGAAGCTTGAACGACAACGACATTGACTCTTTCGTACCTTCAAGATTACAACCACCCATACCTGCAGCAATCATGACGCGCCTCACCCTCTCCCGCGCGGCAAATACACTCTCATCTACACCCAGCCGTATAATTATCTCTTCCACGCCCACACAATGCCGCACATTATCTACAACTGCCCGTAGATCATCCGCCGACCACGGCGCCCACGAAGACCATTACGACCCCCCCGGAGGATGGCTTTGGGGTGTTAAGCCTGGCGAGAAGCCGGCGAAAGAGGGATGGGAAACGATTTTCTACGTGGGCATGTTTGGGAGTCTAGGGTTAGCGACTGTGGCATATGCATTCAAGCCAGACACTTCGTGAGTAGCAATTCCTTTTGACGCGGGGGCAATAAGGATGAGTACCCTGCCGGAGAGCTGCTATGCGCTGGTAGGGTATGAGGAACACGTAATGGAGATGATGACGGGTTCGAGACTTGACCTCATGGCTAATTAATTATTTTAGGATACAAACTTGGGCTTTGGAGGAAGCGAGACGAAGGTTAGAAGTGGAAGGTATCTTGAAGGAGCCAGAGGACAAGTCATAACAGAGATACGAGAACTGATAGGGGCGCATTGAATTAGAAAGGAGGATATGTGTACATACACAGGAGGGGTGGGAGATGCTTCTCCGAATTATGCAGCTTTCTGCACATAGAGAAGATTTCTTAGAGTCGTTTATGCAATGGAATACTTACCTCTTAAGTTGGTGACTTTATCAGTATTTGGGAACGCTGGGACGTATTTTTCTTGGACAAGGTGCTCAGTGTAAGGCTTAGCTAGAGACTTGAATTGATGCTAGGGTCTAATTATAGGAACAAACTTAATGACAAATCGGTCTGTAACACAACGCATGGGTCATTTGTTGCCTATGGTTAGGCGCAGATAAGGTCAAGTAGATAAAAATATTAATCTTTGAAATTCTGAAATGTGTATAGATTAGTAGACTTGCCTAAAGATAATAAGATTCTGCTACAAAAAGGATGTTTTATGCCAATATCAACACTGGTTGTTCCAATGTCATTCTGACAACGATAATATGTGACCAATGGGGTATATGTACTACAATTTAAGAAGCACTTATGTACGTAGTGCCATACCATCGCTTGGCTCTTTTTGTGTTGCTATGCTAATAATGAAGACGTGTTTTATTGGGGTACAACATAGCTCCACTCATGTTCTTCATCACCATATTGTCTCGCTCCAATCCAGTCCAACATTTTCTGAGCCACTTCCCCAGCTTCTTGATCAGCATCTAATCCACAGTCCACCAACTTGCCCTTATAGCTGATATTTCGTATTGGACTGACAATAGCGGCTGTTCCGGACCCGAAAGCTTCCAATAATCTCCCTTCTTCGGAAGCTTGCGCAAGCTCTGGCATTGTGTATTTCCGCTCCGAGACTTTCCATCCTTCTGGCACAAGCTTCTCATGAGCTAGAGCTAGCATTGAATCTCGGGTTACTCCTTCCAAGATAGTGCCGTCTAGAGGGGCAGTGATAAGCTCCTTTTGTCCGTCCTTATTCTTAAGGGCTACAAACATGTTCATGGTGCCGACCTCAGTAACATATTCCTCCTCGCCAAACAGCCACAGGTTTTGTTGGAATCCACGGGATGCTGCCTCCATTTGTGGCAAAATACATGGCGCATAATTAGCACCAAGTTTCTTGTCACCCACTCCACCTGGCCATGCTCTGACAGCATAATCAGTAGCTTCTAACGAGACGGCCTTGAATCCTGTTGGGTAGTATGGGCCAACCGGCGAGGCAATAACATAGAGTAGCGCTGATCCAGGTGGCCCAACTCCCAAAGTTCTCTGTGTTCCAATCATCGTCGGACGAAGATAGAGCGAATATCCACGACCTTCTGGGATGAATCGCTCATCCAGCTTAACAAATTTACTTATCAGTTGGATCAGAGCATCGCTGTCAAAGGTAGGCAGGGCAATGCGTGCAGATGATTTGTTCATCCTTTCCATATTTTTGGTGGGTCGGAACAGCCGTATTTGGCCTTTGCTATCTCTGTATGCCTTCATTCCTTCAAAACATTCAAATCCATAGTGGAAGACGCAGCTTGCAGGATCTAAAGATAAATTCTGGTATGGGGTAATTCGTGGTGCGAGCCATCCTTCTGATGCAGTCCATTCGACACTGAGCATATGATCTAATATTGTCAATCAAAGAAATTCATACAGGTTTACGAAACTGAAACAAACCTGTGAAATTTCTCCCAAACACCAATTCATTTGGAGGTAAAAGTTCTTTTGGCGTAGTGGATTTCTGGACAGTGAGTTTGGAAGCATCAAGGCTATGCAATTGCGTCGTAGATGCTGCCTCTGCTTTAATGCTATATGTTCTAGAAGCTTGCCATGCTGCCGCTGCCAGCCTCGAAGAGGATTGCTTGAAGACGGTACGTGGACACAATTGAAGGAGCATCTTGATATATTGTGATCGGGAAAACAGAGGGATTAATCAAATTCACAGGTTGACTCACTACCTTTTAAAGAAGGGGAGTTGAAGCGTATCGTGAGTCACTTCTCGAGTTCAGATACAGAGAGCTATTCTTTGTTGACCGAAGTCGGAGCCGATGCTATGCGACTAAAAATACCGCGGTGAACAAAACACCGGCAGAAAACATAAACGTCCCTCAAAACTTTTGCTTCTGAGATGTTACACGACTGCGCAGTCTTGTTTGTAGAAACTTTGAAGATAGTAATATCCTCTCGTCAGAGTTGGCTTTCAGATCCTTTATAGATTTAAATAAATCTACTGCCAGATCTCGGTCGCGAAATTACCAGCGTGAGTTGGGCGGGTGTACGTAGTAAAGCGGTACATGAGTTTTCTATGAAAGGCTGAGCTAGACTACTTCGGTAACAGGAGGTATGGACAACTCAGCTATCAATCTGACGAGGCTTAAGATCCTCCAGATTTCATTCATTTAAGTTCTTCACTCATGATTCTTAGTCCGGGTGATTTACCCAGTGCTTTTTGTTTTGTATACCGAAGGCCCTGCTAAACAAGCTTTGGTGTCCACATAGTTGAGGTGATATCTGACGTTTTGGGTGTTGGAGATATTAACCCTATGTTGAACAACAGCCATAATGTTCAGTTCCGCTTTAAAGTCCCTTTCCTCAAATATCAATGGAAATTATAGCGTCGCTAGTGCACCTAGCTCAACTTCGGGCCCTTGGAAGATATATGATGCTAAGAAGAAGTCTACCGGGAAAGCTGTCTCAATCTTTGTCCTAGATCGGAAGTTGTTGGATGCACATTCAAATTCGTTAGGACGCTCCAGCGCATCTTCGATCAAGAAAGCGACGGAAGAAGTAGTCGAGAGACTAAAGAAGGAAGCCTCGTCATTAGCAAGATTACGGCATCCCAATATACTAGAGCTTGTGGAGCCTGTTGAAGACACGAGGAATGGTGGGATCCAGTTTGCTACTGAAACTGTCACGGCGTCATTAGCGAAGCTACTCCGGGACAAAGATGAGGAAGAAAGGTCCACTGGAGTCGGTGGAAGATCGAGTCGATACGTAACAGAGGACGCAGATGGGCGCAGGAGGAAAGACGTGGAACTTGATGAGTTGGAAATACAAAAAGGACTGGAACAAATTAGCAAAGCTCTCGAGTTCTTGCATGATAATGCGGGACTAGTACATGGCAATTTGACCCCAGATGCAATATTCGTGAATGCCAAGGTGAGATTATCTTCAAAAACACTTATACATGTTGACTGATATCTTTGAAGTCTGATTGGAAGATTTCCGGACTGAGCTTCTGTAGCCCTCCAGATCACTCTTCAAAACCCACTTCTATTACGCCAATAAACCTTTCTGAAGCACTTAATATCGACCCTCGCCTTCCTCGTTCCGTACAAATGAACCTCGATTATTGCTCGCCTGATTTTGTGCTCGACTCAAACCTGAATACTGCAGCAGACATGTTCTCCCTTGGACTTCTAATAATCGCTCTATATAATTCTCCCCACGAGTCGCCACTGCAGAGCAACTCAAGTTTGTCGACATATAAAAGACTATTTAGCTCCTCATCAACAATTCCATCGATTGGCAACAGCTTCCTCTGTAAACAGCCCATACCCAAAGAATTAACATCCACGGTTTTACCACGTCTAATCACGAGACGGCCAGCAGAACGCATGACAGCGAAGGAATTTCAGCAAAGCTCCTATTTTGATAACATTCTGATATCAACAATACGGTTTTTGGATGAACTACCAGCAAAAACGCCTAATGAAAAGGCTCAATTCATGAGAGGTTTAGCCCGGGTTCTGAACTCATTTCCTAACAAAGTTCTTGAGAAGAAAGTTCTACCTGCACTGCTTGAAGAGATGAAAGATCGTGATCTTCTATCTTTAATACTGCAAAATGTCTTCAGAATTATTAATATGCTTCCTAACGGCCAACGTCCATTCACAGAGAAGATAATTCCTCGCCTAAGAGAAATATTCCTACCTCCTGCCAACTCTAAAGGACAATATGAACGAGATCCAGCTAAGGAAGGTGGTCTGATGGTACTGTTGGAACACATAACCCAAATCACAAATAACTGCTCGGGAAAGGAGTTTAAAGATGGTAAGTCTGGACAACACTAAATTGTGGTTAGTTTGCACAAATCGAACAGCATCTGACACAAATAGATATTCTTCCTATAATACACCTCGCAATTGAATCGCCAACTCATGGCATAGTAGATTCCGCTTTACAGACGCTCCCGGTAATTCTTCCCATACTGGATTTTTCAACGATTAAGAATGAGCTATTTCCTGTTATTGCTTCTGTATTTAGCAAAACAAGTAGTCTTGGAATCAAAGTCCGAGGATTGCAAGCTTTTGTCGTCCTCTGTGGGGGCACCAATGACCCGGCCACCAGTACCGATGGCCTTGATGGTATCATGAACACCAGCGCTAGCAAAAAGAGTAGCTCAACAGCACTTGATAAATACACCATGCAGGAGAAGATAGTACCTCTGATCAAAGGTATCAAAACTAAAGAACCAGCTGTTGCAATCGCAGCGTTGAATGTGATTAGGCAAGTGGGTAGTGTAGTCGATGCTGATTATGTGGCAATGGATGTCCTTCCTATCCTCTGGAGCATGAGTCTTGGTCCTCTATTAAATCTTCAGCAGTTCCAATCTTTCATGGAACTCATCAAAAGTTTGTCGTCCCGGGTCGAAGCTGAGCAGACCAGAAAATTACAGGAGCTGTCAGGTAACAATGGGTCATCAAATAAGGGTAATGATGACTTCATGTCCTTCGATACTGTGAATGCTTTCCCTGCTCAAGGAAGCTCGGATGATCAAGAGATTGATTTCGAACGTCTTGTGAAGGGTAATGCAGGTGGTGCCACATCAGTCACTAATACGATTGATGGAGGCTGGGATGCTCCACAAGCCAATGGAACAGGACAGCGTCAACAAAGCAATTCAATTCAGGCCAAATCGGTAGCATTTTCCTGGTCCACACCAAGTCCAACTAATCAAGGTTTCACTGGAAGTACATCTAACCTTGCACCTGCTAGCAGACAGGCACAACAAGGACCTATATCACGAACCATCACTCCTGATATGTCTCGATTCGAATCACTTACACCTTCAGCGACTCAATTCTCGCAACCTCTACAACCCCAGTCAAGCTACAAACCAGCCCAACAAGCACAACCAAATTATGGTGCACCTCCTATTTTCCAGTCCCAGCCTAGTTACACCGCTCCGCTCCAGAGCCAGAACTACAACATTCCACTACAGCCACCTCCCCAAAGTCAACATTTTCAAAATTATCAAAGTCCTACAGCAGCTGTAAATTGGGACGCGGTTGCAACATCTAATCCATGGGGCGGCTCTTCGGCATCTAATCCTAACCCCACTATCAACAACCTAGGGAATTCTATGTCGAATCTGTCCATGGCGCAAAATCAAAGGCCAGCAATGAGTAACTCAAGTTCGTTTTCGTTGCCACCTCCACCAGGGGCGTCGTCCTCTTTCAACCCGCCTCCATCATCTACCTACGGACAGGGAAAATCACAGCAAAAGAAGTCGGGTTTGGATGCATTTGAGAGCTTATTGTAATATTCAAGACTCATATAGATTGGGTGTAAATAAAGCGAAATACAGTTGACAAATGATCATTTGCGGTCTCACATTTGATCTCACGTGTGATTTACGCCATACTAGCGATTTGAAAAGTCTAGAACATCAGTACATACTGTGCAACCATAATCCTTAGCTTGAGATCTCCAACTTAACATATATCTAATTAATAGTATCGCTTATAGTGACCTCTTTTAAAGCAATGTATTCTCGCTTAAGCCCCTATCTTTGACGACAACGGATTTGCCAGGCGTTACCTACCTGTGTTTAGTCTCGATTGTGGTCGAGTTGCATTTTCCTCAGAATGGTATCCGGAAACATGATACGGATTTATTCTTGTTGATCAAGAGATCATAGCTACTCACTGGTACTTAGCTAATTAGAGATTCAAAGTGCTAATTTCGCAAGCCTAATATTGGTCGAGTATGTCTCATCTTTAGCATTAGGCTGCAATAATTTGACATGAAGAACAGACATGTATGTTTTAACAGCCTGTGCCGAAAAGATGTGCCTCCGAAACGTGAGCTGTCCAGTGGGTATTAATGCCGCCAGTTCTTAGAAAGAAAATAGCACTCGAATAGACATGTTGTGGCCTGAGGCAC
>Ga0247737_1001501_pt1 | contig 10069 bp, 9 predicted proteins | sample UWRJL028104C2_FD_180937 | JGI IMG/M metagenome (GOLD analysis project Ga0247737, IMG submission 180937) | Plant litter microbial communities from Arlington Agricultural Research Station in Wisconsin, United States - UWRJ-L028-104C-2 | ecosystem: Environmental > Terrestrial > Plant litter >...
CATGGGACGGGCAGCCTTGACAGCGGTGGAACCCATGAGGGAAGCCATCTTGGGGGCAATGATACGGGAAGCGGCCATTGTAAAGGTGTATATGTGCTGAAGAAACGCTGATGAATAAAGGACAAAGAGCGTGGAGTAGAGATGTGTCTGGCTTTGTGGTGGATGAGTGTGTGTGGATTTGACAGGTTGAAAGGACAGAGAGTAAGAGGTCGGAGAGGAAGAAGAAAGGGCGAAGAGTTTTTCTTGCGTTTGGAAGCTCGGTTGACTCGCCAAGTAGTGCACAAGGCAATCTATGGCCTGTGGGCATTGTCGTAGTCCATTTCCAGACTACGGGTTATGACCTCGTTGGCGCCCCCTTGCCATAGCTAGCTTTTATTTATTGTAGGATTGATATTCGCACGGAATTGGGTGTCGATTGGTGTAATGTCGTGGTCGTGTATCGAGTAAGCTCCATATAAACCCGCACAGCTATCGAAACGGGACTAGCGTAGGCCTGGCAGCAAATCTGTGGTCGGAAGAATTCGGGAATGAGGCTCGGCTGTCGTGGCGGGACGCGCCAATTTCCAACCACGTGGGATGACTTTCGCCTCAGGCCTTCCTTAATCTGACGACACGCCTTGCAAATTTTCAGTGTCCAAATCTATCAATCAACCATTCTTTCTCTTGCCCATGTATCGTTCCCAAACCAGACAATTGTAAAAGGTGGCACGATTGATCCGTAGTCTTTGTCTTGAGTCGTAACTATCCACCCTTTATCTCCACCGATTGATCCACCGAAGTTCAAAACACGAGTAATGCTTTTTCGGCTGTTTAATAAGTCTTCGCACCGACCACAAAAAAGGAGGTTTGACTTCCATCCCGGCCTATCAGGACACATCGTTCGGCGCCCCTTTCTTTTCTTCATGTTGAAAGCTGATCCCGACCCCGGCCCAAAAAGTACACGGTGTATCGAAAGGTAAAGTAAACACAGAAAGTGACCAAAGGTAGTCAAAGAGTATGGGACCGTCAAAGTGCATCGATGGAAGCATCATGTCAACTGCTATATCCCAATGCAGACTGACGGTGTTCATATCAGTCACGTGGCGATTGATGCAGTCCTCGACTCGACTATGGTGACGTTGAGACTCAGATAGTTGGTCGCCAATGATAAATGTGATGCGATCCACTATACGGAGGCACTCCGCACTTTGATGGATAGGTCTTTCATACATGGATTGTGAGGCTTGAAGCGGGAAAGTCGAAACTCGATATATGGAGACAATGCGAACATAGGAGCTCCACCAGGCGTCACCTTCTTCACTTGCACATATATCGGCGACGCGCTGACCTCGGTATCGTAGGCTCTTACTATTCTTCATAGTTTATATGTCTATAGCTTCGATCTTAGCCCCGTCTAGCCAACTGTGATCTCCCGCCGTTGTAGCTTTCTGGATATTGTACAACTCATCGATTAGGGCGGGAACAAACGTTCCAGGGCCTTTAACATCCTCTCGAACAGCTGCGACTTCCGCTGCGATCTCATAATGAAGTAGCCCTGCGATGGTACCCAACAACTTGTCTTCCCGGCTTGCGGTCAACATCAGAGAAATCGTCGTTCCTAGCACACAGCCACTGCCTGTGATGCGACCAAGAAGCTCATGACCATTTGAGATAGCGAATGTGCGATTTCCATCACTAACAAAGTCCCTCGCACCGGTCATGACCACGACGTTTCGTTCTCTTTGTGCAAGGTCTCGTACCAGAGTTGCTTTTTCAATGTCACTAGTTGTACTTGGTCCACTATCGACTCCCTTTTGTTGAATCAATGATCCGAGGACGGCTTTGATTTCACCTTCATTTCCTTTGATCACATCGAAGTAGCCCTTGGAGAGTAAGGTCTTGATAGCAGAGCGTCTAACAGATGTAGCTCCTCCTCCAACAGGATCGAATACTACAGGACCACCAGCCAGATTGTACGCTTGCAATGCCTGTGCATAGTTCTGGAGACCGTCTGGTGTTACGGTACCCATATTGATCACCAAAGCGCCACCAAGTTTGGATAAATCTTGAGCTTCTTCGCCATAGTTGGCCATGATAGGCGAGCCGCCCACTGCTAGAGCAACGTTGGCAGCAAAGTTTTGAACTACCAAGTTTGTCATGTTATGAGATAGAGGGGCCTTATTGCCCACAGTAGCAATGATTGCAGCAACTTCCTTCACGAGTTGTGCGGGATCATCAAGCTTATTGGAATTCGCCAGTTCTGCAGCTGCATATGGAGGAGGTGTCCTGACCAACTCCAGGAGATGGCCGGCAGCTTGTTCGGGATCAGTCGCAGCCACGATAGCACTTACAACGGCGACACCATCTAGCGATTTAAGTTCAGCGGACGATTGGAAAAGTACTCTTTGGATATTAGTCGCGTTGATACCGCCGATACATACGGTGCCCACATTCTTTCCTGTGATGGAGATAGCTTCCAAGATTTCCTTGGTACCCGCTGTTCCGATAGTGTCCTTCGTGTCTTTTTTGGTCGGTGTTGCAAACATAGTCCCAATTCCCAGATAATCAGCACCCTCAGCACAGGCAGTCTGGGCTTCGTGGATTGTAGAAACCGTCAAGCCAATAATGGCATCCTCCCCAAGCAGTCTTTTTGCCGTTGGAAGGTCTTCTCAGTTAGAAAGGGAATCAAAGAAGGAGTGCCTCAGAGATTTCCAGAGTTTATGACTGTTTCCAGTATGCAAATCGATTGAGCGTATGAACATTAACATTCCAACATACTCGGGAAACATTATGAATAACTAATGTTTCGACGAATCGAATGTATGGTAAAGTCTAATACAAGACAAGCAGTGACCATAGTTGTCTCATCACAAACTCTTGAAATCCCGGGTGAAGTGACAGCCAAGGAACACACACCGAGATCATCTTGCCCGATATGTACGCCTTCACAGCCAACAGCCAGAGCAACGTCAATGCGGTCGTTCACAAGCAGGGGAACTTTGTACCGCTGAGTCACAGCATGTAGTCTTTTGGCCGTGGCAACCAGATGCTCAGTTGAGCTAGTTTTGTCTCTGTATTGAACCTCGAGGATCACAAAATGAGCGTGATAATAGGCGTGGGTGCGTCTCGACTCACCAACGTCACGCCTCCGCGCAATGACGCTTCGACAACATCGACGATATCTCGATCGCCTAAAATGGCTGGCGTCGAGTCTGTTACCAGATACAGCGAGTAGTCGATGTTGGAGCCGCTCCGTCCCATCTCTAGACTTCCGGGCTGGAAAGGTGTTGTTGCAGTCGGTAGTTGTTGGAAGCAAGAGTGAGGTTTTAAGAAGTCCGTATATTCAGTTAAGAATAGAAAGATATTTGGCCTCGAACTCTTAAAGAATTGTACGTGTGGAACTAAAAAAGAGGTAGAAGTAGATGTTTTAAGGTCAAGAAGTGAAAGGCGGGGTAAGACGTTAACTTATGAGGAGCTAAACTGCATTGGTACTAAGGTACACGTCTTCAACACTTTTCTGCCCCATATAATAGTTGGAATAAACAATTTTCCTTTTTCGAGTTATCATCACGCTTATTTGACTCTGGTACCTGATTTTGGAAGATCGCCGAAAAGTTGAGGTGATCTATAGTTTAAGCCATCAAGCTTGTTTGACACTCATAAGAGGATGGGAGGCCTGTTGGAGCGAGATCAAACGGCAAGGGCTTGTCTGATCTGTCTAGGCATAGCAAACCCAAGAACTTCAGAGGCATTCATAAGGTTGAGGATTGAGATATGCTGCTTTCCATGAACTATCTTTATCAATGGAGGTGTTTCACGTGATAATTTAAATCACGTGCTGAAGTTTCTCCAGCGACAACGCTTTAACAGGAAAAAAGGATGAAAGAAAAGATTAGATATATACGATAGGCGGTTACAGAGTCTATATGGATACTAGCTACCTTACGGATAATAATCATCCATACCTTTAAAAGTCGTGATCCATGATGCGGCTGTTAGCCGAAAATCTAGTGTGCCTGTGTGCCTTATTTAAATTTCGTATCACGTCGCCGTCCAACGTTTCCTCTTCTCCCCACCACACAAAGAGTTGCCCAACCTACTCACCACCAAATTCAACGACAGACAACCGCAGTCTACAATTTATTCTATCGGTTGCATACGCCATAAGGACGTCGAATAAAATCTGCCAACCTCAGGAGTCTTCAAATCCTTGGGCAGCATTTAAATCAGTCAGCGCCCCAACGCGAAGCCTTTCGTAACAGCCTACACACAGGAAGCCTTCTTCCACCCAGCCGAAACCACCACCACAGAGGCATACTAAAAGCCTGTGTTATATGTATCTCTCGACCAAGGAAAACGACCTCAGTCAGCCGCCTCTCGAGCTGCAACGCATACCGCGGAGTAGCCCCGATATTTTCTCTTCCAACGGCTAAAGCCTATTTCCGAATGTTTCGCCAGCAGTAACAACTTCCCATCTTATCTCCTTTAGTGCTTCATGTTTGCATCATCCAGTCTTATAAAGCTCATTGCCGTACCTCGAAATTATTAAAAGAAATCGCTCCATACCCATAACAAATCGCAATCATGGCTACTGTCAATATCCGAAGCGATGTTAAGGATGTACGTTTTTAATGTCCCTATTTCTAGTGTGTTGTGAGAGATAATCTTAGCTAATTTACAAAAAGCCCTTCTACCGTTACAAAATGGAGAAGCTCCAGTCCAAGATCGAAGGAAAAGGAAATGGGATCAAGACGGTCATTGTCAACCTTAGCAGTGTTGCCCAATCACTTGCACGACCTGGCGCATATGTCATCAAATACTTCGGTTTCGAATTAGGAGCTCAAACAAATTCCAATCCTGCTGATGATCGCTGGATCATAAATGGTGCCCACGAGGCTTCAAAGCTTCAAGATTACCTGAATGGCTTCATTACCAAGTTCGTTCTTTGCAAGGAGTGCAAGAATCCCGAAACCGATGTGGTCATCAAGGATGGTCATATTGTGCTTGATTGCAAGGCCTGCGGAAAGCGTAGTGATGTCGATTTACGCCTTAAGCTCAGTGGTTTCATTCTCAAGAACCAACCTAAGAAGGGAGCCAAGAAGGACAAAGCTGCGAAGAAAGCTGCCCGTGAAGCAAAACTCAACGGCAATGGCGACGCAAAGGAAAATGGCAATGGTGATTCCAACTCTGATAATGGATCCGGCGATGGAGATTTAGCGATCGAGGCCAACAGTGATGATGAAATGACTCGCCAGGCTGAGGAACTTGAGGCACCACGAGAATTCAAGGATGACGATTGGACTGTTGATATGTCTGCCGAAGCTGTCAAAGCCCGGCAACAACAACTCCCAGATGATCTCAAGCAGAAGCTTGTCCTCGGTGGAGGTGACGATGACGACGAGGAAGGTGGCAACTCCAGCTATGATCAACTTGGTAGCTGGATTATCAGCGAAGCCGCAGAAAAGGGAGGCGTCGACGAGCTCGATGATGTTGAAATCTACTTGAAGGCCAAGGAGCTTGGTATCGAAGCCAAGCACCGCACTCTTCTCGTTTTGATGCAGACTATCTTCACAGATGATATTGCCAAGCAAATTTCCAAGCGAGCTGGAATGTTGAAAAAGGTTAGTAAAGGACTTGAAATTACATATGAACTTACTAACAATTTCTAGATGGTTACTACTGAAAAGCATCAGCGTTCTCTTCTGGGAGGTTTGGAGCGATTCATTGGTACCCTCGGCAAGGAGAACCCCAAAATCTACGACGAGACCTCCAAAGTGTTGATTTTGATTTACAACGCTGATCTGGTCGACGAGGATGTCGTAAAGAAATGGGGATCTCGTGCCAGCAAGAAATACATCGATCTCGCCACCAGTAAGAAGGTGCGCAAGTCAGCTGATGTATTCCTCACCTGGCTCAACGAGGCTGAGAGTGACGATGAATCGGAGTAGAGCCTTTTCACTATTGCTTGGAACTTAAGATACCAGAAAGCCTGTTCAAGAAGTTCCAATATATTGGACAACTTTCTGTATTGCTGATGGACCGAACTAAGTGTGGCAGCTTGTAACGCCCCTTTCTTGCTTCTTGTTGTATCAACCACTGCTCTTCAACCTTCGTTACTTATCGCTATCAAAAGTAATTGTGCTGATATCAAATGCAAACTTTCCACTCCTTAATATTTTCTGTGCCCCTATACTTCAACTTAGACTATAACATATGTGATTTAGTTAAGCAACACAAAAAACAGAATGCATTGAGCCCAGTGCCATTTATTAAAAGTGACTTAGTTGAGTATTAGATAATTACTGAAGTCCATCTTGGGTCATATAGCTATCTCAAAACCCAAATCTGTGAATGCATACCCATCTACTACCGGTCGCTGCATAGAGCCCTTAGAGCCCTTGTTTCCTAGCATACACAAAGCTAACCATACCGCATCAGCATTAACTCGCTCTAGTATCTCCCTAACGTCTGCCCTTTCTACCACCTGTCCCAGTGTCCGAAGAATTTCATCAAAAGCATCATCATCTAAGTGTACATGTCCTACAATCGCCACCAACAATCCAATCATGGCTTCCCAGGTTTTACTAGCTTGTGAATATACGCCTCTCCCTGCACCACTTCTCTGTTCGGCTTCAAATTTTGTTTTCGAGGCTTCTGCGAGCTTGAGTAATTGCGGAAACTCATCTTTAATTCGTGACGCTAGAAAGTCTCCTGCTGACCGACACAGTTGACTCACAGTCTGCGCCGCGGCAATTGCGACAAACTGTTCCTCATCGTATAACCGCTGAATGACCACAGGCCATATATCATTGATCAGAGGCAGAAATGCATCTTCATCGTGCTGCAAAGAGCAGCTCGCTGTACCCATTAGAGCAAGTAGTTTGGCGCGTAGGATTGGTGATTGGTTGGTGAGATAATGCTGACCTAGCCGAGTTATATTCTGGAGCATGGTATAGGTTTTTGTTGGCGGTGATTTTGCAATTTCTGACGTAGAGGTATTGTCGGTTTCCTCTGGTGGTGGCGCTTCAGCTTCGTCAAGGAGGGTTTTGGCGTCCTTCCATGGTTTATCTGGGACAATCTCATGAGTGAGGGGCTTTTGATCCGTGGGAGGTTTTCTCGTAATTAGGGCGATGATATCATCAAGATTTGGGGCTTCAGGTGTAGACTTCAGGTGGGATATTGGATTTGAAGGCGGGAGAAGGTTGTTAGAATGAGCCCCAACCGTAACAATTTCTGAGAGGACGGAGAAGAGAACATCGACGAGACGGGGGTAACCGTGAAAATTTTCGAGAGCTGCGAATATAGAGCCTACAACATCATCTAGGTAAAGTAGTAGTGATGGGCCAGTAAGACGGATCATCATGACAAGTACTTGTGGAGCTTGAGGGGATATATCAAACGTGTTCAGTCGCAAAGACACCGCGTTTACCATGTAGTCTACGTTCTTAATGATGAGTTCGCTTGCGTTGTTATATCCGCAAGAATTTGATACAATATTAAGACATATGATAGCATGGTCTCGTAGCTGTGGTATCGGTGACCCCAATAGCTGAGCTATCGCATAAAGTGAGTCTACTAATTCGTTTCGGAAGGTATCCTTCATATTTTGAGCTGTACTGGCTATGACCTCTAGGGCAACAGCTTGCACACGCCAGTCGGAGTCTAGCTCAGAGTTTGAAAGGACCGAGAGTGAAAAAGAAAATAGCTCCTGATTCACTATCTCTTGATCGTCCGAGAATGTGACAGCGGCATTGAAAAACTCATCTAGGTCGGTGTTTTGGGAAGTAGCTGACTTCAAAAGTTGCGATGAAAGCCAAAAGGCAGAAAGAAGACTTGGACCAGTAACACCACCACGTGCATATTCCAACATATCACTTGCCATTTTGATCTGCGCACGTCGAGTGCCGAAATTACTCAGGAGCTGTGCTAGTTGATTTCTAGTTTCCCGGCGGCTTTGCTCAGGCATAATGACAGGATGAAAATCTATGACCGTTCCTTTTTCAGAGACGAGGGTCATTGCAGATTGACTATCCAAATCAAAAACTGCTTCTTGTACACTGTTCACTGCAACCGAGGCTGATGTTTCGACAGTAACAGTGACACTATCGCGGAGGGAGTCTACCATGGCATCTTCTAATACCGAGGAGTCAATATTTAGATCAACTAGCAATTTGTGAGCTTTGGACAGCTGACTGAGTGCAGCATGTTTTGATGTTTCGTCGTTTGACTGCATAACTCTCGGAAGACTTGTAACCCAATTATAGACTGTTCCTTTAACCAACTCTCCTAAATCAGGATAAACCATAGCAATATCCGTAAGTGAAGCACTGTCAAATTTCTTTTCCTCTTCAACAACACCACTCAGTATCATGCAAGTTTCCACAAGCATCGAAGCAGATTCCGAGAACGTATCATGGCACTGGTCTAAGATAGCCAGGCACAACTTATTAAGCGCAACCCTAACATCTTCGGAATCATGACTACGTAATCTGATTACATTAGAAAGAGCGAGCTTTATCTGGCTAGTGGTTGCTTTTAACCATGGCTTGGTGAGGTTTTTTCCCTCCGTCGTTGACGACTCTCCTTCATCCTTTATATTTCGAGTACGAATATCGCTCAAGATGGTCAACAAGACTTGCTGAAAGACCTCCAAAGCTGTAATAATAGTTTTCTTCGACCTTCGGCTGCCTGTGCTAGGCATAAGACACTTGGTTAATGCAGATATCGTGGCAGGGAGAAAGGTAGAAAGTGCCTGCAGGTCCTTGACACAACGCCATACAGTATCCAATGCCTGCAATGCTTGAATCTGAGTATTGGCCGAACGCCCATCTGTAATCCCATCTAGTATCACAGTAACACAGTGCCCTAGCGCTGGTATGGTACCAGTCTCGACCAGAGAAGTAGCTCCTCCTGGCGTGACGCTCAAAGCCTTAAACAAAGCTTCTAAAGACCCAAAAGCTTCAATCATCAATTCTTCCGGAACAGGTTCTACCGTTTTTCCAGGTACACCTCCAGCCACCAATGCCAAAAGAATGAGTAACTGCTTTGCCAAATCCAATGCAATCTTCTTTCTCCAGCCATATTGAAGCAATATGTGTAGACCTCTAATTGTAATTTCCGACAGGCTATCATTGTACACTTGTTTTCGTTGGAGTATCTGCGAAAGGGGGAAAAACACGTAGTCGGCTAGCTTTTCGTCGAAAACGCCATCAGTTCGCTGACACTTCGATTTCAGCAATACAAGAAGCTTTTCTGTTGGTGCTAAAAGTGCCTTTGAGCTACTTGAACTGCCATCGCTCTTCAAGGCTATCTGACTGAGCTCAATACAGCAGGGTTTAAGCTGTTTTACTGATTAGCAACAAAACGCATAGCTCTAATAATTCCTAATCAAAGAAAGGTTCGCAAGGGTATTTCATAAGATGGATCAAGCTTAATGAATCAGCTGCGTTAACTCACCTCCTGAAAGAGTTCATTTCTGGCGGATCGTACCCCTGGATCCATAGTATTGTATGCGCTGCAGCATGGTATACGCGATGTGAAGGTGGTAGATGGTGGTAGCGACCATACGTGAGGAAGTGAATAAGGCTGAAGTCAAAGGCTGGTGCTAATCTACACGTGATGAAATAGCACCGATGTTTGGGAGTTCTGAAATCGGGCTTCTAGCCTAGTAGTATCTGGTTATTTCCTCGTCACTCGGCACACATATTGCCTGGCTGTCATATCTGATTGAGTCCAGCGTTTGCTGCACACATTGTCGGTATTTGATACCACCACGAGTCAGCCTTGTCTGTAAGGCTGACCTGTTTGAAAGGTAGAGGCAATTGTTTAGGTTGACTTGAAGTTGTTCAGATCTTAGAACTAAGGACTGTTAGCAAATCATACAGCTATGTATGGAGTTTGATAAGTAACCACTAGTTAAGTAAAGTGACATTGGTTGTAGTGATTCGAGAATCTGGGGTGATCCGTTTAATGCAGGGATGGCCGAGGTGGTTCAAGTGGATTCTGGACATCGCCAGGCACAGGGCACATCAACCACTTCAAAGGGAGAGTTACATCTACATTTCACATCATCAGCAACAGACATACCCAA
>Ga0247737_1001503_pt1 | contig 10065 bp, 7 predicted proteins | sample UWRJL028104C2_FD_180937 | JGI IMG/M metagenome (GOLD analysis project Ga0247737, IMG submission 180937) | Plant litter microbial communities from Arlington Agricultural Research Station in Wisconsin, United States - UWRJ-L028-104C-2 | ecosystem: Environmental > Terrestrial > Plant litter >...
CGGTGCCCTAGTCGCCTGGCGTCATTGAGGGCGGTAGGAATGAAATGAGATCCAGTTCGGCATCGGAATCGATGGATGCAGACGGCCTGCCGCTCAACTTTCATCAATCGTCGACGCGCCTTGGCCCTCCTCCAGCTGTGACTACCAAATCCTCAAATGCCAACCCATCCACGCCGCGCAAGCACCATTACGCGAACATCCAGAGGCCCTTCCAGTGTCGAAATGTCAGACCGTTGAATGGTCCTTCTCATCCTCTGCGTCTTATACTTCAGTTGCGGCGATATTCTGTTCCGCTTAGGCCGGTTTAGAAATCCTCAACAGCAGGCTTAGGTGATGTTGGGTACTGGGCAGGACGGCTGGGATCGTGTCGGATAGGGCCTATGCGATCCAAGTACTGCAGACGTTGGGCTGGCCGAAGTGCCTTCGAAGGTCGTGCCACCTTCCTGCTCCCTGCCTCGATTCAATTCGATTCGGGATCGATTTTCAGCCGCGATGTTCAACAATCGGGCTGTCTTCAGTGATTTATTGTGAGTTCTTCTCTGCTATGCTTCCTTAGCGTTGCGTACCGCTAACCATACACTTTCCTTGCCAGGTCAGGTCACGGGCAACTATATTACTACGCTGTCTACCCACGGCTTGCCCATCGACATACACCCAAGCCTGACACTGGCAAGCTCCATCGACATCGTCCTATCGAACATCTTGGGCCTCGTATCTTGTGCTCACGACTTGTTAGGATCAGGCGCAAGTTCAACATCCATTCTTAACTGACGAACTGCTGACGGTATCAGACACTTGACGCAATATAGGTCCTATCTACATCTAGGTGGTTCGTATTGTTTATTACTCTGCTTATAACCCGTATCTAAGAGTCTTGAAGTTTCTCAGCCCAAGTTTAGGTACACTCCTGGGAGCAGCCTCCCTCCTACTCCGCTTCCAGGCTTGGATTCCATTTGAACTCAAATGCGCTAGACCATGACAACATTCGGGCTCTCTCCAATGGGTACTGCCTTCCGCGTTACCTACCATATCTTCAAGCCGTCTTCTAGTGTACGATTCGGATTTCAGACGACAACGTCCAACTTTATCAAGAGTCCAATTCTGGTCGAAGTGTGATGCTTGAGTGATGTTGGACTATCAACGATTCGGGAATACCTCCCTACGTGTCAATGAGATGATGAGCTTTCTTGTCAATGTTTAACATGAGTAGTAGCTTGTCGTAATTCTAAGTAATATGAAGGTCCATAATTGGTGTAGAGCTTGATTATATGTGAGGGAAGAACTCTGACCACTTTAGTTCGAGAAAGGCTGTAGAGGGTAGATTGTGTAAAAGTATGAGAGGTAGGATCAACAGAACAATTCGTGATACTATATATGCTGGTATGAGTGTGAAGGCCATAAACATGCCTGAGAACCGGAGGATGATTTTTCATGATGAGGTTCAATTCAGAGACTGACTCGTGTACTATGATTGGAAGCATTGTAAGTAAGGGCCCACCTGTGATCAAAATTGCGGATACCCTCCAAAGCCACCTTTCAGTGACGGTTGGAAAGGTGAATCCCCAGGGTATAAAATGGATGGCCCCAAAAAGAACTATCACGCCCACCATGGTCCAAAGTGAGGGAGTGAGCCCAAGAACCTCCTTGTCAGCCTCGAGACTAGGGGAGTAGAATGTCGGAACTCGAGTTATGTCATCATCAGGAATCTCAGTGCTATCTTGGCCCATCATGACCCAGAGAGGGCCAAAAATGACTTTTATTGGTGCCCAGAGAAGGGTGTAGAGGATGGTGGGGATAAGGCCACGTTCATTGCGCCTATGTCTGAATGAATTCCTCCGGCATGCAAAGAAACCATCTGCTTTCGTAGATGGGGAAGTGCTTGTATCACGCTGTCGACGCGCTTTGGATACCTTTGACTCCGGATCTGAGTTTTCTTTCGATCCCAACTCGGAGTTTGGCAACTGGTCCGCCGATTTGAGGTAGACGGGTACAGCACATCGAACGTCAGATGGCTTATCCCACCACAGCCAGTACGTGATCCCATTCAGCACAGCAAATGCGAGGGTCACTACCTCGAGCTCGGTAACAGTGAGTTTGGTGGCGAACCGACTGACACACTGGATGATGAACCATGTCGTCTGCAAGAGCACTACGCCCTTGGAGAAGATATCGGCCTTACTCCGATCTTGTATTTCCTTCTTGGTAATGGTTGGCCATTCGATTTCCCCTGTTTTGGCAAGTTCTTCCAGTGTAGGTTCATCCAGAACACGTAGGAACGATTTATCGGCATCGTGGAGGGCGAAACCTCCCATGATGGCAAAAAATGCGTGTGTCTTCGTCCATTCTCGGTCTGTTGTAATTAGTCAGTCGCAAACCTGATAAACAGTTGCAGGTTGCACACCTTCACGCCGGTGCTTAATCTCAATCTCCTTCGCACTAAAGTGCTGTTGTGCCGCCCATAAGATAACCAGCTCAGGGGCAAGAAGCATGTATCCCATCATTGCCAACCTCCTCCCGAAAATCAAAGCCTCGCTATCTGTTGCTCGCGGAACATTGGGGTGCACTGCAACCCAGCTGCAGGCAAAGAGTGTGGCGAAGCAACTCCAGACAATGCTCCATACAGATCGGTCGCAGAAGTACTGGTCGCCGAGTCGCGTGTACAGAACGCTGAGGCTCTGAGTTTCTTGTGCAAGCGGAATGGTACTGACTTGAGTGACGTTGTGGGTAAGGTAAGCAAACAGTAGAAGCAGAAGCATGGTGAGGGTTTTCTCCAAGGTCGGCGTGGGTGTTTGCTCGCTCTTCATTTAGTTTATGAACTGGCGTACCTGTCATACATGACTCTGACAGTTGTCACAGCACACTTTAAGCATTGGCAGTCCATCGAATTCCATAAGGCCTGTCCAAATTAGAAAGAACGTGAATTGTGGGCGAAACCCGTGAGATTTTACTATGTGTCGTGGGAGGAACAACACACAAATAGAAATGCCCAGTAAGGCGGGCGCTTAGCATCAGACATCATTAGGAGGACTTCCCGCAGCCTCTTGTGAGCTCGCAAGACCCCATAATTGCCAATTTATTAGTATAAACTGCTTTTTGAGGATACAGCGGGCGCGGGCCTCTCAAGTCAGTGGACACGGTGCAGCTGACAGAACAGCGGGAACAGACGCTTTGCCCAAAAGCTCTGTCTTCTATACAACGGTTCAACCCCGTTTGAACTGGTTCACAGCGGTTTCTGCAGGTTTTTCCTCTGGTTGAACTCCGAACTGGGCCTTTTGTTCGGTTCTGCTTATTCACCCGAACTTTGGACTGGACAGTGGTCCACTGGCAGTTCCTCGCAGTTCGAGTTCGAACCAAAGTTCAGAACTGAACCTCGACACTACTAGTACTGAGTCGTTTTCCTCTTTTGAATTTGCCCATACTCAACGATCTTGAATCTCCAGAGCCCATTCGCTGATCCACGCTGCCACCTTTCCTTCTCATGGAATCATAGACATCCCTCGGTAATCAAAGCACTAAGTATGATGAGAGGGTAAAAACTAATGCTGAGGACAATATGTAATACCGTAACTTGTTATAATTATAGCAAAGTAGTATGCTTACAAATGAGAAATTGTGATCTAGATGGAGTACGGGGCTATCTTATATGTGAGGGAAGAATTCAGACCATTTGAGCTCGAGAAGTGCTTTGGGAGGTAAATTGCGTAGTAGTATGAGAGGAAGGATAAGCAAAATAATTCGTGAAATTATGTACACTACCATGAGTGTACCAACCATGGAAAAGGCCGATATTGAGAGGATTCGCATCAAGATGGTGTCTGTTTCGTCTTCATCAACAGTCTCGCCTATGGCCGTAGAAAATACCATAAGGAAGGGTCCAGCTGTGATCAAAATTGTGGATACCCTCCAAAGCCACCTTTCGGCAGCAGTTGGAAAGGTGGATGGCCAGGATATGAAGTGAATAGCCCCAAAAAGAGCTGCTACACCAATCATGACCAAGATTGAGGCGTCTGCAGGTGGGGAGTAGAATGTGGGTACTCGAGTGATGTCGTCATCAGGAATTGGGGTCTCGTCTTGGCCCATGTCGAGGAGAGGGCCAAAGACGGTATTTATTGGTGTTAAAAGGAGGGTGTCGAGGACGAGAGCCATGAGGCCCTGTTTATTGCGCCTGCGCTCAAATGAGGACCTGAATGATTTGAGGAAACCGTCCTCATTCGTAGCTGGCCGCATGGGGGTGTTAGACCTGCTCGTATCACGTTGCTTGCGAGCCTCGGATATAGTCCTGTTTGACGACTCTTCTGCCGACTTGAGGTAGACACGGACAGCGCACCGAACATCGGATGGGTTGTCCCACCAAAGCCAGTACGTGATCGCATTTAGCACCGCAAATGCAAAGGTAACGACCTCGACCTCGGTCACGGCGAGTTTGGTAGCGAACCGGCTGACGCATTGTACGATGAACCACGTCGTCTGCAGGAGCACAATACCCTTGGAGAAGATGTCTGCCTTGCTCCGATCTTGGATTTCCTTGGCGGTGATAGTGGGCCAGTCGATCTCCTCCGTTTGAGCAAGTTCTTCAAGTGTAGATTCATCTAAAACGCGAAGGAACGACTTATCGGCATCATGCAGAGCAAATCCACCCATGATAACAAAAAATGCGTGTGTCCTTGTCCATTCCGGGTCTCTAGCTATTTTTTACATCAGTTACGATCGAGTATAATGAATGGTTGCCAAGTTCCAACCTTGATATTTTTCCTCAATCTCCTTAGCACTAAAGTGTTGCTTTGCCGCCCAAAAGATGATCAACTCGGGAGCAAGAAGCATATATCCCATCGTAGCCAACCTCCTTCCAAAAATTAGAGCTTCACTATCTGTTGCTCGCGGAACATTGGGATGAACTGCAACCCAGCTGCAGGCGAAGAGTGTGGCGAGGCAGCTCCATACGATGCTCCATACGGATCGGTCGTCAAAGTACTGGTCGCCGAGTCGCGGGAATAGAGCTTCGCTCTGGTCTTCGTGTCCGAGAGGAATGGTCAAGGCTTGAGTGGCATTATGGGCAAAGTAAGTAAATAGTAGAAGCAGGAGCATAGTGATGAGTGGTCTCTGAGATCGATGAGGGTGCTTACTCACACCGCCATGTGTTCGTGGTGTGGAGGAGGCTGTGTCACAGCATTCTTTTGACAGACACACTGCCGCAACCCGTTGGCAGGACATTTTACACACTAAAATCCGTAAGATCTGTTTACATTTATTTAAGAGATGATATCTGATAGTTTTTGAACCAGTGTCTACGGTCTTAATTTGAATGCACACCGCCGTGCAACGGCGCCTAACCTCGGCAAAATTAAAGCGCCCAGTTGACGTCATACAACGTGTGAGAGCTGTGGGAACATCTCGGCCAGGTCCGGGGCATAACATCAGGCTGCATCAGGCGATTTCTTTGACGTTTCCAAGTCTCTACTGCTCCTGTGCACCACACTTCTTAGCTTCAACCATCTTCTTATACATGCCGCAACCAACACACCTACATATACCAATTGTACGCGTACGCATACGCGGTGTATTACTGGCGTTCGAACCTTCGACCCACAACTTGAATGTGCCCTCATCAGGTCTCGTCATCCGAGTTGGCTACTCATGAAATGTTGGCCACACGATTGGAGGAATCACCAGGAACTGGACGAAAGGGATGCCAGTTTTGAGGAATGCAACTGAGAGGCAGATAGTCTAGGCTAGCTGCGGTGGACGTGAACCGGGATTCGAAAGAAGACAAGTTCAGCATCGGAGTTAGTGGATACTGGACGGCCTGTGACCTGTCTGCTCGTCAATCGTCTACTTCAGCCAGGTGCAGAAGTTCTCAACGGCCCCTCCATTTTCCACGACGCGCCACCACGATTATACGAATATCCAGACCTCTGAAGTGCCGAATAGAAGACCGTCGAGTCTTGCCTTCGTGCCCATTCTGGGTGTCTTCATGCAAGTTTTCCTCAAAACGTGCGACAATCGTCGTTCCAGAGCGTAATTTCCTGGCTTGTGGAGGGATAGTGGTTTGCGATGCTGATCATCGCGCATCTGGTATCCAATCTGTAAGATACCTCTCGTCTTTATCATCGAAACCCGAGCCCTGACAGCCCAAATCTTCCGCTCTAGATCAGCACTCGACAATTCTGCAAACTCACACATGAGCTCCAGCGTTTTTGCGCGCCATGCTTCTCGTCATCTTGGGCACCAAATACACCCACATACACGAGTCTTGCTCGTCTTACATGGAGCACTGAGCCGGTACGATTGCAACGTCGACGCATACTTGGGCCTCGTGAGACCTCTCACAGGCCGCTCACGAAAGCTTAGGCACAAGGACGAACGATACACTGGAAACTAGAGCCCGAAAGGGATGCCTTATACAAGAGAAGCGGTCAGGAGGCGGATACCTGAGGCGTCGTGGAAGGCGGTAGGAGTGAAAGAAGATTCAATGAGGACGAGTTCGGCATCGGTATCGGTGGATGCAGACGGCCTGCCGCTCAACTTTCATCAATCGTCGACGCGCCTTTAGCCCTCCCACTCCAGCTGTAACTGAAAAATCCTCAAATGCCAACCCGTCCACGTCGCGCAAGCACCATAGTGCGAGCATCCAGAGGCCCTTCAAGTATCGAAATGTCGGACTGTTAAATGGACCTTCCCGTTCTTTGCGTCTTATACGGCGACATTCTACTCTGCTTAGGCCGGTTTAGAAATCCTCAACAGCAGGCTTAGGTGACGTTGGGTACTGGGCAGGACGGCTGGGGTCGTGTCGAATAGGGAGTCTATGCGGTCCAAGTGTTGCAGACGCTGGGCTGGCTGGAGTGACTTCGAAGGTCGTGTCGCCTTCCTGCGAGGAAAACTCGTTCCACGCCGGCCTCGTCTCAAGATTTTCAACAATAGGAGACAATGGTGGTATCACCTCGTCAACTTGGAGTTCGGATATTTTAATGGATTTCGTAGACGACCTGAGGTTGGCAAACACCGTCAAAGTCACTTGCGGTCCGTTGAGCGTCTGAGCCTCGTGTTGGGAATTGGCTATAATTCGGGATCGGGTCTGATAAGTGAGTTAACTTTTGGTCTTGATTTTCAAATCTCCTAGACTTATTATCCTATCTTGATGTAGTTCATTCTATTGCTTCTAGTCACCGGCCATGGGTGATATCTTTCAAATCAGGCCAGAACCCTCAGAGCTCGGTTTGTATCGTCTCGGAGATTTTGGGGACCGTGCTGGTCGTCGGAAGCTCTCATCACTCGCATTCAACAATCTTGAACTTGTATAGCCAATTGCTGGTCCACGCTGCCACTTTCCCTTCCTCATGACCGCCGTTACTGTCCTCCCACTTCGTACCTCAATATAGCCCATCCATCTGTATCACAACACCTTTCCGCACCAGTTAGCGGTCTGGTCTGGTGTACGCTCAATACACCCCGCTTCTATCAACGTTGCATGCATCCCCCAGTGAAATCAAGTCCAAATCTCACACGTCCTTGGATGACTCCGTCATGGTCTCAAGCACTATTCGAGAGCCCTTGGCTCTCTAGGCCTTCAAACCGAGACACCTTCCCCACACGTCACTATTGGCGTGTGCCGCCCGTAATGCCCGTCATGGGGGCTTACATGCTTTGTGGAAGGCCGTCCTCAAGCGTGTGTTACTGCGTCAATCTTGGTTTTAGAGCCCTATTTCTAATGGAAGAGTGGTGGTTCGCAATGCCTATTATCATGCGTCTGGTATCTCTTCAGGAGGTGAGATACACCTCATCTCATTCATCTCATTCCATGTGCTCATAATCTAAATCTTCTACTCTAGATCACCGCAAAGACACAGACGAGGTCCAGTGCTCCTGTGCACTACGGCCCTTAGTCTCAACTATCTTCCACATCCCACCCATCGCACCAACTGCACCCGCATATACGCGTCTGACTAATCGTACGTGGATCACCAGGCCGACACGATCATAACTTTGACGCATATCTAGCCTCGTCGGATCCCCCTCATCGTCCACTCACGGAATTTTGGACACAGGACGAAGGATTCACTAGAAAGCGCAAAAGGGGCGTCTCATCTACCCCGGCAGCTACCCACTCTGTCGTTGAATTTGTCGCCATCGATTCCCATTTCACTCCCACCGCATTCAACGATGCCAATGCAACGATACATTGACTACCTGGCTCCTGACTGCTTTCCTTACACGCTGGATGGCCTACTGTTCGGCCTTCGTCAACTGTCGACGCACGTAGGCCCTCCACTCCAGGCCGCAGCTGCAAAATCCTCATATACGAACCTGTCGACGGCGTGTCAGTACGATTGTACGAACATACAGACCTCCCCATTAAATAGTACCTTCGCGTCGTTTGCCGTTGCAATGCTTCAGCTGCGACGATACTTCGTTCTGAGCCAGCCCCACTTCAAGATTCTCGAGTACAGGATGTGATGCCATCTGGGTAGGACGGAGTGGGATGTGTCGGAGGCAGAGTCGGAGCGATGATGGTGATCTAAGTGCTGCAGATATTGTACTGGCCGAAGTAGGTCTGAGGTTCGCCTGGCTTTCCGACTTCCTGCCTCGATTCGACTCACCTGCGGGTTACTGTATGTTCCTTTTCTCTACCTCTACTTCTTCATCTTTGCGTAATGCTAACCACCACATTTTCCTTTCCAGGTCAGGAGATATCCAAGTGACCCCAACGTTCTCGAAGTCTGCTAGATGCCTCCTAAAATCCCATCGAGATCGATACACTCCCGAACGTAGACATCAGTGACTGTAAGATCTTTGAGCATTTTAAATCTGAACCTGGATTATGTACCACCGACGAGATTTAAAGTCTTCATCGTGAATTAAGAGTTTAAATGACATATAAATCCTATGGACGACACGGTTTCCTGATGACAACGTCCAACTCTATCGAGCGTGAGATTCTAGATAGTGGTATGGAAATGTATCATATGTGAGGGAAGAACTCGGACCACTTCAGTTCGAGAAGGGTCGTGGGAGGTAAGCTATGTAAGAGTATGAGGGGTAGAATCAGCAAAATGATTCGTGAGATTGAGTATGATGGTATGAGTATGATGACCATGAAACCACCTAAGGTATTGAGGATGCTCTTCAAAATTGGGATCGAGACCCAGTCATCTAGTACGCCTAGAAGCACGTAAAGTAAGGGACCACCAGTGATCAGAATTGCGGATACCCTCCAAAGCCATCTTTCAACGGCAGTCGGAAAGGTGGCTGGCCAGGGTATGAAGTGGATAGCCCCAAAAATAGCTATGACTCCAGTCATGGTCCAGAATGAAAGAGGTCGGCCAAAGACCTCTGTCGCCTCGATAGGGGAGTAGAATGTTGGGACTCGAGTGATATCATCACTAGGAATTTCATCTCGGCTCATCATGTCCCAGAAATGGCCAAATACAGCTTTTATTGGCGCCCAAAATAGGGTGTTGAGGGTGGCGAGGAAGAGACCACGTTTATTGTGCCTGCGTCCAAATAAGCACCTGAACGATGTGAGGAAATCACCCTCTTTCGTAGACAGGGAAGTGCTTGTATTACGTTGCCGACGTGCTTCGGATATCTTCAAGTTTGATGACTCTGCCGACTTGAGGTAGACAGGAACAGCGCACCGAACATCGGATGGCTTGTCCCACCAAAGCCAGTATGTGATCCCATTCAGCACAGCAAATGCGAGGGTCACCACCTCCAGCTCAGTAACAGCAAGTTTAGTGGCAAACCGACTGACGCATTGTACAATGAACCATGTCGTCTGTAAGAGCACTATGCCCTTGGAGAATATATCGGCTTTGCTCCGATCTTGAATTTCCTTTGCGGTGACGGTGGGCCACTCGATCTCCTCTGTTTGAGCAAGTTCTTCGAATGTACTTTCATCTAAAACCCGAAGGAATGATTTATCGGTATCATGCAAAGAAAAACCTCCCATGAGGACGAAAAATCCATGTGTCCTTGTCCATTCTCTAGCTACTTCACGCATCAGTCACAATCGAGTACAATATTATGTTGCTTTCTAACCTGGGTACTTTGCCGCGATATCCTTCACAA
>Ga0247737_1001504_pt1 | contig 10062 bp, 9 predicted proteins | sample UWRJL028104C2_FD_180937 | JGI IMG/M metagenome (GOLD analysis project Ga0247737, IMG submission 180937) | Plant litter microbial communities from Arlington Agricultural Research Station in Wisconsin, United States - UWRJ-L028-104C-2 | ecosystem: Environmental > Terrestrial > Plant litter >...
GACCCTTGCCGACGGCCACGACGCTGGAAGAGGCGGCCGAACGCCGCGCCGCCGCACAATAGCGCACCGGGCTCAAGCAGCGAGACGCCGCGCGTCGAGCGGTAGCCCGCCAAGAGCGGGCTCAAGCAGCGAGCGACCGCGTCGCAAGCGGTAGCCCACCAAGAAAGCCGTTAACCCTTTTTCGACAGGTTTCGTTAACCCTGTCGGCATGAGCGCGATCCGGCCCGACATTCCCTCGACCCTGCCCGCCACGACCCCGGCGGGTCCGTCGGCCCAAGCCAAGGCCGCCCAGGCCGCCTTCTTCCGCGCCGCGCTCAATCAGGTGCAGGCGACGCCGCAGCCACAGGCCGCGCAGACCAGCCAGACCGCTCAGACCAGCGAGCCGGAACAGCCTCGCCTGCCCCGTCTCGGCCAGCTTCTCGACATTCGGGTCTAGTTTCCCACCGAACCCAGTCGGCTTGAGGTGACCCCGGCGCCCTCGGGTGCTAGACGCGCGCGCATCCGCCCTCCCCCAGGATTCGCCCCATGCCCGCCGCACCCGACTTTCCGCCCGCGCCCGACGCGGTGAAGCCCGTCCGCGCCCTGATCTCGCTCTCTGACAAGACCGGGCTGGAGGACGCTGCCCGCGCGATGCACGAGGCGGGCGTCGAACTGGTCTCGACCGGCGGCACCCGCGCCGCCATCGCCGGGTTCGGCCTGCCGGTGAAGGACGTCGCCGACCTGACCGGCTTCCCCGAGATGATGGACGGCCGGGTCAAAACCCTGCACCCCGTGGTCCACGGCGGCCTGCTGGGCGTGCGCGACGCCGCCGATCACAGGGCGGCGATGGACGAACACGGCATCGGCCCGATCGATATCGTCTGGATCGACCTCTATCCGTTTGAATCAACGGTTGCCTCGGGCGCCGGTTTCGACGCCGTGATCGAGAATATCGACATCGGCGGCCCGGCCATGATCCGCTCGGGCTCCAAGAACCACGGCTACGTCGCCGTCGCCGTCGACGGCGAAAGCATCGGCCTGATCGTCGAGGCGCTGAAGGCCTCGGGCGCGACCTCGCTGGCCCTGCGCAAGTCGCTCGCCGCCCGCGCCTTCGCCCGCACCGCCGCCTATGACGCCGCCGTCTCCAGCTGGTTTGCCGGTCAACTGCAAGACGCCGCCCCGGCCCGCAAATCGATCGCCGGCAGCCTCGCCCAGACGCTGCGTTACGGCGAGAACCCGCACCAGACGGGTGCCTTCTACCGCACCGGAGAGGTGCGCCCCGGCGTCGCCCACGCGGCCCAGATCCAGGGCAAGGAACTGGGCTACAACAACATCGCCGACGCCGACGCCGCCTATGAACTGGTCGCCGAGTTCGAGAGCCCGGCCTGCGTCATCGTCAAACACGCCAACCCCTGCGGCGTCGCCGTCGGCAAGGACCTGTCGGAAGCCTACGCCCGCGCCCTGGAATGCGACGCCGTCTCGGCCTTCGGCGGCGTCATCGCCGTCAACCGCCCGCTGAACGGCGCCGACGCCCGCGCCATCACCGAGATCTTCACCGAGGTCGTGATCGCCCCCGGCGCCGACGACGAGGCGAAAGAAGTCTTCGCCGCCAAGACGAACCTGCGCCTCCTGATCACCGACGGCCTGCCCGACCCGCACGGCCCGGGCGAGGTGTTCCGCAGCGTCGCCGGAGGCTTCCTGATCCAGTCGCGCGATCGCAGCCTGATCAAGCCGGCCGACCTGAAGATCGTCACCCGCCGCCAGCCGACGCCGCGCGAGATCGAGGACATGCTGTTCGCCTTTACGATCGCCAAACACGTCAAGTCCAACGCCATCGTCTACGCCAAGGACGGCCAGACGGCCGGCATCGGCGCCGGCCAGATGAACCGCCGCGACTCGGCCCGTATCGCCGCGATCCGCGCCCGCGAGGCCGGCGAGGCCAAGGGTCTGGCCCATTCGCTGGCCCAAGGGTCTGCCTGCGCCTCGGAGGCCTTCTTCCCCTTCGCCGACGGCTTGCTGGAAGCCGTCGCGGCCGGCGCCACCTCGGTGATCCAGCCGGGCGGCTCGATGCGCGACGCCGAGGTCATCGCCGCCGCCGACGAACAGGGCATCGCGATGGCCTTCACCGGCGTCCGCGTCTTCCGGCACTAGGGTCTACTCCCTCTCCCCTTGCGGGAGAGGGAGACCGCACACGGCGGCGCAGCCGTCGTCCTTGTGCGGTCGGGTGAGGGGTCACGCCGCCGGCTGAGACGAACGGATCGGGCGCTGACTTTCGACGTCAGCGTAACCCCTCATCCGACTTCGCTGCGCTCAGCCACCTTCTCCCGCAAGGGGAGAAGGGATATGCCTCGGTCCATGGACACCCTCTCCGACCGTTGGGCCAAACTCGAGCCCTACTCGACCATCGTCGGCCCCGACGATGACCGCCCGCGTCCGACGGCGATCCTGTTCCACGGCTGCGGCGGCCTGCGCGGTCACCTGCCGATGTACACCCAGGCGGCGAAGGAGGCCGGCTGGCGCGCGGTGATCGTCGACAGCTACGCCCCGCGGGGATGGTCGCGCGAGTTCGCCATGGCCACCGTGTGCACTGGCCTGATGCTGCGCGGCTGGGAGCGGGGCGGCGATGTCGTGGCCTCGATCCAGGGCGTCTCGGCCCGACCCGATGTGGATGAGACCCGCATCGCCCTGGCCGGCTGGAGCCACGGCGGCTGGGGTATCATGGAGGCCATGAGTTGCGACCCGAACCCGGCGACGGCGCTGGGCGTCCGCGACGCGGAGACCGTCGATCTGTCGGGCGTCAAGGCGACCTATCTCGCCTACCCTTACGTCGGAGTCGCGGCCCTGAACCGGATGCGGCCGTGGCGGCATTGTCCCAAGACGCTCGCCGTCATCTCGCAGAAGGATCACCTGACCACGGTCCGTAACGCCGAGCGCGTCCACGACATGGTCAGGAACTGCGGCGCCGAGGTCGAGACCTGGGTCGCGCCGGGCACCCACAGCTTCGACGAGCCGATGACGGCCCTGCCGATGAAGTACGACGCCGACCTGACCGGCGAGGCGATCCGCCGGTTCCGCGCCCTGCTGCAAGACGTCGCGGTGGCGCCGCGCCCGGTTCACGCCGCCGCCTGATGGACACCGTCGCCGAGCGCTGGGCCCGCCTGAAGCCCTCGCTCGTCATCCGGCGTCCCGACGGCCCCGGCCCGTTTCCCGTCGTCCTGATCTTCCCCGGTTGCGGCGGGGTGCGCGAGCATCTGCACCGCTATGCCGAGGCGGCCGCCGAGGCCGGCTGGATGGCCGTGACGGTCGAGAGCTTCATCGCCCGCGGCTGGTCCGACGCCTTCGTGCGCACCTTCGTCTGCACCGGCCTGTTGCTGCGCGGAGGCACACGTGCGGGAGACGTCATGGCGGCGGCGACCTTCGCGAAGGATCTCCCCGACGCCGACCCTAGTCGCATCGTCCTGGCCGGCTGGAGCCACGGCGCCTGGGCCATCATGGACCTGATGACAGAGAAGCTGGAGAAGCGCGGCGAGGCCATGATCGCCGATCCGATGAACGCCGACCTGTCGGGCGTCGTCGGGGCCTTCATGCCCTACCCCTATGTCGCCCTGCCCGCCCGCAGCCGCTTCATGCGCTGGCGCCGCGCCCTGGATGCGTTGGTGATCATCCCGACACGGGATCACCTGGCCAGGCGCGCCGACTACGAACGGGCTCTGGATCACGCCCGCGCGGCCGGCTCCAAGATCGAGGAATGGGTCGTCGACGCCACCCACGCCTTCGACGAGCCCGGCCTGACCCATCCGAAGATCCGCTACAATCCCCAGGCGACGAAGGAGGCCGTCAGGCGGTTCGTCGGCTTCCTGAAGGCGCGGAGTTAGGCCAGCAACGCCTCGACCCGGATCGTCGCCCGCACCGAGTTGGCCATGTCGCAGTTTTCGTGCGCCTCGTGGTGCAGGTGGTCGAGTTCGGCCTGATCCGGCTGGCGGCCGGCGAAGGCGGTGACGGGCCGCAGGGTGACCTCGCTCATGTAGCGCTTGCCTGCCGCGTCATGGCCCAGCACGCCCACCGCCTGATCGACATAGCGATCCACCACCAGCCCGGCCCGGGCCGCGAAATCGAGGAACCACAGCATGTGGCAGCTCGACAGAGAGACCACCATCGCTTCCTCCGGATCGACGGCCGCCGGATCGGAGAAGGGCGCGCGCACGCTCGACAGCGCCGACGATCCCCGCACCACGGCCCCGCCATCGAATGTCCAGTCGTGGGCGCGGGAATAGCGTTTGTCGCTGAAGGCCTGATCGCCCCGGCTCCAGGCGATGGTCGCGACGTGCTCGCTCATCCCGCTCTCCGCTATCTGAGGATCGTGTAGGTCATCGGCGCCCGGACCTCGAAGCCCAGCGACCGGTAGAAGGCGATCGTCGCGTCATGCTCGGCGAAGGCGTGCAGGAAGGCGCCCTCGCCCGTCGCCAGAATCTCGCCCACGACCGCTCGCGACAGGCCCGCCGCATAGCCCTTTCCGCGATGATCGGGATGGGTGCAGACACCGCTGAGTTCGGTGAAGCCGTCGACCCGCATCCGCCGCCCGGCCATGGCCACCAGCCGCCCGTCCGACTTCACCCCTATGAACGGCCCCAGTTCCCGCGTGCGCGACCGGAACGGCCCGGGCTTGGTCAGCAGCGCCAGCGCCAGCATCTCGGGCGCATCCCCCTCGGTCAGGACTTCGAAGGCCAAGTCCGGCCCGCCTGCTGTCAGGGCCGAACACATCATCTGCACAAGCGGGACCCGATTGACGACCTCGACGCCCGGCAGATCGAGCGCATCCATGGGGCTACCGGTCAGCTCGACCATCCCCGCTCCCGGGTGGAGCAACGCCAGATTCGCCATGGCCCGGAGCGTCTCCGACTCCGCATCGGGGCCCGAGACGAAGATCCCCACCTCCGGATCGATGCGCACCGCGCGGGCGTCGCTGTCGGTCGTGACGAACCCTGACAGCCGGGTCGTCAGGGCGTTCCACACGGCGCGATCAAGAGGATGGCTCATGGCCACGCTTTAGCGCGCGCCGGAATCCGCGTCAGCCTCGATCCAAAGAACGGGGCCGGAAATCGCGCCGACGCTCAGGCGGACCAGGCGGGGATGCCCGGTTCGGCCGGACGGTGACCGGCCGCGATCAGCGCCGTCTGGCGCCGCGATATCGGCCCCCCGATGTTCAGGAACAGCGCCCCGGCAAGGGCGCTGAGCCCAAAGCCGATCCCTGTCAGGACCGAGGCTGTCATCACCCCGCTGGCCGTGCTGACCGCGGGCGCGACATAGCTGCCGGCAAGGGACACGAAGCCCGCGACGAGAACCAGCCCCCACCACCAGCGCAGCAGGGCCGGATCGCGCAGCGACTTCCAGCCCTCGGCCTGCTGGCTGGACCGCCACAGTTCGCTGGTCATGGTGTAGGGTCGGAACAAAGAGACGACCGGCAGGATGAAATACCCGATCACCCATCCCGGAGAGATGGTGATCCCCCGATGCAGGACGCGCGCGTTGCGGATCGACCGCAGATACCACCGCAGGGTCAGGAAGGCGCCCGCCACATAGGCGATCAGGTAGGGCAGGGACAACAGACCGAGGATCACGGCTTCGGCCTCGTGCCCCGGGATAGGATCAAGATCGCGCAGAGGCTCCATGGGATGCATCTCGGCGAGCAGACTCACGCGATGGCCGGAGCCGAGCGCTAGAAGCGCCGAGAACAGAATGAATATCCAGCCAGTGATCGTGACCGCGCGCCACAGACCGTCGGTGGGACGCGTTGCCGAGATCTTCGTCTTCGCCACAGCGGATCTCCGAAATGCAACGTCCGGCTCGACACGACCCGACGACGCTACCCAGACGGATCAGGCCATCGAGGTCAAGCCTGCCAGAAGCCGACGATCTTCTTCACCTCGGCGACGACCGGGTCGGCGATCTCGGCGGCGCGTTCGGCTCCGTCCTTGAGAACGCGGTCGATCTCGGTCGGATCGTCCATCAGGCGGCGCATCTCGGCCGTGACCGGAGCCAGGGACGACACCGCCAGATCGGCCAGGGCGGGCTTGAAGGCGCCGAAGCCCTGACCGGCGAACTGGGCCGTGACCTGTTCGCGCGTCTGGTCCGATAGGGCGGCGTAGATGGCGATCAGGTTCTTGACCTCGGGCCGCTCATCCAGGCTTTCGCCGGGTTCGGGCATGACGCCCATGTCGGTCTTGGACTTCTTGATCTTGGCCGCGATCGTGTCGGCGTCGTCGGTCAGGTTGATGCGCGACTGATCGGAAGGATCGGACTTGGACATCTTCGCTGCGCCGTCCCGCAGGCTCATGACCCGCGTCGCCGGCCCCTGGATCAGGGGCTCGGGCAGGGGGAAGAAGCCGGGCGCGTTGAAGTCGTTGTTGAACTTGCCGGCGATGTCGCGGGTCAGTTCCAGATGCTGTTTCTGGTCCTCGCCGACCGGCACCTCGGTCGCCTTGTAGAGCAGGATGTCGGCGGCCTGGAGCACGGGGTAGGTGTAGAGACCGACCGAGGCCCGCTCCTTGTGCTTGCCCGACTTCTCCTTGAACTGGGTCATCCGGTCGAGCCAGCCGAGGCGGGCGACGCAGTTGAAGATCCAGGCCAGTTCCGCGTGCGCACGCACCGCCGACTGTGGGAAGATGGTCGACTTCGCCGGATCGAGACCCGAGGCGATGTAGGCGGCGGCGATCTCGCGCGTCTGGGCGGTCAACAGGGCCGGGTCCTGCCAGACGGTGATGGCGTGCATGTCGGCCACGAACAGGAAGCAAGGCGCACCGGAATCCTGCAACGCCGTGAACCGCTTCAGCGCCCCCAGATAGTTGCCCAGGTGCAGGGCGCCGGAGGCCTGGATGCCGCTGAGGATGCGGCGCGGGCCGTTATACTCAGGGGTAGAAGAGGCGGGAGGAGAAGCGTCAGTCATCAGTCCAGTCCGGCGGAGGTCGAGGCCCCCGGTTCACGTCGCAGCGTCGCCTTCAACTCGGCAGCGCTCACGGCGCGGAAAAGCACGAGGCAGACGCCGTACACAAGGGCTCCGACGCCGACGACCACCAGGACAGCGATTTCCTTTGCCAGGAACAGTCGGCTCAACTCGCGGTAATAGAGGCTGGCGGGCACAAGGACAGCGGCCATGACCGCGCTGGCGGCCAGGACGCGCGAGAATTTCGACACGAACCGACCGGAGGGCGACCAGGCTTTCTCGCGGATCAGAGTCCCCATCAACAGGCCCACATTGACCCAGGCCGAAACGCTGGTCGCGACCGCCAGACCCAGGACCCCGTCCATGCCCATGGCCTGAAGGCCGAAGAACAGGGCCGAGCCGAGGGCCACGGTCACCGCGACCGAGGCGACGGAGAAGACCATCGGTCGGCGCGTGTCCTGACGGGCGAAGAAGGGCGGGGTCAGGACCTTGGCCAGGACGAAGGCCGGCACGCCCCAGGCGAACTGGCGCAGCACATCGGCGGTGCGGGCCGCATCCGCGCTGGTGAAGGCGCCGCGTGTCACCGTGGCGTCGATGATGAAGAAGGGAATGACGAACAGGGCTACGGCCGCCGGCAGGGTGAAGGCCATCGACAGAGTAATCCCGTCGTCCAGCGTCTTGCGCCCGCCCTCGTGATCGCCCGACACGAAGGCCCGGGTCAGCCGGGGCACCAAGGCCAGGCCGATGGCCACACCTACGAGCCCGAGGGGCAGTTGGTACAGGCGGTCGGCGTTGTAGAGCACAGAACGGGCGCCCTCGTTCGAGCCCGTCAGCAACTGGCTGACCAGCGAGTTCAGTTGCAGGGCGCCGCCGGCCAGAACGCCGGGAATGGCCAGCTTCAGCGTCCGCGCCACGCCCTCGGTCATCCGGGGCAGGGACAGCTTCAGCCGGATGCCGAGCCGCCGCACGCCCCACCACAACAGGCCCGCCTGGATCAGGCCCGAGATACTGACCGCGATGGAGACCGCGTACAGCAGGGTCGACGGACTGATGTCGATGAAGCTGGGCGCGATCAGCGGCGCCAGGGTGCACAGGTTGAGGAAGACCGGCACGCCTGCCGACAGGGCGAACCGGCCCGAGGTGTTCAGCACGCCCGACAGCAGCGACGCGATGGTCATGCAGGCGAGATAGGGCATGGTCAGCTGGGCCGCCGTGACCGCCGCCTTCATCACCCCCGCGTCGTCCTTCCAGGCCGACAGCATGAAGGGCATCAGCCACGGCATGGCGACCTGCGACAGGATGCAGAAGCCGGCCACTACCGCGAAGATGAAGCTCAGCGCCTCGGACGCCGTGACCGCGGCCGCCTCCTCGCCCTCACGCGCCCGCACCCCGCCATAGATGGGCACGAAGGCCTGGGCGAAGGCGCCCTCGGCGAACAGGCGACGGAACATGTTGGGGAACATCAACGCCGTGGTGAAGGCGTCCATCATCGGCCCCTGGCCGAAGCGCGCCGACAGGAACAGGTCGCGGGCGAAACCCAGGATGCGGCTGCCCAGGGTCAGGGTCGCCTGCACCAGGGCGTTACGGGCGAGACTCACTGTGTTCGGCTCATCATTGGGTGCGGAATGATCAGCGCTTAGCGCGCTTCCGGCGCGGGCGAAACGGGCTTGCGCGGACGAAGATCGGAGACGTCGCGGGCGCTGGCTCTGGCGGCGGTGATCCGGCGGCCCTCGGGCGCTTCGGGCGCGCGATCCAGCACCGCTTCCAGCGCCGCATGGACATCGTCCAGCAAGCCGTCGGACTTCAGCTTTCGGCCCTTGCGATCGGTGACGTAGAAGCTGTCCACCGCCCGTTCGCCGAAGCCGGCGACATGGGCCGAGCGGATCGACAGGTCGTGGTCCGACAGGGTGCGCGACAGCTCGGCCAGCAGGCCCGGCCGGTCAGCGCCCGAGACCTCGATCACCGTGGCGTCGGCGCTGGCCGCGTTGTCGATCATCACCACCGGCCGCACGTCGAACACGGCGCGGCGCGGCGAGGGCTTGGGCATGGCGGGCGGCGAGACCGGCGTCTGGCCCTTGGCGGCCGCTTCCAGCGCCGCGATCAGACTGGTCAGCCGGCGCGGCTCGGCCTGACCATAGGGCTGGTCGGCGCCGTCCTGGACCTGGAACACGTCCAGCACCGTGCCGTCGGCGGCCGTGGCCACGCGGGCCCCGGTCACATCGGCCCCGGCGGCGGCCAGCACTGCGGCGAGATCGGCGAACAGTCCGGGCCGGTCGCGCGCCGCCAAGGCGATCTCCGTCGTCTCCTCGATCTGACCCACCACGCAGGTCCGGGCCTCGACCGCCGCTCCGCCCGCCAACGCGCGGGCGACCAGCGCCGCGTGTTCGGCCAGCGGATCGGCCGTCTGGACGTCCTCGCCCCGGAACAGACCCTCCACGGCGCCGTAGAGGCTGCGCATCAGCTGGCCCTTCCAGCTGTTCCACACACCCGGCCCCACGGCGCGGATATCGGCCACGGTCAGGACCAGCAGCATCCGCAGCCGCTCCGGATCGCCGACGATCTCGGCGAAGGCCTGCACCGTCGCCGGGTCGGAGATGTCCCGCTTCTGCGCATAATCGCTGAGGTCCAGATGGTGCCGCACCAACCAGACGACGATCTCGATCCGCCGGGGATCGACGCCCAGCCGTTCGCAGGCCCGGCGCGCGGCGATGGCGCCGTCCTCCAGCTGTCCCCGCTCCCCGCCCTTGCCGACGTCGTGCAGCAGCATGGCCAGCATCAGGGCCTCGGGGTCGGCGATCAGATGGATCACCTCGGTGGCCAGCGGATGGTCGTCCTTGAGCTTGCCGCGCTGGATGTCGTTGATGATGCCGATGGCCTGGAGCGTGTGCTCGTCGACCGTATAGGCGTGGTACATGTTGAACTGCGTCTGGCCGACGATCCGCCCCCACTCGGGCAGGAAGCGGCCCAGCAAGCCGGTCTCGTTCATCATCGACAGCACGCGATAGGGCCGCTGGCCCAGCGCCAGGATGTCGAGAAAGGCGCGCGTCGCCTCGGGGTCGCGGCGCAGGCTGGGGGTGATCAGGGACAGCGACCGGCTGACCGCCGAAAAGGCGTCGGGGTGCAGGTCCAGATCGTGCTCGTCG
>Ga0247737_1001506_pt1 | contig 10057 bp, 9 predicted proteins | sample UWRJL028104C2_FD_180937 | JGI IMG/M metagenome (GOLD analysis project Ga0247737, IMG submission 180937) | Plant litter microbial communities from Arlington Agricultural Research Station in Wisconsin, United States - UWRJ-L028-104C-2 | ecosystem: Environmental > Terrestrial > Plant litter >...
TTGGATGGACGAAGAGAAGAGAGCCGGGGCTCGACGCACCTCCCTGGTTAGTTCCTGTAACATGTCTCCCGGCCTCAAAGAGAGCTGAGCTTTCAACCCCATCAGCCGCTCGATATCAGCACGTTGACGAGCGAGCAGGACCCGTTGGGTTTGTATGAATGTTTCGAGTGTTTGAATGCTGAGATCGGGAAGAACATGTGTTAGTTGTCATGCGGATTGAAGTAGAATGCGACGGACGTACGTCTGTGTCTGTAAATCTGAGCCCTCCATTAGATTGGCCATCTCTGCTGGCACTCGCTCAGGAACGGAGCATGAATTGACGATGTTGCAAGTCTTTGTTCAAGTGCGAGAATTTGGTGCAGTGACCGTTGTTGACTCTGAGCACAAACTTCGGATAGCCGTTCAGCAGCGTTGGAATAGAGTGGGCAGACGCAGATAGGTATATGTAGTGCAATCCGATATCGATGTATGCAAGATTAGACGGAAGAGACATCTGAATGCTTTTTTTGAACGCTGGTGCCGAGCCTTGCCGAAGTGGTCCAGATGTCACACGCATCCGACTTTCGTTCACCCACTCAGGTTGCCATTGGCTTCTCCCCGATATTTGACGCTTTCGTCACGCTTTTGACGTTCCAAAACGTCAAATTGATGGAATTTAAACTCCGCCTCCTGTATACCTTGCCTCATATTCTCGTTGCTGTTTGCTCTCCTTCGGGGGGGGGGCTCTTTCGTAACACTGCTTTAACTTCTCCGAGCTCCAATAACCTATTTTTCTACCCTCCCAAATCTAGTTAATCTACCGCATCTGCGGCTAAATGACTGGAAGATTTAGCCGCGGCACCACGTAAAATTCCCGCAACTTGTACTAAGAGGCCCGTATAGAAAAATTTAGTGGCATCTTTGGCTAGTGTATATGGGCCTTTTAGATAATTTCGTCAAGTTCATAATACTCATTTGATTGAGTACAGTTGAGTATGCACATTTTCTCGCAACCAATCACGTATCCGCGGTGGAAATAAGAGTAAGCAGGTGTATAGTATTGAAGACTTGGCGTTTATTTCCAAACGAATTGTTCGAGCCTATCGCCACGCCAGGGCTTTGCCCGTTTGCAATATAGCCCATCATTGGTGGAAACGTCAACAACGTCATATCCTCTTACTGGACTCGATTCCTGAGCTCTCGTTGACGCTTTTCACGTGAGTTTTGACATTTCACTCATTCTCCTCGTTTAACAGTGGTTATTTCATGAAAGCTATAGGGATGGAAGCCAATCGGCAGCCAAAACCTTAGCTAAAGCTCCAGCAAACGGGCCAGTAAAAGTTGCGCAATGAAGCGAGCATAAGCCGCCATAAGAGCGAAACTCGAGTGAGGTTCTATGGAATAGTCTGGTTCAAAGTAAATCTCATGAAGATCTGTCCTGAATTCTTCGTGAGCGTGTTTCATGCTGAGACGCCCTGCTGCCGACTTGACCATATGTTTCTCCTTTTTCACCCCACAATGCACATGGATATAACCAGAGCTACTCCTGATAGCAACGCTGGGAAAGCAATGTCATTATTGGTCAATCGCAACGCCAGTCAATATTTGACAGAAATGGAAGTTGAGTATAAATTGACTCTATTGGATGAAAAAATGAATCAGATTAGCAGGCAAGTATTCACTGTTGGATGTCCGAAGCGACGCGAGGTAGATGCCTTGCATTGTGAGAAAGACATGGGTAATCCACATCACATAGAGCATAAAGGCCTCAAATACTGGTACGTGAGTGAGTTATATTATCGATGCCTAGGACATGCGGTGTCAGCCCACTATTTGATGGTGAGCAGCAGCTTGGGCCTGAGAAAAACATTATGTATTCTCATACACAATCCAGGACATGCTAAGCAACAATTTCAGTAAAAATGTCTCAAGACATGTCTTTTCAGATCCCGGCTACGTTCGATTTTGGTATTGAGTTCCCGCCAAACCTTTCACGGCCTTCCCGCCGAGAGTTTTTATCAAGGGTTTACCTGTTGAGCCCCCAAATAAGCTCAAGGTGAGAACGCGGCGTCGCAGAAATTGACCCGGAGTGAATGGAGGCCACGTTATATCGTCGGAGAAAGGCGATCTGCTCGACAAAACCAGAGTCTCCAAGACATAGAAGATCTAATTATCATATCTGAACTTCAAAGAAAGAAATATTAATGGAGTCGAGGGTACTTGAACGAAGCTCCATAATTTTTTAGCACCACAAAATCCCAGAAAATGGGCGAGAAAATGGCATCGCATCGACCTTGATGTTAATGCTGGTATAAATGAAAACCCTGCTAAACTAGATTCTATATGACCATCCCATATATAGTGATCCATGAAGTATCTGTATCTAGGGCCCTATGATTTCGGACTACATCTGGAACGATAACGCTGTGGTCAACTCGGGGACTGCTCCTACCACGAGTCGCTGCCTATAAGGGCCCTACATATACGAATCGGGAATGTTGGACCGCGAAGTTACAAGAGTAAGCGCTGTCAGCGTTTATGGAAAATTACCCGTCCACTTTAAGAAAAGTTTGGTCGATGTTAGTGATGTTGCTTGCCATATAAGGCAACAAATTCCATATGGATAGCAGGGCGTCTCAGCATGAAACACGCTCACGAAGAATTCAGAACAGATCTTCACGAGATTTACTTTGAACCAGACTATTCCATAGAACCTCACTCGAGTTTCGCTCTAATGGCGGCTTACGCTCGCTTCATTGCGCAACTTTTACTGGCCCGTTTGCTGGAGCTTTAGCTAAGGTTTTGGCTGCCGATTGGCTTCCATCCCCTATAGCTTTCATAAAATCTGAGAGTGGTAACCAACCAGTGTTTCAACAGACCATCACTTCCCAGATTCAGCATATATCTTATGAGTAGACTCCAAGTGTTATTCTAATGGGTTTCTCTCAAGTTTAATTCGAGGATACTATTCCACATCTAGAGTACTTAGGTAGGCTGTAGAAAAGTACAGCTTACTTCAGCAAGCCAAGCAAATAGCTCCACAGTATTCACCCTGCTTGAGTTTCTCATAATGGACCTCCACGCCAGACTTGAGAATTGTATTTAAATTTACATTTGGGAATCGAGTGACATTGGCAGAGTTTAAATGGTACTCGAGTACTATCATATATATTGAACGGCTATCAATGGAGGAGGCTCTCATGTTAAATTTTGAGAGGAATCAGTGTCCAAGCGGTCGAGAGTAACGCGCCCAAAAGAATTCAAGTCAGATTGACACAAAATCTATTGTCCTGTCCTAGTGGTGATTTTTTACTGGACCATTAGCCCAAATTTTAGCCCGGGTTTTAACTACTGTTTGCTTCCATTCTTTTCCCAATCCTGCTCGTCGCGACCTGTGGTTCTCGCTATTCGGCTCCAAAGGTACTAGATCGCCATATTTACTCCAGGGTATGACTTTAATAAATATAAAGGCAACTCTGGAAGATTAAATATGAACGGGCCAATCGCAATATATACTAAAATTCGACGTTATCAACTGGGGGAAACGGTGTTGAATGTATGCTACCTTGCAACTGAGTCGTTGACCAGCTTGCAGATTAAATATTCATATCCATCAGCGTTACGTTGTCTCAGCAAAAACTCCAAATTCAAGAGGTATGGCAGCCTTGACCGAGATGTAACTGAAATTACAGTAAAAACTCAAACAGAACTAAAAGTTGCAAACTGTGGACTCGGAAAATAGTCCCCCAAATTGTGTCGTATTTTGGAATTATATTGTAGGTAATGGGCGAAAGGGGCACTACATGACGGTCTTGAGGAAAGACCCTGACATGCTCACCTCCCAAAGGGCATGGCGAACAAGTAGCAGCTGAAGCACTAGCTAAAGGTCCGGCAAACGGTCCGGCAAAAGTTGCACAATGAAGTGGCACTGCGAGACCTCAGGGAATTTTTTTTTGATCAATGTGATGATCATCGCGTGCACGTTGACGGGTAAGAGTGGAAATGGCCCCCAAAACAGCGTCACAGACTTGACTTCGGAGTAAATGAAGGCCGCCCTTGGATCGTGAGAAAGGCGATCGCGCAACATTGATGCTCTTTGAGAATCAGAGACAAGAATCAAGATACAGAAGATATCTCACTCCAAAGAATCAGTCATAGAGTCAAAGGTACTTATTTGAAAGAACTGCATAAATTTTTAGCCCCATGAAAATCCAGAAAATAGGCGAGAAAATGACGTCGCATACATCATGATGTTGAACATTGATGTATGGCGGTCAAAGTGGGTAAAAAACATCCCGCAACTATCTTTCGAGTGCCGCAACTATTTTTTGATGCCCCGCAACTTTTTCTCGAGTCGCCGCAACTTTTGGCAGGGTCCAAGTGTCTCAGCAGGGTCGGTTAGGGCCGTCGGCGCCTGCTGCCAGACAGTGCCAGCTCATCGATCTCTGCTTCCCTCCACCAGCCTCTGCCATCCAGCTCGCCTCGTATATGCCGTCCTGGACTCAGAAACAGGCAAGTAACTAGTTCTACGTCTTCTCGTATGCATTACTAACAGTCTATACTAACTCTAGACATCTCCGGCAGCTCGTATGAGCCACTGCGACATCACCCCACCTCTAGCTGAGGTTTTAGGGTATTTCGTCATCATCGGAGGTGCCAGACGCGAAGCCTAGCCGCTACCACCACCTCCCCTCTCGTAGAGTCGTGAAATCGGCGCCACCACCTGTGCAAACGAGCGGGTGGCTTCTTTTCTCCAGCCGCGCCATCGCAAGTTGACGATTCGACCAAACGTTAAATTACCAGGTGCACATAGCAAGGAGTATGATATTGCGAAGGCACATGTGCGTTGAGGTAGGGGTAGTGCGAGAAGGTGCATGTCGGATGGCAGATGGGGCTAGCGCCTTGTTTTGCGAACGATCGTCCTCGAGATGGGAGGGGCCATGGAGGGCAGCACCTCTCCGGTTCGCGTTCGACGAGGATGTGCGGGTGCCACATCACCTCTCTTTCGTGTTTTGCAGGCGACGAGGATATGCGTGTGTTATTATCTTTCTCGCACTCATATGGCAGTCGACTGGCGCCACTGCCTCTCGTTCGCGTCTCGCGTTCCATGTGCCAGCATCACCACCACCACCACTCATCCGCGGGTCTTGTTCGATGAGTTTGCCAGTCACCTTCACCTTTCGTTCGCATGTCGTGTTCGGCGAGGGTATGCCAGCCATCATCAGCTCGAGTTCGCATGTAACCTTCGATGAGGGTGTTCCAGCCACACCAAATATGTAGCAAGCAAGCATTAAAGATACAGTAGCATGTACATAGATGTTGTCTCGTAGCTATAGGCAGTAGTATAGAATAACGATATTGTGTACACAATACCTTTGACCTAGGTCGGGTCATGCCCATCTGATTTTTGGCCTGCTAATTGAACTCTACCTTTAATTGAGCACTCTAGTTCTATGGAGTTCTTATCCTATATACGACCTCGTTATTTGAGCTTAGATGCAGCCAGAACTTGCTATTGTATCGACTATGTCCATTGCAGGTCCAGGTGGCAGCAGGCGCCGACGGTCCGGTCTTAACCGACCTTGCTGAGACACTTGGACCCTGCCAACAGACGGATGGCATTCTTGAATGGTTGCAAACGGAGATCATAGCCTACATTTTCATTTTCTTACATATCTTACATATCTATGGTCCATCGAGGATAGCCTTATTAGTTACCCTTAGTCTTTACCAGACGTAGATGGATTTCTTATTGTAACAATTCCCACTACCGTAGGTAGGGGTCTTGTCATCACAACTCTCGATTTTTGGCGGACGTTTTGAATTTCTGTCCAAGCTGTGCAAAATGACATCAAGCTGTGCAGACCTTGGACAATATTCGTCAAACCCAAAATTGAGGCTAGGGTTTGGCTTGTGCCGCCGTGTCATGACCAACTGAGACACTTCCTTACATTGCGAGGAACGAAGAAAGAGCATGATGTAAGAGGTAGTGGGCGTTGCCGCTGGACGGCCATACCACGATTATTGTAACAGTTGCGGCGACTCGAGAAAAAGTTGCGGGACATCAAAAATAGTTGCGGCACTCAAAAGATAGTTGCGGGCATTTTTTACCCACTTTGACCGCCATACTGCTTCCCATATATGGCATTAAGTTCCATATATGGAGCAGATAGGCATCAATTCAGGCATCCTTCTGAGCTTTACTTTGACCCGGAGCGTTCTGTATCTCTTGATTCTCGCTTCGCTTATCTCGCTGTGGCGGTCTACGCTCGCTTCATTGCACAAATATAACTGATCCATTTGCTGAAGCTTTCCTCAAGCTAAGGTTTTAGCCGCTGCCTACCATCTCCTGTGGGATTGCTGAAATTTCAGGTTGGAACCACCCAGCATATGAGACAACCATAGGTTCCCCAGATGCAGCGCATTTCTACAACCAGGCTCAAAGTGTTATTCTAAAGAAGGTTTCTTTCAAGCGGTCGCCACAGTGCTTAGCTAACCTGCAGAAATGTTTAGCTTACTTCAGCAAGCCAGCTGAGCACCCCTAGACGTCAAACTCGTTCAACTTCAACTTTTTGGAATCGACGGGCATCAACGGAGTATAAATGGTACTATCATACGAATGTGTTATGATCGGAAGTTCTCATGTTGGGAGTCAAGCATTGTCTGCAACATCGTAATGAAAAATATTTCCAGACATTTAACCCAGTTTTTAGCTAGAATTTTAACTACTTTCCGATCACCGTCGGGATTCACATTGTCGCGACTTATGATTCGCACCACTCGGCCCCAAAGGTACTAGCTCAGTGCGTTTTCTCCAGTGTGGCTGCTGAAAATAGAAAGGTGATTCGGGACGGAGTAACTATAAACAGTATACTAACAGTCACATCCAGCAAGAACTAAAAGTTGCAAAACTGTGGACTCGGAAAATAGTCCCCCAAATTGTGTTGTATTTTAAATATATGATATAGGCAATGGACGAAAGGGGCACTAGGTGGCGACCTTGAGGAAAGACCCTGACATACTTAGCTCCCGAAGTGCATGGCGAACAAGTAGCAGCTGAAGCACTAGCTAAAGGTTCGGCCAACGGTCCGGCAAAAGTTGCAGAATGAAGTGGCACTGGGACCCCAGGGGGAAAAAATTGGCCAATTTCTTTTGATTCAAGTTATCGCGCGATTCGCGTGTGCTGACTGCCTGGATACTTAGTATGTCCCCTTTTCTGACTTATAATGGTGAGGAGAAAGTGCACATGTTTGATCTTGTTGACCTACTACTACTAAGTCATCGACATTTGATCTCTGCCCACCAGTTCTAAGGACGGACACGATTGGACTCGGCTAAATTCAAGTCTGTGCACTCAAATACTCAAAATCAACCAAACTTCGTTTATCATGGTAAGCTACAAGATAAGTTATGCTCTCCATCTCTAATATCTGATCTCTCAGAATGTGTCGCTAAGTCCTCGAGGTTCCTAAGTTCCTCCCTAAGCTGAGATGTCGATTCTGCGCCTATGAGCGAGAACCGATGCTCCTATAGAGTTTGGCCCAGAATCTGCCGTGCTTGTTGAGCCGCGCGGCCAGAATGGGCTTGTAACGTCCTTTTTCATGATTAGGGTGCGAGCGAGCAAGACACTGGTAGGTGCGCATGATCCTCAGTGTGTTTTTTGAATGCATGTGTGTTCCGAGTTGTCTCAATAGAGGTGGGGCCTGGGAGTAGCTGTGGTGTACTCTAAATTTAGGGCCATGCTCCAAGACCCACCTCACGAAAAGACATATAAGGATCGGCTCACAGACTCAATTCTCCAGGTCTCGCGGCCTTCACCTTCGGACAACTCTAGTATTCCACTTTTTCTCATTACGCTATGCACGAACGTCAATTTTTAGATCTTCTAAATCTTATACGGAAGAACCTGACAATTATTACCATGGTTCTTTGTAGTATCGTTTTTAAAATGGAGATGGCCTTTTCGAACTTTTTAATTGGCGTGGACGCCACATGGGCGCCTATGAGATATTTTCGGTACAGCCGTATGAAATGCGACTGCCTGAATATGCAAGTGACCCTCAGTACAAACATTTTAAGTGGCCAAATGCTCAGACACTGCCTATATGAGCTTAGGTGGCTGATCAGATTTGCAGGAAATTACTTGAAGATGAGTATCATTACCCATTGTAAATCATCTAGCTAGAACCAGGCTCATCGAGGCGACTGCTATATCGGGCATTGGCAATCGGGAGGCCGCAGGTGCACCACGCGTGTACCCGTTTTGGGAACCACATGCTCTCCTGACGGAACGTGTAATCATGCGTACGAATCTGTTACTTCAATCTCATTGTTGACTCTGTCGCCAGCCTCCTCAAATGGCTTCTCGTACTCCCAGCAGGATAGCCATCAACAAGCAGCCTCCCTGGTCCTCATTGTCTGGCCGATCTAAGCTCACCAATGGCACAGTATACCATTACCGGAAAGCAGAGTCGGCGAGAGGGGTCTCATCCTCGTCGGACCTCTCCAGTTTGTCCTCGAAGTATCAATGTCCTCCCTACCACGCCGTCTGTCGATATTAAATTGGAGAGTATGCATATCCTTTCGACAGAGTAGAACTCTGCAGTAATGGGATCGAACATCGTTATCCCGCTGGCCAATTGCATTATACACGTACTGTACCGCGACCTATGGCCTTTGGCTCTGGCGACATATAGCTAAGTACCCAAAGAAGCAGTCGAAGTAGAAGTGCTATGGCAAAGATCAGCATCCTCGGCCCGTCGCGGTGATCATCCCCTCGATGATATGTCCCTGTTGACCCAAGGGTGTGTACTGTCATTTTGAACGTTTCTGAGAACTAACGACTCCAGCAGCATAGAATGAGCACCCGAATAACACGTCTTGGATATCGAGGTCAACATTCACATATATGGCACCTGAATTGACCGCAGTAATACAATATTATCTACCACTGTACACGAAGCCTAATGCAAGAATCACTGTAATTGTAGACGCACGCAAAATATCATATGTGGCCCAGTCTTATGCATTACAACCAGGCGCTGCCACCACCATCATCCTGATAGAAATGTAATGCACCACTGTAAATTTATGATGCAATATTGTCGGGCGTCCCCATATGCTCTTGATGCGCCCACCTCACCCCTTCCTGAACCAGCGCTATTCCGAGGTGCATATTGATGCATTACTTTTTCTCTTTCCACATTCGGAAACTCTCCGAAAGGTAAACATACGCGGCAGTGCCAGTGGGAGCAATATACCACGACTGAGGTTTTGACGCTGAGGAGTTGTGAGTAGTACATGTTGGAGGAATTTTCCCATACTTCCTACCGTGACAGACGCATTCGGCGAGAAACAGCACGCCGAGCTTGTTTCTCCCGTGCTAAATCATCCTACTGAAAACCTGAATTTTGTGTACTCACGACAACATAAGGGTCTATGATGGTCCCAATAGCAATTCTAAACTGCCTCTGTAGATCTCCCCTTCTTGAGAGATTCTTACCGTCCATTAAATGCTCAAATAATGTAAATAATATGTAACTGGCCAATCAGATCGAGAATATAAATGACGCTTAAGAATGTTTCTAACATCATGGATTCTTGAATTGCGTACTCGAATTCAAAGTCTGTCCTCTGAAACTCTGCAGACATGTTGAGATACCTACCTTCTGATAATTGACAGAAAATTTTGAAAATTTTGACTGCTAGTAGTTTTTTCTTGGCTCGAGTGAGGTGTACCAATGGCCTCAGCTGACGAATAGTGTGTGATGCCCGGACATTGAGTCGGTCATCATCTTAGGTCCTCCTCATTGCCAACCAAAAATGCGTTGGAGCTCAAGTCAAATGACCCTAATAATTACTTATAAACCTACTATATGTTTATTATCATTCCTCCTCGGCAAGACAAATATGTTCTGTCCCTCGAAACCGAAGTTCACTGAAGCACCTGCCGGTATTCGGCTGCAGCGTTCGCGTATGCCTCGAAAATAGGTGGGGCGGGAGTCCACTTTTCACTTAACGTTCGGGACAAGTACAGGGATACCAAGATATGTGACATCTAGTACTACACATGCACTGT
>Ga0247737_1001509_pt1 | contig 10048 bp, 10 predicted proteins | sample UWRJL028104C2_FD_180937 | JGI IMG/M metagenome (GOLD analysis project Ga0247737, IMG submission 180937) | Plant litter microbial communities from Arlington Agricultural Research Station in Wisconsin, United States - UWRJ-L028-104C-2 | ecosystem: Environmental > Terrestrial > Plant litter >...
ATTGGACTTATATGAGCGACTCAGACAGATCCTCTGGCGTATCTTTTGCTTCATCAAGGACTTGGGACACTGCTTCTACTGTTGCTTCATTCCCAGATGTTTGTTTTGATAATAACGAAGATCAGAGTCTTGCTCCGAAAACAGAACAATCTTCCTTCTCCAGGCGATCCTCGAAAGCATCAAGTCGCCACAAACATTCTTCTTCCTTCGACATCAATTCGATTCCAGAGGAGGATGTTTCCCGCCCATATGCCACATCTCATTTAGAATTAAACATCCCTACAGCCACTCATACTGATTCTGGACAAGCGAAGGCACTAAATAAACCTCTACCTAAAGCTGAAAAGGGTCCTGCCATATATCGATGCACAGCGTGTCCGTCTTCATTCTCCCGGAAATGGGAATGGAAGCGACACGAAGATTCCCAACATGACCCACAAACATATTGGACCTGTATGCTAGGTGATCCAGCCGTACAAACAGATTTAGGGTGGACATGTGCCTTTTGCGACCATACACGGACACATCGTGGTGAAATGGTTGCTCACTTGGTACGAGAACATAAAATTAATCGGTGTACCGTCAAACCAATGGCCAACAAGACTTGGACAAGAGAAGATAAATTGAAACAGCACCTTCAACAAGTTCATGCTCTATCAGAAACTGCCAGTCGCTGGAAAAGTTGGCAACATCCAGCTGTCCAGAAAGCCGCATGGGGCTGCGGATATTGTGGAGCCTGTTCATTTACATGGGAAGGTATGTTCTCATCTCTTGTGCATCTCCTCTGCATTTTGGGCACACAACTAACTCGTTATGTTTATGATAGGTCGACTAAGTCACATCGCTGAACACTATGAGGGCGAATCATCCTTCAAAGCACCGTGGTCAATTAACTTGGTAGTCAAAGGATTGCTGAAGCAGTGCCAACGCGAATTTAACATTGCCAAAGCATGGAAAGAGCTTATCGGACGCGCACCAAATCGCGACCGACAAATGACCTGGTCTGTTAAGGATGCAGCAGTATTGAAGCGCAAACTAGAGTTCCACGAGGGTACTCCTGAAGAGCTTGCCAAAGAAGGCAAAAAATTGGCTATTGTACAGTTCGCACCAGCGTTGCAAGTCTGGCTCGACGCAGACTTGAAAACGATAGCAGCAATAGATCCTGCGCTGTTAAAACAAACACAAAAAACCAACCATCCTTCGGTCTCTACATCAGATAGCAAATGGGATATCAAAATGCAAGATAATATTACCAATTGTATTTGAAAGATAAGCTCATCTATAGCTCATCTATAAGTCAAATTATTGTTCATATCAGCTCGCCACTTCGGACCATACTTTCTCATTGCCCAGATGACAATTACACTGCTTATCCACGCCCAAATACCTAAGATCGTGAACAGCCAACCGTCTCCAATGGCCGATATGATTGGCTCTGCGACAATACCTCCCACGCAACTGAATATATTCCTCACAAAGTTGTTGACAGCAACGCCACTGCTACTTCGCTTTGACAAGAACTCTGTTAGCATAGTCGTGGAGGTCGCGAAGATAATCATAGAACCGAGACCGAAGAAGAAGTTGGCAACCATTGGCACCATGAAGTGAATCCCTTTGTCCGCAGACCAACCATACCAGATGAGAGCACCCGGGAAGATAATTGCTCCAAGCCATGCATTTTCTCTCAATCTATCTTCAGGCTGAAGAATCAGTTTGCCATTTTCATCGAAGCGGCCAGCCGCCCGAGCTTCTCTATGCATGATCGAATCACTCCATCGGCCTCCAAAAATGGAAGCAACTACATATCCAGCGGAAGGTGGTATGTAGAGAAGTCCCACGATGGACACTGAAAAACTATACGGTGGTTCGGAGAAGGTCTTTTGTAAAGATACATTGAGAATGTACAAACAACCAAAAGCGACGCTAGAGATATAGACTGTGGTGCATACAGCTGGGAATCGAAGATATCCCAATACGCTTAGGGGGTCGATGATGCATCTTTTAAAAACCTTCATAGCTTTTTTTGTGTTATCTCGAACTGATTTTGTGGTCGATACACGGCTCAAGGGTGGCCGGCCATCAGGATTTCCATCCATCACTCCTTGCGGCGGGACAAGGGGCTTTCTTCTTTCCAATGTCTCAGGGAGACAAAATGTTAATACAATAAATAATACTCCTCCATAAATAGCCTGAAACCACTGTGTGCTTCTCCAGCCCCATGCCTCAGATAATAGACCTCCGATAATAGGAGCCAGTAGAGGTCCCATCAGAGGTCCAAGATAGAATATCCCCATAGCACGACCACGCTCTTTTGGCTCCCAAATATCAGCAATGGTGCCCGCTCCTACAGCTTGAACCGAAGCTGCTGCTCCACCTCCAAGTACACGCATTACAATCAGCATTCCTATTGAGGTAGAAAGCGCAGCAGCAATATTCCAAATTGTAAATAGAGCAAACGACACCAAGTAAATGGTTCGCCGCCCTAGAGTTTCAGAAAATGAAGACCACCAGAGTGGGAAAATTGACATGCTTAGCATATAGAGCGCAACGGTGAGATTGCCAATGGTTGGTGTGACGTTAAAGTCTGCTGATAGCTGAGGCAATGCCGCTGAAAAGAGGATGTTAAAATTTTATAGTTTTTCTATAAATCCTAGAAATTCAACTTACGGAAGAAGATTGCACTTCCAAGAGGTGCTGCTGTTGCCGAGCAAGCAGTAATTGCAGTTATGAGCCATTTTGTCTTGTTTTTATAATGATGTGGTTGATCTACTTCTGGTATAAATGCCAGCCTCCCTAGTAGCCCCCGACGTTGTGGACGTGGTACTATAGACAAGGCACGAGACCTCGTTGAAGAAGCTCTTGAGTTTGACCCCCGAGGAGGTTGCACCTCACCTTCTACAGGACCAGGATTTATAGTATCAATCGAAGAATGAATATCACTTGACCCTGAATCTCTTTTCGCTTGTCCGAGGGTTTGTTCTTGCTCCTTTGGAGATTTTGGTGCTTTGTCAGGGCCATCTTGAGTGGCATGGGGTAAGTCTGGTTTCTCAACGTCATGAACCATCCTCACATCATAAGTCAAGTGGCGCTCTAGGCAATGCAGGAACAAAAGATACCAAGGAATTGCTTCAGAAATGAATATATAGGGAAAATCGCTAATGGATGACGCCAACAGGCTTATTTGGAAAATAAAGATAACAAGGAAAGGCGATATAAGACATTGCCATTACACGGAAGTATGTATCCATACTGAGGATCCTGGACTTACGCTAAGTTAACAGTTGGAGCATCCCACTTTGTCGCCTCCGTATAGTAATCCTAACCTGGATCGGTTATTCGGCACGGGCAAGTTAGGAGAAGGGGGGGAATAAACAAAATGCCTTAATTGGCTAAATAGGCGACACCGGGACGAACCGAATAGGCGGGACTTGAAGTTAAAATGGAAACTAGCAAAATGACAATGACATTAGGTAGAGATGGCAAACACAACAACTGAAGCTGTTTACTGCTCGTAGCGAATTAACGGACATCTATGCACTCCAACTGTCGACTCCCAGATCAAATTCTACACGGTTAGCAAAATGGAGTCTCTTGAAGACATCCGTAGTAGGCATCGTAAGGAGCAAAAAGATTTACAGTCGCGCATAATGCAAAAGAAGAAAGGCGCGTCGAAGAAAACGAGAAAAGGTGTCAACTCTGAATGCGAAGAGCTAGAGCGACAGCTTAAGGAGAAACACGAAGCAGAATTAGCAGAATCACTCGGTGAAGCCACACCAGATGCTGAAGATGTGTCAGATATCGACGGGGAGTCTGCTAGCTCCAACCCCGCCCCCTCTATGAACGAAGTCGTCAAGTCACTTGAGACGAGTCACATCTCCGAACCCCTGCCATCCGAAGATAGTCAGCCAAAGAAACGAAATCGACAAAAGGAGCGACAGGCACGACGAGCGGCAGAGCAAGAGGCAGTGGTTGAAGAAGCGAAAAAGGAGGCAGCCAACCAACCAAACCCAAAAGATATCGAGCGCAAGAAGATGATTGAACAGTTTAAAGCTAGGGAGTTGATAGAAAAGCCAATACGACCTGATGGCCATTGTCTATTTTCTGCAGTTGCGGATCAGCTCTCGCAGGTTGGAATACCAATCGGTGCTGGTTCAGAAGCTATAAATCAGGATCAACAGTACAAATTATTGCGGCACGCTGCTGCTAGATATATGGAAGGTCATCCAGATGAATTTGTTGCGTGGCTGGATGAACCTCTGGATCAGTACGTCGAAAAGATTCGGGACACTGCTGAGTGGGGAGGACATCTTGAGCTTCTTGCTTTGGCAAAGGCATACAATATTCAGATTTGTGTTATACAAAATGGCGAACCTGAAACTATCGACCCAGGGTCTAAAGACCCAGAACAGATTACATTAGCATACTATCGACACGGATTCGGCTTGGGTGAGCACTACAATTCACTACGAAAGTCTCCTTGATTAGTTTTTCTGAGTGAAATTTCTGTCTACAGGCAGATACTAATCGATCTTAAACTCTATGTGACCAGACACTTATCCAATCGGTCACGGTCCCATTCTCAGCATAGCCAATCTCGTGAGTTCTCTTTGGCTGAAAATGCTCTATCCGTTGCAACCCTCTTTCAGTCATGTCGCCGATCTCCGATTCCAACAACTCTCCATCCGCTGTATATGGCAAATCTTTGCCAGGGCGGGGCAGATGAGCCATGTAGATCTTAGGAGGAAGTGCCCATGGTGGACCTCCACTTGAGGGTGGCTTATATGTAGGAAACTATGTAAAGGCTATGTCAGTGTTCCTGGTTCGAGGTAAAATTTGAGAAAACGTCTACAGTCATCTCACAATAGACGTACCTCTATGCAAATTAGTCGACCACCAGGAGCTAGCAGCTCCACCAAACGACTTGCCCAAGTTGGTCTGAGTGAAGGAGGAAGTGCGGACAAGAACTACGAAGTATCAGAGTATTACCCTAGATTATGCAGGGTACTTTACCGTATAGTCATATATCAAATCGAACTTTGCTTCTCCCTCTACCACTCTCAAAAATTCATCTTTGAAAAAGTCCCCTGCAACCCAAACCACATTCCCCTTCGTCTCCCCCTCTTTGGTTTCATAAATTCCCTTACCATCCATTTCCGTTTCAACTTTCCTAGCACTCTCCAGCGCGTTGGTTGAAAAATCAAGACCATAAGCGTCATAGCCATAAGCACTCAGCAATAAAGCATCGTATCCCTTGCCGCATCCTGGAATCAAAGCTTTCTTACGCCCCTGCTTTGAAGGTAATAGGTCTTTACGTTCTTCAAGTAGATCGACCAGTGCCGGACTGGGGAATCCTTTGTCCCATGGAATAAATCCATTGACCCAGAGCTCATCCCATCCCTCCGGGTGAGCAGAGATATCTCTCGATGAGAAATGCGCACTGAGCTGGGCGCGTGCATCAGTAGGTTTGTCTATTGGATCGGTCATGTTCAAGATGTAGTTGTATTAATGAGGAGCATTTAACAATTTCAGCTTGCCTATTTCCTTACTATTCTTTCAACACTACATTTGACATGAACTCTGAAGTCACATTGATTCGACCCACCATTTTTAACGTACTAGGAGAGCTTACAATCTTGGCATTTTTAGTATTTATATACAGGGATCAGCTTGTCTCCGCCTGTATCGTGCCTCGGCATGATAAGTTCGGGGAACCTGGCGTTCTTACACATCATCCTTCTACCTTTCAACAAAACTTCTCTAATTTTCCGTGCAGCATCATATTCAACATTTAATAACAAATCTGTGTGTATGACTTGCTAGAGTCTCTCACATATTCCATAACATACTCTATATTCCCACAACTCTCCCCACTATATACAACTCCAAGATGGATGCCGCCAGCCTGTTTAACGTGAAAGTAAATCCTCCGTCCTCCCCCATTTAGCTTATAGAAAGCTTACAATTACACCAGGGGAAGGTGGTTTTGGTCACCGGGGGCGCAAAAGGCATTGGGAGGATGATTTCAGAAGGATTTGTCACAAACGGAGCAAAAGTATACATTTCATCACGAGATGCGAAAGCGTGCGAAAAAGCATGCCAGGAGCTGAATGCACTCGGTATTTCTATCCTTATCCCTATCCAAGAGATCTCTTTTCCTTCAAACTCCATTCAGTTACAGAAACTAACCAGAAAATGCCCCATAGGCAAAGGCACCGCCTACTCTATCCCAGCCGATTTCTACAAGCACGAGGACTGTGTAAAGATGGTCAACGAGCTCAAAAAACGTGAATCAAAGCTTCATATCCTCGTCAATAACTCCGGTAGTAATTGGGGAGCGCCCTTTGACGAGTTTCCCGACGCCGCCTGGGCTCGTGTGCTAACCCTAAACCTCACCCGAGTCTTCTCCATAACGCAACTGGTTACTCCCCTCTTGGAAGCGGCTGCAACCCCAGCTGACCCTGCACGGATTATCAATATTGGCTCCGTAGACGGTCTCCGAGTTCCCTCTCTCGAAACCTTCTCATACAGTGCTAGTAAAGCCGGTTTGCACCATCTGAGTAGGACACTAGCCAGCCACTTAGGGAAAAGAAACATCACGAGTAACACTTTAGCTTGTGGGCCATTTGAGAGCAAGATGATGGCTGCTACATTGAGGGATTTTGGGGATGTGATCAAGAGCGGGATTCCACTGGGGAGAATTGGGAGTCCACAGGATGTGGCGGGTGCATGTTTGTTTTTGAGTAGTAGAGCAGGCTCGTACGTCAACGGTGCTACGATTGCATTGGATGGGGGAACATTAGTGGGATCCAAGTTGTGAGGATATATTAGTAGTTGGAAATGAGTAAAGACCCTCGAAAAGCTTAGATCCAAATTGTACACTGCACCATCCATGTCCACTGATATTTCTTGCCTACAGCAATGATTTCGCCTTCCCTGATTCTACAGGAGCCAGACTGTTTGATGTATATTTACTATGCCGTACAAGTTACCATCTCACGCTGCATTATTTCCCTCTTCGGTACGAATTCAGTATGCTCCCCCCTACCTTCGTGTGTTTATTTGGTTGGTATGTTCAACCTTATCCATTTGCGGGAACCAATTTATACTGGTTTAAGGCTTTGTGCCGGATCTTTCAAACCAAATGGTTTCCATGATGAATGAAGGTTGGAACGATAAATGAATACAATTCAAATCGGGGATATCGCCAACCCTATCCCTGACGAAGATACAAAGAATCTCGAGGTCATCTGCGGAATCATAATTGAAACTAATAACAACTAGTAGATTAGACATAGAGGCCTAATGTCTGTCCCTGCGTCCCGAGACGCACTCTGTTACGAGACAAACAATAGTTAGGTACTTCGAAATTTAAGCGCCTGAAAATTTGCGAACAACAGTAATGTATTTATTTATTTTTGCTTTAATTCTATTATATGCCTCTCCCTTGAATATTGCTAGACTATTAATTCCGAAAACTACCATCACGTCGTCTTCGCCTACCTGAATTATAGAACGCGTCTTATTATAATGTATTAAGACCTCCTGATCCGCGGCATTACTCGTCAAGCTCTATTTGCCTTTAAACTCATAGAACGATTAGATGTGGATTTTCGAGTTTTATTACGATGCTGATATCTACTCTAATCAAGCGATCAAGGCTCCTGGTCGACAGCGTCGTCGCTATAATAGTCTTGGGTAAGATTTCATTGTAATAAAATCCGTGGCTGCGAAATGTGTGGCTGCGACGTTTGACTTTCTCCGACCAGAGCAAAAGAAATTGGCTTCGTCACCTTTTTGGTATTTTATTCTACAAATCCACTATCGACTGGAATATAATGAATTGCGATCTGCCAATTCCGATGGCACTATCTGGTACCAAACGTAAACTTTATGAGGATCTTGCACTGAATCATCAGAGGAGAGAGGTTAGGGTCCTGGTCCTCTGTGAGGGCCACGATGAGAGTCCGGTGAAATGTTCCATGAATATTATATCGCTCGATAGTCGAGCTGCCTATTTCGACGCGCTGTCCTACGTCTGGGGCGACATGAATGACACCAGAACAATTATCGTGAATCAATTGCCTATTACAATCCCAGAAAGCCTCGCGAAATGTCTACAGAGTCTTAGGAACAATAAAATATCTCACGCACAACGACTTGGCCAAAGACCCTTGACGATATGGGCCGATGCAGTCTGCATCAACCAACTAGATTTGCTGGAGAGGGGCCAGCAAGTTCAGATGATGGGCGATATTTATTCCAGTGCCAGAAATGTCATCATTTGGCTAGGCGAAGGGACTGAATATACAGATTACGCGTTTGACATGATGAACTCGACGAATTTCCGGGAACGGCTTGAAGACCTAACTATCTCCCGAAGATGGCCATTTGAAGAGGAGATTATGGTGGACGTTGTCGTCAAGTTCTATGCAAGAGGAAATGGTGGCAACGTTTATGGGTGCGACAGGAGTTTATTCTTGCCACGAAAGAGCCTTTTTTCTGCTGCGGATGTAAGATCATTGCTTGGAGCCACCTCCTGAGTTGTTTCCTGTCATTTCCAAGATCATGGAACTACCCTAGCATTGAGGGAAAATGGGAGGACTGTAGAAAAAAGGTTACTAGTTCGCTCGATGAGAGTAACGCTCATATTGGCATCCACCCTATCACATTACACCGTATCCGGGACTTGTTCCTTCAAAAAAGAGCGTTGCCTTTCTGTGACATTTTCCAGTATCTCCTTCGGAACTCAGCAGCAACAGATCCTCGGGACTTTATTTACGGGTTGCTGGGATTGCTTGACCAGCAAGATCGAGACCAGATAACCCTTGACTACGTGTTGGAGCCTATGAAAATCTATCAAAAAGTAGGCTACCTGCTATGGAAGCAGCATACAGAGCGGACTTTGTCAGAGCTATTACCAATATTCAATTTCCACGGTATTGATAATGGATTTCCGTCATGGGTACCTGACTTTGCATCACAGCCCATTCGAGGCTGGCGTGACCATAGGACGATCCAGGGCAGAGAACCATGGCGAAAACAGAGTAGAAATCCGTTCGAGCTCGATCAAAGTGTCCTGGTGCTTCAAGGGGTCATCTTCGATGTTGTCGACCATGTGATTACCACTCCCGACAAGTTCGGCAACATTGAAGAAATAGTTCCATTTCTTAGAGATATGGAGGAATCGTTATTGGAGGCGATAGATCGTTCAATACCGCAGCACCATTCACTAAAACCATTAATTGGATTGAAGTACGAAGAGACAGTGTTGCAAACATTTACGAAAAGTACAGTCGAGACTGGGGAGCTATTTCCAGGCTTGGAAGATGAGAGAGTATGGGCTAAGCTAATGGGTCGTGAAGCGTTATCTCCTGAAATCGCCAGTGCGGTCGGAGGTGACAATTACAGCCGTCTTTTCGCTCGTCTTTCGACAATGCTCAGGGGTAAACTCTTAGGTCGCAAGGTCATGACTTCAGAGGCTGGTTTTGTTGGCATCGGTGTGCCCCAAATCGAGGTGGGCGACATCATAACCTTCATCTTTGGAAGCACTGCTCCCTTAATTCTGCGTCGCTATGCAGATTACTACAGAATAGTTGGTTCTGCTTATGTTTCTGGGCTAATGGACCCAAACGTATTGGATCGTTACTATGAACGGATGATGCTTCAGGAGGTTTCATTCACTATTAGTTGAGGTTTATATCTTTTGACATCAACCGAGACGAGAGACGGAAGCCGGCGACGGTACGCTGGTGCCTGGACACTGGGTTGCCGCCCACCGAGAGGAAGTTCGAGAAGCCTACTCTACACGCATGGCCATTCTCTCCTCGAACGGCGTAGCTTCCGGACCAACATATCCTCTTTGAGCATCTTCAAGACTTAGAGCTATGCTCATCCTTGGACGAAACTTCCCCCCAAGTGCTCCGGATTTTGAAGAGACTTTGATAATCCCGATCAAGCAGGGAGGGGATAGCCATAACGGCGACTAATGCTTGAAAGAATCTATAATATGATCAAATGCGGCCATTTTCTTACTGCTAAAGTAGCCCTC
>Ga0247737_1001511_pt1 | contig 10032 bp, 11 predicted proteins | sample UWRJL028104C2_FD_180937 | JGI IMG/M metagenome (GOLD analysis project Ga0247737, IMG submission 180937) | Plant litter microbial communities from Arlington Agricultural Research Station in Wisconsin, United States - UWRJ-L028-104C-2 | ecosystem: Environmental > Terrestrial > Plant litter >...
AAGACGAAGACTTTATAGAAACCTACATTCTACTCTTATCTACTGTCGTAATACTTCCCCCACTCGCTTCTGCCAATTTGTTTGAGACAATAATAACTCGTTGAGTGCAGTCATATGTAGTGCTTACTGTGTGTCTAAATATATTACGATACTGCGTCACGACGCCAGGCGTGGCCTATTTCTAACTACTGCTGCCACATAGTGGCTTGTTCGCTTCCTCTGTTGACTCTCTTTGAGTCGACATGACCATACCTCCAAGATCACCGGAGGCACTGTACCATGCAGTGCCTCCTTCTGACAACGTTGTTGTGAACGAGTCTCAAATAGAGCTGGACGGAGAGACTCTAGCAGAACCTGTCCCACCACCAATGGACCCACCACCAGCGCTCGTGGACTCTCGAATTCATTGGGTCTACTTCATCTTGGGGTGCTCTGTTCTCCTCCCATGGAATGGTGCGTTCTTGACTTGTTGTTTCGTCCTGTGAATACTAATGGGTGCGTAGTCGTGATCACCGCAATGCCATTCTTCCTTTCCCGACTCTCCGAATCACCTTTGCGATCGACATTTGCCTCGTATCTAACGACGTCTTTCACGTTTGCAAACTTTCTATTCCTCGCCCATGCTACTGCAACGTCGAAACAGGTGTGCCGCTTGAATTTCGGTGTGGATCAGGCTAACGATTTGACAGACAAAGCCATCCCGGCAGACTGAGGTCTCGATCATCTGGCTTACTGGGCTCAACTTTCTCCTCACCCTCAGTACTTTCTTTGTACCCTCCCCCGGCGTCTTCTTTGCTTTTATCATATTCAACGGTGCGGCCCAAGCAACCGTCGGCGCGTATCTGCAGACGTCTGTCATCGCCGTTGCATCCTTGTTCGGTCCCCCAGCAGTGCAAGCAATGATGTCAGGCCAAGCAGCTGTTGCTGTTGCTGTTAGCGGGGTGCAGGTGATCAGTGCAGCTGCATCGATCTGGGGAAAACCGCGCACCTTTGCTAGCGATGGGTCCGCAGAGGAACGATCGGCGTTCATGTTTTTCGCACTTTCAACCCTGTTCCTCATTGCCAGTGGGGTGGCGCATAGATGGCTTATTCGAACACCGGCCTATCAGCGGGTTGCCGCATCTCTGGAGCGAGAGCAGAGGAAAACTCGAAATGAAGATTCTCTCGAAGACGAACGGCTAGGATTGATTTCCAGCGAGCCTCTCGAAGTCCTTGCAAGTAACGTGAAAGCAAACGCTATCCGTGTAGGGAAGCAGAATCTGCCGTTCGAAATTGCGGTTGCCTATGTATTTCTGACCACTTTGGTGCGTTCCAAAAATATAGTTGACATTCATCAACTTATCTTCTCTATGTTCAGGCTGTCTTCCCTCCTATAACGACGTCAATTCAACCAACAAACCCCGCGACACACCCCCTGCTCTTCAGCGCCGTTCATTTCCTGGTCTTTAACATTGGCGACTTCTCTGGCCGCTACATTTGCTCATACCCAAGGTTCCTCATTTGGTCTGCGAAGCGACTCGTGACATTATCGGCAGCTCGAACGCTTTTTATACCCCTGTTCCTATCGTGCAATATCCAGAGGGGCATCTCAACAGTCCCTTATACCCCTCTCATTAATTCCGATCTCTTGTTCATGCTCATTCTCCTCGCTTTCGGATTTTCGAATGGTTATGTTTCAAGCTTATGCATGATGTCTGCTGCATCTGTAGAACATAACCCTCGGCTCAAGGGTCGAACCGAGGACGTAGATGTTGCCGCGACTGTGGCAAGCTTCTGCCTAGTCGGCGGATTGGCACTGGGGAGTTTCGCTAGTTTTGCTGTCAAAGCAGCTATTTGCGGGTGCAACCCTTTTAGCGAGTGAAATGATCGGGTCTAACTGTACCCAGTAGAAGTTGTATTCATATTAGCACAAACACTGGCGCTTGACGAACCAACTAGCATCGTACAAATAGATAAATTGCATAATTTACAATGGACTCGACGAGTATCAAAGCATAGGTTCCAGCCATCCTTGATGCCCCGCCCGCCGCTTCTTCCTAGACCTCGAAGTGCAAGGAAAAACTAATGGAACGAAATGTGAGGACGAATTATAGATGTCCGACGCAAGCTCTGAAACTGGGTTCTCAATCTTGTTGCGCTTGTCAAAAGGTTCGCACTTTAGAAGTGGAGAATGTCAATGGACCCCCGACGTTTTAAGAAGAATCTTTCTTCATAAGCGACAGACACAGGAAATCCAGCGTCCCTAGCCACACGTTCAACGCGTGGAGAGCATGGGCTGCCACACTCCGTATGAGACTTCCTCCAGATGATGTAGAATGACACGGTCCCAGGGTACTGGGATGACGTTTGCCTGGGAGGAATACACATGTTAGCCGGCTAGAATCTGAAGCACATTCGGTAAGGCAGACATACCTGGAGGTAGTGAACGCAGGCTCTCGAAACCCGTCTGGCAAGTGTTTGGAGGTCGACACGGTTATCGTAACCGTCCAGGGGTATTTCATAAGTGAGAGACGAATAGCCAGTCCACTATCCCCGAAGAATAGAGTTAGCTTAGTTTCCCTAGAGGGTAGTGAAAGAATTACCTTGATTCTCAGGTATATCCGCCGACGGCTGTCTGCATGCAAGTCATGGAACGAGTAGGTATCGTTGTTGGAGAGTCTGATACGCTGCTGTGCTTCGTCGAGGCCGATCCCCGAGGTGAATGAAGCCTTGCGTTTGAATTTGATGTGGATGGCGCTGGGCACGCGGTATGGATCGAGTGCTGGAGGTCGAGCAGCGAACGACACTTGCGAATGGCGGCGGGCTCTGGGCATGATCATGGAGCCCATGGAAGCAGGATGTCCCATTGCTGCATGCATGGTGCCCATGCCCATCTGGCTTCGATCGTCGTAGTAAGGCTCCTCCATGTCATAACCTACAGGAAATGTGTTTAGCCAAAGGGAGCTACTAAGAAGCTCAATACCACTCACCCGCTCCGGTTAATCGACGAGACATTGGTACAATGGCGCTATTAGCATGTCCATATGCCTGATACTGTGGTTGGTGGTACTACGCTAACGTCAGGAGGATCGTGTTGAAAGGGGTCCATGCTACTCACATCGCTCCCGGCCAGTCCTTCTGGGTAAATAGATTGCGGGTAAGGAGTTCCTGGATATCCGATAGACTGTCGACGAGACATGGACCGCGACATGGATCGCGACATGGGTCGGGAGTAGGGGTCGTAGTTCTCGTATCCTTCCTGGTAGGCCATTGCGATGGTTTGTGAAGTGGGGCTGAAACAACTGTAGGTTTGAGGTCCAAATGGCTTGCAAGGAGAGTCTTTTTATATGAAGTGCAGTGGCAGCGAGTTGTTTCCATGCCTCGGGGGGTTTCTGCCTCAAGGATAAGACGCGCACAGAATAGGGTGCAATACAGACCCACTTTGATTGGCTGCTAGCTCCATCAAGGGGCATGTCCTACCATACATGAGGTATTCCGGGGCAACAGATCTCCTCGCAGTGTGATGTCAGAAGCGAGTCCAGAAGCAGTTGTTTTCGGTCAGAAGTATCAGTCCGTTGACAGAACCCATCGAATGAACGATCTACCTGGGCCAACCTCGGTCACGGATGGACAGGCACGGGAGCATGGCAATGGGCACAAGAGACGCGTAAAGAAAGATTACGACAATAGGAACTTTGGTTGAAGTCCAGAACTATTGAGGGTGGGTAGTGTAGCCAACCTCGGCACGGATATCTTCATCGACGCGAGTGGGCTGCTTCTGCGAAATGTCAAGAGGGATTTTGCCAGTGGATGCAAGACCTTTTGTAGCCATTGTCGCGCAGAGACTTTGAAGGAAGGGACTGCCGCGCGTTGACCATGCGCCTGCAGCAACGACCAGACGCGCACTCAACCGATGTCAGCCATTTCCCGCCTGCGTTGAGTTCCTCAGGAGAAACCACCATCAAAGGAAATGAAATCAAAAAATCCTGTCTTCATATATAGGTTCCCAGATCGTTCATGACGGAGTTGTACGGAGCAGATATTTAAGAGGATACGGCAATATGGCAGGAGGAAGACCGAGACGCGTACATATGCCACAACAACTATAATCACGAGGACAATCAACAAAGAAATTCTGAGAAGTCTTGGGCTCGCCCATCTTTCATCATGGTCTGCTACGATACTCCGCAATACGTCTGCCATTGTTGTCTGTTGGTGCTTATTTCTGGGGTCATGTATTGTCCGAATGCTGCTTGCTTCGTGAACAACCTCTATTGCTCTTCCGTGGATCTTGGACTGCGATCAATCATATAAGGCCATCCAGCATAGTCTTGCGCCTCAATGGTGAAACCTACTAAGCTTGCCATGATTTTGCCAGGTCTTGACTGCTCTCAAACGAATGCGCTTTTGAATTCACTACGACTGTCAAGTATGCACCAGCCCCAGGTCGTCTTTTCATAGACGATATGCTGTGCGCTAAATGCGCAATCCCCTTTCCGAAATTGCACTCTTGCTATCCTCCTTCAAGGCTGCGGTGACTGTCATTAGGAGCAACTTGCATTGAACAGGTTATCGTGATGAAAAAATTTCTGTCGGCTCTTCCAATTGCCAGAGGAGGATTGACCTTGCGTCTGTCGTTGAAGAGGACATGAAACAAGCCTCAACGACTTCACCTGCATTTTTCAATTCCGTCAAACTCAAACTTCTCGTCGTACACTGCGGAAGGAGATGCTGAAACGCAACACATATCAATTGGACATGTGTAAGAGGGTGGGTGGCACAGTTGGCCCCGGACGCCGTCTGGACTGACATCTCGATTGGCCTTCATGTCGGGTTGTGCAAGTACCATATTATGTCTATCTTTTGGAAAGGTCTGAGGACACATTGCGGGGGTGGCGTCGACACAATCGACGGATCTACCTCTCCGCATGTAATGTCGAAAATGTGGTTTTCATCTGAGTCATGATATTTACGTCCCTACCTCGCCTTCGATTGTCGGCAACAGCGCCGACATGGGCAGCCTCGACGTTGAGATACGCAGGTAGGCACTAGGGGCATACAGAAAAAAAGCGAAGGAGAGCATAACACAGCGGGTAGCAGGTTTGTTTCTTTAGTCAGACATACTCTTGTTGAAGTGACGTTCTGGATTCCTGGGGCATACTCAGGGAATAGATTGGAATTTCGGCAGAACAGAGGTTCTGCAACCATGTAGCAGTGTTCCCCACAGAACCCTGGCCAACTTGCAATGCCTCAGGATCGGCTGCGGGCTCTGGAGCCTGCCTAGGGTGCGATTTCTGCTAGTTCCGTCCTCATCCTTTCTCTGATACTGCTGTATAGCTTTGTATTAGGTCCCTTCCGCTTTATCTCTTCCACACTCCGACAACTTGTATTCCGGATAGTACACTGATAGGCAGTTCAAAGATCATAGTCTGATTCATAAGATGTCTATCATTTTCAATCACACCTCTGTCTGGAGTCTGGAACAACCCTCAATACTAGTAGGTCCTCGAACTCACAATCGAAGATCGAGTAAGAGTATTGATGATGCTATCGAATAATTGTTCGACAAAATTCTACTAGGTTGATCGTTGGAACGCGTATCGAGATTTGACAAAGTTGTCAGTATCCGAAAAGCGTCGTTTTCATAGGACTGGGCAACTTGTCTTCGCTTTGGATGCTCACTGTCAACGCTCAGCGCTTACGAGAATCCTACCCACGATTTAGATTGAAAGACTTTAGGTTTCAGCTCAGGTCATTTATCTCCAGATATTTATAGACGAATCATATCAGAGCGCTGTTGATGATATCGATGATATATACCTTGTCTCAGGAATTTCTGAAGTGAGAAATCTGGGCGCACAGCCCCCTAATTCGACGTGTTGATATGGAAGCGCCCACTGGCAGAAGTTAGATAGCTATAAAGACTCGCAGGTCATCCGCACATTTCCTCAGCGACTATACATGTCTAACTTCGATTCTTTCAAGACCTCCTTCACAGGCGATATCTACACGCCAAATGATGCGGACTACGATACATCCATCATCCGATGGGCAGTGAATGCCCAAAGGAACGCACAAGTGGTCACTTTCCCAAAGGGTCCGGAAGACGTTGTTCTCGCGATCGCATACGCTCGAGAGAACAAGATGCCCATTGGAATTCGAGGTGGCGGCCACAGTACCTCAGGTGCTTCTTCATCGGAAGGTTTGGTCATCGACCTATCGCGCCACATGAAAAGTGTGGAGGTTGATAAAGAGAAGCATTTGGCTTATGTCGGCGGAGGCGCAACTTGGGCAGACGTCGACAAGGCTACGATTCTGCACGGCTTAGCTGGCGTAGCAGGGACTGTCAATCATGTAAGGATGACATGTGCGCATTTAGATAAAATTTGACATCTGCTATTCCCTACAGACAGGTGTTGGCGGGTGAGCAAACTGGCCACGCTTCCAACTCTCGTCTCATTAGCAACTTAGATTGGCCCTTGGCGGGGGTATTGGGTGGCAATCCGGAGCACATGGATTGGTTGTTGACAACATAGTCCAGGTTTGCACGTTATTGCTTACATCGACTTAAATTGCTGAAAAATGGCGTAGGCGACAATCGTCAATAGCTCAGGCGAGATTCTGACGGCCAGCGAAGGTGAAAATCGTGAATTGCTCTGGGGCATCCGCGGTGGTGGATGCAACTTCGGCGTCGCTACTCAGTTCGTTTTCAAGGTTTACCCACAAAGACGTACTGTCTATGCTGGAAAGGTTATTTATCCAGCCGAGTCTCTGGAAAAGCTGATGGAAGTGAACGAAGCGTGGTGGCAGAATGCAACTGAGAAGGAGGCTACTTCTCACTTTCTAGTGAGGTCGCCTCACGGACCACCTGTCGTCAGTGTCTAGCCTCTGTAAAAATGACTCGAGCCTGATCAAACAGCCTCCTTTTCAGGCCATAATTGCGGTAATTTTTTTCTACAATGGAACCGAAGCAGAAGGTCGCGAGAACTTCAAAGCATTCTTTGATATCAGTAAGTAGCTGGAGGTTTCTTACAGTGTCTTAATTGACTCTTACCTCCATATAGAGCACGTGGTTGATACAACGAAAGAAATTCCATATGAAGAGCTGAATGGCATTTCGGTAATGTGGTCTCCGACCCATCTTCGTCCTCCTTCACTGACAAAGACGCCGTCCTAGAACCCCATGGTAGAATATGGTAAATGCCGTCTGATCAAAGGCGCCTTCCAGATGAAAGCAGATGTGCCCTCACTCAGACAAATTGTGGATCGGCTTGGGGAACTAGGATCTCAAGGCGCTGAACATAGCCCCATGATCAATATCGAATACTTCCCTCTCGGCAGAATCTTGGGTGCGCCGAAGGACAGCTGTGCCTTCGTTCGATCTGGTGCCTGCAACGTGAATACTTGCACCACCTGGCAAAATAACACAGAAGAAAACCTTGAAAAGGCACGCGCTCTGGCACACGAGTTGACTGGGATTATCGCATCTGGACAAAAGGCGCATTTTACAGTTAACCGTGGCTACGGAAATTATGGTGCGTCGTGCTATTCTTAGTCGAAATATCATGGGGCTTACTCGCATAACAGACCAAGATGGCTCTGATGATATGGACCCTGCCCTATTTGCCAGCAAGGCTCAAGTGCTCTTCGGTGAAAATTATCCCAGGATGCAGAAATTAAAAAAGGAGCACGATCCAGAGAATATATTTTCTAAATGGTTCCCTATCACGCCTGCTGCATAAATCAATAACTGTAGATATTTTATGTATGCCGGAACATACAAATATGATGTCATACCTAGAATAAATGGGATACACCTCTTTATCGATAACGTCGATGTCACCTACACGAAAACATCTTCTAGACGCAGCTCAGCAATTTTGCGATGCGTTTGCAAATAAAGACGTGGACGCCATACTGTCGCTCTTTTCCACAACTCACGAAATCTCCGCAATTGAGTATGGGGATCCTGTACTGGCACCTTTTCTGGGCAAGGCATTCGTAGGGAAGGCCGGGGTCCAACAGTATTTCGATCTGATTGGGTCGCTTTTATCGTACGAGAACATCTCGTTCTCTGAGTACGTCGTCGACCCAGAGGCAATCAAGGTCTCAGTGAAGGGGAAGGGGGAGTTTACGTGGCTGGGCACCGATCAGTCGTGGAGCGAAACATTTACCTACACACTCGACTTTGATGATGAGCTCAAAGTTGTCCAATATCAAGTATGGGCAGACTCTGGGTCGGCATACCTGGCCAGAATTGGGAAGTTGGAAAAGGCGAAGGGTAAGAGGATGACTTCTTCAGAAAGAGCATTGGATTACTTAATTTCTACCCTCAGAAGGATAAAATACAGTAATACTAACGGATGTCAATAGTTGTGAGGCTAAAACGACACGTGCATATCCCTAATTGACGCGTTGATTTGTTTGTATCTGCTTGGATCATCCAAAAACGCGCTCTGTCACAACTATGTCACGTTATGATTTTGGAAAGACGTGTCACGGACATTCTACTCCCCAGTCCATCCTCGACCATTGGCTGAGACCTCCCCTCCCCTCCCCTCCATCTTCCCAAGATGCCACTTGAGAAAGAGTTCTCCCTGGTGGCCGACTCCACCACTTCTTCCTCACCTGCCCGAGCCACGGACGCGTCTGAGCCCATCAAGAGGCCAACGCGAACTTATGGTCGACCTCGCGACCAACCCGTGGTTGAGGACCACCCTAGCGATATCTCATATATCAACTCAACCTCAATGTCGTTTGATACCAGCATTCATCAGACCGCGCCTCCAGGTCTGAGGGAGAAGGTGCCCACGAGTTCCCCATCGAACGACAATGACGATCCTGCTGGAGGTGATTCAGACGGCGACACTGCACCCGACGCGTCGTCTAGATACACTTTCGGGTGGAAGGACAAGTTGAAAATGATAGACGAGGAAGGTTCATCGGACGACGACAATGCGCGTGAAGTCGATGACGCCCCGCAACAATCACTCTTTGGTAATGCTTTATTACTCCAGAATGCCAAAGACGAGAGTTCGCTTTTGAATTCAACAACCAGCAGCCATCCGTCTCTTCACACGTCTTCTGCATCTGACGACGTCTTCGGAGGGCCTCCTTCGTCACCTTCACAAGGTCCATCAGAGCCGCCGTCCTTCACACTCTCCTCTCCTTCGTCTCCTCCCCGTAAACGTGGCGTCAAAAGTAAATCTAGGACGACCGTCATCGATTCGGACGAAGAAATATATCTGAACTCGTCGTCGACAGCCGCTTCCACCTCCAGTAAACATCTCATCAATACACCAAGGTCATCGTCTACTCAACCTACGTCTGAAGATGACATGCCACCCAAACCAAAGACAAAAAGACTGCGGCCTACAGTTGGTAGAAGGTCCAGCTCGCGTCAGAGCGTTCCACCCCTTGATTTTATGGAGATGCCTGCTAGTAACGCAAAGAAAAGCAAGAGAGATAAGAAGGGAAAAGCCAAGGTAAGCTGACCGTGAAATCCCGGAGTTCAAAGCTGAATTGTATCAACCTCAGGAGCCAACCAAGAAGGACAAAGAGGAGATTGTGAAGGAGAGGGGCCGTATGGCTGCTCAAACCCACATATCGATTCCCAAGGTAGAGAATAAGATTTTTACTGTCCAAGGCTTGCTCGCCAGAATGTGAGTGACATTTCAAGAAAATTCTTGCGCCTGGTTTTCATGAATTATGTAGGGCTGGATCAAGCGAAATCCCACCGCTCATTGCTGCCTCCGATCCCATCGAACCGTTTTCTTCTCCTCACCGTGTGGGTGCCAGCCCTGAGAAGAAGCTGTCATTTGCGCGATCTTCTGAACGCGCAAAGACCCCTCCCAGTAATAATCTTCCCGAGCTGGAAGATTCCGATGACGGTCTACCAGATACCAGGAACATGATGAAGCAAAATGCTTCGAAACTGAAGGATCTCAAGCAACGCGCCTTGGAGCAATCTACTCGTCACTTGGCCACTGGTGACGAGGACGACGATGATCTAGAAGTTGTTCGGGGTAATCCTAAAGTTGTGGCGAAGGAAGA
>Ga0247737_1001512_pt1 | contig 10026 bp, 9 predicted proteins | sample UWRJL028104C2_FD_180937 | JGI IMG/M metagenome (GOLD analysis project Ga0247737, IMG submission 180937) | Plant litter microbial communities from Arlington Agricultural Research Station in Wisconsin, United States - UWRJ-L028-104C-2 | ecosystem: Environmental > Terrestrial > Plant litter >...
GGGGGTTCCGCCCGCACCCGGAGGTCGCGCTGCCCGGCTCGTACGGCTCGGCCGCCGTCTACATGTCCCACGACCTCGATGGATAGGGCCCGCATGTCGTTTCGCCGCTCCCAGTTGTCGATCGCCGCGCTGTTCGCCGCGCTCGGCTTCCAGTACTCGACCTGGGCTGCCCGCATCCCCGCCCTCACCGACCGGCTGCACCTGTCACCCGGTCAGGTGGGCGTGCTGCTGCTGGCCGCCGGGGTGGGTGCGGTGGTGTCGTTCCCAGCCGTCCCCCGGCTCATGGCCGCCCTCGGCTCCCGCCGTCTCGCCGTGGCGGCGGTCCTGGTGCTGGTGGTCGCGCTGGCGGGCCTGGCCACCGCCCCGAACTATCCGTCGATGCTGATCGTGCTGCTGGTCGACGGCGTCGCGGTCGGCTGCCTGAACGTGGCGATGAACGCCCAAGGTGCCGCGCTGGAGGACACGTCCGGCCGGACCACGATGGCGAAGCTGCACGCGATGTTCAGCGGCGGCATCTTCGGCGCCGCCCTGCTCGCCTCCGTGGTCACGTCGTTGACCGGTTCGGTGCTGCTGCATTTCATCGTGGCCGGCGCGGTGCTGCTGGGGCTCGCGCTCGTCGCCCGCCCCGCGCTGCTCGAGCACGACCTGCCGGCCGCGCCGAAACCCTCCGGCGGCCGCCGGATCCGGCCTCCCGCGGTGCTGTGGCTGGGCCTGGCGATGCTGCTGGCGACCATCACCGAGGGGGCGGTCACCGACTGGTCGGCGCTGTACCTGAAGGAGGTCGCCCACGCCGCCGAGAACCTGCTGCCGCTGGGGATCGCCGTCTTCGCGGGCATGATGCTCGTCGCGCGGCTGTTCGCCGACCGGTGGCGGGACCGCTGGGGCGACAAGCGGGTGGTCCAGGCCGGCGGCACGCTCGCGGGCACCGGCCTGGCGCTGGCCCTGCTGACCGGCGGCGCCTATCCCGCGCTGGCCGGCTTCGCCTGCGTGGGACTGGGGATGGCCGCGGTCAGCCCGTGCCTCTACGTGGCCGCCGCCCAGCTCGGCTCGACCGCGCTGACGACGGCGGCCGCGATGAGCACGACCGGTCTGCTGGTCGGCCCACCGGCCATCGGTTTCCTCGCCGAGGGCACCAGCCTGGTCTGGGGCCTGGGCGCGGTCGTGCTGACCGCCTGGCTGGCCGTGCTGAGCGTCCTCCCGGTGCGCTGGCCGTCCCGAACAACCGCCCCAGCCGTCTGATCCCGGCCGGCACAAGCGGCCTCGGCCACGCCACGGCGACGCTTCAGGCAGACCGCTGCGCGGTGTCGCCGCTGCGGAGGCGCTCCAACTCGGCAAGGTACATCGCCTGCATGCGTTCAAAGTGCCTGACCAGCAGCGTGACCTCCTCGACGCGGTAGCCCGCGATGAGCTGTTTGGCCCGCTCGGCGAAGCGCTCGTACGGTCGCTCCAACTCAGCGATCCGCTCCGGCCGCATGGTGACGATTACCCGCCGCCGGTCCGCCGGATCACGCTCGGCCGTAACGTAGCCGGCTTGCTGGAGCCGGCGCAGCATGCTGGTCACCGCCCCGGTGGTGAGGTTGGTCCGCTCGGCGACCTGCCCCGCCGTGGCTGAGCCGACGTCCGCCAGGAAGTCCAGGCACTCCAGGTCACTCACGGTGAGACCCAGCCGCTCCGCGATCGCGTACCGGAACACCATGGACAGCCGCGAGTTCTCCCGCCCGGCGCGCATGAGGTCGGCGATCGCGGACGCACGGGTCGGCTCGTGGGACATGCCCGCAATCATGCCTCCGGCACGGTGACCCGGTGCAGCCGAGGTAACACGCGGGTCAGCACCCAGTGCGGCGCGGCCGCGCCCCCGGTGAGGCGGTGCATCAGCGCGGCGGCGGTGTCGACGGCGCGGAAGGCATAGGGCACCATTTCGTCCTGGTAGCCGGCGATCGCCTCCTCCACCGGCGTGCCGCTCGCCCGGGCCTGGACCAGCCGGTGGCCGAGCAGAGCGGCGTCGCGGAGCGCGGTGTTGCCGCCGTGAGCGCCGAACGGCGGCATGGCGTGCACGGCGTCGCCCATCATCGTTGCTCGAGGCACCGCCCACCGGCGCGGGCGCCGGCCGGTCGCGAAAAGGTTGAGCACCGTGGCGTCCAGCTCGGCCGTGTCGACCAGCCGCCGGATGAGCGGGTGGAAGTCAGCACTCATCCGGACGGCCAGTTTCCGCAGCGCCAGCAGATCGCCGCGGACACAGCTGGGCACCTCCTCCTGCCGGAGCAGGAGTCCCCACATGACGTAGTCGTCGCCGGTCGGCGCGTAGCTGCCCGGGGCCAGGCGCGCGAACGCCTCCCGCGGGCTCTCGCCGAACCGCATGGGGGTGAAGAAGAAGGCGCGGCCCGGCCGGTCGGCGATGGCCAGGACCCCGCTGGCACGCAGCGCGTCCGGGATGACGCTTTCGCCGCCCGGCCAAAGGGGCGACCGGCCGTACACACCCGCCATCGGAGTGTTCGCCGGAGCCGCGTCCGGCATGAGCTGCGCGCGCAGTGCCGAGGCGACGCCGTCCGCGCCCACGACGACGGTTGCCGCGGCGGCCGTGCCGTCGGAGAATCGCAGCCGCAGCCTTGCCTGGCCGTCGCTGTCCACCGCGACGGCGGTCTTGCCGTAGTGGATGCGCCCGTCCAGCCCGGACTGCAGGATCGACCGCAAGGTCAACCTGTCGACCTGGCGGGTCGCGTGCGGCTCGTCCTTGAAGTTGATGGTGAACGCGTTCCGCAGCCGGCTGTCGGTGAAGCGCAGGTGCCCGCCGGGTTCGTCGCCGGTGGCCAGCGCCAGGCGGTACAGCGGGCGGGGCAGGCTCTCGCGCAGCGCCTCCAGCCCGTACCGGTCGAGAATGATCCGATAGCCCTGCCGTCGCACGTAGGGGCCTGGATCCCGCTCATAGACGTGCACGTCGATGCCGGCGCGCATCAGGTACTGGGCTAGGCAGAGGCCGGAAAGGCCGGCGCCGGCGATTGCCACCGAGAAGTCGGTCGATATACCCATGCGGTTACCTTAACGATTAAGGTAATTTGAGCAAGACCGCCGGCATGCCACGATCCGGCCCGCCGCTCGGCCGGGGCGGTGGGCCAGCCACCTGTGCGGCCCCGGGTGATGGCCGACCAGCACGACACCGGTTGCTGGTCGGCCCCACCTGCGTCAATGGCAACCGCCGGCTCCGTCAACCGCCTAGCGGTGCGCGGCTCCGCGGGCGGCGACGATCTTCGACCAGGACTCGGGTTCGGTCGGGGCGCTCAGCGCGGAGACGCCGAGATCCGGTCGCCCGGGTGTGTAGAGCCAGGTCTGGAAGAATCCGTCGAGGTCCTCGCCGGAGACCTTCTCGGCCAGCGCCCGGAACTCGGCTGTAGTGCCGTCGCCGTAGCGATGCGCGGTGGTCCAGGCCCGCAGAATCGCGAAGAAGGTCTCGTCACCGACGAGCTCGCGCAGATGCTGCAGGGTGAGTGCACCGCGGTCGTAGACGGCGTCGTCGAAGATCCTGGTCGGACCGGGGTCACCGGGCAGCACCTGCCAGAACGGGTCGTCGGCCGGGTAGACCTCGGAGTACACGTAGTCGGCGATCTCGGCGGTCGTGCCCTCTCCCTGGTTCTCGGACCAGAGCCACTCCGCGTAGGACGCGAAGCCCTCGTTGAGCCAGATGTCCTTCCACTGCCCGACCGAGACAGCGTCACCGAACCACTGATGGGCCAGTTCGTGGACGATCAGCGAGCTGTTCGAGCCGCGGCTGAACGATCGGCCGTCGTACACCGGCCGGGTCTGGTTCTCCAGGGCGAAGCCCTGATCTCCGGCGCCGGTGACCACCCCACCGCGCGCGTCGAACGGGTACGGCCCGAACAACCCGGCCCCCCAGTCGAGGATCTCGTCGGTGCGTTCCACGCTGCTCCGCGCGGCCGCGGCCGTCGCCGCGTCCAGGCGCCGGTTATAGGCGGTGATGATCGGGCTGCCGTCCGCCGAGGTGTCCTGATAGGTGTCGAAGTCACCGATCGCCAGGAATGTCAGGTAGGTCGCCTGCGGCTTCGCCTGCCGCCAGGACCAGCGGTTCCACCCGCTGAGCGCCGGCTGCGCCCACCGCGTCGGTACGCCGTTGGAGATCGCCTCCACGCCGTCCGGTACGAGCACGGACACGTCGAAGCTCGCCTTGTCTGTGGGATGGTCGTTACTCGGGTACCACCACCAGGCGATCTCCGGCTCGTTCACGGCGAGCGCGCCGTCGTCGGTGCGGTTCCACGAGGTGAATCCGGCGGCGACGACCGAGGACGGTATGTCGTCGTACTGGACCACGATCGTCAGCGGGTCGCCCTTCGCGACCGTGCGGGCGGGCGTGACGACCAGTTCGTGGTCACCCTGGCGCGCGAACCCGGCGGCACGGTTGTTCACCCGCACGGATTGAGTGTGCAGCACGAAGTCCAGGTCGAACGCGGAAAGGTCCTGGGTCGCGGTGGCCAGGATGGTGGTGGTGCCGGTCAGCCGGTCCGTGTCCGGGTAGTAGCGCAGGCGGATGTCGTAGTGGTCGACGTCGTATCCCCCGTTGCCGTAGTCCGGGTAGTAGACGTCGCCCGCGCCGGGGCGGCCAGGCGCCGGGGCTGCCTGGGCACTGGTCTGGACGCCGAGGACGACGGCGAGGACAGCCGCTGTCACAGTGACGGTTCTGGGAAGCACGTGTTCTCCCTCCGGTGGCTCGATCGCCGAGCCCACCGAGAGAGCATATCGATGCATTTATAACAACCGATACGACCGACGCCTCCTGCGGACGCCGGCGCACTGGGACCGGCCGACCCGTGACGCTTGGTGGTTCGGCCATCTCTGCATGGTTCGGCCAGTCCCTGTGGCATGGGCACTCGGGCGTGGGCACTCTGCAGTACCCACGCCTTCGGTGCGGTCAGCCGACCCTGATCGCTGTCCACGGGGGCGGCGGAGTGTTGTTAGCTCGCCGCGGACACCGGTGCCGACGGGCCAGCAGACCGAGATTCCCGTTGCATCGCTTTGCGGGGCCGCGTGATTCGGCGGTGCTCACGAGCGCAGAGTTTGATCTCCTGGCCGCGACGGAGGGGTGCCGGGACGTCTTGTCATCGGCGCCGAGAGGGCGCACGACGGGGATGTCCCCGGGCCGCGACGGCAGGCACACGAGCCCGGTCACTTCGCCGGTCCCGCGAGCAGCAGGCCGAGGCACATCTCGTCGCTGGTGCCGTCGCCCCAGACCACATACCGCGGTGGGAGTTCTCTCAGTTGCGGCAGCAGCTTGCGCAAGCCCGCATCGTGCGTGCAGGTGACTCGCACCGTGTCGCCGGCCTTGACGGTGATCGGGGAGGGCAGCTGCTGGAACTTCTGATCGTCGTAGTTGAAGGCCGGCACGTCGAGCAGGGTGGTGGCGTTGGCACTGCCTGGATTGAGTTCGATCTTGATCGAACGGCCGAGCAGGTGCATGTGTCCCAGCGCCGCGTATACCGTGGCGGGTCTCGGTACCCGAATGTCACAGTGCTGAGTGTTGCCGGGGACCGGATTGCCGTTGCCGCATCGTTGCAGCATTTCCGCCTCCGCCTGCCCGGTGGCGGCGCCGAATCGGTCGGCGACGTCCGCGACGGACGTCGCGCGGTCGCAGAGCGGGCCTGACTCGCTGGCGGTGCAAGGTAGCTCGGTCGGTGCTGTCAGCCGCACTGTGTCCAGCGGTTCGGTGGCCGCCGTACCGTCGGTCAGCCGCAACCGGACGCTGGACTGATCCGACTCGCCGGCCTTGTCGCTGGCCGCCAGCAAGTTGTAGTGGATCTGCATGACCATCAGGCCGCCGGGCGCCAAGGGGAAGCCGACATCCTGCTTCAAGACGGTCTCTGTGCCGTTGGGGGTCCAGGTGTTCACCCACGTTGACTGACTCTTGAAGCTCAGCCCGTCGTCCCCGAAGCAGGTCCAGCCCTCACCTGGGTCCTGGGCGTCCTTGGCGCGGGCCAGCGACGCGTTCTGCGGCGGCACGGAGAAGATGACGACGTGGTGCACGAGCGGAGTGTTCTTGGGCTGGAACTGGGCTCCGGTCATGAACTGTGGTTTGCCCAGATGCGGATCGACGATCACACAGCGATAGTCGTCGGTGCCGCCGTTCGGCGGCGACGGTTTGTAGGGCTCAGACATTTTCAGATCCAGGAACCGCTCCCCGGGGCGTAGCGGCGGCGGCGGGACCGCCACGGCCGTGCCATGTCCGGAATGTGGACTCGCGCTCTCCGGCGTTCCGACCCCGGCGGAGCCGGGCGAATTCGCCGGGGTCGAGCCGCAGGCGGCTACGCCCAGCATCGTCGCCACCGCACCTGCTGCCAGCGCAAGAACCCGCAGTCGGCTTGTTTCTCTCACATGACCCTCCGTCGTGTCTACGCACTCGGTTTGTCCGGAATCAAGGCCTATAGGGCCGCAACTCACTGCACGATCGTAATGTGAATTTCACGCAGGAACCTCAGCGTGTGATTCACCTCACGACCGTGCAGTGAATGGTGGGTATGATGGCCACGTCGGGGGCGGTTGGGGACCATGGGTGGTGGGATGGCGCGGTCATCACGTGCGGAAACGCCGACATCGCGAGCGCAGCAGGCGCAACGGACTCGTCGAGCCATCCTCGAGGTCGGCATGCGCCAGTTCCGCGACAGGGGATACGACGCCACGTCCCTGCAGGACATCGCCGACGAGATCGGGCTAACCAAATCGGCTGTTTTCTACCACTTCCGGGGCAAGCAGGAGATCCTGCGTGAACTGGCCGAGCCGGTTCGGCGCGACCTCGCCGAGCTGATGGCCCGCGCATCCGCGGCGACGACCCCGGAGGAGCGCGTGGAGTCGATGATCGCCGGTTGGGTCGAGTACCTCATTACCTGGCGCGACGTGATGCGGATCACCGCACAGCAGCCGGCCTTGCGGGCAGACGTTCAGTCGATCATCTGTAACGACGAGATCTTCAGAGTGGTGACGGAGTGCCTCTTCGGCCCGAACCCGACGCCCGACCAGAGCTTCGCCGTCTACACCACCGCGGCCCTGCCCCAGGGGATTTGGGCGCTCGGAGATATGCCCGAGGACCAGATGCGAGCCTTGCTCGAACGGGCGCTACGGCGCATTGCCGCGGTCCGCTGACCTGCACCGCGATCCCCGTCCAGCCCGCTCAGAGGCCGAGGTACGCGGCGCGGACGGTGGGGTTCGACAGCAGCTGCTCGCTGGTGCCGGTCAGCGAGACTGTGCCGGTTTCGATGACGTAGCCTCGGTCGGCCACCTTCAGGGCGCGGACCAGGTTCTGCTCGACCAGCAGGATGGTGAGACCGTCCGCGTGCAGGCGGCGGATGGCGGCGAACATCTGGCCGACCACGAGCGGCGCCAGCCCGAGGCTCGGCTCGTCCATCATGAGCAGCCGGGGGCGGCTCATCAGGGCGCGGCCGATGGCGACCATCTGCTGCTCTCCGCCGGACATGCTGCCGGCGAGCTGGCCGGTCCGGTCCTTCAGCTTGGGGAACAGGTCGTAGACCTGGGCGAACGACTCGGTGGCACGAGCCCGCGCCGGCGAGTCGTACGCGCCCAGCTCGAGGTTCTCTCGCACGGTCAGCTGTGGCCAGAGCTCGCGCCCCTCCGGGACGAGCGCGATACCCAGGCCTGGCCGGCGGTGCGGCGGGACCTTGCGCAGCGACTCGCCCTCGAACAGCAGGTCGCCCCGCGCCACCGGGCGGATCCCGGCGATCGCCCGCAGGATGGTGGTCTTGCCGGCGCCGTTCGCACCGACCAGGGTCACCAGCTCACCCCCGGCGACGGTGCAGCCGACCCCGTAGAGGGCCTGGGCGTCACCGTAGAAGACGTCGATGTCGCGGACCTCAAGCATCGGTATCCTCCTGGTCGTCGCGGCCGAGGTACGCCTCGATGACGATCGGGTCGTTCGCTACCTCGGCGGGCAGGCCTTCGGCGATCTTGCGGCCGTGGTCGAGCACGAGGACCCGGTCGGAGAGGCTCATCAGGGCGTGCATCACGTGTTCGATCATGATGATGGCGGTGCCACGATCGCGGATCTGCCGGATCAACTCGATGAATCGGGCCGCCTCGACCGGGTTGAGGCCGGCGACCACCTCGTCGAGCAGCAGCACGCGCGGGCCGGTTGCCAGGGCCCGGGCGACCTCGAGCCGTTTGCGGCCGGCCAGGGTGAGCTCGCCGGGAAGCCGGTCCGCCCGGTCGGCCAGGCCGATGAACTCGAGGATCTCCATGACCGCGGCCCGCGGGTCGCGGCGGGTGCCGCCGGGCCGGCCGTAGTGGTGGCCGACCAGGACGTTCTCCAGCACGGTGAGCCGGGCGAACGGCCGTACGATCTGATGGGTGCGGCAGATGCCGAGATGGACCGAACGGTGAGCGCGTCCGCCGCTCACCGGTTTTCCGTCAAGCAGCACCCGGCCGCCGGTGGGCCGGATCGACCCGGCGGCGACCGAGAACAGGGTGGTCTTGCCAGCCCCGTTGGGCCCGATCAGGCCGAGAATCTGGCCCTCTTCGAGGTGGAAGTCGACCTCGTCGACGGCGCGCAGGCCGCCGAAATGCCGGCTCACCGACTCGCCGACCAGCAGGGTACTCATGGGGTGCGCCGATCGGCGGTGATCGCGGTCCCCGATGCGGTGACCGGGATGGCCGGCCGGCGCGGCAACCGGCGCAGCCGCTGGACCAGGCCGGTCAGCCCGAGCGGTTCGAACAGGATGATCAGGATCAGCAGGGCGCCGTACAGGCCCAGGTAGAGCTCCGAGAAGGTGGCCAGCAGGAACTCCTGGATGATCACGAAGACGACCGCGCCCCAGATCGGGCCCAGCACGGTGCCGATGCCACCGATCGCCGCCATCAGGATCAGCCCGATCGACCGGTCGAAGCTGAACATGTCCTGCGGGTCGATGAATGCCTGGTAGGAGGCGTAGAAGCCGCCGCAGATCCCGACCATCGTGCCGGACAGGAACAGCACGAGGTCCTGGTAGAGAGTAGGGTTCACGCCCGCGTCGCCGGCCGCCTCGACGTCCTCCTTGATGGCGGACAGGCCGAGGCCGATCCGGGACCGCGCCAGTCCGTACGAGATCAGCACCGCCGCACCGAGCAGGTAGAGGCCGTACCAGTAGAGCTGGTACTTGGTGGGGTTGCCGGCCAGCGGCAGCGAGAGCCCGGAGGAGCCGCCGGTGAAGCCGGACCAGTAGGTGGCAACCAGTCGGGTGGCCTCGCCCACGCCGATGGTCGCGATGGAGAAGTACGGACCCCGCAGGCGCAGCGTCGGATGTCCCCAGAGCACCCCGAACAACCCGGCGGCAAGTCCGCCGAGCAGCCACGCGGCGCTGAAGGGAAGCCCGGACGACAGCATGATCCGGGCGGCCACGAAGCCGCCGACGCCGAACATGGCCGCGTGCCCGAAGCTGATCTGACCGACGTATCCGCCGAGCCAGTTCCAGGCCAGGGCCACGGCCATGAACATGAAGGTGAGGCCGACGACGTTGTGGGTATAGTCGCCGAGCGGCAGGACCAGCGGTGCGATCCACAGCGCCACCAGGGCGGCCCCGAAGGCGAGCAGGAACCGCAGCCGGCTCATCGCAGCACCCGCTGCCCGAAGAGGCCGCCCGGGCGCAGCACCAGCACGATGACCAGCAGCACGAAGCCGACCGCGGTGGTGAGGTAGGGCGGCACCGCGTAGACGGCGAACACCTCGGCGAAGGCGAGCACCAGGGCGCCCGCCGCGATGCCGAGGATGCTGCCGAGCCCGCCGAGCACGATGATCACGAAGCTCTTCAGCAGCTCGCTCGCGCCGAACGACGGGTTGAAGGCGAACAGCGTCGACGCGAGTACCCCGGCCAGGCCGGCGAGCGCGGTGCCGAGTCCGAAGGTGAACACGTAAATCCGCTCCACATTGATGCCGGCCAGGGTGCAGCTGGCCGGGTTCTGGGCCACGGCCCGGATCGCCTTGCCCAGGTAGGTACGGGTGAGCAGGAGGTGCAGCGCGAGCAGGGCGACGATCGCCACCGC
>Ga0247737_1001514_pt1 | contig 10018 bp, 9 predicted proteins | sample UWRJL028104C2_FD_180937 | JGI IMG/M metagenome (GOLD analysis project Ga0247737, IMG submission 180937) | Plant litter microbial communities from Arlington Agricultural Research Station in Wisconsin, United States - UWRJ-L028-104C-2 | ecosystem: Environmental > Terrestrial > Plant litter >...
TAGAGAGGCCTGCCAAGGGCTCTAGTTCCAGGTCATGTGCCAAACCACGTGACCCTCGGCAAGAAAAAGGAGACTCTGTCAGTGCCTAAGGCATCCAGAGTCCAATTCTATGTCACATTCTCTATGTCTAAGATTGCCTCGAGCTAGAAAAGTAGCCGTCTTCTCACCAGATTAATCTACTTTCAGTGGATCACATATCAGTCCAACTTTTACTTCGGAGGAAGATAGCGTGTAGTCAAAAACTAGATACGTGGGTTCTGATAGAAATACTGTTAATATGTCCTCTTCCTTTAATGAGGCTCACTATCAAACAATCCAACAGTGCTCGCTCGCTCTATGGTATTATCGCAAAAGTAAGCAGAAATGCAACTATGGGCAGTAGTGATAACCATGATAATATAAGTACATTAGATGTCACCTTTTCTAACTTGGTTTGATATATTAACATGACTGTTTAATATCTTACCATAGTCACGAATCATCTATTACGCACATCCACAATTAAGTCCTTCTACTATCTTCAAGAGACGCAATCTCCTGCTCCCTCGCCAGCAATACTCTCTCACGTGCATCCAATACATCCTGTTCCAGCCGCCTCTCACGTTCCTGCAGTGCCCGCTCCCTCGCATCTAAAATTTCCTCCCGCGATAGAATTGTGGATACTGGTGTAGGCTCTCTTCCTGGTTGATATAAATTTTCGTGTTGTGGTACGGGTGAAGTCGTAACGGTTGTGGTCTTTGGAAGATGAGCTACTTCCGACACGGCGGACACAGGAGAGACTCGAGGCTGACTGTTCATAGATAGATGACCATTTTGATGGGGGGGTGCTGGTGCTAGATGGGATGGACCCATCCTCTGCTGTCCGTTTGCTAGCTGCTGGATCGGTTGGGCTAAACCCTGAATTTGCGATTGTAAGGCAACCATCTCGGCCTTCTGCTTCGCTCTTCTCTTACTTCGTCTGTGACACAAGCACCAGAGAACAATTGCCCAGAAGGTTGTTGATATTATCGGTACAACGATAGCGACGATAATCTTAGGCTTCAGCTTGATCTTGACACCGTTGCTACTACTACCATCGCTATCCGATCCACCGCTATATAAGCTGCTTCCGTATGGCTTGGTGCAGCTTACGGTTAGGTTAAAGTTGACTCTTTGTTTTGTTGACCATATTGAGCTGCTGTATTCGTCATATGGCGTACAGTTGAAGTAGCTGCTAGTAGATTCAATTATTATATATCCTTCTGATAGAAGGGGAGGAAGAGTAATACTAGAATTTGGTCAGTCTTTTTAATGTTGAGAACTGGATATGAGAAACTACTTGCGCTCTGAAAGGACCATCAAATCTTGACAATGACCCAAGACTTGTCAGCGTTGGGAAGCTTGTGGCGTTGATATATAGTAAGTCCGAATTGTCATTTATCGTTAGTGCATCCGCAGTTTTCAAGCTCGGGAATTGAATTTCAGTAAGATTGTGATTTTTTTCGATTTCTATAGACGAGGCATTCTTAAGGTCCGGAACTGAAAGACTTATGAACTCATTATCATGAAATTTTAGCGAGTAAGATTTGATACTTCCTATACCTGCCAATGCCGTCTTCCAGTCACCAGAAGGCTGTTTGCAATAGCTAACCTTAAATCTAGTGACCTTTTTTGGACCTGAGAAGCGAGGCATTTGATGCTGGGCGGCGTGGTGTGTATATTTGGACCCGAAACTATTCCTACTTTGTACCATGCCACCACAATCTACGTCAATCGAGCTGATCGCGGACTCATCGGAGATAGTAACCTTCGCTAAAGATGGATTTCCAACGAGGGTTACGTCAGACAGGCTGGGACCATCATAGCTAAACTCAGTAATTCCAGTGTTGGTAATGTTCACATAGCCATCTGCATAGTTGGAATTCAGTGTGAAGTTGGTGAGTGCTGGTAGCCCAGTAAGTGTGATGAAGCTCCCATCTACAAGATTTGGAATATCAATCGAAGAGAGACTACCCAAATTTACAGCAAGGATCTCGCTAGTTTTTTGAAGTGCTGGGAAATTGACTCCTGATAGCGTTCCAGGAGCAATACTCTGAGTTTGGTCATCATAGAAAGCATCACCAATGTATATGCTCGAAACATTAACCAGGTTGGGCAATGAGAATATCCCAGGAAAGTTGTTTCCTATCCAAAGAGTATGTTGAATAACTGTACATGGGGTCATGAGCTCTACATGCTCTGTTGTGTTGACTTTCCACCGACTGATATCAGAGTTTTCTCCACATGGGTCGTCGGCGGTAGGAACATTTGTACCTTTCCCTAGGTTTTCATGTCAGAACTACTATCAAAGTCAAGAGTAGCAAGGTTGAAGCGGTGAGAAGTTTTAGGTCAAAAACATACCCAGAGCAATCCCAGCCAGAGCATAACATAAGAAGGATACATTGAGCTTCATAATCCTGCTCGACTAAATATATATCAGAATTTCACTCGACAGTCAAACAGATGCAAAGAAGTATGTCGAGATTCGCTATGATGCTCCCACTATGGGCAATATATCTTGAAATAAAACGTATAGCTTGTGGTCTCAAAATAAAACTGCCAAGTTGGATGGCTGAAAGTCCATGTCTGGTTGGTATACAAGGGGGTGTTAGTGTCTGTAAGAAAATGCCAAGATGGCACAACTTCACGACGATTTGAAGTAAAATTAGGTTTCATTGGATGATTAAATCCATGGAGTTCAGCCGCACAACACCCCACTTGTGACTTTGCACAGTAAGGTTGATGCTCAAGCCAAGTTTAAGCAGAAAATAAGTGCTCTATCGGCAAGATCTGAAGGCTTGACGCAATTGGATTAAGTCTTGGGGGAAATATTTGTAAGTATAAGGCCGTAGAGCGCTGTATTGTAGCACAAATATGCTTCAAAGCTTATGGTATGGTTACTTAAGTTCCTGATAGAATCTCGTAATTCCAACACGAATATGAAAACCGTAGCATTGATAGTTGAATAAAACCCGCTCTCACATACCTAAGTAAAGATGACAGTCACGGTTGACAAGCACCGAAATTTAAATATCGTAGAAAAACCTCGCTTAAACCCCTATCTACATAATTCCATCTAAAAGTCAATCTCGTACAGCCAATCTCGATCAATACTTTTCAACTTCATGAAGAGGCTTTGATTAGGAGATATATAACGACGGTAGAACTCGACCAGCTGGGTAGATAGAACGATTTGCTTGAGATCAGTGAGCCTTTGGTGAGATTTGGAATTTGCTATCGATTATGTGCCAAATTAAAGTTAGTAGCATCGAGATTCTTCGGAAAAGTGCTGTACGACGCAGCAATTCAAGTGGGAAGTACTAGGTAATCAACTAAAAATTGAGCTCAAACGAATTCAAAATTCGACTCATCGCACCACTTCACTATGATCTGCTAATGTCAATTTAGTAAATCGTCATTCCCACCTATGATAAGCTGTAGCTGTATGGGATATCATACTGCTCTACTTATTCGTTGAGCATCTTTATTCAAAGATTGCAAACTTTATGTGAGCAACACTTCAGAGGTAAAGCTTTGAATACTATTGAAACTTTGAACTAAAAGAGAGTATGAAGCGACTTGGCTTCCAGCTAGATCAATTGACCGCTGGTTCTCGGAGTTTTGTAAAGTAGATTGACAGTCATACAGCTGACATTGAATTGAGATGAACTCCAATACTCTTTCAACTTTGATTCTGTACGTTTAACGACAGGGTAACGTATGTCAGGCTACTCAATACGTTTTGAATATGAAATTGAAAACTTCAATTGTGGCTAAGTCATAATCCATCTAGATCATATGCATTTTCTCTCTCAAAGTTTTGAGAAAATGAGATATTGGTACACAGAGGGGTAGATTTTCAGGTTAAACCTCGTTATCAAAATCAAAATAATCTACAACTTGGAGATCAGCTTTTCTCCCATTCGGATCTGTGAGACAGCATCATTAACGAGCTCATCCACCAATGCCTTTGCGCTCTTCTTCTCATGCACCGCAGCTGCGGCCTTGCCCATTAGATGGGGTCGTGCGCTATCCATAGTCTCGTCATCAATATCATCACCCATGTTCTCAAAATCATGCTCAACTGGAATGACACCCTTAGCTGTCAACTCCTTAATCTCCTGAGCACGGTTCTCCTCCCAGTTCTTAATGTATGGGTTGATTCTAACACGCATGGGCCGACCAGTGAATATGATAGTGCGAACATTATCATCGTGAGTAGCTGTTCGTACAGCTTCTTGGTGAGCTTGAGGGGCTCCAGCCTCATCAGTCAAGATGAATCGGGTACCAACCCAAACAGCGCTGGCACCCAACATGAGTGCAGCTGCAACAGTCTGTCCGTTGTATATACCACCAGCAGCAACGACTTGAACAGGTTTGCCGGTCATAGGACTCGTCTTGCCTTGGCATAGCTTCACAACTTCAGGGATCAAAACTGTGGTTGGAACATCACCAGTATGTCCCCCTCCCTCTCCTCCTTGCGCGCAAATGATATCAACACCAAGCTCCAGACATTTCTTGACGTGCTTTGGATGTCCAATCATGTTCATGTAGAGGACACCAGCTTTGTGGAGGCGTTCGACAACATGTTTAGGAGGAACGCCGACTGCAGAAACGAAGAGTGCAGCGCCACTTTCGATGACAATATCAACCAGCTCATCGAGCTTACCTTTGGTATAGTCATAGCTAGAAATGTAAAGTTAGTAGATAACTTTGTGATGGGCAATCAGCTGCTAAGCTAGCATGTGAAAGAGCTTACTTAGTCTTTCGTGCAGAACCTCCAACTTGAGGAAGCAACAGATCAACTCCGAAAGGGGCATTCTTATCGGTCAAGAACGACTTGAGCTCTGCAACCTGGTCGCGTAGCATGTCTGGTGTATATCCTACTCCTCCAATGACACCGAGTCCTCCGGCATTTGTAACAGCAGCTGCGAGCTTAGGGCCAGCGGCAACATTCATTCCAGCAAGGAGGATAGGGTGCTTGATCTTCAATAGATCAGTGACCGTTGTGCGAAGTTGCTCTGGCTATTGATTAGTGGTTTGGCCATTATTGTTTTTCTAACATGTGAAGCTTACGAGGAGAAGCCATATTGGGAATATCGCTGACAAGTGTTTATAAGACTGAAGCTATATGAGAACGGAGAATACACGTGCTAATAAGACGCGAGTTGGAAGAAGATGGATGATGGTTTTATCGTGGAAGAAGCTGAGATTTTATGTTGCGGAAGAAGAAAGCGGAGAGGGAGCATGAGGAGGATACTGCTCGGTCCACTTCCCCATATTCTAATCCAAGCCGAGGTCTTCTAACAGCAAGGTCACATGCCCGAGTGTGGGACCATGATATTTGTGCCCTATTGGTGCAGTACATATTCGCAGACATTACCATGAATAGCTGTATATGTATCGAGACATCAGAATGATTATCTTCAAATTAGGAGGCTCTCTATAAAGAACAATTCAAAAGTGCTCAAACGCAGGTAGGTGATACATTGTCTCATGTAGTGTATAAGTCACGTGATATAAGGGTAGATTTCACTTCTGAATTTGCTTTCCAGACGAGCATACAACCATACTGGATTATGGATTATTGACCCACCAAAATGAGAGCAAGATCTCTTTGTGTGTTGAAGGCGGGGAGCCGGAAAGTCTCCACTCACCTTGGTTTGTATCAGCCCATGCCCAACACTGTTCTTCCTATTTCCAAATACACCAGTAGCAGCACCTTCAGAAACCTTTGGACACAACATACACTCAAACCGACGAACAAGGGCATTGGATCCAACCAATCTATCAGTGAAAATGGATCTGAATTACCCAAACCCTCTCGCAAAGCATTCATTGCCTTGGGTAGTAATCTTGGAGATCGTATAGGAATGATCGAGAGAGCTTGTAATGAAATTTCTTTAAGAGGAATTAAGATTAAAAAAACGAGTAGTTTATGGGAAACGGAGCCAATGTATGTTTTCGATCAGGCAAGCTTCATCAATGGAGTATGTGAGGTAAGTGGCAAGCCTAGGATTTCTAGAAACACATTCTCGTCAGAATTGAGCAAACAATATTAGAAGTGGAACCAAAGAGAAAGAGGGAGAGGCTAGTCACAGTAATACCCTAGTCTGCAGCCAGCTGCCTACACTGTTTTTTGTTACCGTTCCCAACCCTGGTAATGGGATCAGCTCTCTACATTGAGAGCCTGGTCACGTCAGCGGAATCGCGTGAACAGCCCGCGAGCTCTAATGGCCATCTTCCGATCGAAGCACAGTCGAAAAGCTTTGTAGGTGTAAGATTACATGTTACATGTTCTAACAGAAATCCTTGCGCAAAGGCAAAGGCGCTCCCCGGACTATGTCCTGTCCTGGTTTCCATATAACAGAGAGTGCTCAGAGTTACCTTCGGTTGTTTCTGCTCAATTCTGATGATTTACTTTTTATAATGGTAATTTTTCAGCAAACTTACTGACGGAAGGAAATAGATAGAAACTACGCTGGAACCCTTGGCGCTGTTGGACGAGCTCCAGAGCATAGAAAATGATATGGGACGAGAAAAGATCATTGATAAGGGTCCTCGTAATATCGATCTAGACATTCTTCTCTATGATGGGAAGACCGTGAAGCACGAAAGGTTGCAAATACCTCATCCGTTGATGTTAGAGCGAGAATTTGTTCTCCGGCCACTCGCTGAGTATGTAATTCCCCTTCCCATTGAAGTAGCCGACATTAAAAAAGATGTAGACTTATTCCCAGCTATCCTATAGATCCTAGGTCACCATGGACAGTGACCCAAGATTATTTAAACGCTCTTCCGGAATCGGAAGGAATGTCTACAATCACACCACTCACATCCACCATGGAGCCTCTTCGTCCTTTAAAGGTTGATCGTAAAACCCAGGTAATGGCTATCATCAACGTTACTCCAGACTCTTTCTCGGGTGGTCGCAACATCTCGAAACTTGATGAGACTTTAACCGAAATTGGGACAACTCTCGGAAGTCCCACAGTGACTATAGTAGATATTGGGGGCCAGTCCACCGCACCAGGAGCTATAAGTGTGAACGCGAGTGTGGAAGCATCTCGTGCTGTTCCATTGATCAAAAAGTTCCAGTCTGGCGGAGCAGGAATAATAGTGCGTGATAGATTTGCGATAAGCATAGATACCTATTATGCTTCTGTTGCCAAGGAGGCAGTTGAAGCAGGTGCCGACATCATCAACGATGTTACAGCTGGCGTTAAGGACCCTGATATGCTTCCAACTATGGCCCGCTTGGGAAAGACTGTCGTTCTCATGCACATGCGTGGCGATCCTTCTAACATGAACAAACTTACCGACTATCCTGGTGGCCTTATCCCCACCATTGCCTCTGAACTTCTTGATCGCGTTGAAGCCGCTGAACAGGCAGGTATTCGTCGTTGGAGAATCATCCTCGACCCTGGAATTGGCTTCGCGAAGACAGGAGAGCAGAATCTCGAGATACTGCGGAGATTTGACGAGCTGCGGAATTGGCCTGGGCTACGGGGATTTCCATGGCTGGTAGGATCGAGCCGGAAAAACTTCATTGGGAAGGTTACCGGTGTAACTGAACCAAAGCAAAGGTTAATGGGAACTTCTGCTACAGTAGCTGCAGCAATCTTTGGAGGGGCTGACATCGTGAGAGTACATGATACCGAGCAGATGGTGCAAGTGGCTAAGATGTCTGATGCGATATGGCGTCCCGGTGCATTGACACGACAGTAAGATTAGAATTTGATTGACTATAGCCAGAAAACAGTTTTCTGTGATATGATATAGAATCATCTTAAATATTAAGTTTATCTTTGAGAACCTCTCAAGCTATTTCGTGGGACTTCAATCACACCAATGGATAAAAAACATATAAATAATATCCCGACAACAGATTCAGTCCATAGACCTTCAGCCCGGCATATTTCTATAGCAGGTCTCTATTCCTATGCCTCTACTTGTAAGACTACTGGTCGCAGCCGCATTATATTTCTCTATTTTGAAGCAGCCGAGGATTAGCCACAATGTCGTGCGAAGGCTTAATAGAATATTTTCGTGTGGAGGGAAGATAATTTATCGTCAAATTCTGGGTCTTTCTAGAAGGTCTATAGTCCACTTGTTTCTGGCTAATCATCTGATTCTAGGGTCCGTTATTAGAACAGGCATTTATTCTGTCCTAATTCATCGAGGAACATCAGCTCGTAATTAACACCTTTGGCGTGAACTTGGCAGCAGTGGCCATTGGTTTGCCACACGACCTGTGCCTATTTAACCTGGCTAATAGTAAAGTGGCTCTCTATCACACTTGCTCGTTTCTGTATTAACCACACTGCCTCGGTGGGTTTTCTTCAGATTCCGTTGAGGATATTCTCTTCCAAGCTACCACTGGTATATGATTTGTTGATGAGTGCAAGATCCTTTTGTCAAAAGGCAAACACGGTTGTTCTCCGTGAATATTTGGCTTCCTGGTCAAATGATTGCTCTACTGCTAGCAGAAGCTGCGTCGCTCGTATCACAAGTTCTAGTAGCAAATCAGTATCACTGGAGTCTAAATAAGCGAGGACCATACCTTCGAATTGCAAGGTATAGGAAACAGATCTATCTTCATTGGGATTAGCGATAGACTCTTGATCTAGGCTTTCCTTCTCTTCCACACCCATTCTCAAGCCCACATGTTCTTTGTTGTCTGCCCACAAAATGATGTACTCGTCCTCATTATCTTCCAATGTATGGGAAGATCCTGAAGGGATATCGGCGCTCTGCCTTGAAGGTGCAGCACAACGTCCATCAAGCCAGTTTCTCCATATTCTTATAACACCATCACTTACATCAACCAATGTTTGAAGCAGACCTAGATTCTTGCTAACTTTGACAAGTTTGGTGGAAGTGCAAAGCTGTGAAAAAAGCTCATGAGACTCGAGATGGATATCCTGACATGTATATCCTGTCTCAATTTGGGTAATATCACCTAGCTGACCTATTAAAAGGCCAGTAGAGGGTTGTAATCTAGGGATGGTGCTATCATTTTCTGGTAGCAGTGGTCGGAAATGTGAATATATAGTTGAAAGTCTCCTAAGCCTCCCGGTAGAATCACAATTCATTAGAGTATCTTCAATTCTAGTCGGACCTCCATGGCCGAGATATTGGCAAAAAAGGTAAGAGGCATTAGTTGTAGGATGAGAGACGCCCAGAATTAAGGTGTGTTCTCCCAAACTCGCCGCTTTGAGGAGACGATCTTCGATGATACGAATGATAAGATCGTGGAAACGATGTGAAATGAGAGCCATGGGAAGGAGTGACCTGGTGGAGAAAGCTGACAGGATGGCTATGAAAATCTAACCCACATCAGTCACTCGCATACCCGTTTGAGGATGACCTACTTCATTTGGGAGAGATTCAGTCCCAATATTCTCACTCTCCATACTGATAAAGCTTACGTAGTAAAACAGAGAAAATATGTTATTTCCTCTCAGTGAAGAGCTTACTTGAAGCAAGAGGATATTTTGACAGGCATCCACGAGATCTGTATGAATGCTCGTATCTCATTAGCCTTTTCCTCGTTTACAAGTACAAGCATAAGTATCTACCTACTCTACTAATTAAACCTGGAAAAGGATATTGGGCACAGAACGTAAGAGAGGTTGATTTTTATATTCAGATCTCTCGATATACCTATGATCTAGAGATATAAGCACTCTCCAAAAGAAATATACATGTAGTGGTTCGATGACGAGGTTATACTCACCATTGACTCGAGCGAAGTTGAGATAAGCGAGATAGTAGAGCATGCCTCGGCAGTGATCGAACTCGTTCAGAGTACTCAGGCGGGTATATCACGTGCCAAGACTTTTCCTCTACAGTTCTGTGGTGAAAGTAGATCTCTGCGCTGTCTATTTTATTCTAAGTCACAAATTTTTTTAATGGCCTGCTTAACATATAGTAGCCTAGTTCCCTTATTCTTTCCTAATCATTAGAGTCAATATCAATATCTCGGTTACAGTGCTTA
>Ga0247737_1001515_pt1 | contig 10012 bp, 9 predicted proteins | sample UWRJL028104C2_FD_180937 | JGI IMG/M metagenome (GOLD analysis project Ga0247737, IMG submission 180937) | Plant litter microbial communities from Arlington Agricultural Research Station in Wisconsin, United States - UWRJ-L028-104C-2 | ecosystem: Environmental > Terrestrial > Plant litter >...
GGGCAGCGGCGCAGCGCCCGGGGTGAGCAGCCGGCGCAGGATGGCGCGGCCCTCCGGCGTGTCGATATGCGTGCTGTGGCCCAGCGGCTTGCCGGGAAGGTCCGACCCGTCGATCACGATCATCTCGCCCGGCGCGCCACGCGGATCGGGGTAGCAGCGCGGTGCCGCGACCAGCGGCCCGGTGCGGCGGCGCAGGCGGAAGGAGCAGCCGACATCGCCCGCACGAGGGTTGCCATGCAGCGCCCAACTGCTGCGGAGCGCCAGGTCCCGGCCCGAGGCGAAAAGCGCGATCCGACGCCCCTGCCGCACGATATCGGGCGCCATGTCGCGGTCGAACAGTTCCCGGTCGATATCGGGCGCGGCCAGCACCAGGGTTTTCACCCGTGCCGCAAGGTCGGGCGCGCCGGGTTTCTGCGAGATCGACTGGAGATGGCGCAGCCCGTCGATGGCGATGCGGTTGCCCATGCTGTGCGCCACCAGCACCAGCTCGCTGGATTGGCCCGCCAGATCGGCCAGCACCGTATCGAAATAGGCCTGGGTCCAGGCCGCGTTCTCCGCATCCCAGGTATATTTCGCCAGCGCATGCTGTGACGGCCAGATGAACGCGACCACTGGCCCGTCGAACCGCGCGGCCATGGCGATCTGGTCCGCCTGCGACAGCGCCTCGTCCACTCTGTTGTTATAGCCATGGACGTAAAGCAGGATCCGACCCGCCTTGTCCCCGGGCGCCGCCTGCAGGTCGCGGCGCAACCGATCATGCCAGGCCGCATCGGCCGAGAGCTTGAGGTTCGGCAGCTTCGGCGTGCCCGGCGTGGCGATACCATAGCGGATCGGCGTGGTTGCCGCCTCGCCATAGGGGCGCAGGGTGCCCCGCCCGACCGACATGGCCAGCGGCTGATCCGCCAGGCAATCCGGCATGCCGGTCGCGACGAAATAGATCGGGCCCTGCGCGGTGGCGGGGTCGGCCGTCTGCTTCGCGCAATCGCCCGCGACCGGGCCATAGGCGGGCGGCACGGTGATGCAGCCGGCCAGCGACAGCGCGGCGAGCGCGGCAGCCAGGGTCAGGAATCGCTTCACTCTGTCGTCACTCCAGCCCCGCCGCGTCGTCCGCGCGTGCTGTGGCATTCATTGGGGCGGCGGTGAAGGGGAGGATTGCGCCACAACCGGGAGGAGGGTGCGTCGCGGCCGGGATCGGCATGTCCAGGGCTGCGATCTTCGGCCGGATCGGCGGGCTATATGGCCGGGCCGTTTGGCCGTCGCGCCGGCCTGGCGTTTCCCTTTATCGTTGCGGCATCGGTCACGCTTGGCGACGGGAACAGGACATGGGCAGGCTTTGCTGGATTGCCGCTGCGGCGCTGGTCGCGGTTTCATCCGCTGCGGGTGCGCAGCAATCGCGCAGGGTCGCCGCGCCGGAAGAACGTCCGCCGTTGCAGGTGGTCAGGCCGGCGCCCCTGTCCAGGGCGCAGCTCGTGTCGCGGCTGAAGCTCCCGCCGGCGGTGGGCATCGATGCGGCAAGGCTTCGTGCGCCCGCCCTCACGCCCGGTACCGTGCTGACCCCGACCAGGCTGAGCTCGGAACATGCCTGGCTGTTCCTCGGTAACTTCACCCTCCACCACACGGAAGATCCCGATGTCAGCGACATCAGGATGGGGGCGCCTTCGAACTGGCAGCTCAAGTTCCACGGGATGGGCATCGCCTACGCCGTCGATTGCATGCTGACCGACGTGCGCGGCGACATCGACTATTCCATCAATATGGTCCCGCTGGAGGGGCAGCCGAGATGGATCGACTCCAGGGCCCAGATCGTCGATTCGCACATCGTCATCACGGTGCCGGCGGCCAGGAGCGGCTATATGGTCTCTGTCGCCATGGCGCCGGCAGACCCGCAGATCTGGAAGGCAAAGCTTCATTCGTGCCAGATCGTGGAGATCGGCTGACCACCGGTCGCGCGATCGGGACTGCGTCCCTACCCGGAGGCCGTGTTCTCGAACCCTGAAGCAATGGTCGCGGTGCCAGTGCAGGAAATGCGGGTGCGGCCGATCGGCCGGGCGCAGCGGCCGTTGATCAGCGACGCGCCTCTCGGTGCGCACCGCCCCAAGGCGGCTATTACCGTCGCGCGCCGCCCCAAACCTCTTCGAACGCGGGAGGTCCGTTGCTTTTTATACTGCCGATAATCGCGTTGCCATCGAAGCCCCGGTACAGCAGTTTTCCGCCACCGCTTTTGCCGGTCGCATCGTCCCGGTAGGTGAAAGAGAAATTCCGGCCCCGGTTGCCGACCTTCCCGGTCAACGCGCCGTTATAGTTCGGATCGGCCGAACTCATCGTGCCGAAGATGGCGTCCGGGCCGCCTTCGCTCGAAAGCCCCTGGCGCAGGACGATGGTAGAGCTCTTGCCGCTTCTGCTGGTCATCACCCACCGGCCGACAAAGCTCGGCATCTTCTCGACAGGCGCAGGCGTAACGCCGGGCCGCGCGGGCCCGGGCGGCGTCGTCGATGGCGCCCCCGGCTGAAGGACGATCGCGTTGCAGATCACGCCGACGGCGTTGACGTGCTGGCCGTAACGGACCTTCAGGCCGGTTGCCGCCATCCCGGCGGGGCAGTCCCAACTCCTGTACCAGATGTAATTGTTCCCCGGGATCAGGCTCAGGTCTTCCCTCGGACCGCCGATCGCGAAGCCCGCGCCGTCGCCGGTCGCGTTCCCGCAAACCGCACTCAGCTCACGGACCTGCTTTTTCGCCTGGTTCAGGGTGACGGTGATGGAACGGACATAGGCCTTCGCGCTGCACGTCACGGTGGCGGGCGCGCCGCCATTGCCGCCTACGGAGACGCTCGTCGTGTCCGCCGGCAGCGCCAGGCCATCGGCGCTGATCCGGGCGCATTGCAGCTGCAGGCGATCCACGTTGGTGCCGGACGCGCCGATCACGCCGACGACATAGCGGTCGCCATAACAGCGCACGTCCAGCCCGTTGTCGCCGCGAGCACCATAAGGGTCTGTCGTGAATTCGGCCTGTGCCATCACAGTGCCGGGGTGCATGACCGCGCCGGCCAGAACAAATGCGCAAAGTTGCGCCCAAAGTCGCATCATTACACCCCAACTAGATTGGACGACAGATAAGGCTGACATTTGGCTATTGCCGAGTCAATCATCAGCTTCCGCACGCCGGACCTGCGATCAGTTCCGCCGTGTCGCTGCGCAAACTTTCGGGACATTCGCGTCGTCGGCCAAAGATTCCGAACGCGGTCCGCGTGCAACTTCGCATTTACGCTTTCGGACTAAATCGGTCGGCATGGGCTTCCGCAAACCCTTTCGAGCGACGCCGGTCAAGCTCGGTCCGTACCACCGGCGCGAAGCGGCGTTGCGGTATCGCCGTCGTGCTTTGAACTATCTCTCAGCCGCCGCTCTTACCGGGGTCGCCATTGGCATCGGCAGCGTGGCGCTGACGGAAAATGGCCAGGCTCGAATTTCCTCGACGATCAAACCGGCGGCCGTGGCGGCGGGGATCGTTCGTGCAAGGGCGCCCCAGACAGGCGATAACTGGCGCATGTGCGACGACGCGCGCGCGATGGGCACAGCGCCCATCTACGCCGGAGAGGCTGGATATCGCGCGGGTCTGGACGCGGACTCGGACGGTGTAGCGTGCGAGCCTTATCAAGAGCAGTGATTGTGGAACCACGCGACACTGTCACCGCTGCCCCGGAGAAGTCTGAAAACTGCGGCTAGACGAACTGATCGACACTCAAAGCTTGAAGCAATGGTCGCGGTGCCATTGCAGGAAATGCGGGTGCGGCCGATCGGCCGGGCGCAGCGGCGGCAGGGCATGGCCGCTCTTGTTGATCATCGCCTTCACCCCGTCAGGATCGTTGATCTGACGGGAAACCAGGATCTTCAGATCGTCGTCCAGGCTGATCAGCCCGCGATCGAACATCCAGTGCACGGTGCCGGAAAGGGCGAGGCCGTTATTGACGTTGTCCGGCCCGCTCGCCTCGACTGGCCGGATATGCGCCGCCTGCACTTCGGCCCGGCCGCCGCCATTGATCAGTTTCAGCCCGGTGATGGCGCAGCGCTCGTCATAAGCGCGCAGCACGACGCGGCGGAAAATGCGATCCCGCACGATGCGCGATCCATAATAGCCGATGCGATCGCGTTCCTGCTCGAACTGGAAGGGCGCCCGCTCATCCTGCACGACATTGGGGGCAGGCGCGGGATCGTCGTCGCGCGGCAGCAGCGCGTCGTCCCCGCCAAGGCCAAGCTCGATGATGCGATTGAAGTCAGCTGCGGAGATCGGCCGCACCGCCGATTGTGCGCGACCGGAGATGGCGCCGGCCTCGTTCAGCAGGCCTCGCTCGACCGGTTCGCCGGGGCTGCCAAAGGGCACCGGGTTAGGGAAATCGAGATAGCTGCCCGGCTCGATCAGCGCGATATACATGCCCGGCGTGCCGGGATCGGGAATGATCTGCTGGACCTTGGCGACCGCGAAATAGCCGCGCGTCCCACGCACCTTGCGCGGCTCGTAATAGAGGATCCAGTCGCCGGCGGTTTGCTCGGCGCGGGTCAGATAGGGACGTGGGAATTGGTACCGCTCGGCCGGGCTGTCTTCGTAGATCGAGTCCGCGCGGTGGATGAAGACGCCAAAGGCCATCATTGGATCATAGCTGCAACCATGGAGGAGCCAAGGGGCGATCCTGGGCGCATTCAACGCCCGTAAACGGCTCTGATGCCGACGTCGCGCCGCCACATCGAAGGCAGCCAATCAGATCGCGGCCAGCGCTCCGCTTCCGCGGGCGCGCACTATGCGGGCCGTGCAGTTACAGCATGATGACGTCAGGTCGGTCCAGCCATCCTCCCGTTCGTCTCGAGTAGCCATCGAGTAGCGCCGCAGGCGCATATCGAGATGGCGTATCGAGAGACAGGGTATAGCCCGGAACAGTGCCTGGATACGAGCCCTCGGCACGAACGCGCGAAGGTGACGTCATCGGACTCCAAACCAACGCCGCCGGACGAATGGCACCCCCGCCGTCAATCAGCCGCCTCACCCCCGCTCTTCCCCGGCTTGTCGATCAGGACTGCCTGCTGCCACCGGCTCGGCGGCTTGTCGGTCCGGTGAATGCAGCCCGCCCAGCAGCAGGGCCGCTTCTTTCCCTCCAGCAATTCCTCGCAGGTTCGCTCGATACGGCGTTGGCGTGTTGCCGGCTGTTTCGCGTCCTCGACCCAGCAGATGAACTCGTTTCGACCGAGCGGCGTCAGCTTTTCCCACAACGCCAGCACCTCGGGGTCCGCGCGCACCGCGGTCTGAAGGTCCGGGCCCGCTTCATGGACAACACCATGCGGGAAAGCGGTCACCACACAAGCTCCAGGCCATCGGCATGGTCGCGGGCGCCGGCACGGGGCGGACAAAGGTGGGGGAATTGGTACCGCTCGGCCGGGCTGCCTTCATGGGCCGAGACCGCGCGGTGGGTGAAGACGCCAGGGGCCATGGCAGGATCATAGCTGCAATGCCGGAGGAACCAAGCCATCCTGGCGCCGCCAGCAACAAGGGCCTGGATGCACCGCCTGACGTGGCGGCCTCCGCATCGAAGCACGGCGTATCGCGCCCCGCGCCCGTCTCGCGCCCTCTTCGCTTTCTCGTCGCCCGGGGCCATAGGGGAAGGATCCCGACGCAGGAACGGCGCCGGACAAGGAAAGACGCGGCCGCCGCCCTATGACATCGCCCGATATGACCCTGGAAGAACTTGGCTGGAGGGCCTGGTTCAGCGATCAGCTCTCGGGCGAGGAGGCGGGCTCATGCCATCCGGTCAGGGTGATGGCGGTCCATCGCGGCGAGATCGCGGTCATGGGCGCGGGCACGCAGCGCACCGTCTCTCCCTATATTCCCGGCGCGGCCCCGTCGGACGATCACCCGACGGTCGGCGACTGGCTGCTGATCGACAACGCCACGCTCCAGCCCACCCGCGTCCTTCGGCGGATGAACCTGTTCAAGCGGCGTTCGCCGGCCGATCCGCGCAAGGACCAGATGATCGCCGCGAATGTCGACACGCTGTTCGTCGTCGCCTCGTGCAACCAGGATTTCAGCGTCGCCCGGCTCGAACGCTATCTGGTGCTCGCCCGCGAGGTGGGCGTGGAGCCGGTCGTCGTGCTCACCAAGACCGACCTGACCGACACGCCGGAAATGTTCGCCGACGCCGCCCGCGCGATCGAGCCGGGCTTGCGCGTCGAAACCGTCAATGGCCGCGATCGCGCCAGTGTCGCGCGCCTCGCCGCGTGGTGCGGTCCGGGCCGCACCGTTGCGCTGCTCGGCTCCTCGGGCGTCGGCAAATCGACCCTCGTCAACAGCCTGCGCGGGTCGGACGACATTGCCACCCAGGCGATCCGCGCCGGTGACGATACCGGCCGCCACACCACCACGGTGCGCGCGATGCACCGGCTCGATCGGGGCGGCTGGCTGCTCGACACGCCCGGCATGCGCGAATTGCACCTGGCGGACGCGGCCGCCGGCATCTCCGAAGTGTTCGACGATTTCATCCTGGTCGCGCAGGACTGCCGCTTCTCCGACTGCGCGCATCGCACCGAGCCCGGCTGTGCCGTCCGGGCAGCCATCGCCCAGGGCGTGCTGACATCGGAACGGTTCGATCGCTGGCGCAAGCTCGCGGCGGAGGAAAGCGCCAGCGCGGCCCGCCTCGCAAAACGCCACCGCTAGAGCAGGACGGGTTCAGGTAGATCCAGCCATCCCTGCGGCGCTACTGGGTCCCACTCGGTATGACCGGGCGATCTCCCGCCGATACAAAAGCGGCGCGGGGTTTCCCCCGCGCCGCTTCGCGACAGCCTGTCGGCCGATCAGTTTCTCTTTTTCTTCTTCTTGCCCGTGTCCGCGGTCTGGTCGTCGGCCGGTGCCGTGGTGGAGGCCGAGTCGCTCGGCGGCGGCGTCGTGGTGGCGCTGTCCGGCGCGGGGGCTGGCGTCGCGGTCTCGGGCGCCGGCGCCGGGGGAGCCTGTGGCACCGGGTCCGATGGCGGGATCGGCGTGGTCGTCGGCGGCGTGTTCGGCGGCACCTGCTGCTGTGCGGTGGCGGGCAGGGCGATGGCAAGCGTGGCACCGGCGATGACGGTGCTCAAGATCTTGATATTCATGGCGTTCCTCTCGGGTAATTCATCCCCTGTAACGAAGCAGATGGCGTAACGATGGCATCGTTACGACCCTGACTCGATGGACTGAGCCTGTTGCGGGCTGTGCGGAATTCACCGGATCGGTTCGTCTTGCGGCGCGGTTCGCTTCATCGCAACTGCCGGATCGCGTCAGGTCAGGTCGCGGTACAGATAGTCCGCGGATTCGTCCGGCTGGCGCCTCTCCCGGCGAATCTCTTCCCAGGTGTCGATCTTCATCGACCGGAAATTGGCCAGGCACACCGCGTCGCCGGCATCGGGCGACCGGCCGAGCAAGGTCTTCATCTCGTCCTTCGATCTCACCAGGATGCCGCGTGCCGTCACGCTCCACTGATAGGCGGCCAGATCGGCGCGCAGCGCCGGGTCGTCGGGCAGGGCGATCGGCTCGGCGCCTTGCGGGTCGAGCGCCTCGCGCAGCCGCCACACCATTTCCGCGCGCACATTGACGAATTTCAGCCGACCGTCGGCGGTGCCGCTCCCGCTCGCCGAGGCGGCATTGACCGCGATCGTCTGCACGCCATTCTCGGTCAGGAAGTTCGCGGTGGTCAGCCCCCATCCGATCACGTCGACATGCACCACGGCGCGGTCCCGGCGATGGCGGATGACATGCCCGGCGGTAATCGGCCCGCCCGCGTCCTGCGGGATCTCGCGGCCGGGCACGCGGATCAGCGGCGCGAACCAGCTGCCGTGCCGGCACGAGATGACGAACGCGTCGCGGCCGCCCACCGCCACATCGACCCCCATCGAATCCATTTCCGGCGTCCGGTCGCGCGGCTGCCAGCGCGCCATCGCCGCGTCGATCCAGGCGGTCGGGATGACCTGCCAGTCGTCATCCTCCACGCCGGCGCCGAAATCGCCGTTCAGCATCTGCGATCGCAGCGGCTCCGGCATGGCCTGCAACGTGTCGACATAGCCGGTGCGCAGATAGAAGAAATTGTCGGTCACCCGGCTCGGCACGAAAGTGCGCGATCGCGGCGTCACGATCTTCTCCGCGCCGAAATCCGCCGGGTCGAAATCGTATAGCGGCTCGCCCTTGAAGATCACGAACGGGTCGGCGCGCGGCACCTCCACGTCGCGGTCGCGCAACGTGGTGAACCAGCGCAGCTCGCCCGGTTCGGCCGGATGGGGATGTTGCCGGTCGAGCCAGGGGGCGAAGAAACTCAGCACCCATCGCCCTTCCGCGTTGGTCGGCGGGTTGAAGGTCATCAGCACGCGGGCGCGCTGCGCCGGGTCGCTGGTGCGCGCCCAGCCCATGGTGAAGCGCACCTGCGCCTCGCGCATCTCGGTCACTTCGTCATAAGCGATCAGGTCGTGCGCGCGGCCCTGCCATTTATGATGGTCGTGCGGCCCGTCGAGCCCGCCGAACTCGATCAGCCGGTCGCCCCTCGTTCCCGTCCCAGTCCCCGCATCCGCCACACGCCAGGTGCACCGGCTGCGGTTGAAGCCCACCATCGTCCCCATGATCTCGCCGATGCGCTGGACGATCCCGTCGGTCTGCGCCTTTTGCCGGCGCAGGATCAGCGAGCGGCGGTGGCGGGTGAGCGCAAGCCCGGCGATCAGGTCGGATTTGCCGCCGCCCGCGGCCCCGCCATAACCGGTGACGTCGGCCGCACTCTCCAGCGCCTGTGCCTGCGCGCCCGGCTGCACCCGCCACGGCTGGTCGATGCTGTCGGTGGCGGTCAGCCCCAATATCTCGGCGCGCTCGCCCGCCGTGGCGCGGCGCAGCAGCCGGTCGAGCATGGCGGGGTCGGTCTCGATCATGCGTCTTCCTCCGGTCCCATATCGTCATGTTCGATGCTGCCATGCTCGATCACCGTTCCGTCCCATTCGAGCCCGCCATGCTCCAGCCCCCCGTCCTCCAGCCCCCCATCAGGATCGCGCGCGGCAATGGTGGAAAGAATCGAGGAAAGCCGTGCCGCGATCGCGGTCGTGTCGATCGGGCCGCGGCTCGCGCCGCCGGCTACCTCGCCGGCGCGCTGGCCTTGTGCGCTCACCACCCCGGTGATCCCGCCCATTCCGCCGATCCGGTCCGCCATCCCGCCAAAGCGCATCGGGTACCACCGCGACAGGATGCGCATGCGCGTCTCGATGCGCAGCCGGGATCGGGCGACAGTCTCCGGGTTGCGCATCGGCGGCGCGTCCGTCTTCGCATCCTTGCGGTTCACCCAGTCGTTGCGGCTATCGTCGGCGATCTCGATCATCTCGTCGACCAGCGCGTCGAACCCCAGCGCCCGCGCTCGCGCCATGCGCGCGGCGAACGCCTCTTCCTCCATCCATCCATGCACGGTCGTGCGCCCGATCTTCAGGTCCCGGCACAGCTCGCGCAGGGTGATGCCACGGGAAATCCCGTCGACGATGGTGTCTTCGATGGCAGGAGTGCGCTTTTTCATCGCGTCGGATTAGGGCAGGGCGGGGCGATGTTGAATCGATGGCTTCGGGGCATCCGTTCCGGTGACAGTGCGTTCCCGTGACAGTGCATTTATTTGCCCCAGTCGACCGCCAGTAGTAACCATCCAGCGGATGGCACGGATGGCACGGATGGCACGGCTGGCACGCGCGATATTCCCCGGGCATCCCCACTATGTGACGCAGCGCGGCAACGGGCGTGCGCAGACCTTTTTCGGCGATGAGGATTATGCGCTCTATCGCGACCTGCTCGGCGTGCATTGCGCCGCGGCTGGCGTCGAGATCTGGTCATGGGTGCTGATGCCGAACCATGTTCATCTCATCCTCACGCCGGGCGATGCGGACGGGCTGCGGCGGGCGCTGTCGGCGGTGCATCGGCGCTATGCGGGCCATATCCACGCCCGGCTGAAGCGCACCGGTCATTTTTGGCAGGGACGCTTCGGCTGTGTGG
>Ga0247737_1001517_pt1 | contig 9999 bp, 18 predicted proteins | sample UWRJL028104C2_FD_180937 | JGI IMG/M metagenome (GOLD analysis project Ga0247737, IMG submission 180937) | Plant litter microbial communities from Arlington Agricultural Research Station in Wisconsin, United States - UWRJ-L028-104C-2 | ecosystem: Environmental > Terrestrial > Plant litter >...
TGACGCATGGCTCCTGAATAATGGCTAGAAAACGATGAGAAAGTGGAGAGACCGATCGAGATTGCACATACGAGGGCATGACTTCAGCCTTGACGCCAGTCCGGCGAGCAACTGGGAAGGCGTTGTTGGCAAAGACCCGGAGTATTCGGTTGATAGTGCAGCTGCAATCACCAAACCGGTGGGACCAAGATACACATCTGGCTCAACAGCAGCCTTGACAAACTGAGCCGCACAGGACGTGAGGAACGCAGGAGGTTCTACAGGCTGATGAGCAATGTCACTAGGAATGGAATGGACGAGTGCCCTTACGAGAAGCGCGAATGTCAGTCAGTATTGCCTCCACGATTTCTCGAAAGACGTGCGGTTTGGACGTGGTCTTCTCAACGTGGTGTATCAAGTCGATGATTCCGGCAGCATAGTTTCCTCCGTCTTCTGCGTGGCGAATCAAGGTAACATCAAGGAGATACGGTATAACTTGAGCATTTGAGGTTTCGTTTAACACCGTTTGAAGTATCATGGAAATCTGCCCGTCAATGATGGCAGGATCGACTTTGTTGATAATTCGCATAGTCTGTACAAATATGAGAATTTGAGCCAATGATATGGAAGACCCGTACCTTCCGAGAAATTACTTGGTCGGGCGAATTGAGTAATTGCATGATGCGCTCAAATTCTTCCGCTTGCAGTACAGCTGGTCGGCCAGGCGTAGTTCCAGCCCAACTGGTGGTGTCTATGCATTCCAAACAAGAGATAAATAGGTAGTTATCGTTCAGTTTGCGTGACATAAGTAGGTGCTTGATGGATTGGACAATGGATATCTTCTGAGAGTCTTCTGCCGAGTGGAGAATCTCAGAGCTGAGTTGACCAATACTCTCGAAAACATCGAGAAGCACTGCTTTGGATAGAGGCTTGACGTCTTTCGGATCAGAGTATTCGCGCAGGATGTCAAGTAGACGTAATGCATTGATATCCAGTAAGCTGAAGACTGCCATTAGCCTTCATCCATTCATTATAAAAATGTATACACACCCTATAGATCGGAGGGCCTTCAATACTTGCATGATTATTCCTGGATTCGACTCGTTGATGTATGAAGATTCGGCGACTAGAATTTCGTTCGCCTTTTTCTTGCCTTTCGATCGTAAACCTTCATCCTATGCATCCTCTTATTGATGTTTCTTCCAACAGAGTGCTATTCTCACCTGCGGTAAATGCTCACTCAAAAGTAGAAGGGCAGCCTTGACGACGGAGTCATCTGGATCCTTCAAGCGTCTGAGAACTGTAGCCTGGATGTGGTTGAGTAAACCCATGTTATGCACGGATAAAGCCCGGAAGGCTAGGAGCGTTCTTCGCTTGACGTTGGAACTGCACAGGAAGATTGAGAGCCAGTTTCAGGAAGCGAAGCAGATGAACTACCAAGTATCACCCACTAATCGTGCGAGAGCAAGTCATGCAAACGAGATTGGACGGCCGGAATGACATCCTCGTTGGGAGAAGCGATAAGGTTGTCTAGAGCCAAGCAGATGCGGGGTACGTCGCTGCTTTCCAGATCCTGTTTCGTGAGTTAGAGGAGAAACTTCAAAGGCGGAGATTACTTGCACAACCTTACGCAATGTGTTCACGAGCATTAGCCGTAGCTCATGGTCCAGAGGCATCATCTCTGAGCAAAATAGGTAACCTAGATATAGCATCAGCAAAAGCATAAATACTTGGAAGAAGAGTACGCGCACCTATCCGCTTATTCTCTATCGTCGTTCCCGCCTCTGCGAGATTTATGGCATAAGGGAAAGCGAAGTCGAAAGCGTCATTTGCCAGGAAGCCAGGTGTCACCGAGGTCGAGCAGTACAAAAGCATTATTAGATATTCCTTGCATTTATCCTGCAAATCAAATTTCAGCAATGGGAAAGAAAGAGCGCCAATATGACTAACAGGTTGTAGCCTTGGATGGGCTAGCTGCCCTTGGATGGATTTGACTTCCAGGAAAAGGTGTTGATCGGCACTCTGCACGGAAGACGCAGTCTCAACTTTGCGTACAATGGTGTAATGAGCCCTACTCAGTGCCCCAGAAGAGTGGAAAGGCACGTCCATGGATTGTTATGCAAAAAAAATCTCCGACTCTTGAGAATTAGGTCGAGGACATTGGGTTGGCAGTGGGAATAGAAATGAGCCGGCGAATGTCACCAATTATTTGAAGCCAGAAAGGAGGCTAACTCTGTAAAGCAAACCGTGTCGATGAAGGAATACGTGGAAGAACGCGTTAGCGGCCTTAGATGGACGTGGTCAGGACCGTCAGGTCGAGAAAGGCGTCCAGAAACCGATCATCGAAAACAGTAATGTTTATGTAATACAAATGCGCATGCTTATTTTGCCCGCGAACAGTTGGTACCATACCATCGTCCACCATTAGCAGAGGAACGACCTGATAGCTAGCTTCAATCTATAAAATACGTATCCAGGCGTTCTTTCTACCTTAAATGCAAGCGTGATCAAACGCCAATACTGGACATCAAGATCTCTTCAAATGTCGTCCGCTACAGCCCATTCCTTCAACAAGCTTCTCAGTCAACCAAAGGCATCCTCCAAGTCTCGAGCATCTGGAGAACTAGATGACGGGACTAAAAAGCTTCGACGCATGATCCTTGTGGAAGGGATTCCATCCGCCGTGGTACGTCCTGGAATACTTCCAGCTCAACCACTTGATCTCATTCGACTTAGGATCCTACTTTACGTCCGCGCATTTGGAAGATACTCCTTCGTGTCAACGAATTACCAACGGAGACTTATCTTCATTACGTCTCTCGTGGGCCTTGTCAAGTTCGCGAAAAGATTAGAAACGATACCTTTCGGTGAGCGTATACCCCTGTTCGCATCTCTATTGACTCATCATATCCTTGTTTACCGCAATATACAGCACGTTGGCCACGGACAAAGGTTTTAAAGAACGTGTCAGAGAGGACATGCTTGTTCGTCTCTTGGATGCCTTTGTATGGCGAAGCCATGGTGAGTCGTGACGTAGTACGAGTTACACAACTCTCACCCAGCCCCAGATAGACAAGACTCAGACCAGCTGGGATTTACCTACGTTCAAGGCATGAACGTCTTGGCCGCTCCCTTTCTTTACACTATGCCTTCGGAGATGGAGGCATTCTTCTGTTTCTCAAAGTTCATCGAGGAATCTTGCCCTCTCTATGTGCAACCAACATTGGAAGGTGTGCACCGGGGTCTCAAGGTAATGAGTGTCTTATTACAATATGCCGAATCAAATCTCTGAAATCTCCAAGCTGCTGGATCGTTGTCTTCAATTTGTTGATCCTGAGCTTTTTGGGTACTTACGATCTAAGAATCTTTCCGCCGAAATCTATGCCTTTCCTTGTAAGTTGCCCTCCATTCGGTGTCGCACCTCTTGCTCATGTTGTACAGCCGTCTTGACCTTGTGTGCTTGCACGCCTCCTCTAGATCAAGTATTGCAGCTGTGGGACTTTCTACTGGCGTTTGGAGTCCACCTGAATGTTCTGTGTGTTATCGCACAATTGCTGCTTATGAGGGACGAGGTTATGGCTTCTCTAAGGTATGTTCCTTGGTTTAATGTAGCTTCGCATGGCACTCATTGGCTTTAAAGCCCGATGAAACTCCTGCGGACGTTCCCTCCTCTTGAAGCCCTCCCAGTAATTGGTATTGCAGTCACCTTAGTGCGAGATCTGCCGACTGAATTATACGACGAACTTGTCAAGCATCCATTCGAAGCCAACAATACATAATTTACGCTATCGATCCCCTCGCTGTCTACATGCATTATACCAATATATCGCTAATGGCTACTTAGTCCCACGTATTCATGGTCCCGCTCTCCAAGGCTTTACCCGTGGATCGTAACCCCGACGTTCTGGTTATTATTACGTTGACATTATCATCATCATCATCACTCTCGCAAAGTCCGTCACAGTTGAGGAGACCTCCGCAACACTCGCTACTAGAGCCTGGGCTCGACTCTTGGAACGTGGTAGGTGTTGAGGAAAACGGAGGCAGATCGTCGACATACAGTCGCTTTCTCCCTTGGATGGAATCATCTGTGTGAGGATCGAGGAGCGGTCGAGGACGGGCATTTGGTGTTTGATGGTCCAATGGTCGCTGAGCGGAACAGACAGTAGAAGCCGATGATGTGTTTTGGCTGCCTGGAAATACAATTTGTTGAAACTTGGCAATGGAATCTTGCGCCAGGGCAAGATTCTGCATAAGTTCTGCAGCAGCGTCAGCCTGATGAAATGGGTTAGCTTGCATGGCCACTTCGGCGCTAGAACCATTGCTCACAGTCTGTGGTAGTAGAAGTGCTGGGTTTGTGGCTTGAGCTCGAACGTCTGCAAGCTCTTTCCGTAATCGCACATTCTCCTCCTCAGCTTTACGACATCGCTCCTCCAGATCGGCTACATAGTGAGCTTTTCTTGCTCGATAATCCCTCTGCTGCGTTAGTGTGCGGCTTGGGGGTATAGTAAGATCCTTTTTGCGTCCTCGCGTCATCGCAAGGGGTGGAATTTGCATCTACCAAGGTAGACAGTGCGTATTTAGGTCACACTTCAGCGAAGCCTGCTGTATGTTTAGCGCAAGCTGGAGCCGGAATGGTGCAAGATGTCGCAAATCAAATTCGCGGTCAAATTGACATATGGCGTAATTTGATAAGATTCGTTTAGGAAACTCTCAGGCACCGAACTTTCAAGTTGTAGGCGCTTGTGTAACCAGCCGTACCAGGCCTTAGGCCTTGGCCCCGTCCTCACTCTAATTAATTCCTAGGTTTAAAGATAAGGAAGAGACCGCTTGTCCTACGCCAGGTGTTGGCTCTTCCACGATTTGGAGCTTTGGGGAATTCTTTTGAATGGCGGAAGTTCAGAAGTCCTTCAGCTTCCTATGGCATGCATTCGTACAGCACCTCCCAGATGCCGAGTGTCCACGGTGGTGTGAAAACTGCAACAGCGGCTGGGACTGTGACGATATAATTTATGTTCCAGAAGAACTCAACGACACCATGGCCAGCGAGTAATAAAACATGGCAGGAGAGGAAGTTCCGCGAAGATCTGTAGCAAGTACCAACAAATTAGACGTTCGACATGTCTCGCCTCAATGGGTCTTAAAATAAAGGCCTGGCATCTAATGAAAACGCCCATCAGATATTTATTCTTTAGCCACAGATTACGATCAGCGTGTCTCACAACCCCAGACTCGTTTAAGCAGAAAGCGTAATAAATAATCGGGCCCTGGTGTATGTGTAATACAAGCAACTCCCGGGAACGGTTGAGACACCCTACCGGTAATGTCAACCCGTTGTGTCTTGTCCATCGTCGTCGTCATATTATCATGACCTGGATGGGGTTCTCTTTGAGCCTCGGATCGGTTTGCACCGAGCGGGTAGGCAGACTCGTCTTCGCGTCTGTCCACTACTAACATTCCACGAGTCAGTTCGCCTGTTCTATACAAACTGTAAGCAAGTCATAACCAAAGTTCTGATCAAAGACCTACCTCTCAATGTCGAACACCCGAGCACTGGCCTGCCAGCCCTTTGCAAACGTCAAAGCCTCGTGATCTGGGAAAGGTGGATGTTCGATTGCACACCAGACCGCGACGATATCATGGAGCTCCATAGCATCCTTACCAAACTGCAGCATAATCTCTCGGGTTCTTTCGAGGAACGAGCTGGTGAAATGTGTCAAAGGGACTTTATCGGTGGAGATGGACGGATTTTTTGCGCTGTCAAAAGATGGATCGACAGTCTCTTTGTAGACCGGGAATGGTAGCTCGTGAGGAGTCGTAATGTCGAGAGGAAGCATTATGAAGCGATCTTTAGGCAAGCCAGCGTGGTCAGGGCTTGAAATCAAGAGCTCTTTCACTGCATATGGGTCGGCAAAAAAGTTGACTGTCACAATAGATCAGAACCAAGCAATTGTATAACCTGAACAGGACATACACTCCGCCACTGGGCTGGTGTTTCCGGGGACATCAAGTGCGCCACCCATTGAGATGATTCTTCCAATACGATCGCCCACAAGCTGGCTATCTTTACGCATCATCAAAGCCAGGTTTGTGAGTGGTCCCAGCGCAATATAAGTTATTGTTCTAGGTGGGTATGCCCGAAGAATCCTTAGTGCAAGGTCAACTGTATCTTCGTTGGAAAATGCCAAGTAAGGATGATCATAGTCATGGGCTCCAGTTGTGAGTTCGGGGTGCCGATCTTTAATGTCCCCTAGTCCATCTCTGGGCCTCTTTGAGAAAAATAGCGCCAATGCACGGCGGGTAATGCGTACCTTCCATGAAAATATTGGGCATCGTGGATTTCGCCTTGTAGAGGACCTATGGGACCCTTTGCTACAACCGGCTTTTGGCCATTTCCAAAGTTAGGGAATCGATCTCTATCGGATGGAAATTGGGTAACATGAACTTCGATAGCTTCATAAGCCTTGAGTATGTTCAGACTACTGTAGGTCAGCACTAGCGGTAGCCCTTGTAGTTGAATCTGGACTTGCTGTGATGCGGCGTTATCCGTATTCCCTGAATACCGTTAATTTAGTTGTTCGAAGCTAGTTGAGTTGCCACATACCATAAGAAGCAATGTAAGCCAAGATTTCTAGCTCTGGTGACGCTATTGCCAGCAAACTAGCCCGCGTCAGTGATAATCGCCAGAGAGGAGTCTGATACCAACATTGCAATGATGTCGTCTACTCCAGGATCCGTATCAACTATTCCAAAGTTTACATCAAGCTTCTCAATATGTTGCAATACGTACTAATGACTGGTATTCGCGAATTGGGGCTTGTAGAGGCCATCGGTTGAGTGTTCGAGTATCAAGATAAAGCTACGCGCCGGGTCCCGTCCGCCACGCGAATAACCCCATTCGGCCGAATATTCTCTACGCGCCAAAGTCCATTTTTGAAAGACAAGCAACTAACAGGTCAAGTTCGAGGAGCTGTGAGAGAAAAATTCGCCGTACATCAGTATTATATTTGCATTCTATGAAACTTCAAGATTGGACGAGAAATCAAGAATCGCAAGGGGAAAGAACGAAGTTAGAGCCAACAACTGGGCTTTGCCGAGACCTGTACAGTTAAATCACGGTGGCTGCAAGCGTGACAGTGACAGGTTTGAGACGCAGACAAGTTTCGTCGACGTCCAACTCACCCATAACAAAATGTCTGAATCACTGCGCTTCCTTGGATCTTTGGAGGGCCACAAAGGATGGGTCACCGCTATCGCGACCTCTTCAGAAAACCCGGACATGATCTTGACCGCTTCGAGGGGTACGCTCAACCCCGCTCACATCCAGAACATAAACCATCTAATCACTGAAATGTATCAGACAAGACCATCATTGTCTGGCAATTAACCCGTGACGAGGACTCTTACGGATACCCCAAGCGAATTCTCCACGGCCACAACCACTTCGTTTCCGACGTTGTCATCTCGTCCGATGGTCAATTCGCACTGTCCTCATCTTGGGACCATACCCTTCGTCTTTGGGATCTTAACACTGGATTGACCACCCGTCGCTTTGTTGGACATACCTCCGATGTTCTATCCGTTAGCTTCAGCGCGGATAACCGACAGATCGTCTCTGGTTCGCGTGACAGGTCCATCAAGCTATGGAATACTCTCGGAGAGTGCAAATACGATATCAAGGAGGAGGGCCATACTGAGTGGTACGTGATCTTGTTCATTACCAGTAAATCTCATCTAATAGTGATTTTTAGGGTCTCGTGCGTACGATTCAGCCCCAACGTCCTCAACCCAGTCATCGTTTCTTGCGGTTGGGATAAGGTGGTCAAAGTGAGCGCTTTCATTCCGTTGGTTTCTCTTTTTCCGGGTGATGTTATATCTTTTATATTTGCTACTTCAGAGAGCTCCACGCTCTATGAGACTACCTTTCCACCAAGATCTCTGACGCTTTCAAATCCTCGTCTGATCTCTTTTAGACGAATAACTGACGCCGATATATCTAGGTCTGGGAACTTTCCAAGTTCAAGTTGAAGACCAACCACTATGGACACACAGGATACATCAACACCGTCTCCGTTTCTCCCGACGGTTCCCTCGCCGCTTCCGGTGGCAAGGACGGCATCACCATGCTCTGGGACTTGAACGAGGGAAAGCACCTGTACTCGCTTGAGGCTGGTGATGTTGTCAACGCCCTCGTCTTCTCTCCCAACAGATACTGGCTCTGTGCTGCGACTGCCACCTGCGTCAAAATCTTCGATCTCGAGAGCAAGTCAGTATCTTTGGGTCTTCACCCTTTCTTCATTTTCTAACCATTACATCAGGTCCATCGTCGACGAGCTCAAACCTGCTTACACTGACGTCCGCGAGGAGGCCAGACAACCCGAGTGCGTGTCGATCGCCTGGTCAGCAGATGGTCAAACTTTGTTTGCTGGTTTCACCGACAACGCTCTCCGTGTCTGGACCGTCACCGCATAAAAAGCTTAACGCGTACTTACGACCTGGAGGCTCCCGAAATGCATGTGTTCCCTCTTGTTGTACTCGCAAAATGACAAAAAAACTTGCCAAAAACAAATTCTTGAATTGAAAGTCAGAAAGATCGTTTGACAGGTAAATAATATGCTGCAATGATCACAGCAATAAAGCCTCCTTCAGATTTCTTGATCTCTCATCCCAGTCCCATCGATCCTGTCCATTAAAATCAATCTTCATACCGTGGTGCGACATGTTGAACTGGAGTTCGCAGATATGGGATGCTCGAGCGCGCCAGCTGTCTCCCCTAACGTTGGGATCAGAAAAGTTGGTCTCAAAAAAGAGAAGAGTCCTACGAAGCTGTTCCATAGAAGTCCCCAGCTTGACTGACAACACGGACACATTCGTCCGTGTTGGAACGTAGATCATATATCCACAAGTTCTTTCCGCTATAGATTTCTTGCCATCCTCCCTGGTCTATAAGGGGGTTTGGGGGCGAGATCCTCTTGGTCCCCGGAGGTGGAGACGGCGCAGGACGAATGTCAACGTCATTGAACAAGCGAAGTGCACGTAGGTTGGAGATGTTGACAAGTCGGTCTCTGTCTGCTGGCTCTGATGGGTCCAGGATCTTGACAATATCCGGAACATCTGTTGATGAATCGGTCTCTTCATCATTGGCTGTGGTTGAGGATCCCTCCTCCATTCTGACGTCCTGAATAGTATCGGTTGAGTCGGTAGGTTCCCCACCACTCATCAAGTCAGAGATCAGCTCTTTTCGGTAAGTTTGAATCTTTTCGCAAAAAGTTTTCCAGGCAGCATCGTTGGAGAAGTCGGCGCGGATAATCAAACCCAACTCGTCGTCCTCCAAGATGTGGTCAAGGGGATCAGGATCTGAGTCGACCTTGAAGGAGCAATATAGGCAGGATCAATTGAAGTAATGTAGCGAAAGTCTTGGAGAGAGCAGGTGGTACACACCGACTTGCGATCGGACGGCATCACGCTGTTCGCGACGGATGGCTCTGGCCCGGCTGCACCTGAGGCTAACGCAGGCCAAGATTCGTAGAGCGCGCGCAGGCGCCATATACGACGGCCTTCTCCTGGATATTGTGCTTTTATTACATCGTACCGCTGCTGCGGTGTTAGGAGTTTGCGGTGTTTTCGAAGCCAGCAGATCGAACCGCAAGAACTTCTTCGAACTTCTCGTGCATGAGGAGTCTAGGATATTAGATATAGATACTTCAGGAGAGCTTGGTGTTAATGGGTGTACCTTGAAGCTTGAAGTACCAGCGTCTCGAGCAAGAGTGATGAAGGTCAAGGTGAAAGGGATATGGCTCCGAGCGGGCCGGGCGGCTGCCCACACCGCGCGCCAAGTTCGGGTGACTTTCTATTCTCGACCACGAAAGCCCCAGCTCTCGTTTTCGATGGTAGACGCGAAGTCAGATGGGCAGCCGAGCCTTCTTTACCCGCAGGTGAAACCGCACGGCAATCCCCATTGACCTGTTCACCTGCTTCTTCTCGTCCCTCATTGGCCTCTAAAAACAAATTGACCCAAAT
>Ga0247737_1001519_pt1 | contig 9991 bp, 7 predicted proteins | sample UWRJL028104C2_FD_180937 | JGI IMG/M metagenome (GOLD analysis project Ga0247737, IMG submission 180937) | Plant litter microbial communities from Arlington Agricultural Research Station in Wisconsin, United States - UWRJ-L028-104C-2 | ecosystem: Environmental > Terrestrial > Plant litter >...
CCGAGAGCTCCTCGGCGTACCCCTCGGGCAGGCTGCTACCGACGACCAGCGCCCGGATGCCGGCCGGCAGGCACTCGTCGCGCAGCGGGTCGACCACGACCACGTCGGCCCCGGCTGCGGTGAGCAGCTCGGCCGTCTCGACGTACGTGTAAGGGACGCCCGGACCGCCGGCCAGCGCGACCACCGGACGCTGCTCGAACACTTCTCCCCCGGCCGCCTCGGCGGGGGTCCAGATCGGGCCGGGCAGGGCGGGGGCCGAGCTCGCCAGACCCAGGACGCGATCGAGGTCGAGGCCATCGGCGACCGCCTCGCCGAGACGGCGTACGGCACGGCTCGCCTCGACGGTGCGATGCGCAACCGGCACCGGGCCGTGTGCCCGCGCGGGCAGCACGTTGGGCAGATCGCCGCGGCGCAGCGAGCCGAGCACGGGCATGCCGATGTCGTCCAGGGCGGTCCGCAGCATTTGCTCGTGGCGGGGGGACGCGACCCGGTTGAGGACGACCCCGCCGAGGTGGACCATCTCGTCGAACATGCGGAAGCCGTGCACGAGGGCGGCGATCGAGTGGCCCATCGAGGCGACGTCGACGACGAGCAGGACCGGCGCCCGGAGCGCGGCGGTGACCGCGGCGGTGCCGTCGATCTCGGGCTGGCCGGTGAGCGAGTCGAACAGGCCCATCGCGCCCTCGATCACCGAGAGTTGCGAGCCGGACGCCCCGTGCAGGAAGAGCGGAGCGATCCGCTGCGCGCCGACCAGGCGCGGGTCGAGGTTGCGGCCGGGGCGGCCGGCGGCGAGACCGAGGTACGCGGCGTCGGTGTGGTCGGGCCCGACCTTGAACCCGGCGGCCGAGACGCCCCGGGCCGCGAAGGCCGCGAGCAGGCCGACCGCGATGGCGGTCTTGCCGTGTCCCGAGGCGGGGGCGCTGACGACCAGACGAGGCTGGGCGCTCATCAATGACTCTCCCGGATGCGTGTGCGGCCTCGTCGAACTGCTTCGGTCGACCGGCGGATCGGCGCTCGACCGCCGGACCGGTGAGGTCGGCGGCCGGAGTGGGACAGTACCCGGCTCCGGCAGACGTCACCCGGGCGACGGGTAGCCTCGTTGCGTGTACCGCTTCCTGCTGAGCCCGCGTTGGCTGGCCGCGGCCGCGCTGGCGGTGGCCGCCGCGGTGGTCATGGTGATGCTGGGCAACTGGCAGTTGCGACGCTACGAGGAACGTAGCGCGATCAACGACCGGATCGACGCGGCCGACTCCGTGGCGGCGGTTCCGCTCACCTCGGCGTTGGCGAGACCGGCGGCGCCCGGCGCGGCCGGCCAGTCCCCCGGCAAAGACCTGGCCTGGTCAAAAGTGACGGTGACCGGCAGTTACGACCCGGCCCACGAGATCCAGGCGCGAGGCCGCACGGTCGACGGGGACGTCGGCTTCGAGATCGTCACCCCGCTCGTGCTGGCCGACGGCACGGCGGTGCTGATCGACCGGGGCTGGGTGCCGGCGCCGGCGGGTGGAGCGCTCGCGGCGCCCGCGGTGCCGACCGCGCCGACCGGCCAGGTCACCGTGGTCGGCCAGCTCCACCTGTCGGAAAGTCGACCCACGCCGATCGAACGCCGCGATGGGCGGCTGGACACCCGGCGGATCACCCTGTCGAAGATCGCCCCTGAGCTGCCCTACCCCTTGTACGGGGCATACGTGCTGCTCAGGGAGCAGACCCCGACGGGGGACGAGGCGTTCGTCCCGATCCCGATCGACCACGAGGACTCGTGGCAGAACGGGGGGTACGCGGTGCAGTGGTGGCTCTTCGCCTGCATGGCGTTGGCGGCTTACGTCTACTACGCGCGCAAGGACGCCCAGGGCAAGGCCGCTGAGCACTCCCCGGCCGACGACCGCCCTCGCAGCGGCAAACGGGCCGCGACCGTCGGTGATCGGGTGGAAGAAGCCGATCGGCGACGGGCCGCCGCGGGTGATCGGGTGGCGGAAGCGGACCGGCGACGGGCCGCCTCCGGTGACCGCGTCTCGGACGCCGACCGGGCCCGCGAGGCTGCCACCAAGGACTGACCGACCGCCCGTTCTTACTCAATCCACGGGGCGGCCGCCGATCGCGCGGACGGTGTCGATCGTGTCGGCCTCGGCGGCCGGCTTGTCGTCGCGGTAGCGGAGGACTCGGGCGAAGCGCAGAGCGACGCCGCCCGGGTAGCGCGGGGACGTCTGCACGCCGTCGAAAGCGATCTCGACGACCTGGACGGGGCGGACCCGGACCACCCAACCGTCGTCCCCGGTCTTCAGCTCCTGGAAGCGCTCGGTCTGCCAGCGCAGCAGCTTGTCGGTGAGGCCCTTGAACGTCTTGCCGAGCATCACGAACTCGCCTGTGCGCGGGTCGAGAGCGCCGAGGTGCAGGTTGGAGAGCCAGCCCTGGCGACGGCCGTGACCCCACTCGACGGCGAGGACCACGAGGTCGAGAGTGTGCCGCGGTTTGACCTTGACCCAGGCCGAACCGCGGCGACCGACGTCGTAGGGGGCCTCGGCGGCCTTGACGACCACGCCCTCCTGCCCAGCGGCGAGCGCGGCGGCATAGGCCGCGGCCGCCTCTTCCTCGCTGGTCACGGTGGTGCGGCCGACGACCAGTTCGGTGGGCAGGGCGTCGGCCAGCGCCGCCCAGCGCACCCGGCCCGGCTCGTCGAGCAGGTCGGCGCCGTCGAGGTGGAGAACGTCGAAGAAGAACGGCACGAGCGGGAGCGGAACGACTCCACGGCCGGCCGCGTTCCGGGCCGCGGCAGCATTCGCACCTCGGTCGGCGGCGGTGCCTCGGGTCGCGGCCCGACTGGAGGTCTCCTGGAAGGGGCGGGGCCGGCCGGAGGCGTCGAGGGTCATCGCCTCGCCGTCGAGCACGGCCTCGCGCAGCGGGAGCTTGCGCATCGCCTCGACCACCTCGGGCACGCGGGCGGTGATGTCGTCGAGGCTGCGGGTGAAGACGGCCACCTCGGCGCCGGAGCGGTGCACCTGGATGCGAATGCCGTCGAGCTTCGCGTCGACGGCAGCGGGCATGCCGGTGGCGAGCACGGCGGCGCTCACGTCGGGCGCGCTCTGGGCCAGCATCGGGGTGAGCGGCGTGCCGACCCGCAGGTGGATCTCGGCGAGCGCGGGGGCGCCCCCGGTGAGCGCCGCGACGGCGACCTGCTTGAGATCGCCCGAGAGGAGCAGCGCCCGGCGGACGGCGGTGAGCGGCACCCCGGCTGCCTTGGCGATGGCGTCGGCGAGCAGACCGGCCTGGGCGCCCTGACGCAGTTCGCCGCTGAAGAGACCGACGAGCAGGCGCTGCTCCTCGGCGGTCGCCGCGCCGAAAAGGGCGGCCAGCAGGTCACGCCGCCGGGCCTGGGAGCCCGCACCGTTGACCACCGCGATCTCGGCGATCGCCGAGTCGACCGCGTCGACGGTCAGGATCGGCTCGGCGGCCGGAGCAGGCCGGTCGCGCAGGCTCGCGTAACCCACGCCGGTCTGCCGTTGCCGCAGCTCACCGGCGAGATAGGCCGAGCCGGCGGCGATCTCGTCAGGGTCGAGCCCGCGCAGCGCGCCGGCCAGCAGCTCGATCTTCGCCTTGCGCCCCGAGGTCGCGGCGACTGCGGCCGAGGTCGCCGCCAGGTCCAGGAATCGCACGACCTCATCCTGGCAGCCTCCTACGACAGTTTCAGGCCCGAAGACCGACAGGATCAGACGCAAGGGGTGGGACGGGGTGGTGGGCGGAAGGGGCGGTCAGGCAGCTTCGGGCTCGGCTATGCGGAAGCCGCGGGCTCGCACGGCATCGGCTGAGTCAGCCGCGCATCAGCACGGGGAAGACGTCCGACGCCTCCGAGACGGTGGACGACGCGGCCACGAAACCGTCGGGGCGCACCAGGTAAAGGCGCTCCGGTTCGAGCCCGGTGCCCGGCGCCGGCGGGAAGACGTGCACCGGCACGCCCAGGTCCGGCACGTCGGCCGCGTCCACCCCGCCGTACGCGTGAATCTGCCACCGCAGGTCCCGCAACACCTCGAAGTTGCCGCCCGACCATTGCAGCCGTCGCCCGATCACCGGATCACGCCGTCCCTTCGCCTCAGCCTTCGCGTTCGGCGTCATCCAGTAGTGGATGCGGATCTCGGAGACGTACTGGAACAGCCGCGAGCCGCCCGAGGCCCGTGGCAGGAACCGCACGCCGAGCGGGGCGGCCAGCGGCGCGACGAATCGCCGCAGGGCACGCGAGAACGGCCGCTGCGACGTGATCGCGCCGAAGATCCGGTCGGTCGTGCGGACCAACGTCTGGGCCACCGGGCGGCGTTCGGCCTCGTACCGGTCGAGCCATGCGTCCTTGCGGCGGCCCTGGAGCACGTCCGCGAGCTTGAAGGCGAGGTTGTGCGCGTCCTGCAGGCCGGTGTTCATGCCCTGGCCGCCGACTGGCGAGTGCACGTGCGCCGCGTCCCCGGCGAGGAAGAACGGCCCGTCGCGGAACTGGGCGGCGACCCGGTGGTGCACCTTGTACGTCGCGAACCAGCGCGACTCGCCGTACGTGACCCCGAACTCGCGGATGCGGGGCCGCACGTCCTCCTCCGTGAGCTGCCCCTCGCCGTCCTCGTCGGGGATCAGCCCGAGCAGGCGCCACGCGTGCCGGCCACGCATCGGGAAACCGACCAGGAACTCGGCCTTGGCGGGGCGTACGTTGATGGCGTTCTCCAGCAGCCCGGCGACACCGAGCGCGTCGATCACGTAGAACCTGTTCGGGTTGGTGACACCCTCGAACTCGATGCGCCGCGCTTTGCGGACGGCCGAGTTCGCCCCGTCGCAGCCGACGCAGAAGCGGGCCCGGACCGTGTCGTTGCCGACCTTGGCCGCAACGCCGTCCTCGACCTGCTTGACCGCCGTCACCGGCGTCTCCCAGCGCACGTCGGCGCCGAGCTTCTGCAGATTCTCGTAGAGGATCTCCTCGTTACGGCTCTGTTCGAGGATCTCCAGGTGCGGGTACGGCGTCAGGTTGCCCCCGAGCGGACCGATCGGGATGCGCCCGAACGACCGATCGAGGAATCCGGGCGCGACCGAATCGGCTCGCTGGGCGACCGCCAGCACCTGGTCGGCCAGCCCGAGCTGGTCGTAGATCTCGAGGCTGCGGGCCTGGACGCCGAGCGCACGCGACTCCCTCGTCGGCCCCTCCTTGCCGTCCGCGATGATTACGTCGACCCCGAGTTTGAGCAGCCAGTTGGCGAGCATCAGTCCGGTCGGACCGGCACCCGCAACCAGCACGTCACACGACAGCTCGGCCATCGGCCGCTCCTTACTTCGTCGACAAGGTCTCGGCCACGTTCTTGAGGAGCAGGGCCTCGGCCAGGCACACGCGCCCGAACTCGCCGAGGTGCAGGCTCTCGTCGGGACCGTGGGCGGCCGAATATGGGTCTTCCACCCCGGTGACGAGGATCGAAGCCTGCGGGAACAGGTTCTGGAAGGTCGCGATGAACGGGATCGAGCCGCCCACGCCCATATCAACCGGGTCGGTGCCGTCCCACGCCGAGCGGAAGGCGGCGCGCGCGGCATCATACACCGGGCCGGTCGCGTCGATCACGCAAGGCTGGCCGTCGCTCTCCAGCGTCACTTCGACGTGGGCGCCCCAGGGCACGTGCTTCTCGAGGTGGGCGCGGACCGCCGCATAGGCCGACTTGGGGTCGTCGCCGGGAGCAAGCCGTACGGAAATCTTGGCCTTGGCCGTGGGTTGCAGGGCGTTTGCCGCCTCGAGTGTGCGGGGGGCGTCGATGCCCAGCACCGAGATCGACGGCTTGGTCCAGATGCGGTCGGTGATCGAGCCCTTGCCGACCAGTTCGACGCCGTCGAGCAGGCCGGCCTCGTGCCGGAAACGGTCGGCCGGGTAGTCGACGCCGGCACCCTCGCGACCGACCAGCCCGTCGACGGCGACCTCGCCGCTCGCGTCGTGCAGGGTCGCCAGCAGGTGGGCGAGGGTGGTCAGCGCGTCGGGCACCGGGCCGCCGAACATGCCGCTGTGCACGGCGCTCTTGAGCACCTTGACCTCGGCGAAGAGGTTGACCAGGCCGCGCAGTGAGGTGGTCAGGGCGGGCTGCCCGATGTCCCAGTTGCCGGAGTCGGCGATCACGATCACATCGGACCGCAACTCCTCGATGTACTCCTCGATGATCGCGTCGAGCGAGTCGGAGCCGTACTCCTCCTCGCCCTCGACGAAGACGACGACCCCGACCGGAAGCTGGTCGCCGAAGGCGCGCAGCGCGGCGACGTGGGCCATCACCCCGGCCTTGTCGTCGGCGGCGCCGCGACCGTAGAGGCGGCCGTCGCGCTCGACCGGCTCGAACGGGTCGCTGGTCCACTTCGCCGGGTCGCCGGCGGGCTGCACGTCGTGGTGGGCGTAGAGCAGCACGGTCGGCGCACCCGCCGGCGCCGCTTTGCGACCGATCACGGCGGGCTGGCCGCCGCGCCGCACGATCTGCGTGTCGAGGCCGCAACCGCGCAGTAGCTCGGCCACCGCCTCGGCGGAACGCTCGACCTGGGAGTGGTCGAAGCCCTCGAAGGCGACGCCGGGGATGCGAACGAGCCGCTCCAGGTCGGCGCGAACTCCGGGCATCTCCCGCGCGACGGCCGCGCGCAGATCGGTTTCAGTCAAGCTCATAGGAAGATCCTAGGGCTCGTTCAGCCCTCTTCGTCTTCCCGGCGGCCTCGGCGTGAGGCATCACCCATCCAGCCGCGGGCGCTGCGGGCGGCCGAGCCGGCGAGGTCGCCGGCACCGTCGCCGAGCTTGCGCAGCAGCCCGACCAGCGGGTCCTGCGAGGTGCTGAAACTTTCCCGATAGGACTGGGCGGCGGCCTTGACGTCGTCGGCGATCGAGGCGTCGCCGTCGGAGTCGCGACGCGGGTAGTCGCCCTCCAGGATCCGCGCGTAGTCCCCGGAGTCGATCCACCGGCGCAGCTCGGCGGCGCGGGCGACCGGAACCGGGTGGGTGCTCCACGCGGTCATGCCGATCTTGTGGATGCTGTCCCGCAGGTCGCCGCCGCTCTCGTACTCCGCGGCCTGCTCGAGGAAGGCGGCGGTGTCGATCTGCGACAGGTCGCCACCGCCGGCGAGCTTCATCAGCAGCCGCAACGAGGCGGCCGGGTCCTGACCGGCGAGCAGCCCGGCACGGTCGGCCGAGAGCTCGGCCTTGCGCCACCACTCGAGCATCGCCGCGATGATGGCCCGCAGCGCGATCGCGCCGACCGGCAGCCAGCTCAGATTCGCGGCCCAGCGGGTCAGGATCATCATGATGGTCTTGTAAACGGCGTGGCCGCTGCGGACGTGGCCGATCTCGTGGCCGAGCATCGCGCGCAGCTCGTCGTCGTCGAGTTTCTCGACAGCGCCCGTCGTGACCACGATGAACGGCTTGTCGAGGCCGATCGCGGAGCCGTTGATGATGGGGTCCTGACTGACGAAGAGCTCGGGCAGCTCGACCACGTCGAGGGTGGTCGCGGCCTCGGCGAAGCGCTGGTAGACGCGCGGATATTGTCGGTGGTCGACGCGGATGGCGCCGGCCAGGAACTGCAGGCGGAAGCCGCGCTCGTTCCACATGCCGAAGAACGCCTTGACCACGTCGTCGAAGCCGCGCAGCTCGCGCAGGGCGGTCAGCGCGCCGCGGTCGGCCGGATGCTCCCAGGCCCGCGAGCTGATGCCGGTCAGGGTGATCCGCCGTCGTACCGGGCGGTTCTCGTCATCGGTAGTCATCGTCGCACCCCGTCCTCGCCAGGCTCACATATCGACCGTCGGGGGCCGTCGCCGAGCCGTCGACGATCAGGTCCGCACGCGCGGCCGTCTCCTCCACGGCGAAGTGCCGGTCCTCGGCGGCCCGCCAGCGCTCAAGGTACTTCCGATAAGCAAGGCTGTCGTCCCCATCTCGACTTATGGCGCGATCCCATCGGACAGTCGGCGGCGCGTCGACGAAGACCGCGAAGGTCAACTCGGGACGAATCACCGACCGGGCGGCGCTCACCCCCTCCAGCAGCACGGCGGAAGCTGCACGAACGGTGATCGGCGGGCCCGCGAAGTCGGCTTCGCCCCAGTCGTACCGCTGCTATGTGGCGTTTTCTCCCTTTCTGAGCGGAGCGAGAACCTTTCCCTCGAGGCGCGTCCAGAAGGTGAACTGGTCGTCCCAGCCGTTGAGCAGATCGTCGGTGTGCACTATTTGAGCGCCGAGCGCGGCGGCAAGCCGAGCGGCGAACTGGGATTTGCCGGCCCCGCTGGGCCCGTCCACGGCGATCAGCCGGACGTCGCCGAGACGTGGTGGCTGACCCAGGACGTACGCGGCCAGGTCGTCGAAGCTCCGCTCAGGCACCGGACGGGGCTCCGGGCGGGGCTCCGGGCGGGGCTCCGGGCGGGATGAACGGCAGCCCGGACGGCGGACCGCTCTCGATGAGCCGCCAGAGCGCGTCGGTGTCGAGGTGCTGCTCGACGAGGTCGCCGAGAACGTCGAGGGCACGTTCCCGGACGCCGTCGAAGCGGGTCGCCGGAGCGACGGTGAAGCCCGCACGCCCGGCCTGGCGCGCGACGGTCGTGAGGAAGCGACGGCGGAACTCGTCGGACTCGAACGCGCCGTGCCAATGCGTGCCGTAAACGTTGCCCGCGACCGCACCCTCGGGCCGCCCATCGGCGTACCGGAGGAAAGGGTTCTGACTGGGAGTGATGACCGTGCCGTGGTGGATCTCGTAGCCGGCGACCGGCCCGCCGAGAGCCTCCCCGGTGGCCTGGCCCAGCGTCTTGCGCTTCTCGAAGGCGATCTCGACAGGCAGCAGACCCAGGCCGAGTACGGTGCCCTGGTGGCTCTCGACCTCGTCGTGGATCGTCTCGGCGAGCATCTGGAAGCCGCCGCAGATGCCGAGCAACGGCTTGCCGGCCGCCGCGTGGCCGAGCACGGCGTCGGCGAGACCGGTCTCCCGCAGCCAGGCGAGATCACTGACGGTCGCCTTGGAACCGGGCAGCACCACCAGGTCGGCGTCGGCGATCTCGGCGGGCTCGACGGTCAGCCGCACCTGGACGCCCGGTTCGGTCGCGAGCGCCTCGGCGTCGGTGGCATTCGAGACCCGCGGCAGACGGACGACCGCCACCCGCAGCCACTCGGTGCCACGCGGGTTGGCCGGCCGGCCCAGGACCCGCCCGTACGCGAGGGAGTCCTCACCGTCGAGCCAGATGTCGAGGTGGAACGGAAGCACGCCGTGCACCGGCCGGCCGGTGGCCGCGGTGATCATGTCGAGTCCCGGCTCGAGCAACCCCAGGTCGCCGCGGAACTTGTTGATCACGAAGCCGGCGACGAGGGCCTGATCCTCGGGGCTGAGCAGGGCGACCGTGCCGAAGAGGGCCGCGAAGACGCCACCGCGGTCGATGTCGCCGACGACGATCGCGGGCAGGCGGGCGGCACGCGCGAGACCCATGTTGACGAAGTCACCGCCCCGCAGGTTGATCTCGGCCGGGCTGCCCGCACCCTCACAGATCACCGCGTCGTACTCGGTGCGGAGCTCGGCCAGGGCGGCGTGGGCGGTCTCGGCGAGGCGGGGGCGCAGCGTGCGGTAGTTATCGGCGGTGACGGTGTCGATCGCCTCGCCGAGCAGCACCACCTGGCTGGAGAGGTCGCTGCCGGGCTTGAGCAGAACGGGGTTGAAGCGCAGGTCGGGGGCGAGCCCGCAGGCTGCGGCCTGCATCGCCTGGGCCCGGCCGATCTCGCCGCCGCGCCCGTCGGGGCCGACGACCACGACCGAGTTGTTGGACATGTTCTGGGCCTTGAAGGGGGCGACCTTGACGCCGCGCCGATGCAGCCAGCGGCAGATGCCGGCGGTGAGGATGCTCTTGCCGGCGTCCGAGGTGGTGCCGGCGACGAGGAGGCCGCCACTCACTTCTTCGCCCCTCTCAGCAGGACTGCGCCGATTGCCGCGGCCAGTCCGACGGTGCCGGAGATTCGCGCGGCGCGGCGCAGGTGGACGGCCGACGGGCGGGG
>Ga0247737_1001520_pt1 | contig 9989 bp, 9 predicted proteins | sample UWRJL028104C2_FD_180937 | JGI IMG/M metagenome (GOLD analysis project Ga0247737, IMG submission 180937) | Plant litter microbial communities from Arlington Agricultural Research Station in Wisconsin, United States - UWRJ-L028-104C-2 | ecosystem: Environmental > Terrestrial > Plant litter >...
TTTTCGAGCTGGATGAGGGACGTATCCTCGAATGCGAGCCCCACGTTGCTGCCGACGATGACCGCCGGGCCAACCTGATTAGAAGATATGTCGTCCAGGGTGCCATGGAACGACCAATGAGCGATCTGATTTGATGTGTTGGGAAGGAAGCAATGAGGGCATAATTTCGAAGCTAGACACTCATTATTAGCTGATACAGTGTGATGGATAGAGGATAAGCATACTGGTAGACATAGCTGTGGACGGGGCTTGTGCTATTCTAACATGAGCGGACGCATCGCTTATAAGTGAAATGGGCACGCCTCGTGTGTCTGACCGTCAGGTGCTGCCATAGATCAACGCAAAAGTCCGCTTGAGCGTTGAAAGAACCTTCACTGGCACTTTCAATTGGCATTCTAGCCAGGTTCTAGCTTAAACGTCGTTTAAGACCCAGGAGAAGAACCCGTGAGGAGAGCGGAATATCAGCGCCAGAGATGAAGAACCCCAGAATGAATGCGTGTCTTTCCAAACAGATTCGAAGCTCGAACTGCACTGTGAATCCATACATCATCAGCAAAAATCCAGCCGATATAGCACCCACTGAGGCAGGGGGTAGATCATGGGGTTACATGTTGTTGCGGTACACATCCTCAAAGAAGATTGCCAAGTATCATGCATTCATTGTTACCGTATTTCACCTCCATGTTCGCTCTCCGATAAAACGAGGGTGCAAAGACCTAGATCGTCGTTAGATAATGTCATTCTCGATATGGATGGCAAATTACCAGCTTTATATATCGATTTCGCGGAAGCAAAGTCCCTGCCCGTGAACGGCTAGTGACTGCGGAGTCGAAAGTATTGAAGTATCAGTTGGAACAGATAACCTAGTGTATTGCGATAGAGATCGTAACCTGCCAAACCGGATGTCAGTAAAGATAGAGCATATGTCCACCGGGCTCAAAAACCGAGATGATGCACCCAATACGAGGTCTGCATGACTCCTCAGCGCCGATTTCGTTCCTCGAAAAAAGTCTGACAAGGAACCAAACACGGCTACAGTAAGTATCGAATGTCATACTTGCTCTCTGCTCCCGACACCTATCTGACCGCTACTACGCGATACCGACAGATCGGTCTGAGTGTCTGAAATGTTGGTGTCGACTTGTGTTGACGTGTTTCAAAAGCCGCAGGATAAGCCGTCGTTTAGAGACAAACATCGCTGTGCTTCGACGACGTAGTTATTCTCCGCCCCCACTTTCGAATCTGGCCTGCTGCTTGCCTTCATCGAGTGACCCTGGAGTCTAATTTTGTTTGGGATTTGGCGAGGGGATGTCTGAATTCGAGGGCAAGTTTATATTGGTACTTCTGGGGCCTGATCTAATGAAGATAGTTTAGATGGGTCGAACTAAGGGTAAGAAACTGAATGAACATACCCTGAGGCGTGCTAAGTCAATGGTCCCGATGTTCTGCTCTCCTGGGAATGAGCAGATCAAGACGAGAACGACTCGATGGTTGGGAAGGCTCGGGTAAAGAGTTTGACGCGTATTATAAGCTTCAAGTTCAACTCGATAGAGGGGGCTTGACGAATGTTAGCTTTCCGTTATACTTCTGTGCTTGATGTAGAATGAGGTCACCAATAAACGATAGGCACCAGAATGTTGACGCAGACGTAAATACCCAGAACTCCCGACTCGAGTTTGTTGAGTAAAAGTCCGGGAGCAAAGAGACGAGACGTACCTTGTGAAGCTAAACAGAGTCATTCTCCATAAGTATCATGTGCAGCTATAAAACAGGCCGAGCGTTCTAAAGTGGCTTGAAAAAGGAAGAAGGGACCGACGCACGGAACAAGCGAGTTACAGACATCTGCGATTGGAAATCGATAAGATCAAGGATTAGAGCGTCAAACAGGACAGACCGTGGCGTACAGGAGGAGATTACTGAGAGATGTCGCGAGAGAGAAAGCCAGTTATTGGGGTCAGTTGGGCCGCCAATGCTTTAATATGTCGAAGACCTCAAATGAGTGGAGAATGGAGCGTTTTGTATGACAGAGTCCCGCGCGGTCTTGTGGACTGATGCTGTTATGCTACAACAAGCTGGCGGGTGTAGACCGCCACGTACTTACTCTTGGCCTCACCCCTCATAACGCGTTTGCGTCCTAAAAATTGCCAACTTGAACTGTGCACCGTTAACCTGACAGATGCCATATTGAAAAAATCTGGCGCCAGTAGCTTGCATAATCTTCCGCTAATGACTGCCTGTTGTTGACATAGGTTATAAAATTTCTCGTGGTTATGGTCTTGCGTATGAATGAATCAAGGGAAACTATGAAAGCTGAGGATAGATTGTATGCGGGTACAAGACGACCTCCTAGACTAAGCCGTGACGCGCTCTCCGAACCATTTCACGATGTCTTTCGTAACACTGCCTAGCTTGTCCTCCGGCATACCCGCAAAGAAATCGAGCATGGGGTCGAGGTGAACACCAAAGTCGTCCACAAGAACGCGTGTCTCCATAGCCTTTCCATCCGTGGTAGACTTGAGAATCTCGCCGAATTGGATGATATCGTCCAAGAGAGCCTCACCGCCTCCGGCTGAGATGAGGATGCTGGAGATGGTGGAAGGAAGATCAGAATAGAAGCCGGCTGGAGCAAGCTGGGAGTCAATGTATGGCAGGAGTTTGGCGACCTCGGGGTCGGAGGTTGGTATACCAGCCATTACGCGCTGGCCAAAGTCTTCGAGTTTGACTTGCGAAGTGATGTCAGAGTCGTAGTTTGTGACATAACTCTTACACGCTGGGTTACGAGCAAGGAGGTCGAGATAAGGCGACATCATGTAGGCTCCGAGGAGTTTTTTGCCTTCCATCTCTGGGTTGGAGAGGGGCGAAGGAGGGACGGCGAGGGACGGCTGAGACGGGATGGATGGCATTGGTTTGGCGGTATGTAGCAGGAGCTGGAGGACCATGTTCCCACCAGCCGAGTCGCCTGAGAGTATTATGTCGCCTGGTGAGCGTCCAGAGGAGGGAGCGAGGAGGTGAGAGAGGCCAGCAATAGTTTGTCGGAGTGGGGTTGGGAAGTGTTGTTTCGGGACTAGACCTGTACAGAGTTGTTTAACATAAGAGGTTGGGATATGGACTTGACTGAAGGGAACCACGTACCATATCGCAAGATGGCTATACCAATATCTACACCGGTATCCATCTTGACCTGCTTGATAATATACCACCAGAAGTCGCAGCTCGCGTCAGGCATACCCAAACTGAATCCACCGCCATGCATATACAAAACAACCTTCTTCGCTGCTTTGTCGCCTATCCAAAATAGCTTCGCATCTTCCGAGTCAGGCAGGTCCTCGATGACAACGGGAAGTTTGTGTTTCTTCACCCATGCTGTGTAGACATCTTCGGTGGATGGAAAGAGGCCAGCGAGAGTGGGAATGGGGAGAGTGTAGATGAGCCAGCGGTAGATTGCATCGTGAAGGACGCGGCGCCAGTGTTTAGACTTCTCCGTTCGAGACAGTGGAGATATGGCGAGGCGAGTCAGGCAAACAGCGGCTGAGGGTCGGTAAATATGTGGGTTATGTTTTATCAGAAGTATAGTGCAAACGTACGAAGAGAGACAAGTGCGCCGACGGTTTTGAGTGCCTGTGCCATGGTTCAAGGTCAAGGGTGGAGTTATGGATGCAGGTGGTTGCGGCGTTGGGTAAAGAAGTAACGGAGCACCCAAGCAGCAAAGAGACTCTTCGTAAGCAGAGCCCTATGAGAACATGATCGGTGTTAGTCAACCACGCAGTTCGAGCTTCCATTCTTCCATTCCTTCGTTGCATCAGGCATCGAATATAAATGTGATATTTTAGTTTTCTTCGACTTCGCTGGGATGGCCTTTGTCAGCCCAAGCAGATGCTGGCAGTCATTGATTCACCGATGTTCGCTGTCTGGTCGTCAGAGTGTAACCTAGAACAGCGATCGAAGGTTCTGCGCTCAAGCCGTGGCGGCGATACGTGGTGGTAGGCAGGAAAGAAGCAATCGTCGGCGCCGCTGGCAAGGCCCGGCCCGTCCATGGCAGTTCGCAAACCATCAAATCTTTACGTTCTTCGATTAGTTTGAGGTTCGAGCGCTCAACTTGAGGCTTACGAATCCTGAAATTAGTCTGGAGCTTAAGTATTCTAGCTGGTGAAACACGTAGCGTCCTCGTGCCCACAGTCGTCCACATTGAGTATATTCTTGGATCGCAATATGGATTTCGCATTGAATACTGCTCTTTGTGATGTTCTGTTCTTGAAGATGGGCTGTTCTGAGATATGGAACACACATTGAAACTCAAGAACCCGTAGTCATCTCGAGATCTGGGCATTTACATTATTATTCTCCGTGCAACAGATACTTCATTAGGGTTATTCCTCAGGCAATGCGGCGTGAAGTTCACGCGACGCGACGTTCCAAGACCTCCAAGCTTGGTGAATGTATCAAAGTCTTCTTGCTCTCTAACCCCGTCAGTCGAGAGGACGCCGGCCAATACCCATTCCCACACGGACCAAGGTCTCAAGAGAGGCGCGACCGTTGATCAAAAGATCCTCATCCCATACTACTCTCCCCTTCTCGAACAAGATGACTATCGTTGATCCACCTAGTACGCGGGGTCAGATGAGAATGACGGTGATGGAACATAACATACCAAATGCAAAGTATCCGAACTCCTGACCTCGCTTGACATCTTCACCTTCCTCGACGGTCGTCTTGATACTACCGACCATCATTGCACCAACACAAACTGCGAAGACGCGACCGAATTGAGGGCTGTCGATGGGAACGATCTTTCGTGCGTTTTCGCCATAGACATCGAGGGCGGTACGAATAGCTTGAGGCTGATCGAAATCGATTAATTTGAGTAACAACTATGGTAAACATGGAACTCACGTTGACGGTGTAATATTCTCCTGCGATATATGTCATAGGTCCAATCTTTCCATCGACAGGTGAATGGAAACGATGATAATCCTGAGGAGCCAAACGGAAGATTGCCAGGGCACCGCCGGCGTACTTTTCGGCTTGTCCTTTGTATGCATCGCCCAGGAGGCGCGCGACAGTGAATTCACGGCCTTTGATCCATAGGCGAGTCGCCTCTGAAACTGTCTCGAAAGCCATAAAGCGACAGTCCGCTGCGCTGACAACGCGATTAGGGTTCTCGGGTTCCTCGATCGGCCTCGCAGATGCTTTGAGTTTTCTATAAGGTGGTATTATAATCGTGAATCGCTGTATTGATAATTGGGATACTTGCCGATAGAAGAATTCATTAAAGGTTTCTGAAGTAGGTGTTGAGGTGAGGTTAAATGATGATAGGACGAGTCGACTCACTGAAGGAGTCTAATGGGTCAAGAATTTCGTCGACTTTCAAACCGTGGAATTCAATGAAGGTTGGGATATCTTTGGCAGATTCGGGGTCATCGTACTTGACACCTTGTTTGATTGAGAGGGATTTGAGGAGCCGGCGAGCTTCGAATCGTACATCAGCAATCGTATAGCTTGAGAAAAGAAGCAATCCCACCTCGACCACCCTCCATACGACTGGTTGCGCCTTTGTACAGTAGCCGAATACCGAGGCGGACGTATACTTGCATTTTTTCTTCCTCGAGCTGACCTGACATGCGATTCTGGACGATTATATTGGCCGAATTCTAAATGTGGCTTACTTTAGATAAAATTGTAACTGGATGGAAGGATAAAACACGTACCGCGCCAAGTTTGTAGTCGCCACTCGAAACCTTCGAAATAATCTTCGTGTACCATTTGCGCTGTGCTTGGCTTGCCGTGACGAAATTGCCTACCACAATTTGGTCAACTTTGTTCCAATCCCCACTAGCGCAGACAGCCAAATGCGTCACGATATCCATTTCGGCCTTCGAATTAAGTCGCGGTCGATGGCAAAGTGGACAATTTTTCACGTTGATGACGCGCTCTACGGAGTCATCAGACTGCGATGAGTCTTCGCTCATGCCGCTCCCTTGCTTGGCCTTCTTACCCCGCTTGACGCCCTTGAATCGCGTTTTCTTTGTCTTCTTCTTCTCGCCAGCAGACGACCCAAGACCAGAAGTTGTCGATGAAGAAGGAATACTATCCACAGGGGTACTGCTTGAAGATGTCAACTCGCCTTCAGCGTCGTCGGAGCTGGACTCCACGTTTTCGGTAGCTTCGGCGACGTGACTCAGGGGTCGCTGCATGGCCTCCGTTGGGTACGCCGATGGGCCAGTCAGCTTTGTCTCGTCGGCAGACGTGTCCATGGCATCGACATGTGCCGGGCCGGAAAAATCCAGCTTATCCAAAGAAAGTTCCTCCCCTTTTCCTCCTGCCACCATAAGAACAGGCGTAGCAGAAACGCTTGAGTCCAGGTGGCTGTCGTCAGTATTGACCTTCTTTTTCTCGCTATCCGGTCGTCCTAGCTCAACTTCGAGGCATTGAACTGCCTGTTCCATTGTGAGCTCGTCCTCATGAGGGTTTTTCCCATAGCGTGTGAAGAAAGATGAAATCGTTGAACGGGAGAGGGTAGAACCAAGAGAGTCGAGCATGGAGGTAAGTTCGAGATGGGATAATGTGCTGGTATCGTCTGTGTCGTATTGTTTGAGATATTGGCGCCAGAAACGCTGGCGTAGGGCATCGTATGGTTGATACTTCGCCCTACAACAACGAAGGAGTTAGTGCCGAGTAAAGAAAATCAGCGGGTAAGATGCACCTGAACCTAATGACTGGGGAGTGGTTAGACTCCCATGGCATGGATTTCGTCGTCGAAAGTGGCAGCTTGAAATCTTGCATGCCTTTCTCTCCTCCACCCTCCTCTTCTCCGATTGCGTAAAGACCTGTGTCTGGGTCAGGCTTTGGTGCACTTTCCAGCAACTGCTTCATGTCGAAAGTCGCGTCGCCGATATGGTCGTTAGATGACAATTTATCCCAGTCGAGAATAGTGAGTTGGAGTTTGAAAGTGGTCTCATACTTGCGAACGTGGAAAAGCATCTTCTCGTCCCAAACAGGGCTCCGCGAGTGTCGAATGACTCGAGTGCGAAAAACCTTCTTTCCGAATGAGATGACGACAAACGGGTCCATATCCCATCCAGTGCGTGTCACTGAAAAACATTCGCCTCGGTAGCAACATGGAGAGAAAGATGAACTCACTGTTTGCAAGTCTGGGGAGGTCATCGGCGCCTTGGATCTCCAACATCACAATGCCCACAATATCGTTCGTACCTTTGAACTCATAGTCGCTCTTCAACCGTTTCCCTGCGCCTAAAGATGTCGTCGATAGGCTCGTACTTGTGGTGGGCGTTGTACCACCAGGTGTCACAGGGTTCTCGTTCCCACTGCTTGCTCCACTCCCAGATGAAACACCACCGCCAGAGCTCCAGCTGCGTCCAAACTTCTTCCTCTCGCGACTAGAGGAGCGTTGCTTCTGATTGGAAGATGGAACAGGGGGAACAAGGTTGCCTTGTGAGTCGACGGCGGGAGAGGCTAGTGCTGGTGAGGTCGGTGCAGATCCACCAACACCTGTAAGGCCCGAAATTTTCCTCACGAACTTCTTGGGAATGAATCGAGATGAGGGAGTCGGCAATGAGAAGCCAGCAGAGGCTTTTGGTGTCGCCTCCGACTCAGCTGGAACACCCATAGGAGTAGGTAAGCTTCCTTGTGTTGGTGTGGAGGGTGAACTTGGATGGATATTCAACTCGGGAAGATTAACAGGGCCTTTAGGAGCGTGACCTTGAGCTTCAGCGTCCCCGTCCTTGATCCCAGACTCGGGAGATTCGGTTTGAGGAGGGATATAGAGTTCGCTTAGTTGTTTGGGGGACCCTATTGCCGTCTCGGATGTGTCTACGAAATCTCCTTCGTCATCCGAATCGTCTGAATCAGACGAAAGGCCACCGTCGTCTTCGTAGTTTGCGCCTCCTACTTGATTGGAGCGAATGGTCCCGACACCTTCAGTCTAATGAGCCGCAGTTGAAAAAGATCGTCGATATGAAGCGGCAGAATGGCGCCAGTACGTAGGGATCATAAATCATGGGATATAAAGGAGGATCGAGTTGAAGGAATGAAGTGAATGTCTATTATCAGAGCCAAACATAGACGGAGGAGATGTGACTTTACCGGAGGAGCAGAAACCAATGACGGCCGAGTTCGCTTAACGAGTTCAGAATAAATCTCGTCAAACTCCATTAAATTGTTAGAGTTGGGAGTCAGGACGAATCCGAACTTGATTTGAACGCTGCCTGTGCTTGGCGTATTGGCGCGAGTTGATACCAAATTGAGGGAGATCGCCTTCGGGGTGAAATTAGAATAGCCTCGCGAATTGATCCAAGAAGATCCCTCACGTACTTCATTTCCGGGCTGGTCGAAACCGTAAACTCTCTCCTTCCCCGATGCCTTATCTACAAACCAGTCTTCGAGCGGGAGTGCCACTTCACCGAGATACTCCTTCTTTAGCATGTCCTTATCCCACACAATAATCTCGACAACACCGAGCTTGTCTGCGAGAGAGAGGTAGATTGGGAAGTCAAAGGTGGCATCCTTTGCGTGATAGACAGGGGTGGTTGTGCGCTTTGAGACAGGGGTTTGCTGGCGTGTGTTGAGGATAGAGATGACGACAAAGCTAAGATAAACGATTAGCTGCGCAGGCCATGCCAGTGGAATGAAAGACATACGGGTCGCTCGTGCCTCCGCGGTCTTTTGCCAACAAGTTCATGCACCCCAGCACCTGTAGGCGAAAGATGACGACGGGTGGTTCTCCCGGCCTTGGACTGAAGCCGCTTCTGCCACTTCCTCTGCCGGCTTTGATGGCAGGAATCCGCGGGAGGCGCGCTGCGGACTTGAGAGCACGCTTAATTTTGGTCCCTTTGGTTGTGCCCGATGATTCCGTCGACGCCATGGTCGGATGTTGGTGGCGAGCCGTTGGTAAGTCTTGGTGCAGGGTGGTTGTTGAAGTCAGAGTAAGCTGTGATAGTGTTGGAGACTGAAAAACTAATGAAGGTCCAAATTGAAGGTATTCGATGTGTGAACAAGTGGAGGATTAGGTGTATGCTGTTGTGGCAGGAGGAATAAGGAGATTCTATGATAAGAGCGTCATCGTTGCGGCCGCAAGATGCCGTCTCACATGCCCAAATCTCATTTGCACAGCCATCTTCTTCAGCGCTGAGCGCTCATGGACTATCACGCTGCCTATCTCCACCTCCCGCATTGAGTTGTATGTAGAAATATGGTCATAAAATGCAATAGTAAATATTTCACCAAGGTCCAATCGCCGGAAAGTAAGTACCTCTACACCGCTTCTACATGGCATCTACTAACCGACTAAAATTTAGAGTACTGGTGCGCAGTATCCGATGAAAATCCTTTTTCATTCAAAATGTTTGAAGTCCAATGTGTAGTCATAAAGGTTCGTAACAAAGTGATGACGAGTCCAGAGAAAGCAAGATCAAGCAAGCGCTGCAAGAAGGGCCGCAACCATGCCAGCGACTGGCAGGAAGCTGGCGGTCACACCAGTGGCTGCGTTTGACTGACTCGGAGCGGAGCCAGAAGACGTCCGTGATGCACTCGCGCTGTTGCTTGGGGCAGTGCTGGAGCTGGATTGGGTAGGTGTTGGCCTTGCCGGTGTGCTGCTGAAGCTCATTGTCGACGCGCCCGGTATCGGCACGGCGACAGTTGCACTGGCTCCAAAGATGGCAGTGCTGGCAAAGGTGCTGCAGAGTGACGATGCGGGGACTTGCTGGCCGTTGGGAGAACCAGGGAAGTTCTGAGAGTCACTCGCGCATGATTCGAAAACACCATTCTTCGCGCCCGAAGGGGCGTTGAATCCACAACCTTGAGTATCGAAGACATGCTCGCAGAATTTTTCGTCGTTGGATTTCGACGGGTCGCATGCCTTGAGGCAGAAGGTGTTACCCCCGTTGAAACTAGAAGAATCAAGCCGTTAGTGAGACTTAAGTTCTACGCCGTGCCTGACTTACTTATGCCATTCTATAACTTGAGTGTAGGATCCA
>Ga0247737_1001521_pt1 | contig 9988 bp, 7 predicted proteins | sample UWRJL028104C2_FD_180937 | JGI IMG/M metagenome (GOLD analysis project Ga0247737, IMG submission 180937) | Plant litter microbial communities from Arlington Agricultural Research Station in Wisconsin, United States - UWRJ-L028-104C-2 | ecosystem: Environmental > Terrestrial > Plant litter >...
GAGTTGCGGCTACGGGACGGGCGAGGTCAAGCTCCGGATCGGCGGCGGCTAGTCGTCGTCGCTGTCGTAAAAAACACCGTCCACAGAGTGCACTGAGTCCACTGCGTCCACTGCGTCCACTGCGTCCGAAGTGGACACGACAGAGTCTACAGGGTCCAGGTCGGGGAGAGCCGGCCGGCGGCGATGTCAAAGAACGGGGACAGTATCGCACGGTTTCGAGGGGCGCCTGACAAAAGGGCTTTCGTTAGGTCCGGGCGTTGTTTTCAAAGGCGGATTCGGACGATCTGTTGATGGGTATGGGCCCTCTCTTCGTCATTCCGGGCGGAGAGGCGAAGCCTCGCAGACCCGGAACGAGGCGGCGTGCGAGAGCGCGAACCTGTCGCGAACGCGCTCGCTGATCCATCGCCTTCGCTACGCTACGGCGCCGCCTTGTTCCGGGTCTGCGCTGCGCTACGCCCGGAATGACGAAAGAGAGGAACTCGCGCTACGGAACGGCGCCGCTGGCGACGGCTGGGCGGCGACCCATATCTCGCCCATGAAACTCTTCACCATCGGATATGAAGGCGCGACCCAGCCCGACGTCATCGCGCGGCTGAAGGCGGCGGGGGTCGAGACGCTCGTCGATGTGCGAGCCGTGGCGGCGTCCCGGCGGGCGGGATTTTCCAAGACCCTCCTCGGCGAGAGCCTGAAGGCCGAGGGGATCGACTATCTGCATCTGCGCGCGCTGGGCACGCCCAAGGCCGGGCGGGATGCGGCGAAGAAGGGATACATCCGCGAGATGCGGGCGATCTTCGGCGAGCACCTGGCCGAGCCGGCGTCGCAATTGCAGCTGGCGCAACTGAAGGCGCTGGCCGGAGAGAAACGGGTGGCGATGCTGTGCTTCGAGGCTGACCACGCCGGGTGCCATCGGGCGGTGCTGGCGGAGCAGCTGGCGCGCGAGGACGGGTTCGAGGTGGTGAACCTTTGACGTCTCCTCCCCGTTCGCCGCTTGGCGAATGGGGAGGTGGCTCGCAGCGGAGCGGAGAGACGGAGGGGTTCTGACCGGCGGCAAGAACTCCTCCGTCAGCTCGCAAGGGCTCGCTGCCACCTCCCCATCCTTCGGACGGGGAGGAGACGTGTGGTCAGCCCGCGGCTGGCGCCGGAACCCCGATCACGTCGTCGATCGAGCCTGTGGTCACCGGGTGATACCCCGGGCGCGCCGTCGCATAGATGCGCGTTGCGATCGGGCGGCCCCAGTCGCCCTGCGCCCACAGCGAGGTGTAGAGCGGCAGGACGAATTTGCGGCGACCCTGCGAGGTCAGGAACTGCTCCAGCTTTGGCACGGCCGGTTGATAGCGGTGCGCGACGGCGATCTGGAGCCACTGGAAGACCACCTCGGCATTGCCCTCGGCGCGCAGGTTCAACGTGGTCTCGAGATCGGCGAGCTGGGCGGGCGTCAGCCAGGGGCGCGTGGCGGCGGCTCCCTCGGGACGCCAGGCGAGGAAGTGCTGGCGCTCCTGCGTCGACCAGCGCGCCCACGGGATGGCCGAGGCCGGGCCCTTGTCGGCGAAGAAGGCGTCGGCGGCCGTGTCGACGGCGGTCAGGGCGGTCGAGACCGGGGCCTGGGCGTTCGACGGCAGGCCGGGCTGATAGACCCAGTTGTCGAGTTGCAGCTCACGCTCCAGCGCCGCATCGCCGCGCACGAGGTTGGCGCGGATGTCGATGAGGAAGCCGGCGGCGGTCATCGGCTGGAAGGCGTGGCGCTCGAAATAGCCCTTGAGCCAGGCGTCGAACCGCTCGCGGCCGACGATGCGCTCGATGGTGCGCAGGAAGGCGGCGCCCTTCTCGTAGGGGATGTCGTTGAGGCCCTCGTCGGGATCGCGGCCGTCGAGGTCGACGTGCAGGCGGGTGTCGAGCGGCGGCATATCGGCGATGGATTGCTGCAGATCGTTCCAGCCCAGCACCTGGAGCATCAGGGCGCGATCACGGCCGTAGACGGCCTCCATGATGCGGTTCTCGAAATAGGTCGTCGTGCCTTCGTTGAGCCAGATGTCGGACCAGGTGGCGTTGGTCACGAGGTTGCCGGACCAGGAGTGGGCCAACTCGTGGGCGACGAGCGAGACCAGCGACTTGTCGCCGGCGACCACGGTCGGGGTGGCGAAGGTCAGGCGCGGGTTCTCCATCCCGCCGAACGGGAAGGAGGGCGGCAGGATCAGGAGGTCGTAGCGACCCCAGCGGTAGGGGCCGTAGAGGGCCTCGGCCGCATCGACCAGCTGGCCCATTTCGGAGAACTCGGCCTTGGCGGCGTCGAGGCGGCTGGGCTCGGTCCAGACGCCGACGCGGCCGCCTTCGGAGGCGAAGGCGAGGTCGCCGACCGCGAGCGCGATCAGATACGGCGGGACCGGGTTGGTCATGCGGAAGCGGTAGGAATGCATGCCGTCGGCGGCGCGTTCGCCGTCGGGGGTCAGCATCTCGGCCGACATGACGGCGTGCAGGGCCTCGGGGACCGTGATCTTGGCGGAGTAGGTCTGGCGGATGCCGGGGCTGTCCTGGGTCGGGACCCAGGTGCGGGTCAGGATGGCCTGGCCCTGCGAGAACAGGAACGGCTGCTGGCCGCCCGCCGTCTGGGCCGGGGTCAGCCATTGCAGGGCGGCGGCGTCGGGACGGGTGGAATAGGTCACGACGATCTTCTGGACCTTGCCGGCTTCGAAGGCGGGGACGGTGACAGTCAGGGACTGGCCCTTGATCGGGTCCTCGGCGCCCAGCGCGAACTGGAGGGCATTGCCCTTGTCGTCGGCGACGGAGCGGATCTCGAGATTCTTCACGTCGAGGATGACCTGGGTCGCGCCGGGCTCGCCGGTGACGTCCAGGGTGGCTGTGCCGCTGAGGGTCTTGGCGGTGAAGTCGGCGGTCAGGTCTAGGGCGACGTGCCTGACCCGGGCGATGGCGGGCTGGGCGTAGGAGTGGATGTCCGGCTCGTAGGTGATCGGGGCTGTGGCCGAGGCGGGCAGCGGCGGCATGTCGGACTTCACGTCGGACTGGCCGCAGGCCGCGACGGCGGCGAGCAGGGCGGCGGTGGAAACCATGGCGATCAAGCGGGCGCGGGACATCAAGAGGTACTCGGGAATGTGTCGGCGCGGAGGGAGCCCTGAAAGTGCGGCGAGATCAAGGGGCGTCGCGCGCCCCGGCCTACTCGGCGGCGACGGGGACCGCGTTGCGGGCGACGAACAGCTTTCCGCGCTCGGCGAAGAGCACGAACACGAGGGCCGTGAGCCCGCAGCAGGTGATGCCCAGCGTCATCGGCACGACGGTGCCGTTGAACGACTGGCCGATGGTGAAGCCGATCAGCGAGCCGACGATGGTCGAGATGAAGCCCTGGGCCGAAGAGGCGGTGCCGGCGATATGGCCCATCGGCTCCATGGCCATGGAGCCGAAATTGCCCGCCAGCAGGCCGAAGCAGAACATGGTCCCGCACTGGAGGATGCCGAAGGTCCAGATGGTCTCATGGCCGCTGAGGGTCACCAGCAGGTGGATCGCGCCGAAGGTGATGAAGCCCAGCAGCGCCGTGTGACCGATCATCCGAGAGCCCAGCTTCTCGACCAGTTTCGCATTGATGATGGAGGCTGCGGCGATGCCGCCGGCGATCAGGGCGAAGACGGTAGTGAACAGGCCGGGCGCCTCGAACACGTCGAAGAAGATCTGCTGCGACGAGTTGATGAAGGCGAACAGGGCGCCCGTGATCGCCGTCATGGCCAGGGTGTAGCCGATCGACTGACGGTTGGTGACGGCCTCCTTGAAGGCCAGGGCGATACGCTTCGCCTCGATCGGCAGGCGGTCCTCGGGGTGCAGGGTCTCGGGCAAACGCAGACCGGCCCAGATCATCAGGGCGACGCCGGCGAAGGCGAGGACGCCGAAGATCGCCTCCCACGGCGCGACCAGCAGAATGGCCTGGCCCAGCGAAGGGGCGATCACGGGCACGCCGAGGAAGACGAGGAAGCTCAGGCTCATGACCCGCGCCATGGTCCGGCCCGAGAAACGGTCGCGGACGATGGAGACGGCCAGCACCCGGGTGGCGGCCGAGCCCAGGCCCTGACCGACACGGGCGAGGATCAGGGTCTCGAAGGTCGGGGCCAGCATGGCGACCAGGCTGAAGGCGACGTAGATGCCGACGCCGGTCAGCAGGACGGGCTTGCGACCGAACCGGTCGGCGAGCGGGCCGTAGACGATCTGCATGGCGCCGAAGCCGAGCAGATAGGCGGTGATCACCCACTGGCGGCTGTTCTCGTTGGCGACGCCGAGCGCCTGACCGATCTCGGGCAGGGCCGGCAACATGGAGTCGATCGCCAGCGCGTTGAGCGCCATCATCAGGGCGATCATGCAGACGAACTCGGGGAATCCGGGGCCTTTGGGCCTGGCGGCGGCGTCTGCTGTCGAGGTCATGGCGTCCAGATGAGCCATGGACGGCCGGGTCGCAACCGTTCCGCGCGTAACTTTTCGCAACTGCGAGATGACGGCCGGGCCGCCGCGGCTACGGCATGAACTGGATGGTGCGGGCGAACTGGTGGTCGGCCGAAGAGCGGTCGGTGGTCGCGTCACGCATCAGGGCGATGGCCGCCTCTCCGAAACCCATGTTGGGATGGGTCTCTTCCAGGACCTTGCAATCGCCGACGCGGCCGTCGGCGAAGGCCGTGCATTCCAGGGTCACGGCGACGCTCTCAAGCATCGGCTCGGTCACGGTCGCCATGGCCGGCGCCGGCTCGGTCTTGAGCATGGCGCGGGTCAGAGTCGGGGTGCCGACGGTGGGGTCGACGAACAGGGCGAGGGCGAGGGTCAGAGCGATCATGGGACGGGCCTTTGGACTGCTCCATCAATGATCGGCGAACGGGTGCGTTCCAGCTTTGCGGCAGACGACAACGGACCTATCGGTGATGTGACCCGTTCGGCACACTGACGACGCGGAGAACAGGCGACCCATGGCGAAACGACCGGCGACGGCGAAGAAGACCCTGTCGGCGGCGAACCTTAAGGCGCTGGGGGACGAGCGGCTGGCCGACCTCCTGATGGAGATGGCCGGGGAAGACGCGGGCTGGAAACGAAGGCTGCGGATGGAGCTGGCGGCCGAGGTCGGGGCGGCGGACCTGGCTCTGGAGATCGACAAGCGGCTGAACACCCTGGCGACCAGCCGGGCCAAGGTGTCGTGGCGCAAGCGGCCGGAGTTGCTGGCCGATCTGGCGACGGTGCGCAGGATCATCGTCGACAAGCTGGCGGCCATGGACGCGCGCCTGGGGCTGGACCGACTGGTGGCCTGGTTCGACCTCTATCCGGGACTGGCCGTACGGGTGAAGGATCCGAAGGGCGAGCTGACCCTGTTGTTCGACGGGTCGTCGACGGAGCTGGCGGCGACGGCGTCTCTGGCGGGAGCGGATATGGCGGCGCCGATCCTGATCGAGGCGCTGAACACGCGGCTGTCGGAATGGGGATCGTGGATCGGCCGAGGTGCGTCGGGGCTGAGCCTGCCGCTGGCGCGAGCGCTGCTCGTCGGGATCACGCAAGGGCGGCCGCGCCCGACGGGGCGGCTGGCGCTGGTGGTGCGAAAACTGGCGGACCGGGCCGGGGACCTGGACGCCTGGATCGCGTCGCTGCCGGACGACGACCGCAAGAAGCCCGAGGTCGGGGCCGAGATCGCGCGCAGGCTGGCGGAAGCCGGCCGGGCCGGTGAGGCGCGGGCGGCGCTGGAGGCGTCACGGCCGGTGGTGAAGGAGGCCTCGCGCTGGGGCCGTCGCGAACCCGAACCGCCGCCGCCGCCCCCGGAAAGCTGGTTGACCGCCGAGGTCGCCGTGCTGGAGGCCGAGGGGGACGCCAAGGGCGCCAGCGATGCGCGCTGGATGCTGTTCGAACGAACGCTGGCGGAGGCCCCGTTGCGGGCCGAGATCGCCAAACTGGCCGACTTCGAGGATGTCGTCGCGCTGGACCGCGCCTTTGCGCACGCCGCCGCCTATCCCGATGCGACGGCGGGGTTGCGGTTCCTGATGAACTGGCCGGCGTTGCGCGAGGCGGGGGAGATGGTCGTTGCGCGGGCCGGCGATCTGCGCGGCTCGGCCGACGAGGTTCCGCTGTGGGCCTCGCGGCTGGAGGGGCGCACTCCGGCGGCGGCCCTGGTCCTGCTGCGGGCGCGGGCCGTGGCCCTGACGCGACTGGCGCTGAGCAGCGGCGGGGAGGAGGTCGAGCATCTGATCCAGCAGGCCGCCGCCTTGGCCGAACAGATCGGCGACGACGGGCACAATGACTTCCTGCTGGCGGTGGAGGAAGCGGCGCGGCCGGTGAGGCGCGGGTGGCGTTCAGGAGCGCATGGTTGAAGAGCTGCGGATCAGCCTCTGGTTGTCTTTTTAGGTTGCGAGCAGTAGCGGGCTGATGTCAGATTGAAGGTGTTGCGCCGTTTCGCGCCTATGCGTCGCGGGGGGCGATGAGAGGTTTTTGGCTTTCCAAGCTAGCCAATGCAGCTCAGCTTGTTGTGCATCTGATCGCCGCATCTATCGGCTTCATCATCATCTTTATGCCCGCCCTCCTGTTGGAGCTCGCGGTTTCTCGGCTTTCTCACGATGGCTGGGCGGATCCAACCGTGCTGTTGGCGGCGATGGTGCTGAAGGGGTTGTATCTGTGTGGAGATATTGCCCTGATCGCTATGTACCTTATTTCCGGTGCTTGGCATGTTATCCGCTGCGTAGGCAGCATAGAGCCTCAAGATCTTGATCACTACTGGCAAGATATGTGGGATGACCTCGCGCTGCTTGCCGAAATATTGGTTGAAACGATCTTTGGATCGGCTCTTGTCGTAGTTGTCTTTGCCCTGGCTTTGCCACTAGCTGCTGCAGTCGATGCAGCTATTCACATACCGGGAGTTGGCGGGTTCTTGGCCGGCGCCGCGAAAGCCGTTAAAGTAGCATTTTTGCTGCTGGATCTCGTCCTCGCTTCGGCCTTTTTGTGGGGCCAAGTTCGGAAATTCTTTAATAAAATATGGTCACGTTTCACAAAGCACTGAGCATCATATGACCGATTCCGCATTTCATATGAGAACGGCTGGCCAGTTTGTGGCGCGACACGCCGTGATCGGGATGGCATCGTTCTTGGCGCCGATCGTCGGAGCTTGGGCTGGAATGCGCATCGCTTCCTTGTATGGCGCCGACACCCCAAAGCTGATCGCCCGCCTAAGTCATGTCGAGCGTTTCCGACGTTCAGAGCGTGAGAACGTACTCGCTCGAGCTATAGAAGATGGCCAGACGGAGTTGGAAGCGAAGACCGGGGTGCACCCGGAACTGGACCAACTCGAAGATTTTCAGGAATTCTTGCGGCATAAACAGGCTGGCTGAGCAAAACGGCGGCGAAAGACCCTTTGGTGCTCGAACGCTGGTGCCCCCGGTCGGACTCGAACCGACACTCCTCGCGGAACCGGATTTTGAATCCGGCGCGTCTACCAATTCCACCACAGGGGCCTGCGGAAAAGGCTTCTTAGTGGGCTAGCGCGCGTCGCGCTACGTCGAGCCGGAAATTTCCGATCCGCCCCTTGCGTTCCATCGTGGTGTAACGCATTTGCGCGGGCATGACCGAGCCTCTCCCCGACCTCGCCATCGTCTATGAGCATCCCGAATGGTTCGAGCCGCTGTTCGCGGCGCTAGACCGGCACGGGGTTTCCTATGTGAAGGTCCCGCTGGCGGACAGCACCTTCGATCCGGCCGGGTCGCCGGCTCCTGGGACGGTGGTGTTCTCGAGGGTGGCGATGTCGTCGTTCCTGAGGGAGCCCGAGCATCCGATCTTCTACGCCCAGAGCCTGTTCGAGCACTGGCAGGGGCAGGGGACACGGGTGGTCAACGCCTCGGCCCTGAACATCGATACGTCCAAGGCGCGGCAGATGTCGCTGATCGCCCGTCTGGGCCTCAAGGGGCCTGCGACGCGGGTCGCGCACCGTCAGGCGGACATTCCGGGCGCGGCCGAGGGGCTGCGCTATCCGGTGCTGGTCAAGGCGGACATCGGCGGGGCCGGCGCGGGGATCACCCGCTATGAGGACGCCGAGAAACTGGCCGAGGCGGCGGGCGAGAAATGGTGTCCGGTGGGCGTCAACGGCATCTCCCTGATCCAGGAATACGCGCCGCGTCGCGGGGGGAAGATCACCCGGGTCGAGACGCTGAACGGCAAATATCTGTACGCCATCGACATCGAGAGCCCGGGCGACGCCTTCGATCTGTGCCCGGCCGACGCCTGCCTGGTGCGGCCAGGGGCGCCGACCCTGACCATGACGAAAACGACCCCGCCGCCCGAGATCATCGAGGCGGTCGAAAGGCTGGCCGTCGCAGGCGAGCTGGAGGTCGGCGGCGTCGAATATCTGATCGATGACCGGGACGGATCGGTCCTGTTCTACGACATCAACGGCCTGTCCAACTTCGTCGCCAAGCCGGCCGAGGTGCTGGGCTTCGATCCGCACGACGATCTGGTCGAGTGGCTGAAAGGCATCGTCGCTGAAGAAAAGGCAAAACGCCCAAGCGGCGTCACTGGGGGATTGGCGGCATGAGGTACGGATATTGGGCGCCGGTCTTCGGCGGGTGGTTGCGGAACATCGCCGACGAGCGCGAGGCCTCGTGGGAGAATGCCTCGCGGCTGGTCAAGCGGTCCGAGGCCCTGGGCTATGACCTGACCCTGATCGCCGAACTGAACCTGAACGACATCAAGGGGATCGAGGCGCCGGCCCTGGACGCCTGGTCGACGGCGGCGGCTCTGGCGGCCGTGACCGAGACGATCGAGCTGATGGTCGCGGTGCGTCCGAACTTCCACCAGCCGGCCCTGTTCGCGAAACAGGCGGCCAATATCGACCGGATCTCGAACGGGCGTCTGGCGCTCAACGTGGTGTCTTCGTGGTGGGCGAAGGAGGCGGAGTCCTACGGTCTGCAATTCGACCAGCATGACGACCGTTACGGCCGGACGGCCGAATGGCTGACGGTTCTGTCGCGCCTGTGGACCGAGAAGCGCGTCGATTTCGACGGCAAATACTACACGCTTCAGGACGCCATCGTGGAACCGAAGCCGACCTCGTCGCCCGAACGGCCGCGTCCGGTCATCTATGCGGGCGGCGAGTCAGAGGCGGCCAAGACGCTGATCGCCAGACACTGCGACGCCTATGTCATGCACGGGGACGAGCCCGAGCATATCGCGGCCAAGATCGCCGACATGCGGGAGCGGCGCGAAAGCTTCGGCCTGCCGCCGATGCAGTACGGCATGGCCGGCTATGCGATCGTGCGCGACACCGAGGCCGAGGCCGAGCGGGAGCTGGAACGGATCACGACCATCCCGGGCCTGGCCGAGGGGACGCCGCCGGCCGGGTTCGCCAACTTCGACCAGTGGCTGTCGGGGACCGAGCTGGAGCGGGAGCTGAAGATCCGGGAATACAGCGTGTCCAACCGGGGTCTGCGTCCGGGCTTCGCGGGCACGCCCGAGAGCATCCGGGCGCGGATGGAGGAGTTCCGGGCCGCCGGTCTGGACCTGGTCCTGCTGCAGATGTCGCCACAGGAGGAGGAGATGGAGCGGTTCTCGGCCCAGGTGATGCGATCGAACTAGCCCGTTCGGATCGAAAGGAATAAAGGAGCGCGGACCTCCAGGTCCGCCCTCCCGTCGCCCAAGAGCGGACCTTGAGGTCCGCGCTCCAAGGGCGTCGCAACTCAACCGACAAAAACTCTAGCGCATGACGTAGTTGACGCGGAAGCCGACGATGCGCGGCGCGTACTGGCCCGCGGTCTCGCCCGGACTGACGATGCGGGCGTCGTCGGTGGCGCGCAGGGCGTTGCGGCCGAAGCCTCCGTCGACGGGGAACTCCGATTCGATCTGGCATTGATCGACGCCGCCGTTCGGCTGGACCGCGCAGGTCACGACCGCATAGCCCTCCGAATAGTTGGTGCGCGGATAGGAGGGACGCGGCGCGCGGGCCCAGGTGACGCCGTCGGGCAGACCGCTCTCGGTGATCTCG
>Ga0247737_1001524_pt1 | contig 9977 bp, 13 predicted proteins | sample UWRJL028104C2_FD_180937 | JGI IMG/M metagenome (GOLD analysis project Ga0247737, IMG submission 180937) | Plant litter microbial communities from Arlington Agricultural Research Station in Wisconsin, United States - UWRJ-L028-104C-2 | ecosystem: Environmental > Terrestrial > Plant litter >...
CCCCGCCGCGGAAATCGACGCCCACATCCGCGGCCTGTCCCCCTTCCCCGGCGCCTGGTTCGACGCCCCCGGCCCTGAGGGCCCGGTGCGGGTGAAGGCCCTGCTGTCCTGCCTGTCCAGCGAAGGTTCGGGTCAGCCCGGCGAACTGCTAGGCGGCGACCTGTTGATCGCGTGCGGAGACGGCGCGGTCCGCCTGCTGCGCGTCCAGCGCGAGGGCAAGGCGCAGCAATCGCCAGCCGACTTCCTCAACGGTTTCGCCCTGCCGGTTGGGACGATCCTGGGCTGATGCCCCGCTACCGGCTGGACATTGAATACGACGGCGGCCCCTACAACGGCTTCCAGGCCCAGGAGGGCCAGCCGACGGTCCAGGGCGCGCTCGAGACCGCCATCCGCGCCTTCTGCGGCCAGACCGTCCGCATCGCCGCCGCCGGCCGCACCGATAGCGGCGTCCACGCCACCGGACAGGTCGCCCATGTCGACCTCGACAAGGCCTGGCCCGCCACGACGGTCATGAACGCCCTCAACGCCCACCTGATCAGGGAAGGCGTCGCCGTTCTGGACTGCCACGCCGTGGCCGACGACTGGCACGCCCGCTTCTCCGCGACCGGCCGCAAATACCTCTACCGCATCCTCAACCGCCCGGGCCGTCCGGCGCTGGAGCGGGGCAAGGTCTGGCATGTCCGCAAACCCCTAGACGCCGAGGCCATGCAGGCTGGCGCAAACCATCTGATCGGTCACCACGACTTCACCACCTTCCGTGACCTCGCCTGCCAGTCGAAGTCGCCGGAGAAGACGCTCGACGTCGCCCGCGTCACGCACGTCGGCGAGGAGGTTCACCTGGTCTTCGAGGCCCGCTCCTTCCTGCACCGCCAGGTCCGTTCCATGGCCGGCACCCTCGTCGAGACGGGCCTCGGCCGCTGGACGCCCGACGACGTGAAGGCCGCGCTTGCCGCTCGTGACCGCACCGCCTGCGGACCGGTCGCGCCGTCGGACGGCCTCTACCTGACCGGCGTCGACTACGGTTCTTGACAAGGTTTGCCATCGAGCAGACGCTGACGTCATGGCCACGATGAACATCTCCCTCCCCGATCAGATGAAGGCTTGGGTCGAGGCCCAGTCCGCCGATGGGCGCTACGCCAACTCCAGCGACTACGTCCGAGACCTGATCCGCAAGGAGCAGGTGAAGGCGGAGAAGATCGCGCACTGGCAGCGTCTGGTCGATGAAGCCCGCGCCGGGGGGATCAGCGACATGACCATGGACGACATCCGATCCAAGGCGCTTGAGCACATCGCGTCTCGGAGAAAATCGGCTTGAGCAGCTATCGTCTCGCTCCCGCAGCGACCGACGATCTGTTCGAGGCCTATCTGCAGGGGTACGACCTGTTTGGTCAGCGGCAGGCTGACGCCTATCAGGAAGGCGCGACGCGATTGTTCGAACGCCTTGCCGACTATCCGCGCCTGGGCCGCGAGCTGGCGGAGCTCTCACCGCCCGTCCGCGTCATTCCTTATTGCTCGCATGTCGTGATCTATGAAGCAGTCGGTGACGGTGTCACCATTCTGCGGGTCCGGCACGGCCAGGAAGACTGGACCTCAAGTCCGCTCGGAGACACCCCATGACCCACCCCATCCACATCGGCATCGGCGGCTGGACGTTCGAGCCCTGGCGCGGCGTCTTCTATCCGTCGGATCTCATTCAGAGGCGCGAGCTGGAATTCGCGTCGCGGGCCGTCACCTCGATCGAGATCAACGGCACCTATTACGGCTCGTTCAAGCCGGACAGCTGGATCAAGTGGCGCGACGAGACGCCGGACGGCTTCGTCTTCGCGGTCAAGGCCAACCGCTTCTGCACCAATCGCAAGGTGCTGTCGGAAGGCGGCGAGAGCTTCGCCAAATTCCTCGACCAGGGCCTGACCGAGCTCGGCGCCAAGCTGGGCCCGATTAACTGGCAGTTCATGGGTACAAAGAAGTTCGATCCCGAGGACTTCGAGGGCTTCCTGAAGCTGCTGCCCCAAGAGAAGGATGGGGTTCGCCTGCGCCACGCGCTGGAGGTCCGCAACCCGACCTTCGCGACCCAGCAGTTCTACGACCTCGCCGCGAAATACGGCGCGGCTATCGTCTACGCCGTCGATGACGAGGAGCCGACCTGGCCTCAGATCGACGAGCCGACCGCCGACTTCACCTATGCGCGCCTGATGTCGAGCCGCGAGGACGAACCGACGGGCATGACCTCGACCGAACTCGATGCGGTGGCGAAACAAACCAAGGCCTGGGCCAAGCGAGGCGACGTCTTCGCCTATTTCATCTCGGGCGCGAAAGTGCGGAACCCGTCGGCGGCGCAGGCTCTTATCGAGAAACTCAGATAGCCGAGACGAGCACGGATCATGATCACGGGACGCTGCCACTGCGGCGACATCGCCTTTCAGATCGACGGCGATATCCCTGCGGAACTGACCCGCTGCACCTGCAGCTTCTGCTCCAAGCGCGGCCACCTCTACGCCTATTTCGAGCCGTCCAAATTCGTCCGCACATTCCCGCAGGAGCGCGGGACAGAGGCGACCTATTTCTGGAACTCGAAATTGGTGGCGAACAATTTCTGCGGTCGCTGCGGCTGTGACGTCTACGCCGACAGCCCGGCGTTCAAGCCGGATGGCAGTTTCGAAGAGGGCATGCGTCGAATCTGCGTGAATGCCCGCCTGTTCGACGATTTCGAGGCCGCGGATCACCCGGTCACGGTCATCGACGGCAAGCATCTCTGGTAGATCGCTAAATTGTAACCGTAGTTGATGCGAATTCCCTTGAAGGTCGCCAGCGCTCTCCCTCTATATGAAACCGCTGCTGATGCAGTTGTAGATTTTGAGGGGCTCCCCAATGGCTTTCGATACTCTCCCCGCCCGCGATGTTCCGCTGACCGACGCGGCTCTGGCCCAGGTCTTCACCGAGGCCCGCACGCGCAATGGCTGGACCGACCGGTCCGTGCCGACCGAGTTGCTGCACAGGCTCTATGACCTGACCAAGTTCGGTCCGACGGCCGTGAACAACACCCCGGCCCGCTTTGTCTTCGTGACGTCGCCGGAGGCCAAGGCGCGCCTCGTGCCCCTGATGAGCGAAGGCAATCAGGCCAAGACGGCCCAGGCCCCGGTCACCGTGATCATCGGCTACGACATGAACTTCCACGACCACCTGCCGCACCTGTTCCCGCACGCGCCGGGCGCCCGCGACTGGTTCGGCGAGGAAACCGATCGTCGCGAGACCGCCTTCCGCAACTCCTCGCTGCAAGGCGGTTACTTCCTTCTGGCCGCCCGCGCTCTGGGCCTCGACGCCGGTCCGATGTCCGGTTTCGATCCCGCCGGCGTGAAGGCCGAGTTCTTCCCCGAAGGCGATATCGAGCCGAACTTCATCGTCAACCTCGGCTACGGCACCGACGAGAACCTGTTCCCGCGCAGCCCCCGGCTGACGTTCGACGAGGCGGCGAAAATCGTCTGAAGGATCAAGCCGTGCAACAGCGGCTTCCCGCGCAACCCGCCGCAGTCTAATGATTTCCCTGACAAAGGCTCCGCATCAGACGGAGCCGTCAGGGAAACAGGAACGCACATGGCTCGAGTGGCTCTCGTCACGGGTGGAACCCGCGGTATCGGCAAGGCGATCGTTCAGCGGCTGAAGGAGGACGGCATGTCCGTCGCCGCCGGCTATTCGGGCAATGCGGAAGCGGCGGAGGCCACGGCCCGCGAGCTCGGCGTAATGGTCGTGAAGGGCAATGTCGGCTCCTACGAGGACTGCGCCCGCGCCGTCGCCGACGTGGAGGCCGAACTGGGCCCCATCGACGTGCTGATCAACAACGCCGGCATCACCCGCGACGGCTTCTTCCACAAGATGTCTTCGGACCAGTGGGGCGACGTCATTCGCGTCAACATGGACAGCGTCTTCAACATGACGCGCCAGGTGATCAACGGCATGCGCGACCGGGGCTTCGGCCGCATCGTCAACATCTCCTCGATCAACGGCCAGAAGGGCCAGATCGGCCAGACCAACTATTCCGCCGCCAAGGCCGGGATGATCGGCTTCACCAAGGCCCTGGCCCTGGAGAACGCGCGCAAGGGCGTGACCGTCAACTGCATCGCGCCCGGATATATCGACACGGAAATGGTCGGCGCCATGGACGAGAAGGTCCTGGCCGGCATCATCTCCCAGATCCCCGTGGGCCGGCTCGGCAAGGGCGAAGAGATCGCCGACATGGTGTCCTGGCTGTCCGGCGAGCGTGCCGGATATGTCACAGGCTGCACACTGTCGCTGAACGGTGGTCAATACTTGGTCGGCTGACCTTTTCGTCGCCCAAAATCCGCCGCGCGCCCCGCGCAACGCTTTCCGCCATGAGTTCAAGGGTCAAGCAGGAGACGGCGCGATCGCCGGTCCCGGCGACGATGGCGGTCGCCGTCATCGCCTGGGCGGCCCTGCTCGCCCCGGCCCAGGCGGCCCAGGTTCGCGGCAACGCCCAGGCCGAACAGACCTACGACACCAACGGCCAGATGAACCGCGGCCTGCCCGCCAACGGCCTCTATGCGTCGGACATCGGCGAGCAATTCATCTTCGACGGCCGGGGCGCACGGCCCCTGTTCCGCTTCGAACGCCGGGAAGAGACCTGGGTCCTGCGTTCGACGCCCGCGCCGCGCGGCGACGTCATCTATCGCAACGATGCGGGCGCCCAGATCCTGCGCGTCACGCCGGACGGGGGCCTGACCCTCTACACCGCACGCTCGCCGAACGGTTCGCCGGCCTCGCGGGTCGGGTCGGCGCCGGCCCTGGAGCTGCCGACGCTCGGGCCCATCCGCCTGTTCACCCTGATGAACCAGCGCGGCAGCCTGGTCAGCCAGGCTCTGGGTCGGCTGATTGTCATCAATCTGACGGGCGAACAGTCCGAGGCGCTGATGGTCGACGCCCTGATCGTCACCACCGAGGCGGTCATCCGCATGGCGCGCACGCCCAGCTTCCGCGAGAATATCGCCGACCTGCGCAGCATCACCCTGGTCGAGGGTCCGCGCAGTTCGGCGACCTTCGCACGCGGCGACCTGCGGATCGTCGTCGATCCGCGTCAGGGTCAGGCGGGCCGCCCCTCGTCGTCCAGCATCATCCGGGCTGTCGCGCCCAGAGACTAAGTAAGAGATTAACCGGCGAAGGAATCCTTCGCCGCCCGACGCCGCGCGAACTCCTCCGCGCTTCCTGCGGTCAGGAAGGGATTGAGCGCCCGCTCGATCTTCATCGTCGTCGGCACGGTCGGCTCGCCACGTTCGCGGGCCGCGAAGATCGCCTCCGCATGCGCCTGGACTTCCGGTCGGTCGTCGACGCTCAGGGTGAAGCGGGCGTTGGCCGCCGTGTATTCATGCGCGCCGTACAGCACCGTCTCATCGGGCCAGACCAGCAGTCGGCTGAGGCTGTCCCACATCTGCTCCGGCGTGCCTTCGAACAGCCGCCCGCAGCCCAGTGGAAACAGGGTGTCGCCGGTGAAGGCGATGGCGTCCCTGGGCGAGCGGAACACGACGTGACCAAGCGTGTGTCCGGGCGTCGCCGTTACATGCAGGGCCGTCTCGCCGATCATGACGATGTCGCCCTCCTCGACCACATGGTCCAGCGGCGCGACCTTGCGCACCTCCTCCGGCCCCCAGATGTCGCAGCCCGTCTCGGCCTGGAGCCGCGCGTTGCCCTCGGTGTGATCGGGATGCCAGTGGGTGTTGATGATCCGGTCCAGCTTGCCCCAGCCGAGGCTCTGCACCGCATCGAGGATGACCTGGGCGTCCGGCGTGTCGATGGCCGCGACCGTTCCCGTCGCCTCGTCCCGCGCCAGGAAGGCGTAGTTGTCGGTCCGCGCCGGGAACAGGTGAACGGTCAGGGGCATGGGGTCGTCCTTGGTTCGGTAAGGCTCTTCGCCATATAAGCCTCGTCATGCGTCGCGCCATCGAAGACCTGCGATCCTTCTACGGTGAGCCGACCGGCGCGCTGGTGCGTCGGTTGCTGGCCAAGCGGCTCGAAGACGCCTGGGGCGAGGCGCCGGGCTGCGACGTGCTGGGCATCGGTTACGCCACGCCCTGGCTCGACGCATTCGTCGGCGCCCGTCGGGTCATCGCCGCCATGCCCTCGGGCCAGGGCGTCGAGGTCTGGCCCGCCGCCGGCCGCAACCGCACCCTTCTGGTCGACGACAAACGCCTGCCTTTCGCGGCCGGAGCGTTCGATCGGGTCCTGCTGGTCCATGCGCTGGAGGAGGCCGACGACCCCACCCAATTGCTGACCGAGGCGGTGCGCGCCCTCGCCCCCGCCGGTCGCATCATCCTTGCCGCCGCCGCCCGGGGCGGCATGTGGGCCCGCGCCGAGGCCACCCCGTTCGGCCATGGCCGGCCCTTCACCCGGGGCCAACTGGAACGGCTGGTCCGCGCTGCGGGCCTCGAGCCCACCGCCTGGTCCCAGACCCTCTATGTCCCGCCGTGGACGCCGCTGCTGGGGATGGCCGACGGCTTCGAACAGGTCGGCCGCCGGATCGCCCCGGGGTTCGCGGGCGTCATCCTGCTGGAGGCGACGCGTCAGGCCTATGCCCGCATCCGCCCCTCGGGCGCGACCCAGCGAGTCCGCGTCGAGGCGCCCGGTCTCCAGCCCCAACCTGTCACGCGCAGGCTGGATAGAGACGCCGAACCCGGCTAAGCGCGGGCCATGCACCGCCTGATCCTGATGCGCCACGCCAAGACCGAGCGCTTGGCCGAAAGCGGCCTCGACCGCGACCGCGCCCTGACGCCGCGCGGCCTGGACGACGCCGCCCTGATGGGCCGCATCCTGGCCGACAAGGGCCTGCGCCCCGACCTGGCCCTGGTGTCCTCGGCGACCCGCACGCGCCAGACCTGGGAGGCGATGCACGACGCCCTCGGCGATGTGGAAGTCCGCATCGAACCGCGCCTTTACGACGCCTCGACCGACACCATCCGTCGTCTGGTGGAGGACCTCGAGGACTCGACAGGCTGCCTGCTGGTCATGGCCCACAATCCCGGCGTCCAGCTTCTGGCCATGGAATACCTGACCGAGAGCGCGGCCTCTCCGTCCGTCCTCGACCGCATGGCCGGCGGCTTCCCGACCGGCGCTGCCGCCATCTTCGAGGTCGATGTCGCGGGACGCTGCGCCTACGACGGCTTCCTGACGCCAAAGGCCTTCGGCGGCGGGGCCGAGGACTGATGGCCGAGACCGTCGCCTACAAGATCATCGACGACGCCGAATGGCGCGAGGCGGTGGCCGAGGGCGCCTATGCCGGATCCGCCGTCGATCTGGCCGACGGCTACATTCACCTGTCGACCGCCGCCCAGCTCGATGAAACCGCCCGCAAACACTACGCCGGGCGCGAGAACCTGATGCTGCTCACCGTCGACCTGACGGCGCTGGACGACACGATCGTCTGGGAGCCCTCACGCGGCGGCGCCCTGTTCCCGCACATCTACGGCCCCCTGCCGGTCGCGGCGGTGACCGAGGCCAAACCGTTCACGGTTCCCGCCTGATGCCCTTTCCCGACTTCGGCGCGGCGATCCTGAGGCGGCTCGATCCGGAGACCGCCCACGGCCTCGCCATCACGGCGCTGAAGTCCGCCCCCCTGCCCGCCCCCCGCACCGACGACCCGATCCTGGCGACCCAAATCGCAGGGCTGAAACTGTCCAATCCGATCGGCCTCGCCGCCGGTCTCGACAAGAACGGAGAGGCGCTGCACGGCCTCGCCCGTCTCGGCTTCGGCTTCGTCGAGTGCGGCTCGGTCACCCCCCTGCCCCAGGCCGGCAACCCCAAACCCCGCCTGTTCCGCCTGTCCCAGGACCGCGCCATCATCAACCGCATGGGGTTCAATAACGAAGGCCTCGAGGCCTTCGCCGACAACCTGTCGCGCCGCCCCCATGCCGTCGTCGGCGCCAATCTGGGAGCCAACAAGGACACGGAGGACAAAGCCGCCGACTACGTCACGGGCCTCAAACGCCTCGCGGGTCTCAGCGACTATTTCACCATCAACATCTCCTCGCCCAACACGCCGGGCCTGCGCGCGCTGCAAGGTCGCGAGGCGCTCGACGACCTGCTCGGCCGCATCGCCGAGGCGCGCGCCACGTCGGCGCCTGTCTTCCTCAAGATCGCCCCCGACCTGACCTCGACCGAGATCGCCATGATCGTCGAGGCGGCCATCGCCCACCGCATCGACGCCCTGATCGTCTCCAACACCACCCTCGACCGTCCCGACAGCCTGACGTCGCCGGATCGGGGCGAGGCCGGCGGCCTGTCGGGGGCGCCGCTGATCGGCAAGGCCCTGGCCGCCCTGAAGGACGCGGCGGCTGCGTCAGAAGGTCGCCTGCCCCTGATCGGCGTCGGCGGCATCGGCTCGGGCCAGGACGCCTGGGATCGCATCCGCGCCGGCGCATCGGCCATCCAGCTCTATTCCGCCCTGATCTACGCCGGTCCCGGCCTGGTCGGCCGCATCAAGCGCGACCTGGCCGCCCGCCTCCGCGCCGAGGGTTTCGCCTCCGTCGCCGAAGCGGTTTCCGCCTCCCGTTGACGGAGCGTTAGGGGCGAGGCGCCATAGTTCCCCGATGCGTGGAGAAGACCGCGCGCTTTGTCGGAGGCACGATGCCGGAGGTCAGCACGAACACGCCCACGACCTGGGCGACCGCCGTGCGCCGCCGTCGCAAGGCCCTGCTGCAACGCCTCGCCATGGGCGTCGCCACCGCCATGGTCTTCAGCCCCCTGTTCGGCTGGACCTTCAGCAGCATCTGGGTCGGGACCTATTTCATGGTCCAGTTGCTGGACCTGCTCATCTTCGGCCCCATCAACAGCGGCAAGGTCGAGCGGATGGGGACCGTCCGGTCCGCCGCGGGCGTGGCCATGCTGTTCCTGAACGCCGCCGCCTTCGGAAGCCTGTCGATCCCGCTGTGGCTGACCGGCGGCCCCATGGGCGGGGTCTGCGCCGCCATCCTGGCCGCCTCGGGCGCCATCTACGGGGTGATCAATTCGCCGCGTTCGAAGATGGTGCTTGGCGTCACCATCACCCCTCACTTCCTCTACATGGCCGCCACGCCGTTCTGGATGCTGTGGTACGGGGCCTCGCCGTCCTTCGTGACCGCCGTGGCCATCTCCTTCGTCGTCTTCGGCGTCTACTGCCTGTCGACCTGGCAGCGGATGAACCGGGCCGCCGACGCCGAGATCGCCGCCCGTCAGGACGCCGACCGCCGACGCGCCCAGGCCGAGCGCGCCATGGCCAGTCGCGCGACCTTCCTGGCCACCGTCGGCCACGACCTGCGTACCCCGATCAGCGCCATCCTGACCGGCGCAGCCGAACTGGAGCGTGGCGCCAACGACGGGGCCGCCCGCGCCCAGGCCGCCCTGATCACCGACGCCGGCATCATGATGAAGGCCCTGCTGGATGACCTGCTGGACCACGCCAAACTCGACGCCGGCCGCATGCAGGTGGAGACCGTCGACTTCAACCTGCGCGGACTGATCGCCCAGACGCTGATGTTCTGGCAGGGCGAGGCCCGCGCCAAGGGCCTGACCCTGCGGGTCGAGGGCGCGTCCAGCATTCCGCGCTCGGTCAAGGGCGACCCGATGCGCATGCGTCAGGTGCTCAACAACCTCGTCTCCAACGCCATGAAGTTTACGGCCGAGGGCTCGGTCACCCTGCGCCTGCGCGCCTGGGACGAGGAGCCTTCGAACTATGCGATCCTGATCGAGGTCGTCGACACCGGACCCGGCATGACGTCCGAGCAACTGACCCGCCTGTTCACCCCCTTCGACCAGACCACAGAGGGCGTCAGCGCCCGCCACGGCGGCACGGGCCTGGGTCTCAGCATCAGCCGCGATCTGGCCGAACTCATGGGCGGTCGCCTGACCGCCCGCAGCCGTCCGGGCCAGGGCGCGGCCTTCACCCTGTCGCTGGTCATGGCGCGCGGCGAAGCCATCGCGGCCGCGCCCAAGGGCTTCAA
>Ga0247737_1001528_pt1 | contig 9958 bp, 13 predicted proteins | sample UWRJL028104C2_FD_180937 | JGI IMG/M metagenome (GOLD analysis project Ga0247737, IMG submission 180937) | Plant litter microbial communities from Arlington Agricultural Research Station in Wisconsin, United States - UWRJ-L028-104C-2 | ecosystem: Environmental > Terrestrial > Plant litter >...
GGCCGGAGATGTGGGGGAAGTCTTCATCCGGCCCGCCGTCCAGAAGGTAGATCACGGGAAAGCGTCTCGTAGCGTCGTCGTAATGCCTGGGCAGGTAGACGGCCACGGCTCGCTCGTCCGACAGGACCGACGACGTCAGACCATAGGTCCGCCCAATCACGATCGGAGCGCCCTCGGCCACGGCCGGGGGCGGGACCTGCGCAAACGTCGGCGCGGGCGTCAACAGGACGACCGTCGCCATCGTTGCGAAAAGACCCATCATTCGGGACATGTCGGATCATCCGGTTTCGAGAGGCCAAGGGCCGGGGAGTCTCGTTCAACGTCCTGGATTCCCAACCGACCACCTGACCGCAAATTTTCGACCACTTCGCAGAGCCGGCGGCGGGTCGAAGTGGTCTCAGCGTACCGACGAAGTGGCTGTTGGCCGAGCCGGCGGACGGTTCAAGCTTCCTCGATCAAGCCCCCTCCGGCGAAGAGCAGCTAGGGACGAGGCCGATATGATCGCAAATCCCGTCGAGTTTGCGCGGGCGTGGGCCGAGGCGTGGAACCGTCGTGACGTCGAAGCCGTCCTGGCTCACTTTCACCCAGCAGCGGACTTCGCTTCGCCCGTCGCCCGGATGATCGGGTTCTCCATCGATGGCTCGGTCAAGGGAAAGGAGGCGCTGCGGCGATACTGGACCGCAGCGCTTCAGCGGAACCCGGAGCTCCGATTTGAGATCCTCGACGTCTACGCCGGCGTGGACAGCCTGGTCATGATTTACCGGACGCAAGACGGCGCGCGTCGAGCCGAGGTGCTGATCTTCGAGGACGGGCTGGCGAGCAGCGGACGCGGGACCTTCCTCGCCGCTTGAGGCCGTTTGGACGATCCTCTCAACGGGCGATGCAACTCGTCAATCGCCCGGCTGCATGGCTCGCCTCCCCTCGCATGCCGGTATCGGGAGGGGCTGACGCTTCTCGAACCTTCGGAGGACGGTTGGCGGACTCATCGCACCGCCTTCCCTTCGCTCTGGGGTTAGTCCTTCGGGTTGGGGGCGAAGGGACCTCACCGTGCGTCGGGCGGAACGCCGGCGCTCATCGCTCACCGAACGCCCGCGTCACGCCAGGGTTGTCAAGTGTCGCGCGGCCGCGGGACGTTCACCGGTCACGGTCACCGCGGCGTCCGGACCGCACCCGACCGAAGCGCCAACCAAGCCCCGGCGATCACACAAGGCGCCGACATCAGGGGGATCGAGAGCGCGTACCAGAAGGGCCCGAGGCCGGCGCGGTCGCTCAGGTAGAATCCGACGACGCTCACACAGCCGGCCGCGAAGCCGATCGCCGCCAAGACCATTGCGTGCGTCATCGGGCGGCCGGGAGCCAGCCTGGCGGTGACAAACCCTCCGACGATCGTGAAAACGGCGCGGTAGGCGGCCGCAGCGACGAACAGTCCAGCCGAGACAGGGGCGCCTGCGGCCGGAAACCCGCCGAGGGCGTGCAGGAGCGCGTCCATCGCCACCGACAGCACGAAGGTGGCGACGAAGCCGGCTAGGACAGCGCCGCTGCTCCGCAGGAGCCTCATTGTCCCGAAGCCATGGCCGCCCCGCTCAAAGCCAGGGGGAGCTTCGAAAGTTGACTGAGCCACCCTGCGACGGCCCGTTCGGTCCAAACCTCGTCGTGCATGCGAGCGACCGACACGGTCATACGCACGCCCTGGGCTTCGACGGCGAATTCGACCTGGGTGGCGATCTCGTAAGGCGCGACGCCCGGCACGAAATCGGCGAGCGTGACGTAAGCCAGCTTTCGACCTGGGTCGATCGCGGTGAAAGTCAGTTTAGCTGTCGTCGCGAGCGGCAGGCCGACGCTTTGCATGAACCCGATTTGGCTCTGGCCGGTGGCCGTCATGACGTACTCGAGCGCGCCGCCGAGCTGCAGATCCAGATGGGCGACGGCGACCGTGAATCCCTCGGGACCCCACCAGGATTCGATCCCGGCCTTTGTCGTCCAAAGCGCCCACATGTCTTTCAAGGGTGCGGCATAGATGCGCTCCAGCACGAGCGACGGCGAGGGGTGATCCGATGGAACGGCGGGGGTCATTTGACATCCTTTCGAACGCGCGAGGCGCGGGGTGACTGTCGCTGGAGCGCGGCCTCGAAGCTGTCGAGCCGAGCTTCCCAGAGCGCGCGGTAGCCGGCGGCCCAGTCGCCGAGTTCCCGAAACGGGCCGTCGCGCAGCGAGTAGAGCCGTCTCTGACCGTCTGGCCGCATCTGAACCAGACCCGCCTCCTGAAGGACGGCGAGGTGGCGAGAGACGCCCGACTGGTGAACGCCGGCGACCTGCACGAGGTCGCCTACGGGCCTCTCGCCATGACGGAGGGCCTCAACGATTCTCATCCGAGCAGGGTCCGCCAAGGCTGCGAAAATGGCTGTATGCGGCTGCATGTATATGTTCGTATATGCACATTTCGAGACCGTCAATCGGCCTTGATGGCGGCCCGTCGGATTGCCCGACGAGGACGCGCCTGTGAGCGGAGGCGGCGACGGCGCCGCCAAGGCGCACGCGTACTGACGCGGGACCTAGCGCAAACCCGTGCCCGACAGCCGTGGCGCCGGATTGACCTAGCGGAGCGGGCGACACGGTCGCTTGCCGTCGATTCTTCGATGGACGGGGATCGCCAATTCCGGTCATCGCGCTCAGGAGGCCCTCGCGGCCTCTGGTTTGCGACGCTGGGCTGAGCCGCCGACCCTCGAAGGCTCCGTAACCCTCGGCGCGGTGTGGACTAAGACGCCAGGCGGACCCAGGCGCGCGATACCCCGGCGGTCCGCAAAGGCGGGCGCGGAGGGGGTTACGGCTCAACGAGCCTGGTGACCTGGACGAAGCGGACGCGCCAGCCTTGGGGCGTTTTCAAGAAGGTGTCGGAGTACCGGAATCGATCATGGAACGGGCTCCCTCTGAGCAGCCCGACAATCTCGGCCTCTGCGCTGACGACGGCGACATCCGAGCTCAGAAGATGGACGGAGCGTTCGCGGATCACGAAGGGTTCGAACAGCAGGTCGGGATCAGAAAAGGCTTCAATGAAAGCCGCGCGGTCTGAAATCTCCCCCGTTCCACGAATGTAGACGAGATCCGGCGCCAGCCATTGGTCGAGGGCGTCGGCATCCTTCCGGAACTGGGCTGCGTCGAACGCGTCTGCGGCCTCGAGGAGCTCGGCCGTCAGGACGGAGGTCTCGGACGAGGCGCGCTGAACCATGATGAAACCGGGTGAAGTCAGTGGGCGAGAAGAATGAAAAAGCACATCTGGCGCCGGGCCCATCGGGGGGTGGACCCCAAATGCGCCGTCCGCCGCGATGAAATCCGCCTGCCTAACCCACCCGGTCAAGCGGTTATCGATTCGATGCGCGCCGGAATGATCAATTTGGACCGCCGCGCTCTCTGATAGCTGGGCGGGACTTTGCAGACATTCAGGTGCCGATGCTGACGGCTCCGAGAAGCGAAGACGATCTGTGAGCCGCGTTGGGACTTGGCGCCAGGGGTATGGCGCGAGCGCGTTGTCAGGTTAGCCGCGCTAGGGCGGCAGCACCCTCCCCTCCACTCCCTCAAGCCGTCGCGACCGCCCGAGCCGACCACGCGTCGATGCGGAAGCGACAAAGGGTCGGCGGCTGATGGCATGTTTTCGGGTGAAAAAGGCGTCTTAGTTCGCCGCATGGGGGGCGAGGAAACCTCGGGCCGGGGCCGAGTGATCTGCGGCCCGATCTCGACCGTTCATTCAACTCGCAGCCTCGCGCCTCCGGGCCTCGCTGGCGATCCAGATGCGATGGGCGTAACCGTCCGCCTGTCGGCATGCCCCTGAGCGTTGGTCATCCATCGCCTTGTCGTGAAACGTTTCCGACGGCATCCGTTGGAAACATTCAGGTTTCCCTTTGACCGCGCCTTTTGGAACGTGGTTAGGTCGCCGCTCCTCCCAAGGGCGCGACATGGCACTTCGAGATTGGCTGAGTGGCGCGACCGGCGCGAAAGCGGCAGCGGAGCCCGGCCCGTTCCGAGGCGTCAGAGAACTCAAACGAGGGCTGGCTTGGCGATCGGACGACGGCCGGACCGAGCTTCGGCTCTGCGAAAAGGGCCGATTGACGCTGACGGTGGACGGCAAGGTCGCCTGGAGCCCGCTGATCGCAGAACCGGCGGTGAAGCTGGTGTCGGACGGCCAGGGCCAGGTCGTTCTTTTCGGTGTCGGAGCCAAGAGGCTATGGGCTGTTGGTCTGCCAGGAATTGCAAGGGCTGAACTGCACTTGCAGGACGATGGAAACATGGTCCTCTACAGCGGCCGTCGCGTCCTGTGGAGCAGCAGAACCCAGCGGATTTGAGTGAGCGGTGCGTAGCTGGCCGTCGCCTTGCCCAGCCGCGACCTCAACAAGGCAGCCGCGACCGCTCGGCCCCAAAAGCTCTTCGCGACGCTTGCCAGAGAAACGGCCATTGGCGATCATGGATCTGGGAGGGGGTGTCCATGCGATTTGCCGCGTTCGCTGCTGTTTCAGCGGCTTTTCTTCTGTTTGCCACCGGGGCCTCGGCTGAGGTCACCATAGGCGGCGTCGGTTCGGGGATAGGCGACGGCTTCGCTAGCGAGGCTTACGCCGGCCAGACCTTCGTTGTCCCTGCGGGTGTGACCCGTCTCGATACGGTCAGGCTCGGGATAACCGGGACAGGCACATTCGCCTTGGCGATCCAGCGGGACAGCGACTACGGGTCCTCGACCTACGTGCAGGTGTCGCCGACCCTGTCTGTGAACACGACCTTCCCCTCATACGACATGGCCACCTTCCGTATCCCCGGAGGACTGCCGGTCACGCCAGGGCAGCGGTTCTATCTCCTGCGCAATGCGATCTCGGGAGATCCTGGCGTGGTGGGCACTGCGACGGACTTCTACGGAGACGGCGATTATATGTACGACGGGATACACGTTGCTGATGATGCGCCGTTCATCGCCGTTTTCGACCAGGCTGTACCGGAACCGTTCCCCGTGCCCACCCTGTCGGAATGGGCGCTGATCCTGTTCGGCGCACTGCTGGCAAGCAGCGCGGCTCTTCTTGTCCAGCACCGATTCAAGGCAGTCTGAAAGCGACCGACTGAACCGGACGCGCTCGCCTCAGTCTCGGCCAGGCTGTCAAAGGCCTGGTCAGAGCGGGTTGATATGTCGAGGCCCGCCTACACCACCCGGCTGGCCGATCCGCCGGGCGTCGGGGCCTGACCGTCGGCGGAACCGTGGACCATCTCCATGTCAAACCGGGCCCGATCCGCCGCGTCCGAGCACTGCAGGCGGCTTGCGGTCGGGTCATCCAACAGGTCCATCAGGGTCAAGGCCAGAACGACCCTATCCAACCTCGCCAGATCGACGCGTTCCGGCCCTCCCGGCCGTCGAGGCCGTCCTGTCGGAAAGCAGGCCCAGACCGTCCCCTCGTGCCGGCTTCTGACCCAAGCGAACAGGGAGATGAAATCCATGCCGTTTCGAAGAGGAAGCTCGTGGAACCGTGTCGGTATGTCGGAGGACCTCATTCTCGCGACCTCAGCCACGCACCGGAAGGGCATTGGCGGCTCGCTTGCGACGTCTCGACTGCGCCAGCTTGAGCGACTCGACGCTCGTCAGCATGCATCCAGCCTCCTTGTAGAGATCTCTCAAGCGACCGTAGCGACACCGGAGCGTGGCGGCGCTGGGAAGATGCTTCGCCCTGTCTATGAGCGCCGTGCTGAGATAGCCTTCGCGATCCCGGATGGCGCTCAACGCAGCGATGACATCCTCCCGGCTCAACGCGCCCCGTTCGAAATTCTTTCCATCGGGCCCGATCACCGTATAGCCGGCCAGCCTGTAGGCTTCGATCAGCGTTCCGAACCGCTCCCGAAACACCGGCGGCCGCGCCTCGGCATGAGCTTTCACCAGCGCGCGGCTCAGATGGCCGTGGTCCGCCAGTATCCGCCGAAGCATTCCGATCAGTTCCGCATCCGTATGCCGACCGCGAGTCGCGTCCAGCAACCTCGTCTGCGCCGCGCGAAAGACGCTTGCCGGTACGATCCCACGCCCGACGCGGACGCGGATCCATTGCGCAGGATCAACATCGACACGCTTTCTGAGATAGGTGTGGGTGCGGTTGTAGACGCTGAACCCGATCGCCAGCTCGTTGCGAAGAACCTGTATGACGCGTTGACTGGTCCAGCACCCGGCCGCGCCGCAGGGCACGGCCTCGGCGCTGAGGATACGCGCGATCATGCGTGTGCTGCGCGCTTCCGTCACGAACAGCCGGAAAATGCGGCGGACGACGGCCACCTGTTCAGGCGGACCGACGACATTCACCACCATATCGCCCGGCCGTGATTTTCGCTCGCCCGGGCTGAGCATCTGAAGTGCGCCGCTTTGAGGATCGACGGCCACGCGCTGGAACCCATATGGCGCGTGGCCGCCATGTCTGCCTCCAGCGGCGAGCTTGCGATGTAGGCCGGCCCTGCAGCGATCTGAAAGTTGGCGGCTGTACTCTCCCGCCATCATCCGTTTGATGCTTTTGACCAGGGCCGACGCCATCGTGCCGTCGTCTTCGAAAGCCTCGGCGCAGTACCGCACTCGAACACCCGCGGCACGGCACAGGAACTCGTAGTGGGCCGCTTCGTCCGGATCCTGGTATCGTCCCCAACGGCTGACGTCGGCGACGAGGATGATCTTGTAGTGCGGGCCCGACACCACGTCGCAGAGAAGCGCTTGCAATCCTGTCCGACCGGCAACCGTCAGGCCGCTTCGTCCCGCGTCTTCGTAGGTCTGGACGATGCGGTATCCCTCGGAGGCGGCGAACCGCGCGATCAGCGCCGACTGCTGTTCAAGAGAGGAGTGTTGCTTGTCGGAGGACATCCTCAAATATTGAGCCGCCGGGATCAGGCTGGAAGGATCGTCGAGCACTCTGGTCCACCCTCACCTGCCAAGGGAGATCCTGGTCTCGACCACGGTACACGTCCCATGCGAGATCACCGGTCACGATTGCGATGAAAAGACCGGGTGCGTCACCGCTTGCCTGGGACTCAACCTGCCTGATCAGACCCCTGACCGGCGCGCCTCTTCGACGCCATGCTTCTCACGCAGTGCTTCGATCTCATCGGAATGGCCTGAGGCAAGGTGACGATCTCCTTATGGTCGACATGCAGGGCCATGGCGTACGGCGGCAGATCAGTCTCGGGCATGAGGTCAGCATAAGGGCTTCAAGGCCGTCGCCCACGTCCGTTCGGCGCCGCGGCCGCCGGGGCGGCGTCCGCTAATCGGCCTACAGGCAGGGGCCGCTCCCGTCCCCGTTGCAGACATCGCATCCAAGCTGTTCGACCGCGCGCCGACACCAAGCCAGCCTGAAATCTCGCGCCAGGACAGCAACGGCGAAGCTTTCTTTTTTCCTATGTCGGTTATCGGACTGACGCGTCGGCATTAAGGTGACCGTTAGCCTGGGGGCCCAGGCCATGCAGTTGGAACGACTTACCTACGTCAGCAAGTCCACCGAACCGGCGGAAGCCGTGATGGCTGTCTCGGACATTCTTGAGCAATCGGTGCGGAACAACCGTAGAAACAACATCACGGGCGCGCTCGCCTTTACTCCATCGCGCTTCGCTCAGGTGTTGGAGGGTTCGCATGGCTCGCTGGACGTCCTGCTCTTGAAGCTCGCCATGGACCCGCGCCACTACGACATGATTGTGTTGGACAGGATCCCTATTCAACATCGGCTCTTCGACGATTGGGCGATGATCGCGCCCGCCTTCACGCCTCAAGGCCAGGTTCGCATGGTCGCCATAATGGCGGATCAGACGCCGCCGTTCGGGGCTCTCAACGAACTCATTTATGAAATGTGCGCTGAGCAAGCGTCACTCACGGCCCGGCCTCCTATTTCGCAGGCTAAGTGACCCCGCCCTCGATCCGATGCCGGTAGTTGGCGACAGTCGCATAACATTCGCAGCACGCCCGTTCTAAGGCGGGCCGGTCGATGATACGAATAACGCCGCGTCGATAGTCGATGAGGCCGTCATTCCTCAGTTGGTTCGCGACTTCGACAACGGTCGTTCGCCGCACCGAGATCATCGCGCCGAGAAACTCTTGCGTGAGGGGAAGAGCTTCGAAGCCTGTCCGGTCCTGGCATTCGAGCAGCCACCACGCGAGGCGTTTCTTGACCGTGTGGTGAGACAGACAGGCCAGGGCCTGCCGAGCTTCCGCTATGGTGAGTTCGCTGTGTTTCGCGACCCTCCGTCGAAGCGAACCGCTTTGATCCCAAATCCGGCGGTAGACGTCAGCAGGTATTCTCAGGCCCGTCGTTTCGAGTTGCACGACCGCCCGATAGAGCATGACGCCACTGCCTGACGCTTCGACGAGACCGACCGCGCCTTCGCGCCCGATGACGGCTGTTTCCGCCTGATCGCCGTTTTCCAAGACCGAGATAAGGGAGACGAGACCCGAATAGGGGAAGTAGACCGCGTCGATTTGGTCTCCGGGGAGGAAGAGGTCAGTGCCGCTGTCGACGACCACTTCCCTTCCGGCCGCAGTGAAGACCTGAGCATCGTGGGGCTCAAGGGCCATCAGAAAGTCGTTGCTGGCCAAGTCGCCTCCTCTGTTCAGCTACGGCGCTTATGTTCTGGGGGCGAGAGAGTTCCGTGCGGGCGACTCCGCCTGCCACCCTTAGCACACGCCCAGAAGGTCCGCTTCCGGCCCAGCGCCGCAGCGTCGACCTCTCTCGTCTCGGCCGGTGTCCGCTATCGACCCGAAGCGGACGCTCGGTCCGTCGGCTTGCGGAGATGCCATTCGGGCGAACGACGCCTTGGCGGCGCCCCCTGGCAGCCCCTCCTCCTGGCCGCAAATTGAAGACGTTTTCACTGACCTTGATTCATCGAATGCACGGCTTTAGCAGGCCGCGATGAGCAAGCTGGCCTGTATCCGAATCTCGACCGACGCCTTTCCGGTAGAGCGGCGCTTCGCCGTGTGGCGCCAAGCGATGACCCCGCTGTTTGATGTCTTGCCGCCTGAGGAACCAGATCATTTCGCTGGAAGCGCATACACCTATCTGATCGGCTCCGTCGCTTTTGGAGCCACTCGAGTAGATGCTCTGGCCTACGACCGCACAGCGGCGCGGATCGAAGCCGACCACATCGACCACATCCTGATCCGTCTCGACTTCACAGCAGACCGCCCGCAGGGAATCCTTCGCGTCATCGACCTGGGCCAGCCGATCAGCCTGCCCTTCGCGCCCATGGATTGCCTCTGTCTGTTTGTTCCGCGTGACGTCATGGAGATCGCCGCGCCAGGGGTCGAAGCCCTGCATGATCGCTTCATCGACGAACCCCGCGCAGAGATATTGGCGGGACTGATGCGCGGTCTATCGGAAGCGGCTCCGGCCCTGGACCTCGCCGAAGCTGGCGCGATCGTAGAGACATTGCTCGCAGCATTCGCCATCTCGCTTAGACGAGAGCAGGCCCCCGAGAGCCGAACCGACATGCGCGACACCGCGTTGCTGCGGCGAGCCCAACGCCATATCGACGCCAACCTGTCCTCCCGTGACCTGAACCCAGAGCACATTGCGACGGCCGTGGGCCTGTCGCGAACCAGTCTCTACCGGCTGTTCAAGGATCTGGGCGGCGTCGCCGACTACGTTCGCCGCCGTCGGCTGCGTCGGGTCCAGTCCATCCTGACCCTGCCCGGAGAAACGCGCAAAATCAGCGAGATAGCGTTTGAGTACGGCTTCAAGGACGAGGCGACGTTCAGCCGAGCCTTCCGTCGCGCCTTTGGATACACCGCCACCGCCGCCCGCGAGACGGGCGTGAGGCTGACCGATCCGAAACTTGTCGGGGAAGAGGCGCGCCTTCACCTTTCGCCGCCCGAGCGCCCCATGATGTGGGCAGACTGGATGAGCAAGCTCGGAGGCTAGTCCTCCTGAGTTTGCTTTGCGTACCAAATCTAGGCTCCGCGTCCCAAACCGCCCGC
>Ga0247737_1001529_pt1 | contig 9958 bp, 10 predicted proteins | sample UWRJL028104C2_FD_180937 | JGI IMG/M metagenome (GOLD analysis project Ga0247737, IMG submission 180937) | Plant litter microbial communities from Arlington Agricultural Research Station in Wisconsin, United States - UWRJ-L028-104C-2 | ecosystem: Environmental > Terrestrial > Plant litter >...
CGGGCAGATAGGGCGTGCCGCGCGCCAGCTGGGCCCCGCCCGTGAAGCGGAAATTCTCCTGCTGATAGGAACCGCCCAGACGCACGTTCACGCGCCGGCCGCGATGGTCGGTGCAGACGCCTTCGAACCGCGCCGTCCCGCCGCCGACCACGCGCGTCGGATAGGTGCATTGCCAGCGGCGCGTCGACAGGCCGCCGAAGAAGCGATTGATCTCCGACGGGCGCACGCATTTGGTCTCGGTCGAGCGGATACCCACGGCGCTGGTGGTGTATTCCCAATAGCCCGGCAGGACCTCGGTCGCGGCCGCCTGGGCGTGCAGCGAAGACGAAGGCGCGGCCAGCAGGATCGCCCCGGCCAGAGCAGGCGCGGCGATAGCCAGAGTGCGGGTCAGGACGGCAGGCAAGGTCATCATGGATATCATCCCCGGGTCGGTCCGGTGAGCTTAAGCATTGAAACGCGGCGATTGAACGACGGATGAACGTCTCGACCCACGGACTCGGTTCCGGAGTCCATTCTGGCCTCCAAAGCCTTGACGGCGCGGGATCGGTTCCTCTATACGGCCCCCTCTCGCGCGGGGGTCCACCCTCGCGCGCATTTGTTTCATGCGCCCTCTACCGTTCGGAGCGGCGCCACCTCAAGGATCAGACGATGTCGCGTCGTTGCGAACTCACCGGTGTCGGGCCGATGGTCGGCCACTCGGTCAGCCACTCGAACATCAAGACCAAGCGCCGGTTCCTGCCGTCGCTGAAGAAGGTCAAGCTGGCGTCGGAGGCCCTGGGCCAATCCTACAGCCTGCGGATCTCGAACGCCGCCCTGCGCACCCTGGACTTCAAGGGCGGCCTGGACCCGTTCATCGTCAAGGCCAAGGACGAGCAGCTGTCGGTCACGGCCCAGCGCATCAAGCGTCAGATCAAGGCCAAGCTGGCTGAACAAGCCGTCGCCTGAGTCCTGACGGACCACGAATTCTGAACGAGGCCGGTGGAAACACCGGCCTTTTTCTTTGCCGTTGCCCCGCGACGCCGGTTCGGTAGGTTGGCGCCGAACTCACCGGGGCCCGTCATGATCAAGTTCGCCTGCGCCGCATCCGCGCTCTTCCTTCTGTCCGCCGTCCCCGCGATGGCCCAGGACGCTCCGGTTCGCCAGCCCACCGCCTTCACCCTGGAAACCGACAACCCTCGCTCGCCCGAGCAGGAAGCCGTCCGCTTCGACAAGGCCGATCTGTCGATCAAGGTCCTGCCCGAACAGAAGGCCATCGAGGGCGTCGCCGTCCTCGACTTCACCGTCCTGTCGCCGATCCGGCGGTTGGCGGTTGAGCTCGACACCCTGTTCACGATCGCCGAGATCCGGCTGGACGGTGAGGTCGTATCCGCCGATCGCTGGTCCAATCCCGACGGCCGCCTGACGATCGAGGTGCCTGCGGGCCTGGCCGAGGGCGCCACCCCGACCCTGAGCATCGCCTATGCCGGCGCCCCTCGCGTCGCCCCCCGCGCGCCCTGGAATGGCGGCTGGGTCTGGGCCACCGCCCCGACCGGAGAGTCCTGGATCGGCTCGGCGGTCCAGCTCAACGGCTGCGATCTCGTCTGGCCCTGTATCGACAACTCCAACGCCGAGCCGGGCCAGCTGGACATGCACGTGACCACGCCCGGCAATGTCTCGGCCCCTGGCCCCGGCGTCTTCAAGGGCATGACCGAGAACGCCGACGGGACGAAGACCTGGAGCTGGAGCATCGTCCACCCGAACATCTACGCCGGGATGATCAACGTCGGCCCGTACGAGGAAGTCGCCGCCGATTACGCCAGCCGGTTCGGCAACACGATCCCGATGCACTTCTGGCACCTGCGCTCCGACGACCCGGCCAAGGTCGCGGCCCTGTTCGCCGAGTTCACGCCGATGCTGGACTTCTTCGAATCGACCATCGGCCCCTACCCGTTCGGGTTCGAGAAGATGGGGATCGTGGAAACCCCCTACCTCGGCATGGAGCACCAGACGATCAACGCCTACGGCAATGCCTACAAGGTGGAGGATCGCGGCTACGACACCCTGCTGCAGCATGAGTTCTCGCACGAGTGGTTCGCCAACCAGCTGACCAACCGCAATGCCGACGACATGTGGCTGCACGAGGGGCTCGGCTCCTACATGCAGCCCCTCTACGCCCGCTTCCTGCACGGAGAGCGGTTCATGCAGTCGGAACTGCAGAACCAGCGCGAGGGCCTGGTCAACGCCTTCCCCGTCGTCTCGGGCCACAACCGCACGGTCAACCAGGTCTACGGCGGCTCCGAAGGGCCCGGCGGCGACATCTATTCCAAGGGCTCGCTGATCGCCCACACCCTGCGGATGACCTTGGGCGACGACGACTTCTACGAGGTCATCCGCCGCCTGGTGTACGGCCGTCCCGACCCGCGCCCCGGCAATTTCACGCCCCAGACCTCCTCGACGCGCGAAATGAACGCCATCGTCAACCAGGTGACGGGTCAGGACTACGACTGGTTCTTCGACGCCTACCTGTATCAGGCGGCCCTGCCGGTCCTGAGCCAGACACGCGAGGGCGACCGACTGACCCTGTCCTGGACCACGGGCGATAACGGCGCCTTCCCCATGCCGGTCGAGATCGAAATCGACGGCCGGGCGCAGGTCGTCCCCATGCCCGAGGGCCATGCGACCGTCACCGTGCCGGCGGGCGCGACCCTGCTGATCGATCCGCAGAACAAGCTCCTGCGGCAGCTGGACGTGATCGACAATCTTCAGGCCTATACGCGCGAGGAACGACAGCGCGCCGCGGCCGAACGCCTCGCCCGGTCGGCCAGCTGAGATCCGTGATGAAGCCCTCCGCCGCCTTCGCGCCCGTTCTCGCCGCAGTCGCCCTGACCGTCTCTCCGGCCTTGGCCCAGGACGCCGCGCCCCGCGAATCCACCGCCTTCACCCTGATGACCGACCAGCCCCGCACGCCGGAGCAGGAGGCCGTTCATCTCGACCTGGCCGACCTGTCGATCAAGGTGATCCCGGACGACAAGGCCATCGACGCCGTCGCGGCCCTGACCTTCACCGCCACGGCGCCGGTCGCGCGTCTGGTGGTCGAACTGGATACGGTGTTCGAGGTATCCTCGGTCACCGTCGACGGACAGGCTGCGGACTGGTCCAACCCCGAGGGCCGGATGACGGTGCCTTTGGCTCAGCCCCTGGCCGTCGGCGAAACCGCGACCCTGCGTATCGCCTACGCCGGCGCCCCTCGCGTGGCGCCGCGCGCGCCCTGGTCGGGCGGTTTCGTCTGGGCGACGGCTCCGAGCGGCGAACCCTGGATCGCGACGGCCGTCCAGGGCGAGGGCTGCGACCTGTTCTGGCCCTGTATCGACAGCCCCTTGGCCGAGCCGGGGCGCGTCGATCTCCACATCACCGTGCCCACCGGCCTGTCGGCGCCGTCGAACGGTCGCTTCCTGGGCGCCGAGGATCATGGCGACGGCTGGACGACCTGGAACTGGTCGGCGCGCGATCCGAACACCTACGCCATCGCCCTGAACATCGGGCCCTATACCCAGCTGACCGCCGACTATCACAGCCGGTTCGGCAACACCTTCCCGATGTCGTTCTGGCATCTGAGCTCGGACGACCCGGCCCTGGCCGGCGCCCTGTTCGCCGAATTCCCGCAGATGCTCGACTTCTACGAGGCGACCGTCGGCCCCTTCCCCTTCTCCGACGAGAAGATGGGGGTGGTGGAGACGCCGCACCTGGGCATGGAGCACCAGACGATCAACGCCTACGGCAACGGCTACAAGCTGGACGGCAAGGGCTACGACTGGCTGCTGCAGCACGAGCTGGCCCACGAGTGGTTCGGCAACCAGATGACCAACGTCAACGCCGACGACATGTGGCTGCACGAGGGATTGGGCAGTTATATGCAGCCGCTCTACGGCCGCTGGCTTCACGGCGATCGCTACATGCAGACCGAGCTGGCCGAGCAGCAGCAGGGTCTGATGAACCGCTTCCCGGTCGTCTCGGGCACGCCCAAGATGGAGAGCGAGGTCTATGACGGCGAAGTCGGGCCAGGGAACGACATCTATTCCAAAGGTTCGTTGATCGCCCACAGCCTGCGGATGCTGATCGGCGACGCTGACTTCCATCAAGCCGTGACGACCCTGATCTACGGCCGCCCGGACCCACGCCCGGGCAATTTCACGCCCCTTTACCGGTCGACGCCCGACTTCCTGCGGATCGTCAACGAGATCACCGGCAAGGACTACGGCTGGTTCTTCCGGGGCTATCTCTACAACGCCGCCCTGCCCGACCTGGTCGAGACGCGCGAGGGAGACCGGCTGTCGTTCCGCTGGGTGACCGGAAACGGCGAGGCCTTCCCCATGCCGGTCGAGGTCGAGATCGACGGGCGTCTCCAGACCCTCGCCATGAGCGACGGCCGCGGTTCGGTGACCGTCCCGGCGAACGCCCATGTCGTCATCGATCCGGCCAACAAGGTCCTGCGCCGGCTGCCCTTCATCGAGGCCTATCGCGCCCGTCCGGCCCGGTGATCAGGCGACCTGGAGGCTCGGCGCGTCCACGGCCTCGGCGCTGATCGACTGACGCACCATCTCGCAGGTCCCCTGGGTCGACAGGAAGGCGATGTCGGCGGCGTCGCGTCCGCAGGCGATCCGCACAAGCCCTTCGATCGGCGCCAAGCCCGTCGGATCGACCAGCCACCAGCCGTTCGACAGCCAGATCTCGAAGATGGCGTGGAAGTCGGGCGGCGTCAGCTGATGCGCATAGGCGCTGACCGCCCGCGCCGGAATCCCCGAGGCCCGGCACAGGGTGATGCCCATATGGGTGAAGTCGCGGCACACGCCGGCCCGGTCGATGAAGGTCCGCGCCGCCGTCGTCTCGGAATCCGACACGCCGCGCTCATAGTCGATGTTCTCGGTGATCCAGTTGAGGATCGCCAGGACCCGCTCGCCCCCCGTCGTCTCGCCGAACTGGCGCTCGACGAACCGGCCGAACTGGTCCGATGGGCAATAGCGGCTGGGCCAGAGGTAGGTGAGCACCTCGGCGGGCAGGTCGTTCCAGTCGTGCTGGGTCACGCCCGGCGGCAGACCCAAGAGCTTGCCGTTATCGACCACCGCCTCATAGGTCACCGCCACCTCGCCACTGAGGCGCGCCCGCAAGGTCCGGGCGCCGAACTCGACATCCTCGTCCTCGTGAAAGGTCTGGGTCGGGCTGATCGTCAGCCGCTCCTCGAGGATGTCCTGACCCGGCCAGTGCGCGACCTGAACCTTGTAGATCGCATCCGTCGGAGGATCGAAGCGATAGACGAGCTCGGCGCGAACGCGGATTTTCATGGACGACCTGATGTGAGGGGAGCGACACGGCAATGATCGGCCCGCCGCGACGTTCCCAACTAGCGCAGATCATCCAGTAGAGACATCCAGTCCCTGGCCGAATGTAGCACTCGAACGACTTCCAGCCGAGGTTCGGTCCGATAGACGATCACATAGCTGGCGTATGAGCGCGCCCTGAGTTGGGCTCGACCTTCGACCCGCGGAAACTTGTCGGGGAACGTGCTCAAGGCTTCGCACGCGTCGAGCAACTCATCGACGAAGGAAAGGGCTGCGACCGGCCTGTCCCGAGCGATCCACGATCCGATCTCCTCCAGGTCCGCCCGCGCGGATGGCGAAATGAAGACCGTCATTTCAGACGTCGGGAGCTATGCCGAACTTCATCCGCATCTCGGCCCGCACTTGATCCAGCGGCATGCCGAGGCCCGCATCCAGTTCGGCCACACCCGTATCCAGCTTCGCATGCAGCGCCGCCAACCGGGCTTCGCGTTCCTGCACCATGCGAACTCCTTCGCGGAGCACTTCACTTTTGGAGTTGAAGCGGCCGTGGGCCACAAGGCCTTCGACGACCGCCTCCAGCGACCCGAGTTCAACGGTCATGGTCATCAAGACTACCTCACAGACCCGGCAATAATAGATATTATGTGTCTGCCTGCAAGCGCTACGGCTCCAGCTCGATGTCCCAGTACAGGTAGTCCAGCCAGCTCTGGTGCAGGTAGTGCGGCGGGAACCGGCGACCTGCGTCCTGGAGCTGGAAGGCGTTCGGCCGGTGCGGCGCGCGGCGGATCGGCATGTGCGCCTGCTGCGGCGTCCGTCCGCCCTTCCGCAGGTTACAGGGCGAGCACGCCGCGACGATGTTCTCCCACGTCGTGCGCCCGCCCCGGCTGCGCGGAATGACATGGTCGAACGTCAACTCCGCTGTGTCGCCGCAGTACTGGCAAGTGAAGCCGTCGCGCAGGAAGACGTTGAACCGGGTGAAGGCCGGGCTGCGGTTTTGGTCGACGTAGCTCTTCAGCGCGATGACGCTGGGGATCTGCATCTCCATCGACGGGCTGCGCACGACCCTGTCGTACACGGAGACGACGTCCACGCGCTCTTGATAGACCGCCTTCACCGCCTCTTCCCACGGCCAGAGCGACAGCGGGTAATAGGACAGCGGGCGGAAATCGGCGTTCAGCACCAGGGCCGGAAAACCGGACGGCGGCTTGTGAAGGACCTGCATCAGACCCTCCCGCTCACGCCGGAAATCGAGGAAATCGGACTGAAGACGTCTCTCCTTCTCTCTAGTGAAGACAGACTATTCCCGATTCGCACGCACCGCCATGACGGGCGTGCAGCGATTTCATGACGTGCCTTTTTTGATGAAGCCGCCAGGGAAGGCCGGCAGGCTCCAGCCCCAGGCCAGGGCGCCGGCCCGCAGACCGAACCCGATGGGCGCGGCGATGATCGCGGCGGGCCAGTGGTCGACCCCGAACTGCCGCGCCACGACGTAGATGGTCGCCGCAAGCAGCGCCGCCGAGATGGTGATCTCCCTTCTCAGCAGGATCGACGGCTGCCCCGCCAGGATGTCGCGCACGATCCCACCGAAGCAGGCCGTCAGCGCCCCCATGACGATGCAGATCAGCGGCGGCACGCCGAACGCCTCCGCCTTGGCCGCCCCGAGCACGCCGTAAGCCCCGAGCCCGATCGCATCGAGCCACAGCAGCGCCCGGAACCGCCAGGCTCCCGCCCCGACCAGCCAGACGGCCAGCGCGGAAACGAGACAGACCGCGATGTATCTCCAGTCCTGAACCCAGAACACGGGCGCATCGATCAACAAGTCCCGCAGCGTCCCCCCACCCACACCAGTGATAGCGCCGAAGAAGGCGAAGGTGACGAGGTCATGTTTCTCGCGCGCCGCAGCCAGCGCGCCTGTTGCGGCGAACACGGCGACGCCCGCGAAGTCGAGCGCGCCCAGCACCGTTTCGGGATGGGCGAGCGCCGGGCTCAGAATCGTGGGATCGACCAGTGCGTTCACGGCTGTTCTTGTTCCCTGCCGTCTCGCGCGCGGCGCTCGCCTATTTGAGAGGGTGGTCTAACACGATCTGCCCCTTCTTCACCCCGCCGTACCAGGCCCAGAGCAGATGGCTCGCCAGCCCTCGATGCGGCCGCCACATCTCGGCCCGCGCATAGGCGGCTTTCGTATCCGGCCGATGCTCAAGCCGGTCCGCCCATTTGATCGCCTCCTGCAGGGCGATGTCCCCACCGGGAAACACATCCAGCCGCCCGTCGCAGATCAGCAGATAGGCCTCCGCCGTCCACAGCCCGACGCCCTTCAACGACACCAGGGCCGCGATCGCCGCCTCGTCGTCCAGCGTCGACATATGTTCCAGATCGACCGTCCCATCCAGCTGCGCCCGCGCGATTCCCTGACCGTAAGTCGCCTTCTGCCGCGACAGCCCCATCCCCTTCAGGCTCTCCAGATCATGCGCCAGAAGCGTCTCCGGCGTAATCTCGCCGAGCCCCGCCTGCAACCGCGCCCAGACCGAGGCCGCCGAGGCCAGCGACACCTGTTGATCCACGATCATCCGGAACAGGCCGAGGAACCCCCGATCGCCGACCCGCCAGTCGAACGGCGGCGTCTGGGCGTGGGCGCGCGCCAGCGCCGGATCAATACGGACCAGGTCCTCGCGCGCGACGACCAGTTGTTCGGGTGTCAGAGGCATTCCGGTCCAGTCGACAAACGGCGGGTCGGACCCTAGCGTCCGCTCATGCTCAGTCTGGACGATCTTCTGGCCCCGATCACGCCTTCGGTGTTCCACGCCGACTATGACGACCGGAAACCGCTGCACATCCCCGCCGCCGAAGGCGCCAAGCACGCCCTGTTCGACTGGGACCGCTTCAACGCCCTGCTCGACCAGACCTCGATCTGGACGGCTCAGAGCCTGAAGGTCCTCTACAACGGCCAGCGCGTCCCCCCGCCCCAGTACTGTCACGACGCCGCGACCGGATCGGGAACCGCGAACCGCCCCTCCCCCGCCAAGGTCAAGGTCCTGCTGGCCCAGGGCGCCAGCCTCGTGCTTGACGAGGTTCAGGATCTGGTCCCCTCGATCCGCGCCCTGACGCCTGCCCTCGGCAGGACCTTCGCCGGCCAGGTCAGCGCCAACCTCTACTGCTCGTTCGGCGGCGTGCAGGCCTTCGGCACCCATTTCGACCTGCACCACGTCTTCGCCGTCCAGTGCGAGGGCGAGAAGGTCTGGACCCTCTATTCCAACCGCGCCGACGCCCCGACCACCTTCCCGATCGACAACGAGGAGACCCGCGCCTGGCTGGCGGCCCAGCGCGGCCCGGTCATGACCCAGGTCCATATGCGGCCCGGCGACGTCCTCTACCTGCCGCGCGGCTGGTACCACGACGCCCTCGCGACCGAGGGCGCCTCCCTGCACGTGACCTTCTCGATCACCCCCGCCGACGGGCGCACCGTCTTCGATGTCCTGAAGCGGCTGACGCAGGATGACGCCACCTTCCGCCACTTCCTCCGCCCGGCCGGAACCGATGTATTGAGGGCCCAGCTGGCCGACATGGGCCGCCGCCTGTCCGCCCTCGCCGCCAGCGACGTCTTCGCCGACGAGGTCGCCATGGCTCAGGAGCGGCTGATCCCGCGCGAGCCGGGCTACGCCCTGCCCGACCGCCCGCGCCTGACCCTCTACGGTCGCGGCCAGGGTCCGGCGCCCGCCGTGACCGGCCCTACCGCCGTCGCCCTCGACTGGGCGCTGGATCAACCCCGTCTGGCGCTGGAGGACATGATCGCCCAGTTCGACTTCGTGCCCGAGGCGGACCTGCGCGTCATGGTCGACGCCGCCGTCCGCTCGGGCGCCCTGGTCCGGCTTTGAGCTTCGTCACCCGTTTCGCGCCGTCCCCGACGGGCCTGCTGCATCGCGGCCACGCCTATTCGGCCCTGACCGCCTGGACAGCAGCGCGAGAAGCCGACAGCCGCTTCCTCCTCCGGATCGAGGACACCGACTTCACCCGCTGCCGCCCAGCCTATGAGGAGGCGATCCTCGACGACCTCAAATGGCTCGGCCTCGACTGGGAACAGCCCGTTCGTCGTCAGTCGGAACATCGCGCCGACTATGACGCGGCGCTCGAACGGCTGCGCGGCATGGGCGTCCTCTATCGCTGCTTCCGCACCCGCAAGGAGCTGATGGCGCTCGCCGGGATGGCGCCCCATGCCGACGATCCGACCGATGTCCACGCCTTCGTCGGCGGCCCGCTCTCGCCGGACGAGGAGGGCGAGAAGCTGGAGGCCGGCCAGCCCTTCGCCTGGCGTCTGTCCCTCACGGCCGCCTGCGAACGGCTGGGCGGCTTCGACCATCTGACCTGGATCGAAGAAACCTCGGACCCCGGCGTCAGGACCGCCACGCCCGAGACCCTCGGCGACATGGTTCTGGGGCGAAAGGACATCGGCGCCGGCTATGTCATCGCCTCCGTCGTCGACGACGCCTTGCAAGGCGTGACCCACGTCATCCGGGGCGAGGATCTGATCCAGACCACCGCGATCCAGCGTGTGCTTCAGGGCCTGCTCCACCTGCCCACGCCGATCTATCGCCACCATCCCCTGCTGCTCGGCCCCGACGGCAAGCGTTACGCCAAGCGCGACGGGT
>Ga0247737_1001530_pt1 | contig 9957 bp, 6 predicted proteins | sample UWRJL028104C2_FD_180937 | JGI IMG/M metagenome (GOLD analysis project Ga0247737, IMG submission 180937) | Plant litter microbial communities from Arlington Agricultural Research Station in Wisconsin, United States - UWRJ-L028-104C-2 | ecosystem: Environmental > Terrestrial > Plant litter >...
CCGAGCTGCCCCCAGCTTTTCTGGTCGACATCGACGGGACGGTCGCCCTGATAAACGGCCGCGGCCCGTACGACTGGGGCCGGGTCGGCTCGGACACCCCCAACCACGCCGTGATCGCGGCGGTGCGGGCCATGCACGCGGCCGGCAACGCGATCGTCTTCTGCTCGGGCCGCGACGAGATCTCCCGCGGCGAGACCGAAGCCTGGCTGGCCCTTTACGTGGACGTGCCGTACGAAGCACTATTCATGCGGCCCGAGGGCGACAACCGTAAGGACGCGGTGGTGAAACGAGAGATCTTCGAGACCGAGATCGAGCACCGCTGGCGCATCGCCGGAGTCTTCGACGACCGGCGGCAGGTCGTGCACATGTGGCGCGAACTGGGCCTGACCGTGTTCCAGGTGGCAGAGGGGGACTTCTGAGCGGTCATGAACTCGGCGATGAATCTGACGGACCGGGCTTCCGCCCTTGAGGTCCGGTGAAGTACCCGCGCACCTTCCATCTACCTGACTCGCCCGGCGCCACGCAGGACGACAAGGTGCAGCCCGACCTGTCCTGGCTGGACGGTGAGCTCGTGGTGACCGAGAAACTCGACGGCGGCAACCTCACCTTCACCCGGGACTCGATGTACGGGCGGTCGCTCGACTCGGGCACGCAGCCCTGGGACCGCCCGGCCAAGGCGTTGTGGGCGATGACGGCGTACCGAATCCCGGACGGCTGGCGGGTCTGCGGGGAGTCGATGTGGGCCCGGCGCAGCATCGCCTATGCCGACCTGCCCGGCGTCTTCATCGTCTTCGGCATCTGGGACGAGACCGACACGCTACTGGGCTGGGACGACACGGTCGACTGGGCGACGCGTCTGGAGCTGCCGGTGGTCCCGGTGCTCTATCGCGGCGGCAGCCTCTCGGAAGCGCGCACGGCCTGGGCTTCGCAACGAGAACCGGACAGTTCCGAGGGGTACGTCGTGCGCGCGGCGGGGCGCATCCGGGCCGACGAGTTCGCCGTCAAGGTGCTCAAGTGGGTACGGGCCGGCCACGTGCGCACCCCCGACAGCTGGCGCCGCCGCGACGACTTCCCGGTCAACGAGTTCGCTTAGCCCCGCACGGGACAGCGGGTTCCCTCCTTGGCCAGCCGGGCCGCCTCGTCGTCCAGATAGAACGCGGGGCGTAGGTCCATCTCGTCGTAGTAGCGGTGGAAGACCGGCGTGATCCCGCCCGATATCGGCGGCACGATCCAGGTCCAGTCGGCGGGCACTCGGCGGCCGGCCCGCTCCTCGTTGCCGATGTGCTTGAGGAAGCGCCGCGACTCGGTGTGGTGGTCGGACATCTTCACCCCGGCCCGTTCGAACGAGTGCAGCACCGCCCGGTTCAACTCGACCAACGCCCGGTCCCGCCAGAGCGTCGACTCCCGGCTGGTGTCCAGCCCCATCCGCGCGGCGACGACCGGCAGCAGGTCGTAGCGGTCGGCGTCGGCCAGATTGCGCGCGCCGATCTCGGTGCCGAGGTACCAGCCGTTGAAGGGCGCCAGTGGGTAGTGCACGCCGCCGACGGTGAGGCGCATGTTCGAGACCGCCGGGACTGCGTGCCAGCGCAGACCCAGCTCGGTGAACCAACCGAATTCGGGGTGGGTCAACGGCACCTCGTGTACGGCACGTTCGGGCAGCTCGTAAAGGCGTACGCCCTCGGTCGGGGTCTCGATCGCCAGCGGCAGAACGTCGAACTGCTCACCCTTGCCGCGCCACCCGAAACCGCGCATCGCCGCGGTGAACTGTCCCTGCCGCTGATCACCGACCGGACAACCGGCGGCGCCGCCGTAGGCCGCGTACCGGATCAACTGCTCGTTCCAGACCCGGGCGTACGGGCGGCCCGGCTGCGCGGCCGCGAAGACGCTGATCACCGGGCGGATCGACTCGCTGCCCGCGGCCCCCAGATGGCTCACCAGCAGCGAGAAGATCTCGTCGGCGGTCCGGGCGCGACGGCGGTCCAGGACGACCAGGCTGCGCCAGTAGAGGCGGCCGATGCACCGGCTCGCGTTGCGCCAGGCCAGTTTGGCGCCGTAACCGAGCTCGTCGGTGGTGTGCACGTAGGTGCCGGTGGCCGCGATCTGCGCCCGGACGATTGCCAGTCTCGGCTCGACCGGACCGAGGCGAGGGTTGTCCGTGTAGCACTGCCGCAGGAAGTCCTCGGCCTCGCCCGGATCCGCGGGCGCGGCCGGATCCCACGGTTCCGCCGGCACGTCCCGATATCCGGGCACATTCATCGGACGCCTCCCCCACCATTTCGCACGTGGAAGGGAGATTCGCACGACGTAGGCCGGTGTCACACACACCCTGTGCGACAAAAAGGACGCGACCCCTCCGTACGGGAGAGGTCGCGTCCTTTGTTTCGTTGTTTCTTTACTCCGGGTTCCCTTACTCGCCGGGCGTGGACTTCGCGATCTGCATCAGGAACTCCACGTTCGTCCGGGTCTGCTTGAGCCGGTCGAGCAGCAGGTCGAGCGCGGCGCCCGAGTCCAGCGAGTGCAGCACCTTGCGGAGCTTGTGGATGATCGCCAGCTCTTCCTTGCCGAGCAGGATCTCTTCCTTACGCGTGCCGGACGGGTCGATGTCGATGGCCGGGAAGACCCGCTTGTCGGCGATCTTTCGGTCGAGCTTGAGCTCGGCGTTACCCGTGCCCTTGAACTCCTCGAAGATCACCGTGTCCATCATCGAGCCGGTCTCGACCAGCGCGGTCGCGAGAATGGTTAGTGAGCCACCGTTCTCGATGTTCCGCGCCGCGCCCAGGAACCGCTTCGGCGGGTACAGCGCCGTCGAATCGATACCACCCGACATGATGCGGCCGGAAGCCGGCGCGGCCAGGTTGTACGACCGGCCGAGCCGCGTCACCGAGTCGAGCAGCACGACCACGTCGTGGCCCAGCTCGACCAGGCGCTTGGCCCGCTCGATGGCGAGCTCGGCGACGGTCGTGTGGTCCTGCGGCGGCCGGTCGAACGTGGCCGCGACGACCTCGCCCTTGACCGAGCGCTGCATGTCGGTGACCTCTTCGGGCCGTTCGTCGACGAGCACGACCATCAGGTGGCACTCCGGGTTGTTCTCGGTGATCGCGTTGGCGATCGCCTGCAGAACCATCGTCTTACCGGCCTTCGGCGGCGAGACGATGAGCGCCCGCTGGCCCTTGCCGATCGGCATGACCAGGTCGATGACGCGGGTGGTCAGGATGTGCGGCTCGGTCTCGAGACGCAAGCGTTCCTGCGGATAGAGCGGGGTGAGCTTGTAGAACTCCGGCCGGCGCCGGGCCTCGTCCGGCTCCATCCCGTTGATCGTGTCGAGCCGCACGAGCGGGTTGTACTTGTCGCGACGCGCGTCGCCACTGCCGGTCTCGCGCGGGGTGGCCCGCACGGCGCCGGTGACCGCGTCGCCGCGGCGCAGGCCGTGCTTCTTGACCTGCGACATCGACACGTACACGTCGTTCGGGCCGGAGAGGTAACCGGTGGTGCGGACGAACGCGTAGTTGTCGAGCACGTCGAGGATGCCGGCCACGGGAACGAGCACGTCGTCCTCGCTCACGTGCGGCTCACGGCCGCCGCTGTCGCGCTGACCGCCGCCCTCGTTGCCGTCCCGCTCGCCCCGGCCACGTCGGCGGTCGCGGAAACGGCTGCGACGGCTGCGACGGCCACCATCGGTGTCGTCGTCGGTGTCGTCGTCGGTGTTGTTCCGGCCCTGATCGTTACGGGCCTGATCGTTACGGGCCTGATCGTTACGGGCCTGATCGTTACGGGCCGGGCGATCGTCACGATCGTTGCGCGGGCGGTCGTCCCGCGGACCACGGTCATCGCGGGGGCCACGGTCATCGCGGGGGCCACGGTCGTCGCGGGGACCACGGTCGTCGCGCTGGTTGCGCTGACGGTCCCGGTCCCGGTTGCGTTCGCCCCGGTCGGGACGCTCGGTGCGCTCGGCGGTCTCGGCCTCGACGGCCGGGGCCGACTCGCGCTGGACCGCCTCGCGCTGACCCTCGCGCGGCGCCGACTCGCGGGACGAGTTGTCCCGGTCGCCGCGGTCACGGTTGCGGCCACGCCGGCTGCCGCCCTCGGCGGTGAAACCCGTCTCGGGCTGGGCGGCGACGGTCGGCGAGGCCTCGATCGGGGCAGTGGGCGCCTCGGTCCGGGCGGTGGGCGCCTCGATCGGGGCGGCCACGGGCGGCTCGACCTTGGCAGTCGCGACGACCGGAGCCGTGGCGACGACCGGAGCCGACACCGCCGGAACCGTCGCTGTCACGGCCGGAACCGCCGCGGCCGGAGCCTTGTCGGCCGTGGCAGCCTTGTCGGCCGGGGCCCGGTTGGTGCGCGGGCGCGGCGCGCTCTCGGCGGGAGCGCCGCCGCTCTGACGCTCGGTGATCGCGGTGATCAGTTCGCCCTTGCGCATCCGGGCCGTGCCGGAGATACCCAGGGACGCGGCGAGGCTCTGCAGCTCGGGCAGCAGCATCGCGGAAAGCCCGGTGCCGGCTCGCCGGCGCTTCGTGGCGGTCGCGGTGGTGCCGGCGCCGGCGTCAGCGACGTCAGAAACACCCGACGTCACGTCGGTGGTGTCGCTCAATGGATTCCTTCCGTCGGAAAATGCCCGAGACTCCCGGTTTTGCAGCCTGGTGGCCGGGTGTCGCGGTACCCGCCTCGCACAAGCGACGCGGGAGTTTGAAACAGCACGGCAGCTCGACGGTGTCCCTGCTAATCAGAAGTCTGAGCTGGTCAGACGACGGACGTGTAGGTCTCGGCGAGTGCAGCGACCGGAGATTGCTGCTCGGCGTGTGCCTTGTGAGAGGTGAGACAGCCAGACGGCCTTTGAAGTCTCGGGGGTGCGCGCCGAACCGCAGAATCGCTTGCTTAGCGGCTGTACTAGGCCTCCACCAAGTCAACTGCTTGTCTTGAGCGTAGTCAACTCGTGCGACCTGCGGCAACAGGGCCCCGCTAGGCGAGTTCCACCATACTCCCTTTGACAAGAGCTCCGCCGCCATCCACGCCCAACGACTCGATCCGCCATGCTGTTCCCGGGTGGAAATCGGCCGGGACCTCGGTCAACGCCAGGACGGACGGACCCGCGCCACTCACCACAGCCGCCACACCGACCGACCGCAGCGAAGCCACGAGCGACGCCGTACCCGGCATGGCCTCGGCCCGGTAGCCCTGGTGCAGGCGGTCCTCGGTGGCCGCCAGAAGAAGTTCGGGTGCGCTGGTGAGGGCGTGTGTCAGCAGGGCCGCGCGGCCGGCGTTGAAGGAGGCGTCGACGTGCGGCACGTCGGACGGCAGGGCCGCGCGCGCCGAGGCGGTGTATCCACGCTCGGCCGGCACGAAGACAGTCGGGCGTACGCGACGGGAAACCGACAGCCGCACGGCCCGCGACCCCAGCCCTTCGCTCCAGGCGATGGTGAACCCACCGAGCAGACAGGGCGCGACGTTGTCGGGGTGGCCCTCGATCCGGGCGGCGATGCGCAGCGCCGCCTCGTCGTCGATCAGGTGCAGGCCGCCGGCCACCAGGCCGCGAGCGAGTTGGACGCCCCCCACGATCGCCGCCGACGACGAGCCCAGCCCGCGCGCCTGCGGGATGCGGTTGACGCACTCGACGGCCAAGCCGGGCGGCCGCTCCCCCAGCTCGTCGAAGGTTGCCAGCATCGCGCGCAGTACCAGGTGCGATTCGTCGCCGGGCAGTTCACCGGCGCCCTCCCCGGTCACCGACACGGTGTGGCCGCTTTCGGTGACCCGCGCGGTGAGATCGTCGTAGAGGGTCAGCGCGAGGCCCAGGGCGTCGAAGCCCGGACCGAGGTTGGCGCTGGTGGCCGGCGTACTCACGGAGACTGGATCGCCGGCGAAGGTCAGGCCCATCAGCACATGCTAGGCGGTGATCTTCACATTTCGCCATCGGGCCAGCACTGAAGTGTCGCAGCCGACCAATAGGTCTCATCTGATGCCTCGTACGGGCACGTTACATCCCCACCGAACATCCCACCGAAATCCCGTCCGCGCCCAAGGACGACCCCGGACTCCACCAAAACGGGCGACCAGCCGCTGGCTGGTCGCCCGTCTCGGGAAGGACCTCAGTCGGTCTGTACTTCCGGCCGCTTGGGCATCTTCAGCACCTCGAACTGATCGGTGTAACCCCGTAGCGCACCGCCGGCCTGCGGCGACTCCGCCCTCGGCACGGTCGAGACCGGCACCTCGTCGTCGGGCACCGTCGCGGCGGTCGACTCCGGCGCGATCGGCTGCTGGGTGGGGCCACCGCGCCGGGCGAGGCGCTTGAGTCGGCGATTCTCCTTGCTGTTCTCGACCATCGTGTAGAGCGTCGGCACCAGCACCAGCGTGAGCAGCGTCGAGCTGACCAGTCCACCGATGACCACAATGGCCAACGGCTGCGAGATGAACCCGCCCTCACCGGTGAGCCCGAGCGCCATCGGAATCAGCGCGAAGATCGTCGCGATGGCGGTCATCAGGATCGGCCGCAGCCGGTGCCGGCCACCTTCGATCACCGCCTCCTGTACGCCCATCCCGGCCGCGCGATAGTGGTTGATCAGGTCCATCAACACGATCGCGTTCGTCACCACGATGCCCACCAGCATCAGCACACCGATCAGCGCCGGCACGCCCAGCGGCGTCCCCGTGATCAGCAGCAGAGCGATCGCCCCGGTCGCCGCGAACGGGATCGAGACCAGCAGGATCACCGGCTGGAGCAGGCTGCGGAACGTCGCCACCATGATGATGAAGACGATCGCGATCGCCGCCAGCACCGCGATTCCGAGCTGCTGGAACGCCTCGGCCTGGTCCGCGCTGACGCCTCCGATGGTCGCCGTGGCGCCGGCCGGCAGGGTGAGCGCGTCCAGCTTCTTCTGCAGCGCCCGGGTGGCCGCTCCCAGGTCGGAGCTGGTCGCCGTGCCGGTCACCGTGACCGTGCGGTCGCCGTCGACCCGGGTGACCTCCTCGGGCCCGTTGACCTCTTTGATGTCCGCGACCCGGCTCAGCGGGACCACGCCGCGCGGTGTGGTGAGCGGCATCGCTCGCAGCGCCGCCGGGTCGGCCGGGGCCGCGCCGAACGAGATGACCACGTTCTGACTGGACCCGTCGACCGTGACCCGACCGGCCGGCGCCGCCCGGAACGCGCCCGCCACGCTCTGCGCGATCGACGCCTCGGTCAGCCCGTACTGGGCCGCGACCTGGCGCTTGACCGTCACGTCGAGGCGCGGGACACTCGCCGCCAGCGTGCTGCTCACCTCGACCAGGTCGCCCGAGTCGGTCATCGTCTTCTGCACCTGCTCGGTGGCGGCGGTGAGCGCTTCGCCGTCGGCTGCCTTGACCAGCACCGACAGCTCGTTGCCGCCGCCCAGCCCGGAGGTGTCGGCCCCGAGGCTGACCTCACCGATGCCGTTCATCGTGGCGAACTTGTCGCGCAGTTCGTCGGTCAGCTTCGCCGCGTCGGCGTCCTCGTCCAGGCCCACGTTGAAGCTGGCGGTATTCGCGCCGCCGCCGCCGACGAACGGGTTGAAGTCCCCGCCACTGCCGAGCGACACCTGGTAGGTCTTGACGCCCTTGGTGTCGCCCAGCACTCCCTCGACCTGCTCGGCCGCCGCGTTGGTGGCCGCCAGGTTGGTGCCGACCGGCATCTCCTGGGTGATCGAGAGCGAGTCCTGGCCGGACTGGTCGATGAAGTTGGTCTCGAGCCGGGTGGCCAGGACGCCGGTGCCGAGCAGCACGACGAGGCCGATCGCCACGGTGGTCCAGCGCCGCTTGGTCGCGAACCGGATCACCGGCAGGTATCCACGCTGCAGCCGGCTGCGCTTCTCCTTCTCCTCCGCGGCCTTACGGAGCGCCTCGGTGTCCGCGCCCGCCGGCGGCGGCTTGAGGAACCAGTACGCCAGCACGGGCACCACGGTCAACGCCACGAAGAGCGACGCCACCAGCGCCACGGTGACGGTGATCGCGAAGGACGAGAAGATCTGGCCCACGAAGCCGCCGACCAGCGCGATCGGGGCGAAGACGGCCACCGTGGTCAGGGTGGACGCGGTGACCGCGCCGGACACCTCCCGGACGGCCGAGATGATCGCGTGGACCTTCGGTTCGCCGTACTCGAGGTGTCTCTTGATGTTCTCCAGGACGACAATCGAGTCGTCGACCACCCGGCCCACCGCGATGGTCAACGCGCCGAGGGTGAGCAGGTTGAGCGTGTAGTCGCCGGTCCAGAGCGCGATCAGGGCGATCAACACCGAAAGCGGGATCGACACGGCCGTGACCAGCGTCGAACGCACCGAGAGCAGGAAGACCAGGATGACGATCACGGCCATCACGAGACCCAGCAGGCCCTCGGTGGTGAGGCTCTTGATCGAGCGCTCGACGAAGGGCGCCTGGTCGACGACGACGGTCAGCTTGGCGCCGGACGCCTTCTCCAGGTCGGCCAGCTGATCCCGGACGGCGTGGGAGATCTCGACGGGATTGCCGTCCGGCCGGGCGGTGACCGCGATACCGAGGCTGTCGACGCCGTCGGTCCGCGTGTACGAGGTGGCGGCGGGCAGCTTGCTCTCGACCGTCGCGATCGAGCCGAGCTGCACCGGGCCCTTGGTGCCGGTCAGGTAGATCTGCTTGAGCTGGTCGACCGAGGTGATCGTGGAGCCGACCTGCACGGTCAGTGACCGGCTGCCCTCGTTCACCGCGCCGGCCGGCACCGAGAGGCCGTTCTGCTGGAGCACCGTGGCGATCGCCTGCGGGCTGACCCCGGCCGCGGTGAGCTTCGGGAAGTTGGGCGTGATCACGACCTGCGACGCCCGGGCACCGGTGATCTGCGTGTCCCGTACGCCGTCGATCGCGTTCAGCTCGGGCACGACGGTGTCGTTGAGCTTTTCGAGCAGCGCGCTCTCGTCACCACCGCCCGAGGCGGCCAGCACGATCGCCGGGATGTCGTCCGTGCCGCCCGCGAAGATCGTCGGGGTGACGCCGTCGGGCAGGGTCGGCTGCACCCGGTTGACCGCGGTCGTGAGCTGGTTGACCGCGGCGTCGATGTCGGTGCCGTAGACGAAGGCGACGGTCACCGTGGCGATGCCCTCGCGGGTGCTCGAGGTGACGCTGTCGATGCCGTCCAGGCCCTTCGCCGCAGCCTCGAGTGGTTCCGTGATCTGGTCCTGGATGATCTCCGGGCCGGCGCCCGGGAGTGTCGCGGTCACGAAAGCCGCGGGGAACTCGATCGACGGGAACAACTGCTGCTTGAGGGATGGGATGGCGAAAAGCCCGAAGGCCGTGATGACGACAGCGATCAGGGCTACGAGACTTCGGTTGGCTAGGCTCAGCCGGGTCAGGAAGGACATGGGCGCTCCCCCGGTAAAAGTTCGTCCAGCATTGATAGTTTGCCCGACGCGAACAAATGGTTTTCCGCGGGGACCCGCTGGTACCGTCCGTCATCGGATGGACGCAGATCGGCCATCAGCGCGTCACAGAAAAGGGGTCCGCGGTGGCCGGCAAGGAACAGCTCATCGCGGACATTATGGGTGCGCAGCAGCGGCTGCAGGATCTGATTGCCGAGGACCGGGCCGATCCGCTCTTCTCGTCGCATTTGACCTTGTCGCAGCTCAGGATTCTCATGCTGCTCGCCCGCCACGGCTCCGTCTCGGGCGGCGAACTGGCCGGCCTGGTCGGGGTCGGCGCCGCCGCGCTGACCGGCATGATCGACCGGCTGGTGGTGCAGGATCTCGTCGCCCGCACGGAGGACCCGCACGATCGGCGGGTCCGCCGGATCGGGCTCACGCGGGCGGGCAAGGAAATCATCGGGAGCATCTTCAATGCCGGGGAGGCGAAGATGCGTACAGTCCTCAGCCGTCTCTCAGCCGAGGAGCTCGACCTGATCGCTCAGGCCACGACGCTGATCATCAAGGCCGCCGAGTCAGGCGAGGCCTAGCTCCCGGGCCGCGATCAGCACGTCGTTCTGAATCGTGATCG
>Ga0247737_1001531_pt1 | contig 9956 bp, 11 predicted proteins | sample UWRJL028104C2_FD_180937 | JGI IMG/M metagenome (GOLD analysis project Ga0247737, IMG submission 180937) | Plant litter microbial communities from Arlington Agricultural Research Station in Wisconsin, United States - UWRJ-L028-104C-2 | ecosystem: Environmental > Terrestrial > Plant litter >...
GTCCCACAGCTCGAATTCATGCTATCGATGCAGAAGGTGGTATTGGCGAAGAGATGGATTAAATGGTCTACGTACCCCAGCAAGATATCTCTAACGTTGATAAGACGAGAAGCGCCGTAGTATGTGGCTCCGACACCCCAAACTGTGAAAGCCACGTAACTAACGGGAAGTGCGTTAGTTGTACGGCGCTCTCGCTCATGGCTTTGATATCAATGCAAATAATATCGGGTTGGTACCGCACATGTAAACTCTGTTTAACTATATTACAACAAGCACGACTAATGCAGAACAGCGCGTGGGACGCAGTATTCATGTACAATATTGCAGAGAATGGTACTTCAAAACTATTGTCGATCAATCTGAGCCCAGAAGCCGGTGATGGACCTCGAAATGTCTATCCTAGCAAGAACGGCAAGTGGCTCTATATGGTACGTCGTTTCCGGTATTCTTCTTGGAGCTTGGATTGCATCGGCTAACATTTACAAAATTAGATCAACGAACATAGTATGTCTAGCTAATACAGTTATTTTAGATCGTAGTCACTGACGAGTTACAGGTCAGTACCTTGATGTGTTTGAAATTGGGAAGTCACAACTGACGCACCGACGTCGAGCAAGCGCGATTCCTAATGGTGTGTCTCACGAACATGCCACTGACCTCTACTGATAACAGATATGCGTGGCAAGTACATGTATTGTAGCAATGCTATCCAGTTGTCCCAAGATGGCCGCACGCTATTCAACTCTACAAGAGGATGGAATAACACAGAGGCCAACGGATGGGTGGCAGCTTTTGCCTTGACTGATGACGGGGGACTATGCGAGGAAGAAGCTCTTGTATTTTACATGGTACCACTTACCCTAGGGTTGGCAGGAGGGCTCAGAGTCGCATTCTGGGAGGATGAGACTTATAGTGATCCCAACGGTCTTACCGATTACATGTATCTTAGCGACACTTCCCAAGGTTTGATGTATATACTAGGGTGGGCGCCATCGAACAAAACATTGACCGAGGTTGCAGTGTATCAATACGATAACTCAACACCATATGAAGGTGTTTGGCTGGATTGAGCAGCATAAGCCACAAGGCGTCTGTTATCATCTCATGAGGAATGGAGAAGTTTCATGGTAAATCTCAACTGATGACAAACATGTCAGAGAATTTATAGAAATATCTAAAACGATTATTCAAATGAATTTGAAAGCTATTGTTTTCACTTCGTTTGTAAAATAATACTTAAACAAAGATTTGAAATTCACTGCTTAAGAATTTTCTTCCCAATTGCCAAAATTACTTAGTTTTTTCTTGCGCCGTAGTCTGAAAAGTCAGGTTATTTTTCACGGAAGTACAACTACAGAATGTAACATTCAGGAAGTCATTTCCTACTCTTTAAAAATTATTACTCTAGCTTCTAAGTTCTTAACCCTCTGTGTTGACTGTACTCTAATTTAGTTGCAAATTACAATGTGAGACAAGGTGTTCGCCTGCGGTATTTGGAATACAGTAATACCAGAGACGACAATAATACAGTTGTTAGTTTCCATTTGGCAGACTATCAAAGGTGAAGGCGAAATTAAATTAACCCGCCTGCAAATTAAATGAATTTGATTGATATAGAATGTTAGGATACAACTAGATATGCATTAACTTCTTCAAAATAATATGCACCACAGACTTTTCCTCCTGGTCTCACCTTTCAAAAGTTAACCAATACCACCACACTTCAAGGCACTCCGGTTTGAAAATATTACAGTACAAATTAAAACACTAGATTACCCTTGTCTATAAGTTATGTCTATTTGCTTATGTTAACTATAATTGATATCTTAATTTTTAAAGGATCTTTGTGCCCAGTGGAGTTGTGACTGACATGTACGTAATCCTTTCTTGTCTGCTAGCCATATACTCTTTTCCACCACAACAGAAGTGGAGTAAATCTTTGATCCAGCTGTTGCTTCAATTCTACTCACCACGTCAATTAGCTGTGTTTACAAACAGATTACTTCAAGTTTTGCAGTTTGTGTAAAAAGCTTGTTAGAAAAAACAAATTATTTCAACTATTATGAGAGAGAGATTAAAATCAGTTAAAGCCTTTTTCTTACCCCAGATACCACTCAATCTACAGAACATATCTGAAATCCTTGTTCTCAAACTCAGTCTGATCCCTCATACCAGCTTCATTGCTTGCCTCTTTGTTCGCAGGACCGTAACTCTTATCCCTGGTAACATTGGTGAAATACATATAAGCAAGAAGTGCAAGGTGGCATCCAGTTTTAATCCCGTACCCAACAAGTAAGCCGATAGTAGCACCTTTATAGTATGGAGCTTCGGCAGGATTCACAACGAATGGTCCCGCGAAGTTACCCCAGCAATATGCTGTACTAGACAGAAGAGAATCAATACCAGGGAAAGGATCAAAATTTCAAGATTGACTTACAATACAAGTGCACTAGCCAGTGAGCGATGCGTAAAGCCTCCCATGTTGGATGAAATGGTGGTTAGAGAGACAGTAAATCCCACAGATTGGGAATTCACCAGCCAAAAACACACAAGCCTTCCCCAGGTGTTAGAGCGAGGAAGGTAAGCCATAAGTGCTGCTGATAGAGTGCAGAGCAGATTGGCCGCAGTTGCTGTCAATAGACGGGAATTGGGAACGTTCAAGATAATGGTACCGCCAATAAGAAGAGAGATGATCTGAATAGCGTCGCCAACTGATTTCAGCTTAGTGGTCATAGCGTTATCGAAACCCATGTCGCGAATGATGATCGTCGAGAACGAGTTGACTACGCCATTGGGAATTGCACTGTGTGAGTGATCAGTAACATAGAAACTGACGCGTGGTTTCTTGTTGTGATTACTTACGCTGCAAAGACGCTAATGAATATCAGAATAGTCTTGGGATCGGTGAATCCAGCAACAATTTGATTCGTGTCAAAATGTTTGTTCTTGATACCAGTTTCGTTGCCAGCAACACGTTTCACGGCAATAAGTCTTTCACGGTGCGTTAGGAATCTAGCCTTGGATGGCGAGTCGGGCAAGAGAAACCATATGACAAACGTCCAGAGACAGGTGACACCGCCCAGCTACACACAGTAAGTGATTGCGCAGTATTGTAATGATGTGTACAAAGATATTTACAATATAGAAAATAAGTTTCCATCGCTCAGGTGTCATGTTCATTGGTAGTCCAGTGATCCCCAGAGCAATGTAAGACCCGACCTAATATGTTGTCAGCGTATTCAAGTCTGGAGGTCTGACAGGATATTTGACATACCATGCCTCCCCAACCGAGCGATGAATACCATATACACTGACGCAAGGGAATCTCACGTCGGGTATACCAGAAACCGGTCATCAATGTCAAGCCACTACTACGCGTCAGTACAAAGTCCATTGTGTAGATGTCCTAATCACTAGAGTGCTTACGGTGTGACAGCCGCCTCGAACATTCCCATGAAGACTATTTGTAATTAGCAAAGGGCTCATTCTGGTTTAACTTGAACGAACATCTAACAGCCACTACAGAAGAATTAGTATCCCCGCTTTTGGAGATCTAGAAAGATCAGGCACTCACAAGCACTACGATAACTCCGAGCTTGGGTCATCACAAGTACAGTAATTCCCCATAGCATGATATTAACAGCTAATACCTTCTGGGCTGGAAAGCGCCCAATGAGCCACCCACAGGGGTATTGGCCAAAGAAGTAACCAGCATAGATCACTGCGGTCCATTAGTAGCTTTAAATTCCTCTTGTCAAGAGTGATACATACTGGCTGAAAGATAATTGAACTGTTTCCCCTTCAAGCCAAGTGCCTTTTGGTATCCGAATAGATTGGCGTAATTGAGCGATGTTTTATCCATAAACTGTAACGCCTGTGTGATGAGGAAAACTGGTAAAATGATCAGGTCAATCTTCCACCTTACTTTACGCATCTATGCAAGGAAATGTATTAGTAGACTCTGGCACTCGTTTTTACTTGTAGACAATTTACCTCCTTATTGGATACCTCGAGATCCATAGCCTCTAGGTATTCATCGTAGCCGACAGCATTGTGTCGCTGAGCGTCCGTGATCCCTGGCGCAGCGTGCTTTTCTGAGACGACGTCATCTTGCTCGACATGAGCTTTGGTGATGGCCGCCATGGATGCTTTTGTGATGTAGATTAACCAGAGCTTCTTTCTTTCAAGAGGAGCCGCTGAGAAGGCAATACAAGCAAAAATATTTTAATTTCTTTATTGAGACTGAAGACTGAAGAGAGAAGCAATTGGATACACAACAGTGAACAAGGGACTCTACTAAACCATTGGGATAGTCTCCCTTTTATTAAATTCACTAGGTTTCTGATGAAAGAGCATTTTGGCATACTCCAGTAATCCCCACGCATGATCCAGCTTCCAATAATGGGGAGTCCGGGGCCCCACAGTCATACCTCGTTCAGGTTGTCGTGATTGGCTATTTCTAATTGTTAGCGACACAATTTGATCCACAACATCTTAGCTAGATGTGAACAGTGTTCCGCGGCAAGAATCCGTGGTAGCTACCCGAGGCGATATAGCGACTGAAGTACGCTGTGACGTCTAGCAGCCAAAACCATGAATACGGATAGCTAGATTAGACTTGTTATGAGTCTCTATAGTGACCATCAAGTACACATCTCTTTCAAGAAGTTCTGGCGGTACACACTCTTGCTTCATAATTCAGACAACATATCAGTATTTCGTAATATGGGTATTAGATTCTCAAAACCTCGCCATGCTCAGCAAGATAATGAGCCAGAAATGGTCTTGAGCATTCCTGAACAATATCTTGCCAAGCCAAGTGGCCCTTGTTGTTTGAAGGGAACTATTCATAAGGGTGAGGCACGGGGTCGATGGGAGACGATTGCAGGTGTAGAGACGTATATCTCGACACCCCCGGAGGGTAAGGCAAATGGCAATATTCTGCTTTACTTCCCGGATGTTTGGGGGATGTTTCCAAATGGCTTCCTGGTGATGGATGCATTTGCAGATGAGGGATATCTGGTACTCGGCTTAGACTATTTCTGTGGTGATCCGGTTTGGAAACATCGCAAGAACCGGCACGATGACACCACCGACCCGGATTTCGACTATGAGGCCTGGAAGCATAAACACACTGCCTTCGCAGACGAGGCTACCCCAAGGTGGGTGGCGGCTGTAAAACAACGTCAATTTAACGAAGACGTCAAGTATTTCTGCGTGGGATATTGTTTCGGAGCACCATACGTTTGTAAAAGTTTAGCAGATGGTACAGCGATAGCAGGGGCTTTTGCTCATCCGGCATTTTTAAAAGAAAGCCATTTTCAGAAAGTCACAAGTGAGTCTAGGTCTTGAAAGCTCGTGAGGTTTTGACTAATGTATCCGAGAACCACTGTTTCTCTCTTGCTCACAGACAGATCATACATTTGATCTTCCATCAAGGACGAGAGCCATGGAAATTCTTCGAGACCGCAAAGCTATATATCACTATCAGGAGTTTTCAGGCGTAGAGCATGGTTTCGCCTTGCGCGGCGACGAAGATGATCCGTATCAACGTGAGTTTGCATGTTCATCCTAGTTTTCGTTAAATATGCTGAATATTCCCCCAGGTTGGGTGAAAGAACAAAGTCTTGCAGGTATTGTAGACTGGTTTGATCATTGGGCGTTTCAATCTAACACCTTAGGATAGTTCGTTCTCTGTTAATTCAGAATGAATACTTTTTCCTATATAGATGGAATTTTCTGTTGAAAAGTATGAAATCTTTTCACTTGTTTAAGTAAATATATGAGAACAGAAGCAAGAATGACAGAATATAGAACAACAGTCATTAGTTTGAGAGAAATGAGATTATGAATTGAGCGAGAAAGATATATGAAACTTTTATCATTTCATTGTGTAAAGTTGCAAACGCATACGAAAAGACTCGGGGCCCCCAGATTAACAAATTTGTACATCATATAGGCTTTCTGCCTAGATTTCATTCTTACATTATCAATAAAGCTCTCATACTTAGAGCTAGCACATCAAAGATCAACTGTCCTGCTGTACATATGCCAATGCTCCTGGTCCAATCCAGGACTGCTAGCTATGAACTTGTGATATCAATAAAAACAAATCAATTAATAACAAACTTTTAGTGTGGTGGAATACATCAAAACATTGCATGATATCACAAAGCTGCTATCGATCACATAACGGATTTTAGATTCGATTGATAATGTCAAACTCCTAGTGCCGTGGGCTGGATCCGCCGGTTGTAACTCTACGGTTTCAACCTGGTATGGAGGTTAGATCGGTACTCGCTCGGTACTCCACCCCAGTCTTAAAGAGAACAATTGATTTTACTAGTTTGAGTTGTCTGACTTTCGGCGACTTCCCGGGGGATCTGACCGATTAGTCACAGCAGTCACGTGTAAAGTTGTTTGTTTCGAGAGGCTCTTATATTTTGCCTAGCAAGGAGTCAAAATATATATACATATATAATAGCTAGAAGTCCGGCATCAATAATATAATACTTGGCGAACACCATCTGGATCTAATCGCTAGAAGTTCTTTGATCTTATCGAGATACATAATCACCAACTCTCTTCACACCTCTCCAACTCCATCTATAAAAGAAAAGTTTCAACTATGCCGACTCCCCCTCGCGCTCTCGACTTCTCTGGAGATGTGGTCATCGTGACTGGGGCTGGTTCGCGCATGGATGGTAAGCCCGCTTTTTGTTCTTCGGAGTACCTTGAATGCTGACGAAAAGTAGGTGAGATCGGTAACGGCAGAGCTGCCGCTATATTATTAGCTCGTCATGGCGCTAAGGTTGCGCTACTTGATATGAACGTAGACTGGGCTATGGACACCAAACGAGTTATTGACGAGGAAGGTGGAATCTCACAAGTCATCCAGTGCAATGTCACCGACGAGGAGTCGTGTAAGAACGCAGTAGCCAAGACTATTGAGTTATGGGGAATGTTACATATCCTCGTTAACATTGGTACGTCACACCTGTTTAAAACGAAAGAAAGCTGCGATCCTTAACAATTCCCGATTCAGTTGGCGTGGGTGGAGCTATGGGTGACGCTACAGTCCTCAACTTAGAAGCATGGGAAAGAGATTTTCGCATCAACGTGACGAGCATGGTTATCATGAGCAAGTACGCGATACCAGAGATGAGAAAACAGGGCCGTGGATCCATTGTGAACATGTCGTCAGTGAGTGGATGTAAGTCACCGTTCTCGTAACTTTTATTCGCTACAGAAGCACACCGCGGCTTTTATCATATGAATACTAATAAAAATTAACCAGTGCTTGGCGGAAACCCAAGCTTACTGTATCCCACTACCAAGGGTGCAATCATACAGATGACGAGAGCTATGGCTGCACATCACGGTAAAGAAAATATTAGAGTAAACTGTGTTTGCCCCGGAATGGTCTATACACCCATGACCCGGGGGAGGGGTATGACAGATGAAATGAGGGAGGCTCGAATTAACCAGAACTTAATGAAGAAAGAGGGTACCGGCTGGGATGTAGGAAATGGCAAGTCAAGAGCTTCCCGTAGCCCTAGATCGGGGTAACGAAAAGTACTAAACTCATACAATAGCTATACTTTTCCTTTCAAGCAAAGACGCCGGATGGATTACTGGGCTGATTATGCCAGTGGACGGAGGTGTAAGTACCACAGTACCCTGAAGTGGTTCCCATAACCATAATTAACATTGAATTAGACGACCGCTGGAAAGGCTGACAGACCTGCTCTGAAAGCCGATACCTTAGCCGAGGAGATAACGGGTATTTCAAATTGAGCTGGCGGAGCACAATTATGAATTAACACGCATTACCGATCATGGGCACACCATATGTGCAAGTACAGGATGTCAAATGCAACTTTTCTCAAGGACACATTTAGATATCAATATGTAGTAGAAAGACATACAACTGCAACTTTATAGTATTATAAATTAGTGTTCATAGTTGACATCTAGTCCATTGGATCTTTTCAATTCATTTGCATTTCGGGGAAACAGTCCAAAGCAGCCAATGAGCCAATATTTCCATGCCCAAGATAAGACTCCATATTGTGATCACCAAAGTAGGAATTCATATCGACATTGTCAAGATAGGGATTCATGTTGAAGTCTGTACGGATAGGCGCGTCCACGTACGGAAAAGCCGGGATCCATGGATTCACAGGTGCAACCATGTTATCCGCCAGACTTTGGTCACCCACCAAGATGCGAGGTTCTTCGACCACACGATTAAGTCCCTTTATGATTATTTTTAGGCTTCGCTCTAGCAAAGGACATCGCTTCACCCCCGCATTGAGCGCCCGAAGGAATGTCTTTAGGATAGGATGCGAGGGGCCAAGACCGCTTGATTTCGCGTCCTCCAGAATGGCCGATGCGCCGGTATATATGCAATACCCCATCAGATACGTAATATTCTCAAGGCCAAATGTTGATTCGAGTAAAAGAACCAGTTTCTCAATACTTTTTGATGCCTCGACACAGTAATGATAGTTGGTGGGTATAGACCAGAAGGGCCTATGAGCGAGGATAACAGTGGTGAAGTATAGAATACTACCAATCGTTCGATAAATACACCTGAAAAAGAATTATGGGAAAAGAAACTCACTTTTGAGATATTATATGAGGCGGTGGGCTAATCGCCGGCAGGGACTCTGGGTCATATCTTAGATGAGCAGGCGACATGGCCCGCCACTCTTCCAGACGCGGCTTGATATTATTAAGAGCATCCTCAGCCTTTGATTGACTCTTCCGTGAGTATAAATGAACGATTACATCATTAATAATTATGGATAATTTGCAGGAGTTGGCGAAACATGAGACAAGATAACCGCGACTCGGAGGATATTGATGGTTGCTGAGTTTTGTAAGGTTGAGCACATTTGCGTAATATGGTGACCACATGTCATCTACTTCTGCTGTGTCTTGAACTAATGTATAAGTAAGCACTGACCACCTCAGGTAGTTGATTCTGATACTCACGTTGGTCTAAGGTAGAGTGATCTAGTGGCTCGGTAACAGCTGGCAGCCTTCCCGCATAAAGGCTCGTGGCCCTAATACGTTCATCAGCAATGAGCTACCTGACAAGCATGATTTTGGAGTCAAGGGAATCCAAGCATATTTTATAAGCTTTACTGAATATGAGCCTCAGTAGGAAGTAACATACTTATCCCAGAAAAAGCATGACCAAAAAAGCCGCCGACGAATTTCAATATCCACAGGGCCAATGCCTTTTATGCCCGAGACACTGTGTTGTAATCCTAGATCGCTAGCCATCCGAAACGCAATCCCACTGTACACCCATGCCTGTGAGATGGAGCCACTAGCCATCTCGCGTGCGCTGAGCTGCAGCAGTGCCTGTACAGTGGGGATTGAGCTGGGTTGCTGGATGGCAGGCCCCAGAAGCTGGCGAGCTCTTGCGAGGAGAAACTCTGCGCAGTCTATATCTTGGTACTTGGCAGCGTGTGCAAGTATGACCATTAAAAGAAACTCTGAATAATAACGACCTCCTATAGCCATATCACCTATGAAGTTCAGTTTCATTTCTTCCAGATTACTGACGAAAATATCTCTAAGGAAGAGGATGAAGAGCACATACGAATGAAAGCGGGTTTGTAAATCCACATGAACATCGGAGCAACCCAGGTCCAATGTAGATGGAGTAACTTGGGGATAATTTGACGAGGAATGCCAGTCTGCAATGAGACATTTTCGACGGCAAACTCTTCCCACATTGTCGACTCTCTAGCATGTGATGCCAGAGAAGAGCGTGCGTCGTTAGTGGTAAACGTGCGGACAGACACTGATAGAGACTGGGACATTGGAGAGTCAGATTGGACGGGGTCATGAACCGCAGAGGTCGGACCGTAGTACTGAATCTCTCCGTGTTCATCAACACTGATATCAATTGTAGTATGTTCTGCAGCCAATTCTTCGTT
>Ga0247737_1001533_pt1 | contig 9951 bp, 8 predicted proteins | sample UWRJL028104C2_FD_180937 | JGI IMG/M metagenome (GOLD analysis project Ga0247737, IMG submission 180937) | Plant litter microbial communities from Arlington Agricultural Research Station in Wisconsin, United States - UWRJ-L028-104C-2 | ecosystem: Environmental > Terrestrial > Plant litter >...
AAGCTAAACAGAGTGGAGGAAGATAAACGGCAAATTGAATTGGAGAAGAGAGAACAGGGTGTCAAGACGACCCAGGCGATCATGGACTTGCAGAGGGAGGCAATGGAGGCACGAGAAGCGGGCAGATGCTGGGAGATTAGGCTGGAGGGTATGATTGCGGAACTGTAGGTCTTCGCTTATTGTGTCTACGTCTAAATTATTTACTGATCCTGTCCCGTTGTTGCATAGTCAACGAGCAAAAGACCATGCTCTCGCCCTCGCATCTGAGAAGGACGAACTTGAACGCTCTCTGATCCGCACTCGGTCGACTGCTCGAAGCCTTAAAGAGAAGACTGTCCTGCTTCAAGCTCGAGAAGAGGGCAGGAGGGAAGGCTTCGACGAAGGTCTGAGGCAAGGTCGAGCCATGCACGGAGTTGTCGATCTTCGCCAAGGACCGGCTGGGCTACTTGGTGATGGTAGCGCCTATATCGAGGAAATGCCTACACCCCAGGTCAAGAAGCCGTCCTCACCGCCCAAGGGAGGTAATCCCAGGAAGTCGAGTGGAGGCCATCCACCTTCTCGGTCCTATGAGGCGGAACTGGAAGCGGACAACCTGCGAAAGATCGACGAGAAGGAGAATCTGAGGGTGAAGATGCAGCTTAACCAAGTTGAGAGAGAGCTTGATGCCGAGCGACAAAGGAATAAGGAGGCTGAGAGGGAACGAAGGAAGATGAAGGAAGAGCGAGAACGATTGGAAGAGGAGAAGAGACGTACGGAGGAGGAGAGGGAAAAGGAGAGGAGGGCGCTGAGAGAGAGAGAGAGGGAGGTGGAAGACATGAAGCGACGAGAGGAGGAAAGGCGGAGAGAGGAAGAGCGAGAGAGGAGGAATATGGAGGAGGAGAAACGCAGGTCGGTTGCCGACAAAGAGAAGGAGCTTAGAGAGTTGCTGAGGAGGGAAAGAGAGCAACTTGAGAGGGAACGAGACGAGGTCGCTCGTCGAGCCAGGGAAGAACTCGAGCGAGAACGCGAACGGACTCGACGAGTCGAAGAGGAACGCGAGAAGGACAAGGAAACCAGTGCCACTATTGCCGCGGCTGCTGCTGCTGCTGCCACCGCCGCCGTCGAAGCCACTCATCAAGCGACGGCGATCGCCCCGTCATCCTCCTCCTCGATGAAATCACCTTCAGATTACCAGCGTATCCCATACCTCCCCATGCCGCCACCCCCAGTTGTAGCTATGCCCACTCCCATCGCAGTACCACCTATACCCATCCCTCGTCCACCAAGCTCAGCTGCCGGTTCTGCCTCTGGCAGCCGAAATCTATATGGTGGTGTCCCTCGAGCTCCATCATCTGGTTCCCAGCGAGGCGTAGGCAACGAGCCCCATCGCAGAACTTCTGTGGACTCCCATTCATCTGGGGCGTCGTATGAGATGCTGCAGTTCCCTGGCGACCGACTTGACCGTTTGAGCGTGATTCACGAGGTGTCGGACGCAGGTAGCCCTGGAGAAGTGCCAAAACCTTCGTGGATGACCAACCCTCCTGTTGATCATGCTAGACTGGAGGGTTGGCGTGGTCCCGGTAGCGGTGGGATGAGTATGCCTATGCCTGGAATGGTCAGTCACTCGGCCATTTTCACTCTTCTAGGATATCTACTGACAGTGCTTGTTTATATTCAGTCGTTCCCTGAACCTTCTGTGCCACAAATTGTGCCACCAAGAGGCTCGACACCAGGCTACGGAGGAGGTAGCTCACGCCAACCGCCAAGGATGAATAACGATTTCCTCAGCCCCTCAAACCCGATGACACGCAGACCATCGAACGGGAGTACGTCGACGATTAACATCGAGATCCAGCCACCTGTGAGTTCCATTGTACTCACCTCTTCTCCCATGCGCAAGAAATTCTAATGTCTTTTTCTACTCCGCCAGTCACGTCCGCCGTCGAGCGTCGATCATCAAGAATTTGAGGGAGGTGATAGGACTGGGCGATATCTGTCACCGAATCAGGCTCCTATCTCCCTTCCCCCCCAAAATCGTCACTCCTCTCATGAAACTGTCCTCCCAGTCCGCCCCCGCGTATCCAATAATGCACCGTCACCATATGATTATGACACGTCGGGAATCCCTACAGCCCCCAGCTCCCCCGTTATCCCTGGAGGTGTGATACCACCATTGATGGGCCAATTCGCAGACGGCAATCTTCCACCTGGGTTCGTCCCGCAAACATTAACCGATGCGCAAGGAGTCAGCACACCCATATGGCAGAATGGTAGCCTACCTTCGGGACCAGGTCCTGTGTACCCTGGTGGTGGTTCCGCCCCGCCACGTGCATCATCTTCAGGCAGTGGGGGAGGAAAGGTCTACGGCAACCCTCTCCACAAGGACCGCGATCACGATCGAGGAGCCTCTGCGTCAACATCATCTTTCGGGATCGCTCCACCACCCATCATATACACACCATCACATTCACCCGTTATACCAGGGGCGCCTGGAGGGCCTCCTTCGATGTTGCACGGTCCAGGAGGATCATCTGGCTACGGTGGCCCACGAAATGGGCCGGGCATGACGCCGATAACTTCACCGAGGGATCTACCCCAAGGTGGCCCACCTGGTCCTGGTTATGGCTCTGGATTCGGTGCAGGCTATGGAGGTAGCAATGGGAGTACTGGAGGGACACCCGTTATTCCAGGGGCTGTAGGACCTAGATCGGGTGTCTCTATCTATGGCCCTCCTGTGGGAGGTGGAATGCCACCTTCGATGCCCGTGCCTGGGCCGGTGCCGCCGTACGGACGCCCCCATGGTCATGAAGATGAAGACGAAGAAGACGATGGGTTCGACCCTATGACCACTCAGAATACGAGGTTGAATGCGGCAAGTGGAAGAAGGAGGTGAGTTGCCGAGGGTTGTTGGTGATGTTAATGGAGTGCGGATGAATCGGCATAATGGGGGTGGAGGAGATTTCGAAGCTCTGAAGCCAGGTTGTACTTCTTTTTCTTCTCTTTTTCGGCTGTTTATCTCTTCCGTTCGCTGCTCCTCGAGCTTGGTGGTTTGTTGTATTTCGTTGTATTTCGCCGGTTTCTAGTTCTCTTCTTACTTGCAACACGTATTCTAGCTGTTCGCCATTCAATTATCTTTGTGTACATATTTTCGCATTTTCTATGATATACCCATGCAATCATATCCCACCATGTGGAACAGGCGTTACATTGAATTGGTCTTGAGGTCACCTCTTCTCTCGCTTTCTAGATACTTACGCGGTGGCAGCCTCGTCAAAGGGCCTACCGGTACTGTGATCAGCCTACAAAGATGTTTGGTCTCGCGAACTCATCATCACCATCTAGCCAGGAAAGCGAAATGTCCTCGGAACCGGGAGCACGAAAGAATGGTCGCAACCGGCAATCTCCGGCAAATCAATAACTTCTGTATTCCCTCATTCCCGAGCAACCGACACGGCTCTAGTGGCGAGCAGTCGAATCTAGACACGTAAGGTACTCTTCTACTGATATTTCCCTCAAGACCACAAGTCCACCAACGTATAGATCAATATTTTCACAATGCTCACGCAATCTGATTGACTTTCAAGGTTGTACAGCCTTGATAACAATGGAACGTAAGTCCATTTGCAAAGCTTTTTGTCCGTCTCAAGATGCTTCTTATTTTATCCCAGTGGAGGCTAATTGAGAGGCTAGCCCTCACATTCTAGATGTTCTTATCTCTTTTCAAGCCGAAATTTATGCGAACGGCACAACGCTTTACTCAAGGGAAAACAACGGTGGGCAGTGGGCACCGATCTGAGTGGACACAACTCCACAATCGAGTCCCGTCCTAGGCCCCACACGTCCGTTGATATACCTTACTGCAGGATCAGAATGTTTTTTTAATCCAAATGAAATGTTTGGGTAACACCTGGAATCTGAGAGGACGCAGACCGAACCTTCTACATGTCAGGTGAGGGAAGCCGTCGCCTGAGTTCACGCAGCACGAACGTGCTGGACCACATATCGCCATCTTTTTCTCAACGTCTTTCCCGACCAATGCCCATACTTCCTTCATCACCGGGGACATACGTGTGAATATAAACGTCCCTGCCAGCTCTTTTCTTTTCAGGATTCCCAACCCGCACTGTAGGTTGGATTATTCATCTAGAATGTAAATTACACTCTTCGGGTGCGCAACTGGAGTCAGATCTCGTTACACAAAATTTCTTCCTTTCCCCTCACCTCCGTACTCAGGCAGCACCTGTAACCACCATAGGTAGCGCGCTGAAGCGGCAAAGGCGATGTTATCCAGACCTCATCGCATGTACTCTAGAGGCTGCTTAGCTTTTCCGATTTCTAACCTTTCCGAATTCTAATCTATTTCTTCGGTAGATTATCAAGACCGGTACCCAATGTAGCCACATGTCGCTTATCAAAGTTACTGTCTTACAGTCTCACGCTATTTCTTCTATCTCCTGAAGTTTCGGCTTCTGACGCTCAGGGTCACTCCGGCTATGTTTTGGTGCTCGTTTCCCCTTAAAAATCTTCATAAACTTTCCAATTGTTTGTTGTAATGCTCCATCATGAGCTGCTCTGACCCTCCTAGGAGTCTGCTTGCTTCATCTATGGCCCAAAGTGACAGAAAGAGTCCATCACTTTACGTTATGAGCGCTTATTCTACATCAAGCTACATTCCAATATTTCAGAATTGCACGATGCTCCAGGTTTTGCTCTCCTGATTGATTTATGTGCTCATATAGGACGTCTACAAACAAAACCTCGGAAAAGAAGAAGAATCACCGGTTTCGTTCATGAGCGCGTGTACCATCTGGTGGTATTTGATTGAGATGGGGGTTTCGCATTTCACCAAACGAAGCAATGTAGATTAGTCTGCTACAGTTAATTGAACAATTTTTATGACAAGAACAATAATGGCACGACGGACTTTATTCAAGGGCAGGGACTGAAGAACCTGAATGTTCTGCTGAATTCGTTCACGGTCACATCTCAACGCATTGTTCTGACTGTTGAGCGTCAATGATATGACCATTCGAAACAGTAATCTATACCCGCGGGTATAAATTCCAGCGTCATATCCAAGTCACTCAGTAAGCTAAGCCAAACTCATATTTGGAGTCATGTAGACCCAAACAGCACAACCATAATCAGGACACTAACGAGATCACAGGAGAGAGAAATTTGATTCCTTCCCATCTGTTTATTTAGCACTAAGTATGGTGTAACTTCCTACGATAAATTATATCACACCGTCTTGTGGTTTTAACTCCGATCATCGTGAGTATCTACATTTGGTCATTTTTGCCTCATTTAGAACGGTTGTCGTGGGACCACCTGTCTCACGGGCACAAACGCGCCTCTGTGCCGGAGCGTCACTGATAAGCGGCATGAGAATGGATGACCTCAGGGGATAGGTTCTAATTTCAACGGGTGGGAAGGAGAGGAAAAGTGGGTATTGTTGTCGTCGGAGGAACCCCCGCCCTCCGAAAATTTTGTCTAGGGTTGACGAACATTAGACGATGAACTCACGCCTTACTTGTGTTTGATGCCGAATTGATACAATAGATAAGATAGGTTGAACACCTGGATTGCCCTGGCCTCTGTGGAATGAGTTACGTCTATTCCAGAGCGTTTCTATACAAAAGATATAGCAGCTTCGACCGGTAAAACAACCTTGAAACATTGCTTGACTGATCCGAGACAATGAAATTTGCGTGGACTCCGATTAGATGTGAGATCTGAGACTCCGCTCTGACCCCACTATCGGCCGTGCTCTCGCGTAGTATAATCACCGCTGTCGCAGAGTCCCTGAACTTCTTTGCGAGACATGGAATACACCCCAAAAGCGCTCATATAAATCAGTTGGATACAGATCGCATTCTTATCAATCCTCCCCTAGCACCCCCCTCTTCAAACAGTCCAATGAGCCTCCCAAGAGACCTGTGGTACCAGAGATACTGGGAGCATTTCTCGCTCGTTTTCTATCCCAAGCTCCATGACCAGAAGGTGATATCCGAGCCCAATGCGATTGCAATGAATCTCCTGCCAATAATTGCGAGGCATGGTGACTACGCCATAGTTGAAGCACTCGCCAAATACGTTGGACGCGCCGCCCATACATATCCTCGAGACATCGACTCTATCGCCAAAACACTTGCTCTGATATACGGCAAGCCAGGCTTCCCAAACGTCACCATCTATAAACCACGAAAGTGGACGGGCCGGTTAAAAACCACATACGGAGCCGCTATGTCAATTTGTCTAGGGGAGGTCATTGATGACGGACTCGAGGACGCCTACGCTGAGGATGAAGGCGGACAAGGCGACCTGAGGATTGCACCAGATAACGTCCGCCTTACAGCCGCCGTTTTCTCAGCATCTGCAATCAAGTATGGTCTGCAGACGCCGGAGAAGGCGGTCGCGACAACCAAACGCGGGTTTGAAGATGGGGCTCCTGAGGTCTTCGCGGTGATGGCGTGTCTCCAGCTCGCCATTTCCGGGGATAGAATGCAGAGCTTCTTGGAGGAGGCGCTCCCTGAGGGTGACATTGGTGTGGCGCTAGGAAAATTAAAGGTCGGCGACACCGTGAAAAATCCTGAGGCGATAGAGCTTCTGAATGTGAGTCAATTCTCACCTTGAATCCAAAGTTCGTTTATGCTCATCAACTATCTAGCGCACAATCGACATTGTAGACAGTAAATTCAGCAGGGCACTGATGCTATCGGAGCAGCAGGCCTGGGACATTCTCTTTCCCGTCGAGAATTAGTTCAATAGTGTATTTGACTTAGAGACTGGCATTGCATAGATAGAGGTTTATAGATTAGAGTTAATTGTCACATGTAAATTATTTCCCGTGCATTATTCTCTCGAATGTTTGAAATGTGACCAAGCTCTGAACTCGGGAGTCTCTAGCACACTTTGATGCGCGTCCTCTTCATCAATGAGCGCGCTCTGTGACTGGTCGCGTTTTATACACGTGACCGTGACGTCTGTGTAAGGTGACAAGAATGTTGAACCTTTCAACAACTTCAATGACTCGTATTCTTACCTGCATCCTTCACGTTCTAGAACGGCCAGTAAAGCCATTTCTTCTGAATATATTCAGAATGTTCACCTCGCATTTCCCTCGTGTTTGAACACGTGGAATTCCCTTTGTCTCAATATCTGGCATCTGACCAACATTTGACCTCATATATCATCACTGCAAGCCATGTATGCTTCCTTGCCCCTCTCCTCGATGTTCTCCTCCGAATTCTGGTGGGATTCAATGTCCACAATTATTACGACGTGTATCTTTATCTCCTTAACTGCCTATCTCTTTGAGAGACATGTATGGCCTGTCTCTAGGACTCATGGACGGTCGGAGGGCAACGATCACCTTATTTTGGAACCACCTGTCCAGGTGGGGTCGCTTCATGGCGAGGAAGAAGAAGAGGGCATATTCGATGACCCAGAGTTACCAGAGATCCAGTTACTTCCCAACAACAACAATAATCTCTATACTTTAGGAACACACGACGGTGCGGAACCGCCCCCAAGTGATGACGATGATGACGATGAAGAAGATTTGCAGGAAGCCCCTCTTCGAATCATCAACCTTCCTCAACCGAAACCGAACTATAAGCCATACTGGATCACTCCCGCCTCTAAGCCTGGGCCGCTTGAAGAGTTGAAGGTGGTGCCACCCGGAGGCGGGAATCTGTCCACTAAATTTATGCAGCCCGAGCGGTCCTTTCGGATCCGGCACATTCCCCAAGAAATTATGGACATCATGGTCGACGAAACCGGGCTTCTCGAAGACTCAAAAGCTCGATAGAAACAGTTGTTTTCCATCTCGCTCGTGTCGCGTGACTTCTACCCTCGGACACGAAAATATCTGTATCCAAAGATCGATGTCTGCGATTGGCAGTCAGATACAGGGGACAATCGATTAGGCGGCCTCTGCAATATCATGGAGTCTAATACACTGTTGTACCTCGGCGGGTTCGCATCCTACACCACATCTCTTACCATCTCTCTCTCTGGCAAGTTTTCAATCATCCATTCGGTCAATAGCTTTCACAACGGCAAACTCGCTCGTCTGCTTCGCCAATTACCGGACAATGCTCCTAGTGTTAACTCCTTGTCGGTTTCAGTCAGGAGCTGCGACGGCGTTCTAGACTGGATGACTACGAGTGCCGACTTCCGACAATCCTTCCAGGACTTTGTCCTCATACACAAGCTTCAATCGCTCAGCCTGAGCAATTTCGTCAATGTCCGTCGGGATTTCCTTGCCGGATCGTCAATCAAAGCTTTGATGCTACGCGACTTTGGACTGCAAGAGCTCCCATTATCGCAGTGCTCTTCATTGCCTGCTACCGTTTACCCCAAGAACCTGCAGTCAATCGATTATCAAGAATCTTTCCCCCTGCGCCGCTACCTGGCTAATCGTCCCGGAAACCCTGTCACTACGTTAATAACGGCTTCGAGCCTCAGATGCGTGACCACGAGTGTTTATTCCGAGACTGGCTTGGAGGAACTACAAAAGGTTATGTTAGAACCATTGGTCTCCAACGTCAAGAAACTCGATATTCGGTTTACTGGTGAGTTTTTTGATTGCATTACTGATTCGTTCCCAGATGTGATATTTTAATTCTAGGCTCACTTGATAAGTCCGCGCTCCTTGACTTATCCCGACTCCCTCACGTACGATGCCTCAAAATCAAACTCGGCTATCCTGACATCTCCGACTGTCGTCACTCTTTTGTGGAGGAGGCTAGCCATCTTCTCCGCGATTCGTCAGCTAGTCCCAAATTGCGAGAGATCGAAATCGCAGTCAACTTGTCATCCTATTATCTGTACAATGGGAACGGTCCGATCAACCTCGCTTACTTCGACTCTCCACATGAATGGGCAGTATTGGACGATACCTTGAAGAGGCCCGAGCTCGGCGGAGTTGAGACCACCACTTTGACGCTTTTGGCTGTGGTCATTGGTAATGAGCGCCCTGAAAAGATAAAGGTGGCGCTGGAGCAGCGGAATTTCAGTGGAGCAGCCGCGTCGTATGTCAGGAAAGCGCTTCCGGGGATGAATGCACTAGGGCCTTCTCGACTCAGGATTTTTATCCATTACTAGGTGGTGGACTAAGGGAGATTTGGGGGTTTCTTTTCGATTCAGCGTTCGCCATGTTATGTTTCTGGGAATTCGCTTCTAAAATACATTGTCGAGACCAGTCTGGACACTGTTAAATCATTCGAGGGCGTATTTGAATGTGGTCAATCCCCATCTGCAGTCATTCGAGACACGAGGGTGTGCGACCATACCATTGATGTGACGTTCTCTCAGTTTTTAGGTGGTTAAATCGGAAACTTAAGTTACATAACTGGACGGTGTTTCTTGTGGCTCAAAAGTACTCGCACAGCCCTCAAAAGGCCAAACTGACTATCATCGCTGCGGCATAAACCGGCAACTGATCCGTCTACGAGTGTGACTAGCACTGGACCCACAAAGCAAAGATGACAACACAAGCGACAGAGATTTTGCAGACGTGATCAAAGTCCTCCCCGACGAGAAAGGGATGGAGGCGCCCTAATGTTCGCCCAACACTCCCACATTCCATCGCAGACCTTCATTCCCTCAGCTGGAGTAGGGTTTCAGGCGTAAAGGAGTCGGCGCTCAAACTCTCACGGCGTATATTTCCTTCAACGCAGCAGATACCACCAGACATTTGACAGAGGCCAGGACACATACACCATGAGTATGCCTCTCCCCGGCATAGGTTATCGACATCCATAGACTTCCCCGCCTAATAAATTCGATATGTCAAGTTTCTACGCAAGTGTGGAGTCTTTGGAAGCGATGGATATTTAACGCTACCGCATTTTGGTGGTAGGCCACGGATGGAGAGTGAAAAGAGATGAGTATGAGGCCTTATTTGAAGCTTACTTTCCGTAGTCGTTGTAGGCCGGATTCGAGATGTCAATGATGATATTTACC
>Ga0247737_1001534_pt1 | contig 9951 bp, 10 predicted proteins | sample UWRJL028104C2_FD_180937 | JGI IMG/M metagenome (GOLD analysis project Ga0247737, IMG submission 180937) | Plant litter microbial communities from Arlington Agricultural Research Station in Wisconsin, United States - UWRJ-L028-104C-2 | ecosystem: Environmental > Terrestrial > Plant litter >...
CGGCCGATCGCGTCGAGCTCGTCGATGAAGATGATCGACGGGGCAACCTTTTTGGCCTGGTCGAACAGGTCCCGTACGCGGCTGGCGCCGACCCCCACGATCGCCTCGATGAACTCGGACGCCGAGATCGAGAAGAACGGCACCTGGGCCTCGCCGGCGACCGCGCGGGCCAGCAGCGTCTTGCCCGTTCCGGGCGGCCCGGACAGCAGCACGCCGTGCGGGATCTGGGCGCCGAGCTTGCGGTACTTCTCCGGCTCCCGCAGGAAGTCGACGATCTCGGTGACCTCCTGCTCGACCGATTCGATGCCGGCCACGTCGGCGAAGGTCGTGCGCGGGCCACCCTCGGGCTGGTAGAGCTTGGCGCGGGACTTGCCGAAGGAACCGAGCGCACTGCCGGCGCCGCTGCCGGCCGCCCGGCGATAGATGAAGTAGAAGAGGCCGACGAGCAGGATCGTGGGGCCGAACCCGACCAGAAGCTGCTGCCAGACCGGGGCCGGGGCGTCCGGCGGGTTGGCGTTGACCGGCACGTTGCCCGTCTGCAGCATCTGGAACAGGTTGTCCTCGGCGAACGAGGGCCGCTGCGTGGTGAAGCGCTCCACCTGCTCCGACTTGGTCTCCCCGGTCGGCGTGTAGGTCGTCTCCTTCTTGAACTGGCCCTCGATCGTGTCGGCGGTCGAGGTGATCTCGGAGACGTTGCCCGCCTGGACCTGGGTCAGGAAGAACGTGTACGACACCGGTTCGCGCTGGGGCGGCGACAACAGGAACGACGAGATGATCCAGTTGAGGGCGAGCAGGACGACCAGGGCGCCGCCGAAGCGGAGCCAGGTGGAGCGCGACCCTCTCGGGCCGCCAGGCGGTGAGTCGGACGGCGGAGGAGCTCCCTCCACCCGCCACGGGTGAGGACGGTGCGGCGGCTTCGCGTTCGGGTCATCGGCGGGCATGGCGCGAAGCTACCCGCCATACAGGAAGGCAATGCGCGACCGTGACGCGCGTGACTCATGCCGGTCGTCACCAAGATACGCGTGAACGGACAAAGCCTTGACGCGGTTGTCCGGAGCGGCACGCCCGGGTGGAGGTCCGGGCGCGCTCGCTCAGCCCCGGAGGGTGCCTACTGGTTGAGCGTGCAAGGGGCCACGCCCTCGGCGTTGAGGTTGGGCTTGGCGGCGTTGCGGCCGATCGCCGTCTCGATGCGGTTGATCGTCGCGAAACGCTTGTCCTTCAGCGGGCCGAGAATCGCGTTCTGGATGAAATTCGGGCCGCCCTGGCCGACGCTCGCGACGATTCGGGCGTTCGCCTCGGCGATCTGGGTGTCGAGCAGGTCCAGGTTGCGCTGCACCTCGGCCTGCGCCTGGGCCGGGATCGCCGGCAGTCCGCTCAGCGCCGGGCACTTCACCGTCGGGAGCGCCGCGTTGCCGCCGCCCGCATTGCCCGCGTTACCGCCCCCGTTGCCCGCGTTGCCGCCCGCGTTGCTGTTGCCGCCCGCGTTGCTGTTGCCGCCCGCGTTGCCGCCGGCTGGGACCTCGGTCGGCTGCTGGGCCGAGGAGCCGCCGTTCTGGTTGAGCGAGCAAGCCGACAGACCTTCGGCGTTCAGGTTCGGCTTCGCGGCATTGCGGCCGATCGCCGTCTCGATGCGGTTGATCGTCGCGAAACGCTTGTCCTTCAGCGGGCCGAGAATCGCATTCCGGACGAAGTTCGCGCCGCCCTGCCCCACTGACGTACGCAGGCGGTTGTTCGCCTCGGCGATCTGCGTGTTCAGCAGCTCGAGGTTGCGCCTCACCTCGGCCTGCGCCTGAGCGGGCACCGCCGGCAGAGCGGTCAGCTGTGGACAGTTCACGGTGGGCACCGTCTCGGCGGCCGAGGCGACACCCAGGCCGACGCCGACGAGTGCCACCGCGACGCCCGCGACCGCACCGATCTGCCAGCGACGCACGTTCGTGCGGGACTTGTTGAAGCGGGCTCTGTACATGGGGCTACGCCTTCCGCTGCGGGGGACCGAATGTGCCTTCGGCCATCCATACGGGAACGCTCCCAAGAGCGGATTACCGCTTAACCAAGTCTTAAAGCGTCAATTGATCGGTTACGCCGGGTCGTACACGCCCGCCTCGAACTCCGCGAGCAACGCCGCCGGGTCACCGAGCCGCTCGCCGCTCAAGGCGAGCGCGATCACCGCGTCGGCCTCCCCCGCGAGCCGCCGCACCTCGAACAGCGACCAGAGCCCTGCATCGAGGATGCCGACGGGTTAGAAGCTGAGGAGTTCGACGAGCCAGGCGTTGCGGAAGGTGCCGTCCGGGTCGTAGCGGCGCACCAGGTCCTCGAAGTCGCCGAAGTGCTCGTAGCCGTCGCGGATGAACTCCGGGGATTGGGTGAAGACCTTGCCGAGGTGGGCGCGGGGCGAAAGCGGGGCCAGCCGGTTCTCGATCTCGGTGACCACGGGGAGCACGGCGTCGGTGTCGGCGATCCAGGTGAAGTGCAGGGCGATGGTGTCGCGGCGGTAGTTGGGACTCAGCCACAGCTCGTCGGCCTTGATCGCGCGAACTTCGCACACCTGCAGGACCGGTGCCACCTGGTCACGGATCGAGGCCACCGCGTCGAGCGCCCGCACCCCGTCCGCGCGCGCGAGGTGGTATTCCGACTGCAGCTCCTCGCCGCTGGACGGGGTGAACTCCATGCGGAAGTGGGGCAGGCGCGTGTGCCACGGCCCGAGGACGCCGCCCTGCTCGGTGCTGTTCGTCGCCGGCATGCCGGGGACCGGGTGGCGCGGCCCGTCGGCCGGGTGGGCGCCGTACCAGTCGCCGCTCATCGTCTCGATGCGCTTGAGCCAGGCGTGGCTGATGTCGAGGCTGGTCCAGTTGGTGAAGAGGCTGACGCTGTAGCCGTCGGCCAGCATCTCGTCCAGGTGCTGATCGACGGAGGCCCGCGGCACGTCGTCGTACACGTACTGCCGCAGTTCGAAGGCCGGTACCACGTCGAGCGTGAGCGCGGTGACGATGCCGATCGCGCCGAGGCTGACCACCGCACCGGGGAAGTCGGCGTCGCCGCGCGCGAGTGTGACGTTCTTGCCGGAGCCGTCGATGAACTCGATGGAGGAGACCGCGGCGGCCAGGTTCTGGTTGCGGACGCCCGAGCCGTGTGTGGCGGTGGCGACCGCGCCGGCCACCGAGATGTGCGGCAGCGAGGCCGTGTTGTGCAGGGCCAGACCGTTCTCGTAGAGATAGCCCGCGAGCTCGCCGTAGCGGATGCCGCCGTCGACACGTACCGAGGCACGGTCGGCGCTGATCTCGGTGATCCGCGGCAGGTCGGCGAGCGAGACCAAGGTGCCGACGGTGTCGGCCATCCGGTTGAAGGAGTGGCCGCTGCCCAGCACGCGGATCGGCCCACCCCCGGCGACGATCTCTTGCAGCTCGGCCACCGAGGAGGCCCGGCGCACGCTCCGCGCGTGGAAAACGATGTTGCCGGCCCAGTTGGTCAGTCGCTCGCTCATCACTTCACATTAAGACCTTTCCGCGTACGCCGGTCGGGCGTGCCCCGCTCCAGCCCAGCACGCGCATCAAAACTCGTCACAAACACCACGAAACAGGACAAACACGCGCGGCCGATGAGTTCGACACGGGCCGCCGGTCTGACGAGGCATGACGGTGCTGTGTGCGGTCGGCTCGAAGGTGAGCCGCGCGGACATTCCCTGTCTGTGTGCGGGGCTCGCCGACCTGCTGCGCGCTCGGGCCGGGCCTGGCCAGGTCGCTTGTGACGTCTCGGCCGCCCGGCCCGATCTGGTCACCGTCGAGGCCCTGGCCCGGCTGCGGGTGACCGCCGGGCGGCACGGATGGCGGTTCGAGGCGCGGGGGGCCGCGCCTGAGCTGCTGAGCCTCTTCAGCCTGATGGGGTTGGGTGGCTTTTTCGTGGCTGCGCAGCGGGCCGCCAGGCAAATCTCAGCCTTGCGGGCCGAGCTGAGCGGGGAGCCCGAACAGCGGGAAGAGCCGCTCGGTGTCGAGGAAGTTGGTGACCCCGGTGATCCTCCCGTCTGAGATCTCCAACACGATCAACGCCCACGGCTCGTGGCCCTCGCCGTCGGCGGCGACGCGGTATTGACCGAACGCGGGCAAGCCGTTCGCCACGGTCGGAATCAGGCGGGAGCCCGCACAGCCGAAACCCGTGCCCCTCATCCACGCGGTGATGTCGTCGGGACCACGCAGCCACAGCGGCAGCGGCGGCATCGAAAGCGTCGCGTCCTCGTGCAGCAGTGCCGTGAGCGCGGTCAAGTCATACGCCTCGAAGGCCTCGACATAGCGGGCGAGCAGTTTGCGCTGCTCGTCGTCGCCGGGCTCGAGCACCTCGGCGGTCTTGTCGGTCGCGGCGATCGTGACCCGGGCCCGCTGGAGCGCGCTGTTGACGCTCGGCACCGACGTGTCGAGCAGGTCGGCCACCTCCTGCGCCGACCAGGCGAGCACCTCACGCAGGATGAGCACCGCCCGCTGCTTGGCCGGCAGGTGCTGCAGCGCCGCGACGAAGGCCAGCCGGATCGACTCGCGGTCGGCGACCACCTGGGCAGGATCGGCGACCGAGGCCAGCACCCGCCCGTCGGGGACCGGGCCGACCCAGATCTCGTCGGGGCGCGGCTCGCCGGGGTGGGTGGCGTGCCCCGAGCCGGGCGGGCCCAGATCCATCGGGCGGGCCCGCCGCTGAGCGCTGCCGAGCATCGTCAGGCAGACGTTGGTGGCGATGCGGTAGAGCCAGGACCGCAGCGCCGCACGGCCCTCGAAGCTCTCGTAACTCTTCCAGGCACGCACGAGCGTGTCCTGGACGGCGTCCTCGGCCTCGAAGGCCGACCCGAGCATCCGGTAGCAGTAACCGGTCAGCTCGCCACGGTATGTCTCCAGCTGAGACTCGATCGGAGTGGCCACGTCGCTCACCTGTACGAAGCTATCGGAGGAGTACGACAAAAAAACCACTCGTCACACCGATGAGTCCTCGGGAGTGCCGCGGTCTGACCGGCATCACACCGAGAACGGGAGTCGAGATGACGAACTGGACCGCCGAGGACCTGGGCAAGGGCGAGTACGCCGAGGTGAACGGGATTAACCTCTACTACGAGTCGCACGGCGCGGGCGCCCCGCTGATCCTGCTGCACGGCGGGCTGGGCTCCGGCGAGATGTTCGGCCCGATCATCCCGCAGTTCGCCGCCGGTCACCGGGTCATCCTGGTCGACCTGCAGGGACACGGGCGCACCGCCGACATCGACCGGCCGATCGACATCAAGTTCATGGCCGACGACGTGGCCGCCCTCATCGACCACCTGGGCCTGGAGAAGCCGGACGTGGTCGGTTACTCGCTCGGCGGCGGCGTCGCCCTGCTGCTCGCGATCCGGCACCCGGAGAAGGTGGGCCGCCTGGTCGCCGCCTCGGCGGGCATCCGGCGCAGCGCGACCTACGCCGACATCCTCGCGCAGCAGGGCCAGGTCAGCGCCGGGGCCGCCGAGTTCATGAGAGAGACCCCGATGTACGAGCTGTACGCGCGAGTCGCTCCCCGGCCCGAGGACTTCCCCCGCCTGCTCGACAAGATCGGCCAGGCGATGGCGCAGGACTTCGACTTCACCGAAGACGTACGCGACCTGCAGGTGCCCACGCTGATCGTGGCCGCGGACGCCGACATGTGTCCGCCGAGCCACTTCGTGGAGGTGTTCGCGTTGCTCGACGGGGGGCAGCGCGACGGTGGCTGGATGGGCGAGGGCCGACCCAAGGGCGGGCATGCCCTCGCCATCCTGCCGGGTCTGACGCACTACAACTTGTTCATGTCGCCACTCTTCGCGACCGCGGCGCTCGAATTCGTGGACACGGAGTGATTCGGGTCGGCGCGTTTCGCTGAGCTGCCCGCCACCGGGCAAGGCATCGACATTCTCGACACCCTCATCCAGGCCGGCACCGGCAACCCCTGGATCCCCACCCCAGCCTGCCCCCAGCCACCCAGGGTCGGGTCGCCCGGAGGGGATCTCACTTCCGGGCTCCCACAGAACGGAACGTGACAATCTCTCGTCATTCCGCTCGTCTCATCCGGATCCGTTAGAAGTTGGTCACCCAGGCCCAGTGCGCGAACAGGCGGGGTCGCCTGCGAAGCAGGTCTCTCCACCAGCGCTTGACGCGTTTGAGTGATCGGAACCGTTTGAACTTCCGTCGGGCCCATCGCACCAGGTAGGCGTTTATGCGACGGAGCAGGCCGTTGAGGGCGGTGCGGTAGAACTTGCCGCAGTAGGCCACCCACCCACGAACGAGGGGGTTGATCCACGCGGCGAGTTCTGCCAGGTCCGCGGTGGTGCGGTGATGGATGCGCCAACTGCGTACCTCGCCGCTCATCTTCTTGAGGGCGGCTCGGCTGACCGCTGGCAGGAACGCGGAGAACGTGCTTCTGCCGTTTCTGGCGAGGGCTCTCCGCGCGTGGAACGTGTAGCCGAGGAACGTGAACGCGGTGGTCGCGTGCGCGGCCAGACGTTTCTGGTCCCTGCAGTACACGATCTTGGTTTTGTCGGGATGCAGCGGTCTGCGAGGTGGCTGGCCCTCGATCATCTTCCACAAAAAGTTGATCTATCCGGGTTCCAGCCGCCGCGTCTACTCAGGACGCTGCGCGCTGGGTCACACTCACCCTCAATGGTCACGCATCGTTACATCCACGCGCGTCAACTTACTTTGCATGGCCCTCCAGAAGAAGAGAGCCGACTCTCACGCCACGATCCGATCGTTACCCAGCGTTATGGCCCGGTGTGGTCAGTCGTGGCGATGCCGTACGATGTAGTCAATCTGGCCGATCGTGTCCGTGCGGTCCCCCTCGCTGATCGAGCCCCACAGATCCGCCAGCCAGTAGAGCGAGACCGACAGCATCCAAGCCCACCCGCGCACCCAGGTCGCCTCGTCGAACCCGAGCGCCTCCCGGTAGGCGGCCCGCGCGCGGGCATCGAAAAGGCTCCAGCCCGGCCGTACCTCGACCGCCGGATCGCCGCGGCCGAGACCACCGAAATCGATCACACCAGTAAGCCTGCCCCGCTCGACCAGCAGGTTGCCCGCCTGGAGATCAGCGTGCAGCCATACCGGCGGTCCGGGCCACTCGTCTGCCGCCATCGCCTCGTCCCACGCCGCGGTTACCGCTCGCCCATCGATCCGGCTGCCCAGCATCGCGATCGACCGGCGAGTCAACTCGTCCCGCCGCACCAGAGGCACGCCGCGCTGGATCCCCTCCTTGACCGGCCCGCCCATCGGGTCGACAGCGATCATGGCGCGCACGAAACCGGCGAGGTCGACAGCAACATCGACCAGATCCAGTCCGGCTTCGGGATTACGGCCCTCCAGCCATGGGACGACCGTCCACGGCCACGGATAGTCCCCGCCCGGACCGCCAACCGCGACCGGCACCGGCACGAGCACCGGCAGATGCGGCGCCAACTGCGGCAGCCAGGTCGCGTCGGTCGTCACCTGGTCGACCGCCCAGGTCGCCCGCGGCAGTCGCGCCGCCAAGGAATCACCCAGCCTGAACAGCGCGTGGTCGGTACCGTTCAGCGGCAACGACACGATCGGTAAGCCCGACCATGCCGGGAACTGCTCCTCGATCAGCGCACGTACTTGCCCGACAGAGACCACGATCTCGCCAGGGCGCATCGCACGACCGTAGAACGCGCCTGACCATCCTGCCAACCGATTTCGGGCCACACCGACCGGGCGCTGGCCTGGCCGCTTATCGCGCAAGCGTTGGCGGCCCCGGCGTCTTCCTCCGCTGGTGCACCGATCTGGACCTCAACCCGCTGACCGCCGCCGGGTCGACGCCGAACTTCGGTGGCCAGACCCGCACGCTCCAAGCGTGGAATGGACAGGTCAGAGCGTGATACACGCAACGGCCACCGTCGAACGCCTTCAGCGGTAACCAACGCCCCATCCGCTCATGGCCGACCGGTTGTTCGCTGATCCGCGAGGTGTTGAGAACACTCCACCTCCCACCACACTCAAACGGAGTTATCGCCGGCAATCGGTGTCGGCTATCCCGTGCTGTCCCCCGCGCCGCTGATGAGGAGTGCTGTGCCCGACTTCGATGACGATCGCGATCTGCGTGCCGTCGCCCGCCAAGGGTGGGAGGCCGCCCGCCGGGCCGACCCGACGCCGACCGTCCGCTACTTCGAACGGATGCTCGCCCGGCGCCCTGGCAGCGCGATCGCGCTGTACCACTGCGCCCGAGCGCACGACTACGCGGGCGAACCCCACGCGGCCGCCCCGCTGTATGAGCAGGCATTCGCGGCCGGTCTGTCCGGGACGGAGCTGCGTCGCGGGCTGACCAGTTATGGCAGCACGCTGCGCAACCTGGAGCGTTTCGAGGATGCGGTCGCGGCTCTCGAACGGGCACACCGGCTTTTCCCCGACGACGTACTCGTCCTCTGTTATCTCGCTTTGGCCCTGCACAGCGCCGGCCGGCCCGCCCGCGCCCTGGCGCACCTGCTCGACCTGACCTTGGCCCGGAACGACGATCCGGACCTGCGAGCAAACCGGTGGGCTCTGGGCAATTACGCCGCTGCGCTCCTGCACGGCTCGTGGTCGCCCGACGGCGCGGAATCGCTGGAGCTGACCGGACCGTTGCTCGACAGCACGAGCGCCGATCGGACGGCTCCCGCGTAGCCTGGCCTTGCGACGGTCACCGAAGCCGCACGGTGACGATCCACGCCCGGGAGTCGAGCCGGACCCCGGCCTCGCCGAGGTGCGCCTCGAGCGCTACGCGCAGCCGGCTGAGCGCCGCCGCGGAATCCTGTCCTTCGAGGACTTCGCGGGTACAGGTGAAGCGGCGGATCCAGCCGAGGGCGGCGTCCACGTCCGGCCGGACGCAGCGCCCGGCCGATACCGGCGACCGCCGCGATCGGATTGTCGAAGACCATCGTGCCGACCCGGCTGATCGCCAGGTCGTACCGCGCCAGGTCGTACCGCGCCAGGGCGAACGGGTGGACCTGCGCGTCAGCCTGCTCGAAGGTGACGTTCTCCAGCCCTTCCGCTCGGGCCAGTTCACGAGCGCGTTCGATCGCGGCCGATCGCCGCAGCGCGCCTCGAAGCGGTCCCGCGGGTTGACGCGATGACCGAGAATGGGACGGATCGCAACGTCGTCGACACAGAGGATGGCAACGCATGATCGCGAGGCGGATCGCCACTGTGGTGGCCACCCTGCTGGCCGTCGCCGGAGTGGGTGCGTGCGGCAGCGCCCCCACCGCCGAGGCCCGGCGCCACGAGCGCGCCGCGATCGCTCCCCCGGCCCACCACCGCTCGGCCACCCGAGACGTCCAAGCCACTGCCCAGGACGAGACCACCGTACGGAATGTGCCCGCCGCCTTCCGCCTCCCGCCCGGCAGCCGCGTGACCGCCCTGGCCGACGCCGAGGCCGGTGCCTCGTTCACGCTCACCAACCCGTCTCCGGAAGCCGTGCTGGCGTTCTATCGCCGCGTGCTGCCGCTCGACGCGTTCACGATCGTCGCCGACCGGGCCGAGCCGGGCGCGAACAGCCTGGCCTTCCGCGACGCGGACGGCTGGGCCGGCACGATCTTCGCGACCGCCCAGCGGGTGGCTGTCGCCCTCCGCCGCGCCTGAAATCGTCAACCCTGGGTTGACTCCCTCGAGACGTCAACCTATGGTTGACGAATGACGACCGCTGAACCCGCCACCACCTCGATCCGGCTCGACGACCTGATCGAAGCCATCAAGAAGAACCACTCCGCCGCCCTCGACCAGCTCAGCGACGCCGTGCTGACCGCCGACCACCTCGGCGACGTGGCCGATCACCTGATCGGGCACTTCGTCGACCAGGCCCGCCGCTCCGGCGCCTCCTGGACCGACATCGGCCGCAGCATGGGTGTCACCAAGCAGGCCGCCCAGAAACGCTTCGTCCCCAAGGGCGACGCGCCGGACTTCGGCCGCTTCACGAACCGGGCCCGGAAGGTCGTCG
>Ga0247737_1001535_pt1 | contig 9949 bp, 9 predicted proteins | sample UWRJL028104C2_FD_180937 | JGI IMG/M metagenome (GOLD analysis project Ga0247737, IMG submission 180937) | Plant litter microbial communities from Arlington Agricultural Research Station in Wisconsin, United States - UWRJ-L028-104C-2 | ecosystem: Environmental > Terrestrial > Plant litter >...
CACCGGATCAAGACGGCCACGATCCAGGGCGACAAGGTCAACGGCTCCTATCAGGACGAAAGCCGCTTCACGACGACCACCCCCTATCCCAACGAGGGTCTGGTCGAGGCGATCCGTGCGTCGGGCGCCCTGGTCGACATCAAGACCACGCGCCAGTCGTGGTGGCAGGGGCTGCTGGTCGGCCTGCTGCCGATCCTGCTGCTGGTTGGGGTCTGGATTTTCTTCATGCGCCAGATGCAGGGCGGGGCGCGCGGGGCCATGGGCTTCGGCAAGTCCAAGGCCAAGCTGCTGACCGAGCACAAGGGCAGGAAGACCTTCGACGACGTCGCCGGCGTGGACGAGGCCAAGGAAGAACTGCAGGAGGTCGTCGACTTCCTCAAGGATCCGGCCAAGTTCCAGCGTCTGGGCGGCAAGATCCCCAAGGGCGCGCTTCTGGTGGGCCCTCCGGGTACGGGTAAGACGCTTCTGGCCCGCGCCGTCGCGGGCGAGGCGGGCGTGCCCTTCTTCTCGATCTCGGGCTCCGACTTCGTCGAAATGTTCGTCGGCGTCGGCGCCAGCCGCGTTCGCGACATGTTCGAGCAGGCGAAGAAAAACGCTCCCTGCATCATCTTCATCGACGAGATCGACGCCGTCGGTCGTCACCGGGGCGCGGGCCTCGGCGGCGGCAACGACGAGCGCGAACAGACGCTGAACCAACTGCTGGTCGAGATGGACGGGTTCGAGGCCAACGAAGGCATCATCCTGATCGCCGCCACCAACCGTCCCGACGTCCTGGACCCGGCCCTGCTGCGTCCCGGCCGCTTCGACCGTCAGGTCGTGGTGCCGAACCCGGACGTCTCGGGTCGCGAACGCATCCTGCGTGTCCACATGAAGGACGTGCCCCTGGCCGCCGACGTGAACACCAAGACGATCGCGCGCGGCACGCCGGGCTTCTCCGGCGCCGACCTGGCCAATCTGGTCAACGAGGCGGCCCTGATGGCGGCCCGAAAGGATCGTCGCATGGTCACCCAGCGCGACTTCGAGGACGCCAAGGACAAGGTCATGATGGGCGCCGAGCGCCGGTCGATGGCCATGAACGAGGAAGAGAAGCGCCTGACCGCCTATCACGAGGGCGGCCACGCCATCGTCGCCATGAACGTCAAGATGGCGGACCCCGTGCACAAGGCGACGATCGTCCCGCGCGGCCAGGCCCTGGGCATGGTCATGCAGCTGCCGGAAGGCGACCGCTACTCGATGAAGTACCAGCAGATGGTCGATCGCATCGCCATCATGGCCGGCGGCCGCGTGGCCGAGGAGATCATCTTCGGTAAGTCCAACATCACCTCCGGCGCTTCCTCGGACATCCAGCAGGCGACCAAGCTGGCCCGCCGCATGGTGACCCAGTGGGGCTTCTCCGACGTGCTGGGCACCGTGGCTTACGGCGAGAACGAGCAGGAGGTCTTCCTGGGTCACTCGGTCGCGCGCAGCCAGAACATCAGTGAAGAGACCGCCCGGACCATCGATTCCGAGGTCAAGAAGCTGGTCACCTCCGGCTGGGACGAGGCCCGCAAGATCCTGACCGACAAGGCCGCGGATCTGGAGACCCTGGCCCAGGCCCTGCTCGAGTACGAGACCCTGTCGGGCGAGGAGATCAAGGACCTGCTGGAGAAGGGCGCCGCGCCGAACCGCGACGAGAACAACTTCCCCAACGCCGGCCCCTCGGTCTCCGTGCCGGTCACGCCGGTATCGGACGGCGTCAGCGTCGTGGCGGCCGAGCAGCACCCCACCGTCCACTAGACCTCCAGAACCCCGCCTCGGGAAATCGAGGCGGGGTTCTTTCCGGTGAACAAGTTTGCAATTCAAACAAGTCTGTGAGAAACGATCTCCCGACACGAGGGAGACCCATCATGACCACCGACATAGATCGACCCGAACGGCTACACGGGCTGGACGCCCTGAGGGCCAGCGCCCTGCTGCTGGGCATCGTCCTTCACGCCAGCCTGGCCTTCTTTCCGCAGCAGATCTGGATCGTCGCCGACGACAGCAAGTCGGTCGGCGCGGCCTGGCTGTTCTTCGCCATCCACCTGTTCCGGATGACCGCCTTCTTCCTGATCTCCGGCCTGTTCGCCCACATGATGCTGTCGCGGCGGGGCTGGCTGTCCTTCGCCAAGGACCGGGTCATACGGATCACGGGGCCGCTGGCCGCCTTCTGGTTCCCGGTCATGGCCGGCATCGTCACGGCCCTGGTCTGGACGTCCTATGTGAACGGCCTCGTCGTTCCGGGCGCGCCGCCTCCGCCGCCGCCGCAGTGGGACTGGACCAACGTCCCGCTGACCCATCTGTGGTTCCTGTATGTGCTGACCCTGTTCTATGCGGCGGTCCTGATCCTTCGGGCTCCGTTCGCAACGCTGGACCGAAACGGCGGCTGGGGCCGGATCGTGGACAGGCTTACCGGCGCCCTGGTCGGCCCATGGACGCCCGCCGTCCTCGCCGCGCCCCTGGCGGTGGCCATGTATCTCGATCCGAAATGGGTCGCCTTCTTCGCCGTGCCGACGCCGGATGTGGGCCTCGTCCCCAACACGACCGCCCTGGTCGGCTTCGGCCTGGCGTTCGGCGTCGGCTTCCTGATCGACCGCCGCCGCGACCTGCTGGACAGGATCGCGACCTGGGCGCCCCTGTTCCTCGCTGTCGCCGTCGTCGCGGGCGTCTACGCCTATGGGCTGGCGGGCGGACCGAAGATCATGCCGATGGTCGAGCCCACGAACGCCAAGGCGGTCGCGGCGGTGGTGACGGCGCTGGCGGTCTACGCTTCGGCCTTCGCCGCCATGGGCCTGTGCCTGCGTTTCCTGTCAGGACACAGCGTGGTCCGGCGCTATCTCGCCGACGCCTCCTACTGGGTCTACATCCTGCACTTGCCGCTGGTCATGCTGGCCCAGGTCTGGGTGCAGGACTGGGCAGGGCCGTGGTGGCTCAAGCTGGGCGGAGTGTCTGTGGGCGTCTTCGCCGTCTGCCTGATCACCTACGAACTGCTGATCCGCCACACCTTCATGGGCCGGTGGCTGAACGGACGGCGCGTGCCGTGGCGCAGGACGCCCCAGGCTTCGGCCGTTCCCGCCGAATAGCTTGCCAAGATCGGCCGGCTCGTCCACCCCGGACGAGCCGGTCGCACGAGAGAATCGCCCCATGCCCTCCAAGCCCGCCAGCTCTCCGTCCCCCGAGGCCGACCTCGCCTTCCTGCGCTCGATCGTCGAGGGCGGGGGCAAGCCGTCGATCACCCTGGCCATCTGCTATCTGGCGGGAGGCCTGCTCTACGGGATCCAGTGCCTGTTCCACGTCGGTCAGATCTTCGGCCTGATCCGCTGGCCGGACCTGGCCAATCTGGTCTTCGTCATCGGCATCACGGTGGCGGTGTGCGGCATCATCGCCTGGGCGGCGATCCGGGACATGCGCGAGAGCGGCGGCGGCAATCGCGGGCCGCTGGCCACGCGGACGCTGAACGCGGGCTTCTCCAGCGCCGGGATGGTCAATCTGGCCATGATCATCATCTTCGGCATCGGCGCGACGCGAGACCATGATTTCGCGATCTGGCTCTATTACCCGGCGGTCGTCTTCGGATTGCAGGCCGCCGCCTGGTCCGTGGCCTGGGGGCTGAAGAAGAAGCCGTGGATGCTGGCGACGTCGGCGGGAGGCTGGCTGACGGCCGTGGCCCTGGGCGTGCTGGTCCGCCAGCCGGAGCAATACCTCTATGTCTGCACCGCCGCTCTGTTCCTGCTGTTCGCCCTGCCGGGCTGGATCATGCTGCGTGAAGCTCAGGGGCGCACCGTGAGTGGGGCCGCCTGATCCATGGCGCTGGGCGATCTCGGCAGGATCGACGAGGTCATCCACGGTCGCATGCGGCTGGGGATCATGGTCTATCTGGCCGACGTCGAGACGGCCGACTTCACCGAGCTGAAGACCGTGCTGGAGGCGACCCAGGGCAATCTGTCGGTGCACCTGAAGAAGCTGGACGAGGCCGGTTATGTCGCCATCGACAAGAGCTTCCAGAACAACAAGCCCCTGACCCGGGTGTCGATCACCGCCTCTGGCCGAAAGGCGTTCGCCGCTTATCTTGAGGCCCTGGGCGGATTGATCGGAGGCAAGAGCTGATGGCGCCGATGGTCGTCGATCCGAAACGGGTGCGCGAGTTCGAGCATGCCGACGCCTTCCACGCGTGGCTGAAGTCGCACCACGCCGCCGAGCCCGAGGTCTGGATCCGCATGTTCAAGGCCAGGTCGGGAAAGGACAGCGTGACCTGGAAGGACGCGATCCCGGTGGCGCTCGCCTGGGGCTGGATCGACGGGGTGCGAAAGAGCCTGGACGAGGTCAGCTTCCTGCAACGGTTCACTCCGCGCGGCCTCAAGAGCAGCTGGAGCGAAATCAATGTCGCCCATGCCGAGCGGATGATCGCCAACGGCACGATGCAGCCGTCGGGCCTCAAACATGTCGAGGCGGCCAGGGCGGACGGACGCTGGGAGAAGACCTATCGGGTCAAGGGCGCCGAGGTCCCGGAGGATCTGCAGGCGGCGATCGATGCGGAGCCGAAGGCCAAGGCCTTGTTCGCCGAACTGACCAGCCAGAACCGGTTCGCCCTGATCCACCGCACCAACGCCCTCAAAACCGAGGCGGGGCGCAGGAAGAAGATCGCCGACCTGGTCGCCATGCTGGCGCGCGGCGAGACCCCTCATCCGCAGAAGAAGGCCTAGAGGCCCCTATGAGTGCGATCCGGGCCCGCGTCATGGGCATCCTGAACGTCACGCCGGACAGCTTCTCCGATGGCGGCATGTACACGTCGGTCGATGGCGGGCTGGCGCAGGCGATGAAGCTGATCGGGGATGGGGCGGATATTCTCGATATCGGCGGGGAGTCGACGCGTCCGGGTGCGGAGCCGGTCTCGGCCCATGAGGAGATCGCGCGGACCGCGCCGGTGATCGCGGCCGTGCATGCGCGCTGGCACGGGCCGATTTCGATCGACACGATGAAGCCCGAGGTGGCGGGGGCGGCCGTCGCGGCGGGGGCGACGATCTGGAACGACGTCACGGCCCTGACCTATGCGCCCGATGCGCCGGAGGTGGCGGCGGAGTTGGGTTGCGAGGTCGTCCTGATGCATATGCTGGGCGAGCCGCGCTCCATGCAGGTGGAGCCGCGATACGCCGACGTGGTGGCCGAGGTGCGCGACTATCTGGGCCATCGAGCCGAGGCGGCGATGGCGGCGGGCGTGGCGCGCGACAGGATCACGCTCGATCCCGGCATCGGCTTCGGCAAGACCATCGAGCACAATCTGGCGCTGATCGCCGGGCTGGGGACGTTGGCCGAGCTGGGGTTCCCGGTGCTGCTGGGCGCGAGCCGGAAACGAATGATCCGGAACATCGACCCGTCGGCGACCGAGGCGGGCGACCGGCTGGGCGGCTCGATCGCCCTGGCGCTCGAAGGGGCGCGGCGTGGGGCGGCCGTGATCCGTGTCCACGATGTGCGCGAGACGGTGCAGGCTCTGGCGGTTCAGGCGGCGGTGGAAGCCGCCGGGCGCTGACCGGTCAGCAGTCCGGACAATCCGGCATGACATCGGTTTCGAGCTGAAGCGTGGTGTGGGCGATGGCGAACTTCGATTTCACCAGCGCCTGAGCTTCCATCAGCAGGGCGCGCGGGTCGCCCCGGTCGTGGACGAGGTGGGCGGTCAGGGCGGTCGAGGTGGTCGACAGGTTCCAGACGTGCAGGTCGTGGACGGCGCTGACGCCGGGCAGGCCTGACAGGGCGTCGCGCACCCTGGAGACATCGACCGAGCCCGGGGCGGCGTCCATGGCCAGGCCGACGGAATCCTTCAGCAGGCCCCATGTGCCCAGCAGGATGACGACGACGATGACGATCGAGACCAGCGGATCGAGGATCGACCAGCCGGAGACCATGATGATCGCGCCGGAGATGACCACGCCGATCGATACGCCTGCGTCGGCCATCATGTGCAGATAGGCGCCCCGCGCGTTCAGGTCGTTGTGCTGGTCGCGCATGAACAGGAGCGCAGTGCCCAGGTTGATGACGAAGCCGATGCCGGCGACGATCATGATGACGGCGGACTGGACCGGGGCGGGATCGGTCAGACGCTGGACCGCCTCGAACGCGATGGCTCCGCAGGCGAAGATCAGCAGCAGCGCGTTGGCCAGGGCGGCGAGGATGGTCGCCTTGCCGAAGCCGTAAGTCAGCTGCGATCCCGCCGCGCGACGGGCGAGGACGGCGGCGCCCCCGGCCATGGCCAGGCCGAGGACGTCGGACAGGTTGTGGCCCGCGTCCGCGAGCAGGGCGGTCGAACCGCTGAAGATGCCCGCGCCGAATTCACAGGCGACGAAGGCGAGGTTGACGATCAGTCCGACGAGGTAGCGCCAGTCGCCGGTGTCGACCGGACCATGGGCGTGGCCCGCATGACCGCCCGCGCCGTGGGAATGACCGTGCGAATGGTCGTGACCGGCGTGGTCATGGTCGTCGTGTGCGTGGTCGTGGGAAGCCATCCGGCGACCCTAGTGCTGGTGGAGCACGACGAGAAGGCCGATCGCGATCAGGGCGACGCCGAGGATGGCGCCTTCGTACCGCGCCCAGCGCTCCAGCTTGAGCACCGAGGCGCCGGCGCGGGCCAGGGTCGTGAAGGTGGTCATGCCGAGGATGGTGCCCAGGGCGAAGGCGACGGTCAGCAAGGCGAGGGCGCCGACGCCTTCCTGGGCCGAGGACATATAGATGGGCAGCAGCACCTCGCCCGGCGACAGCGCCATGACGGCGACTAGGCCCCAGAAGGCCGTCGCGTGGCCGACTGTGGGCTCGGCGAGGTCGAGGGCGGGGCCGCCGGCCATGACCGGCCGCCGGATCGCTGACTTGACCAGATAGAAGGCGCCGAAGCCGAACAGCAGGACGGCGGACAGATGCGGCAGGAGCCCTGCAATCACTTCATCCAGCGCCATGCCGGCGGCGACGATCAGCGAGCCGACAACGGCGGTGGTGGCGATATGGGCCAAACCGGCGGCGGCGACGGCCAGCAGGTTCCTCGGCAGGCTCCAGCGCTGGGCGCGACCGACCAGCACGAACGGCAGCCAGTGTGTCGGCAGAGCCGCATGCAGGAAGGCCGCCGCGAACCCGCCCCCGAGGAGGGACAACAGTACCGGCTGTTCGAGATCGGGCGGCGACATTGATCCCGATATAGCGTGTTACTTTATAACGGTCGAGAGAGAATCGTCTCCTCTCTGTCGCGCAGCGATGGGGAGGTGGCTCGCAGCGAAGCGAAGAGACGGAGGGGTTCTTTCCGCGTGCACGAAGAACCCCTCCGTCTGCTCGCAAGAGCTCGCATCCACCTCCCCATTCGCCAAGCGGCGAACGGGGAGGAGACATTCGACGTCACCGATACAGACTGCCCCGATCCATCGGCACGCCGCTCGGGCCCGCACGCCTCCGCTGCGCCACGGTCTGGTACACAAGGATGGACCCCCGCTCGAAGCCCTTGGCGCACATGGCGAAGAAGATGAGCCACAGGCGGGTGCGTTCCTCGCCGACCATGGCGACGGCCTCGTCGCGGCGGGCCATCAGGCGGCGGGACCATTCGGCGGTGGTGGCCTGGAAATGTTCGCGCAGGTCCTCGACGTCGAGAACCTCGAAGCCGAGTCGGCCGAGGTTGGTGACGGTCATGCCGATGGTGTCCAGCTCTCCGCCCGGGAAGATGAAGCGGCCGATGGTGCGGGTCGCATTGGTCTGGGGCGTGATGGCGCCCAGCTTGCGGCCACCACGACGCACTGAGGCCTGGTGGAAATAGAGACCGCCGGGCTTCAGCAGGCGATGCATCTCCAGGAAGTGGCGGTCGTGGTTGGCGAAGCCGACGTGTTCGAACATCTCGACCTGGGAAATGGCGTCGAAATGGTCGCGCTCGGTCAGGTCGCGGTAGTCCTTGAGCTCGAGGGTGATCCTGTCCTGCAGGCCGAGCCTGGCGATCTTGGCGTTGGCGAAGGCGAGCTGTTCTTCCGACAGGGTGACGCCATGGACGGTGACGCCATAATGCTGGGCCGCCCAGCAGCTCAGGCCGCCCCAGCCGCAGCCGACGTCGAGCAGTTTCTGGCCCGGCTTCAGACGCAGCTTGCGGCAGATGAAGTCCAGCTTGCGGGTCTGGGCGTCCTCCAGCGACTGGTCGGCGTCGGAGTAGTAGGCGCTGGAATAGACCATCTCCGGATCGAGGAAGAGGCCGTAGAAGTCGTTGCCGACATCATAGTGGAAGGAGATGAAGTCCTTGTCCTTGCGGGCGGACTTGTCCTGACGCTGGCCGGCCTCGCCGGTGGGGTCGTAGGCCGCGTCGCCGACGGTGCGCTTCGAGCCGGCCATCAGGAAGGGAATCAGCTCGCGCGCGATCAGTCCCTTGTTGACCCGGCGCGGCAGGTGGACGGCGCGGCCGTGGTCCCAGCGGTCGGCGGCCTCCAGGGGCGACCCGCCCTCGATGCGCACCTCGCCGGTGGCGTAGAGCTCGAACAGGGTCATCAGGCCGGGCTTGAGGATCAGGCGGCGCACGGCGGACGGGTCGGCGAGCACGATGCGGATGTCGTCGCGGGCGTTGGGCCCGAGCGGGATGATCTCGCCGGTCCACAGCTGCAGCGACAGGTCGGCCTGGAGGTGTCCGGCGATATGGGAGACGATGCGGCGGGCGGCGGTGACCCGGCGGTCGACAGTCTGGGTCATGGCGTGAGTTCCGTCAGAAGCGCGTCCGCGTCATGGCATGCCGGCCCCCGCTTCGTCATCCTAATCACCGTCATCCTCGGGCTTGTCCCGAGGATCCATGGTTTGAGCGTGGCTCCCGTTGGATCTAGGACTGGATTTCGCTGGCTCGTTTCGAGTGTGAATCCGCCATGGATCCTCGGGACAAGCCCGAGGATGACGGAGTGTATTGAAAGGCTGGCGCGGCTTTTTGAGCGTCGGAACCGCCCTTTCGCGTTGACTCGGGACCCGCCCTCCGTATATGTCGCCGCTCTTCGCCCGCGGGGTCTACCCGGCGGGCGCATCCTTTTTTGCGTTACGCTGAGGCTCCAACATGTACGCGGTGATCAAGACCGGCGGCAAGCAGTACCGGGTTCAACCGGGCGACACGATCGTCGTCGAGAAGCTCGATGGCGACGCCGGCCAGGAACTGAAGTTCGACAGCGTCCTGATGCTGGGCGGCGACAAGGGCGTGACCCTGGGCGCTCCCCTGATCGACGGCGCCTTCGTCGGCGCGACCCTGATCGAGACCCGCAAGGGTGAGAAGATCAAGATCTTCAAGAAGACCCGTCGTCAGGGCTATCGCCGCACCAACGGCCACCGCCAGATGGAATCGGTCCTGCGCATCACCGGCATCGACGGCGCCGGCGAAGTCTCCAAGTGGGACGGCAAGATCGACCTGATGACCAAGGCCGAGATCAACCTGCGCGCCCGTGGCCTGGCCAAGCGCGACGCCACGTCGGACCTCGGTTCGACCGAGACGGTCGTCGCCAAGGGCTCCAAGTCCTCGGCCAAGGTCGAAGCCGGCGTCGTGGAAGCCTCGGCTCCCAAGAAGGCTCCGGCCAAGAAGGCCGCTGCCAAGACCGAAACCGCCGCTTCGACCGACGAAGCCTAAAACAAGACGCGCGCCAGACGGTCCTACGGCCGCTAGCGCAACGAAGAGAGAGTTCAGATGGCTCACAAAAAATCCGGTGGTTCGTCGCGTAACGGTCGCGACTCTCACTCCAAGCGCCTCGGCGTGAAGAAGTTCGGCGGCGAGAACGTTCTGGCCGGCAACATCCTCGTGCGCCAACGCGGCACCACCTTCCACCCGGGCGATAACGTCGGCCTGGGCCGCGACCACACCCTGTTCGCCACCGAGCACGGCGCCGTGAAATTCACCAAGAAAGCCAACGGCCGTTGTTACGTGTCGATCATTCCGGCGAATGACGACGCCCGACAG
>Ga0247737_1001538_pt1 | contig 9937 bp, 8 predicted proteins | sample UWRJL028104C2_FD_180937 | JGI IMG/M metagenome (GOLD analysis project Ga0247737, IMG submission 180937) | Plant litter microbial communities from Arlington Agricultural Research Station in Wisconsin, United States - UWRJ-L028-104C-2 | ecosystem: Environmental > Terrestrial > Plant litter >...
CGCCCTACGTGCTCCGGCTCTACGCCCGGCGGGCGTCCGAGGTGCTGCGGCGCGGACGTCTCGTGTGGCGCTCGTCGTCGCGCATCACGATGGGCGCCGGCTCCATCACCCGTACGCTGATCGCCGCTCTGGTCGTCGTCGGTGCCTGGGCCCTGATCGCCGGGCACATCGACGGCGCACGGCTGACCGCGGTGTGGCTGCTGGCGCTCGGCTTCGGCGGCACGCTCGAGCACGTCACCCGCATGGTGCCCGAGCTGCAGAACGCGCTCGGCGCGTGGAGCCGCGTGCAGCTCCTGCAAGACGTGCCGCAGGAGCCCACCGCCGGGGTGCCCCCGATCGACGGCGACCTGCACGTGCGCGACCTGACCTTCCGGTACGGCGAATCCGACAGCACCCGGCCACCCGCGCTGCGGGACGTCACCCTGGCCTTCGCGCGCGGCCGGTCGTACGCGTTGATCGGGCGCACCGGCTCGGGCAAGTCCACGCTGGCCAAGGTGCTGACGCGGGCGGTCGACGTGCCGCGCGGCACCGTCTTCCTGGGCGGCGTCGACCTCAACGATCTGGAGGTCGAGGGCCTGCGCCGGTGGACGGCGATCGTGCCGCAGCGTACGGAGATCCTGTCCGGCACACTGGCCGAGAACATCGCGCTCTTCGACCCCGACCTGCTGCCGAAGGCGGCCGGCGCGCTCGACGAGCTGGGGCTGAGCCCGTGGGCGAGCAGCCTGCCCGACGGCATCGACACCAAACTCGGCGAGGGCGGCTACAAGCTCTCGGCCGGTCAGGAACAGCTCGTCGCGTTCGCGCGCATCCTGGTCCGCGACCCGCACGTGGTGATCCTCGACGAGGCCACCGCGCGGATGGACCCGGTCACCGAGTCGTGGGTCCAACGGGCCACCGACCGCCTGCTCACCGGCCGCATCGGCGTGATCGTCGCGCACCGGCTGTCGTCCGTCCAGCGCTGCGACGAGGTGGTGGTGCTGGCCGACGGCGAGGTGCTCGAGGCGGGCCCGTTGCGCGCGTCGAGGCGGTTCGCCGAGCTGATGGCGAGCAGCAACCTGGCCGTGCCCGCGACGACGGCGGGCGGCGGCGCGCTGCTGGTCGAGGAGCACGACTGGGACACCGCGGCGCGGGTCGAGCTGGGGGCGGAGGCACTGGCCACCAAGTTGCCGCCGGTCGACCCGCCGCCGCTGCCCGACGCGCCGCGCACCCGCACGATGCGCGAGATCGTCCGGCTGACCATGAACGACAAGCGGTACGGGCTGGGCGCGGTCTCGCTCTTCGTGATCCTCGTGCTGCTCGGCCTCGACGGCGCGATCCTGCCGCTGCTCTGGGCCGATGTGGTCGACAACGGGGGAAATCCGCTCTACCCCGCGATCGGGATCGCCGCGGGCCTGCTGGTCGCGATCCCGACCCTGTATTACACGGGCGCCTGGTTCCCCGAGTGGTGGGTCCGGCAGATGCTGCGGATCAGCCTGCGCCTGGTGCACGGCCAGGTCGGCCCGCGCCGGGTCAGCAAGCACACGCCCGCCGAGGTCGTGGCCCAGGGCGGCGACACCGAGCGCGTCGTCATGCTGGCCGACAACCTCATCGACAACGCCACCAGCCTGGTCATGGTGGTGGCGATGACGTTGGCGGCCCAGTCGTTCGTGCCCGCCCTGTTCTTCCTGGGCACGATGGTGATCTCCGGTCTCGCGGCCACCCTGTTCGGTCCGAAGCTCGAGAAGGCGGCCCGGCGCACGGTGGCGGCCCGCGCGGGGTTCGCCACCGCCCTGGTGTCGTCGCTGTCAGCGGCCCGGACGGTCAAGCTGGCCGGCGCCACCCAGCCGGTGCTCGCCCACCTGGCCCGGCTCGACGGCGTCCGCAGCGATCTGCAGCGCCGCGAGATCTCCATCCAGGTGTGGGCGCGCTCCACCCCGTCGATCGCCAGCGGCCTGCTGCCGATCGCGGTGTGGGCGCTCTACCTGTCGGGTTCACTCTCGGCCGCGGCCACCCTCATCGCGGTGGCGGTACTGGGGGCGGCGCGCTGGTTCGCCTGGACCACGGCGTCGCTGGTCTCCCAGTTCCCGTCGGCCCGGGTCTGGACCCGGCGCACGGTCGAGATGACCGGCGTCACCGACTACTCGTCCGACGTGCCCGGGGTCGACCTGGCCGCGGGCACCGCACCGGCCCCGCCGACCGCGCCGCGCAACCCGTTGCGCACGCTGGAGCTGCGGAACTTCAGCGCGGTGCACGAGAACGGCACGGTCGGGGCTCAGGACGTGGACCTGACGGTCGAACGCGGCCAGCTGGTGCTGGTCGTCGGGCCGGTCGGCTCGGGCAAGTCGTCGCTGCTGCGCGCGCTGGCCGGCATCGTGCACCACGCCGGTGAGCTGCGCTGGAACGGCGAGCCGGTGAACGAGCCGGAGGTGTTCCTGCGGCCCAATCAGGTGGGCTACGTGGCCCAACTGCCGCGGGTGCTCTCGGGCACGGTGGCCGACAACATCCAGCTCGGCCACGAGGTGGACGCGGCCGACGCGGTCTCGACGGCCCAGCTGGAACACGACCTGGCGGCGGCCGGAGGCGGTCTGCAGCTGCTGATCGGCCACAAGGGCACGCGGCTGTCCGGTGGCCAGCTGCAGCGGCTGGCGCTGGCCCGCGCCTTGGCGCCACGCACGGAACTGCTGATCGCGGACGACGTGTCGTCGGCGCTGGACGTCACGACGGAGCTGGAACTCTGGCGGGCATTGCGCGCCCACGGCGTGACGGTGGTCGGCTCGACGTCGAAGCGGGCGGCGCTGAGCCAGGCCGACCGGGTCGTGGTTCTGATCGCCGGCAAGGTCGAGGATCAGGGCACGTGGCAGGACCTCGAAGACCGCTGGGGTCACCTGGCGGGCTGAACCACCGACGAGATGGCCGCCGGCAACGCCGTGATCCAGGTGTTCCTGACCGACCTGCCCGCCGTGTCGCTGGACCTCGGGCCGCGGCCTTTGGAGCAAGCGTTCTGGGGCCGCGGCCGGGTGGCTGATCAGCCGCGCCGGGCTTCCATCGCCTTGACGGCCGCCACGACGGTGTCGGCCGGGATGGCGAACCCGACGCCGATGCTGCCCGTGGAGGAGCTGCCGGCGGTGGCGATCGCGACGTTGATGCCGATCACGTGCCCGGAGAGGTCGACCAGCGCGCCACCCGAGTTGCCCTGGTTCATGGCGGCGTCGGTCTGGAGGAGGCCGGTCAGGTTCTCGCTGCCGCCGCTGCCGCCGACCGCGGACTCGGTGGCGGTGTCGATGCTGCGGTCCAGCGCGGACACGATGCCGGACGTGACCGTGTTCTCCAGACCGAGCGGCGCCCCGAACGCCAGTACGGAGTCACCCACAGCGACGCTGTCGTTCGTACCGAAAGTGACCGGAGTCAGGCCGGAGAGCCCGGAGGCCTGCACCAACGCCAGATCGTGAGCAGTGTCGGTGGCCACGACCTGGGCCGGCACGGTCCGCCCGGAGGAGAGCCGCACGCTGGCGGTGCCGCCGCCCTCGATGACGTGGTTGTTGGTAAGGATCAGGCCGTCCGTGCCGATCACCACGCCGGAGCCCAGGGACGTCGCCTGGTCGCTGTCGACGAGCACGGTGACGACGCTCGGCTGCACCTGCTTGACGATGGCGGCGAGGTCGGCGCCGTCAGTGCCGGTCGCAGTGCCGGTCGCGGTGGTGGTGGGGTGGTCGATCAGGTAACGCTCGGCGGCCACGCCACCCGCTGAGCCGCCCACGGCGATCAGCGCGAGCACGGCGGCTCCTCCGGCCACCCGGCGCGGCCAGCGCCGGTCACCGGACGACGGTGCGAGCGGAGGTTCCGGCGGGGGCGGCGGCGTCACGTTGTCGTGGTAACCGTCGGTGTGTCCGGAGTGAGTGGGCCGGCTCATCAGATCGGTCATGGCGACGCCTCGATTCGTTGGCTGATGAGGCAACAGTGGCCCCGAAGCTTGTCGGGATCCGGTGAGACGTCTGTGGGTTCTCTGTATGTCCTCGGTCACCCCGCCCGGCGCGAGGGGCACGTGGTCGCTGCCCGCTCGGGGTGGTCGCGGCCCGCTCGGGGTGGTCGCTGCCCGCTCGGGGTGGTCGCGGCCCGCTCGCTGCGTAGTCGCGCCCTAGAGTTGGGGCATGACCTCGTCCGATCTGATCACGTACTTCGACGACGCGACCGGCGAGCGGTTCGGCCTGACCACCGGTGAGTTCGGTGGCTGGACGGCGGCGACCGCCGCGCTGCTCACCGAGGGTTGCGAGCTCGGTCCGGGCGCTACCGCCGCGGTGCTGTTGCCGCCGCACTGGCAGACCGCGGCCGTCCTGCTCGGTGCCTGGTCGGCCGGGCTCGAGCTGTCGATCCGTGGCTGGGCGACCGCCGGTCTGATTCCGGCGGGTGACGCCCTGGACGTGACGTTCGTGGAACACCGCCGTATCGGCAACTGGCTCGACGAGGTTCCGGCCGGGCGGCACCAATTCGTCCTCGGACTGGCCGCGCACGGCGCCGCCACGGCCGAGGTACCCGAGGGCTACCAGGACTACACGACCGCGCTGCGTCCCTACCTGGGAGTACGCCCGCCGCACCCGGCGGTCGAGGAGCACCGGCCCGCGGTCGTCGACGGCACGACCTACCGGGAATACGCCGAGGCTGCGGTGGCCCTCGCCGAGCGGAACGGCATCGGCCCCGGCGACCGGGTGCTGATCGACACGGCGACACAGGAGCAGCCGCTGATCTGGCTGCTGGGCCCTATGTCAGTCGGTGCGTCGATCGTCCTCTGCGCGAATCTTGACGCTGCCCGCCTCGACCAGCGGATCGCCAAGGAGCGGGTAACCAAGGTCCTCCGATGAGCTGATCCACTGGGGACGATCACCTCATGGATATGAATCCGTACGCCGGGTAACCTGCGGCGCATGGAGGTATTCGATCAACTTGCCGAGAAGTACCAGGACGAACACAGCCACAACCCCTTTCAGGCCGCGCTGATCGAACAGATCGCCGCGGTGCTTCCGGGCGGCACGTCGGTGCTCGATCTGGGCTGCGGGACGGGGGTGCCGACGGCCAAGGTGCTGACCGAGTCGGATCACCGGGTCGTGGGCGTGGACATCTCCGAGGGGATGCTGCGTCTGGCTCGCGAACAGGTGCCGGCCGCCGAGTTCGTGCATGCCGACTTCAGGGAGCTGGCGGACGATTTCGGCAGCTTCGAGGCGGTGACCGCGTTCTTCGCGCTGCTGATGCTCAGCAAGGCCGACATCGAGCGCACGCTCGACAAGGTCCACGGCTGGCTGAAGCCGGGCGGCTACCTCGGCATCGGCATGGTCAACTTCGACGGCGACAGCCTGCCGTTCGAGTTCCTGGGCGTGCCGGTGACCGTTTCCGGCTATCTGGAGCCCGATCTGGCCGCGGTGCTCGAGGCGCACGGCTTCGCCGTGGACAGCATCGAGACGGTGACGTTCACGCCGGCCGACGGCCCGGAGGAGAGCCAGATCTTCGCCCTGGCCCGGAAGTCCGCCTGACGGCGGCTCTTGCCCGACGACGCCCTGTTCGCGCCGTCGCCGTCCGAACGACGGCGCGGTCAGGGCAGGACGCAGCACGGTCAGGGCAGGACACGGCACGGTCAGGGCAGGACGCAGCGCAGTCAGGGCAGGCGGCGTCCCGGCCCGACGTCGGGGTTCAGTCGTCGAAGGTGACGGTCACCTTCGGGGACGCCGGGGTCGACTGGCAGGTCAGGACGAAGCCGGCGGCCACCTCGGCCGGTTCGAGGGCGAAGTTGCGCCGCATCACCACGTCACCTTCGACCACCCGGGCCCGGCACGTGCCGCAGACCCCGCCCTTGCATGCGAAGGGCAGGTCGGGCCGGCTGCGCTGGGCGCCTTCGAGCACGGTGGCGCCCTGGGCGACGGTGACGGTCGTGGACCGGCCGTCGAGCAACACGGTCACCTCGCTGCTCTCGGCCGCCGGCGTCGACTCCTCGCGTACCGGTTCCGGCGGCGCCTCGTCGACCCAGAAGAGCTCACGGTGGATCCGCTCGGGCGCGACCCCGGCCGCACCGAGCACCTCGGTCGCGTCGACGACCATCCCGAACGGCCCGCACAGCCACCAGTGGTCGACCGCCCCCACGTCGAGCAGCAACGGGAGCAGGGCCCGCAGCTTCGCCCCGTCGAGCCGGCCGCTGAGCAGATCGACCTCGCGCGCCTCGCGGGACAGCAGATGCACCAGTTCGAGGCGGGACGGGTGCTGGTCCTTCAAGTCGGACAGTTCCTCGGCGAACATCACCGTGTCGGCGTGCCGATTGCCGTACAGCACAGCGACGTGGGCCTTCGGGTCGCGCAGCAGCGAGGTGGCGATCGACAGCACCGGCGTGATGCCGGAACCTGCCGCGATCATCACGTGCCGCCCGCCCGCTCCGAGTTCGGGCGTGAACGTGCCGGAGGGCGGGGCCACCTCGACAGCGTCGCCGACCCGCAGCTCCCGCACGAGCCATCCGGAAACCCTCCCGCCGGGCACCTCGCGCACGCCGATCCGGGGTCGGGCGCCGTCGGGGGCGCAGATCGAGTACGACCGGCGCTCGTCCCGCTCGTCGCCGGGGCGCCGCACGGTCAGCGACTGCCCCGGCCGGAACGCGTAGACGCCGGCCAGATCGTCCGGAACGTCGAAGGTCACCGCGACGGCGTCGGAGCAGAGCCGTTCGACCTCGGCGACGCGCAGCGCGTGGAAGTCCCGCACGTCAGATCTCCTTCACGTGCTCGAAGGGCTCCCGGCAGGCCGGGCAGCGCCGCAGCTCACGGCAGGCAGTCGCACCGAACGCGGCGAGCCGCTCGCTCCGCGGCTCCCCGCAGCGCGGGCAGGCGATCGGCTCGTCACGGACGCCGAGCACGAGCGGCACCGGCCCGGGGGCGCGGCGGGGCGCCGGCCCGGGCGGGACGATGCCGGCCGCGACGAGCTTGGCCTTGCCGGAATCGGAGATCCAGTCGGTGGTCCACGCCGGTGCGAGAAGCGTCCGGACGCTCGCCCGCCGGTAGCCCGCCTGGCGCAACGCGTGCAGCAGGTCGGCGCGGATGGTCTCCATCGCCGGGCAGCCGGAGTAGGTCGGGGTGATCGTCACCTCGACGCCGTCGCCGATCTCGCGCACCTCGCGCAGGATACCGAGCTCGGCAAGCGTCAGCAGGGGCAGCTCGGGGTCGGTGACGGTCGCCGCCACCTCGGCCGCGGTCGCCTGAACCCCAGTCACCAGACACCGCCCGGCGTCGCACGGGCCAGCCCCTGCAGCTCGGCGAGGACCTCGGCGAGCTCCGCACCGTGGACGCCGCCGCGGCCGCGCACACTGCCGCGCTCGCCAGGCGCTTGCGCGCGCGCGGGGGTGTCCAGAGTCGCGGCGCGAAGAACTTGGCTGAGAACGGCGTCGAATTCCGGGCGCAGCATGACGGGGTCGACCGCCACTCCGGTGGCGGCGAGGCGGGACTCGACCGCGTGGGCCTCGAACAGCTCGTCGACCAGGGGCCACACGGCGTCGATCGCGTCCTGCATGCGCCGGTGCGAGAGGTCGGTGCCGTCGCCGAGGCGCACGACCCAGGCCGCCGCGTAGTCGCGGTGGTAGGCGACCTCCTTGACACCCTTGGCACCGATCGCGGCGAGCACCGGGTCGCCCGCGGCGGCCAGCCGGTCGAGCAGGGCGAGCCGCCATGTCGCGAAGGCGAGCAGGCGTGCGATCAGCTGGCCGAAGTCGGCGTCGGTGCGCTCGACGAGGCCCACGCAACGGAAGTCCCGCGGGTCGCGCAGGTAGGCCAGGTCGTCCTCGTCGCGCCCGGCGCCCTCGGCCTCCCCCGCCCGGGTCAGCAGGAGGCGGGCCTGACCGAGCAGGTCGAGGGCGATGTTCGCGATCGCCATCTCGTCCTCGAGCTCGGGCGCGCGAGTCACCCACTGCTGCAGCCGGTGCGACATGATCAGCGCGTCGTCGCCCAGCATGAGGCAGTAGGCGGCCAGATCGGCGCGGTCCACGCCGTCGGGCAGGGCGGTCGGCACGTCGGCCAGCGGGTCGGCGAACCCTGTCCCGTAGGCCCAGCGCGCGTCGTCGTCGTGGTCGGTGAGGGCCTGGTAGGCGTCGTCAAAGGACATCGCGGCCTCAGATGTGCGGAACGGAGTCGGGGATGACGTAATACGTCGGGTGGCGGTAGACCTTGTCGCCGCTGGGCGCGAAGAACGCCTCCTTGTCGTCGGACCCGGAGGTCACCACGTCGTCGGAGCGCACCACCCAGATGCTGACGCCCTCGTTGCGGCGTGTGTAGAGGTCACGCGCGTGATGCAGCGCCATCTCGTGATCGGCGGCCCGCAACGATCCGACGTGGACGTGGTTGAGGCCGCGCTTGGCCCGCACGAATACCTCGAACAGGGGCCACTCGTGCCTGATCTCGCCACTCATCCCTGCACCCCCTGGTGTTTCCCCGCGTGCACAGCCGCCGCCTCGCGGACCCACGCGCCTTCCTCGTCGGCTCGGCGGCGGTGCGCGATCCGCTCGGCGTTCAGCGGCCCGTCCCCCGAGATCACCCGCTTGAGCTCGGACCAGTCGATCTCGCCGAAGTCGTGGACCCCGCGCTCGGCGTTCCACCGCAGGTCGGGGTCGGGCAGCGTGACGCCGAGCGCCTCGGCCTGCGGCACACTCATGTCGACGAAGCGCTGGCGCAGCTCGTCGTTGGTGTGCCGCTTGATCTTCCAGGCCATCGACTGGGCGGTGTTCGGCGATTCCGCGTCGGGCGGGCCGAACATCATCAGCGACGGCCACCACCACCGGTTCACCGCGTCCTGCACCATCTCGCGCTGCGCCTCGGTGCCCCGCATCATCGTCATCAGCAGCTCGTAGCCCTGCCGCTGATGGAACGACTCCTCCTTGCAGATGCGGATCATCGCCCTCGCATAGGGCCCGAAGGAACTGCGGCAGAGCGGCACCTGGTTGCAGATCGCGGCGCCGTCGACGAGCCAGCCGATCACGCCGACGTCCGCGAAGGTGAGCGTCGGATAGTTGAAGATCGAGGAGTATTTCTGGCGGCCATCGATGAGCCGCCGGGTCAGGTCGCCCCGGTCGGCGCCAAGCGTCTCGGCGGCGGAGTAGAGGTAGAGCCCGTGGCCGGCCTCATCCTGCACCTTGGCCAGCAGGATCGCCTTGCGGCGCAGCGACGGTGCCCGGGTGATCCAGGCGCCCTCGGGCTGCATGCCGATGATCTCGGAGTGGGCGTGCTGCGCAATCTGCCGGATCATCGTCTTGCGGTAGCCCTCGGGCATCCAGTCGCGCGGCTCGACGCGCTGGTCCCTCTCGATCGTCGCGGCGAAGACCCCTTCGCCGGTGGTATCGATCACTTGGTCGCTCACGATGTCTCCCAGGTGTAGAAGCCCTGGCCGGTCTTGCGACCGAGTTCGCCGCGGGCCACCTTGTCGCGGAGCAGCCGCGGCGGGGCGAACCGTTCGCCCAGCTCGCGGTGCAGATGTTCGGCGATCGCCAGGCGCACGTCGAGCCCGACCAGGTCGGTGGAGCGCAGCGGGCCCATCGGGTGCCGGTAGCCCAGTTCCATCGCCCGATCGACCGAGGCCGCGTCGGCGACGTCCTCCTCCAGCATGCGGATCGCCTCGAGCCCGAGCAGCACCCCGAGCCGGCTGGTGGCGAAGCCCGGCGAGTCACGCACGACGACCTCGCTCTTGCCCAGCGCCGCCACCCACGACCGGGCCGCCTCGTGGGCGGTGTCGCTGGTCTGCGGGCCGGTCACGATCTCGACGAGTTTGCTCGCCGGCACCGGATTGAAGAAGTGCAGGCCGAGGAATCGTTCGGGCCGGCTCAGCCCGTCGGCTATTCCGGTGATCGAGAGAGAGCTGGTGTTGCTGGCCAGGACGGTGTGGTCGCCGACGGCCCGCTCGGCGGCGGCCAGCACCCGGATCTTGAGCGCGGCCTCCTCGGGCACGGCCT
>Ga0247737_1001539_pt1 | contig 9935 bp, 7 predicted proteins | sample UWRJL028104C2_FD_180937 | JGI IMG/M metagenome (GOLD analysis project Ga0247737, IMG submission 180937) | Plant litter microbial communities from Arlington Agricultural Research Station in Wisconsin, United States - UWRJ-L028-104C-2 | ecosystem: Environmental > Terrestrial > Plant litter >...
CGAACTTCAGTACCCTTGGCCCAAAGGCTCAACCCTCAACTTCAGCCACGTCGGCTACCATCTCCATACAGGCGAGTACGATCACGATGATGACTGGAAAGCAGCCTGCCTTGAGTCCGCCATCCGACCCATCCTCACAGTTGGTGTTGACAGCCTCCCCACCGACCTTCTACAGTTCCTGCCGCCGCCCGAATCCCCAGACTTCCCCCTCCTTTGCTCCGGCCTCATCTTGCTCTTCGACCAGGCATCTTCGCACCTCTTCGAAGGCACGGAGAGGATACAGGCCAAGCGGTACTTCCAACCGCTCGCCCTGCGCCTTTGTAGGCAGTGCCTCTCCCTCCCTGCTGACCTTCGCCCGTGGCGTCTAGAGCGCTGGCTCAAGAATGGTTGGAGCTTTGAGCATGCGGTGGCACGGCAGTTCTTCCTCTACACGCCGTTCTTGCACTCCATCGATATTGATAACCAGGCGATGCAGCATGGCCTCATCGAGAACTACCGCGTGGCGGTTGAGACAGAGCTCGGGATCATCGACCCTGGCCGCGCGACCGCAGGCAGTGTTGCCCACGACCCAACATTGTTCTTGAAGGTACACAGGGCTGGTCCGCCGCAGGGCGAGGCAGTTAAGATGGAGGATTATGTGTTTTGGGTGGCAAAGAAGGCGAATTGTCTCTTGGCGAGGACGAGGGACATGGCGCTACAGAAGCGCCGGGCGGAGGAGCAGGATAAGAGCAGTGCATCGAAGACGTAGCTATTTGCGCCACAGTCATTCTTGCGTCGAAAACTTGAATTTTGGTGATGTCTCACTCATGGCATTCGGGTGAACAACTTTAACGGCAGATGGGCGGCACTACTCATAAGATCCCGCAGTCGTCTTCAATAGTAGCCTTATAGTACGTACAACATCTTATCACCCATATTATTGCCTAATACAATCTCAATACATGTTTAAAACATAAGCGGACTTTCAGTCATTGTCCATGTTGGTATTCTACAATCGAATTGCTCTGAATCTGCGATACGTCTAGCGATGCTTTCTGAACAGTGTGTGATATGAACCATGTTGGAAGTCTTTGAATCAATCCATTTTCGTCACTGTTCCACTGCAAGGGCCGACTTTCTCCAACAGTACAGACAATGGTCTTCATGGAAATAGTCGACGCAAAGTACAGCAGGGCTAGTGCTGGTCATGAACTACTGAAGAACAGCCAGAAGATCAATGATGATTTCTAAGCTAGTGGCAGATTATAGCATCTGTTTTCCGACCTAGCAAGTATAAAAATGCTATAGTAGTAGCAGTCACAATTTTGAAGTTTAGGATTGTACTTATTATTAGCTTTTATTGAGCGGCCTCGCTTCGGTATAGTTAGCAGATATAGAATTTCTCTCGCCTAGCTTAGTAGATCTCCATAGCTTTATATTCGCCTGTTCTGTAAGTGCTGAAGGTTTCTCAGATTAGGAAATGTTTCAGTTTTTATTTAGACGACAATTACAGTTTCTATCTTCCACGTCTCTTTCTATATCTTTGTAATTACATCATTAGAAACCTTTCGCTTCCCTGGCTTTCCCTATATAGACCAAGGCGTGCAGCATGAGAATTATCAATCTTCTCTAGAATAGCAATAAGATTTAGCAATGCTACACTTTCTATGTGGAAATGCCAGATCATGACTGCCTCAATACGACGATATACACTGATTTCATTTGAGATTTCACTAGTAACATCCAGCATTGACAGATTTAGCGAATTCTCATCCATAAGCATCTGTAGAGCAGCGAAATGGCCTCTAGGCGGAGAATATTACCTATGTTCCACATTCTCTCAGGCTTTTCTTCTCGACAATTTTCGAAACATGCCTCTCAAATTCCGAAATTGACGTTTCTGCAGATCCCTATTCGCTGTTGTAAAGTCTTGATACTTTCTTCAAAGGACCGGCGATAGTAACACTACCCATTTTTACAGAACCAAATGGGTCGCGTTAATCAACAAGGTCGATATCTACGTTCTTGACTGATGATACAGCTACATACAGGCTAGAGATTGTGTAAAAGATATTATTAGTAGGTTAAAAAATAGTGCAAGATTGGGTTGTTGATGAAAAGAATGCCACTTTGTCCTATCTTCCCTGAGCCCTGGCGATCTTGGCGCATTTTACTGTAGTCCACCAGCCAATACCTATATTGCCAATATATACGTATCCAGTATGTATATAGCCATATTAGTATTTGTATACATCTCTTGGTTTAGATGCACTAGTTGGTTTATACATATCAATAAAACGATATTTTCTCTTCTACTATATTTACGAGGCAGATGTGACGGAGAAAATGCCACCGTGGTTCTTTGTGTATTCAAAAAAGAAGTAACTGTAACACTAGCCCGGGAATGAGTGCAGAACGCACGTACTGTACTTAAGGAAGTGTGGGAAAAGCTGTCTATTAACTATGTATCTAGACTGAGTGATATCCTCCTCGTCACGTGGTGAAGCAGGCACTGTGACAGTAACAGTTAATAAGTGCTTTAATAGCAACTAGTAAAATAAAAGTAACTAATAAATATTACTGTAGTAAGAGTAGAATTGGGGGATAGGATATAGTTCAATATTTATATATGTTATGATAGTATTAGGTCGCCATATATATATATATATATTCATTAGAGTGAGATCACTTTGAATATAAGGCACTATATGCTTAGCATAATGCTTGTTGTATTTGAGTAAAAGCATTTTATTATATTAACTATGTATAAAGGAAGTGTTTATATACACAATGGCCATATGGGTCATATGACTAAGTTACGAGACTATGCTGTTTGAATATATAAACAGACAGGCTGTGTTAAATACAATAAAATAAGACTAAATACAGTGTTATGAGCGATAGAAAGAGTGGTACAAGCCTTAGAATTCGCATTCTAATATTTACAGATGATAATCTATATCGTACAACTAACCCCTTCTTCCTCGCTACCCTAGCGTAGCGAGTACCCCTGGATTGGAGCCGCATCAGCACGCGTCAGAATTCAGAGCCTCATAATAAATCTGGGCCTCACACGAAAACTATTAACAAACAGATAAAGGGCATTTGAGAGAAACCACGGGATTGTATTCTGACCAGGGAAAAGCGAAATTCCACTCGTAGTCTATTCAAATCAATTTTTTGGAAATTATCAAGTTAGTTTAAAGAAACAAATTTGATAACATAAAGGTCGGAGATGCGGCTGATATTTCTGCTATTTAATTGGTCTCGCTCTTGCTGTCCACCACGAGGCGAGGTAAATAGGGGCTCGCGTAATCCTTTCCCCACAGGAAAAACTGTTCCACACACAACTGGCCGAAATGTGAGAAAAAGGAAGTTACTGATGAAGGAACTAAAACGCTCTAATTATCTACATGTGCAAGGTTAGTTGTTAAGCATATATTTACAAAAAAATTGATCCCAAGGAACAGGAAAGGAAGCATCCTTCAAAAAGATTGACCAGAGAGAGGCTTGATCTCTCGACCTTCTGCGACATGTTTGAAGATGTTAAGCAGACGTGATAACCAACTACACCATCCGGCCAGATGTTTTTTTTCTTACCAATTTTATTCCTTCAAACATATACTCCCAATATGATCAACCATTGGTCCCGGAGGTGATTTGCCGTTTGTAAACTCAACAAACCTCATCTCTTTCTAACCACCAGTTCAAAACGCAATGATTTCCTCACCCTTGTAATTTCTAATCTGCAATATGAGATGGAAAAAATCCGTTCATCGTATTGCTTAGCCTCTCAATTTTTTTGGCACAAGAGTTCTTGTTATTCTTACATCATACCTTGATACTTTAAATCCTCCTTTCAAGAAGGTCAATATCGCTAGTTATGATATGCAGAATTAGGCTCGACCCTGTCAATATAAGGACTATCAGAGGACCAGTCTCTTCCATCCTATACTTTATCTCAAGGATTCTCAAAAGTCTCGTTGGACTCTCGCAAGTGCCTGTCTATTTAGTTACCCTGAGAATTAGTTGCAAAGGACTTGCATTTGTTAATTTCACTTATTGGCACTAGCATTCCTTCGTTATATTGAGTGACACATGGTCTGGTCTTCCTGCTACGATGCACTGTGTGTTGAAAGTCATAAATCCATTGTTCACAACCATCAGATGGGCGATATAATATTCAATCCCACAATCAATGTACCTTAAAAGATCGATGAAGCAATAAAATAGCTCATTCAGACCAATAGGCATTTGACCTTTCTATCGCTAACATGCTGTGAGCTACAAACACCGGTATTATACGGATTGTATCCAATGACCATGGATCAGCCATGCAGAGTCCGTTCGATCTGTTGAGTGATACAAAGTCCTATCTCGAAATAACAGAGTACTGCGAGCTGTAGGTTCCAGTCCCACGCCGGGATCTGGCCTACTTGGTCCGACTTTCTGAGCCGTCATACCAGTCATCAATTACTGCAAGTGAGATTTGCCATCTGGTATGTAGTTTCCAATAATCTTGCCATTTTGAGGCAAGATAAGCCATTACAGTTGTCATATGTAGTCCGCTATCTATTGTTGATTCAGCCTCTGCATTCTGATACGGTGGCTCCTTACATCAGCTTTGCACCTTCTCATAATTTCCGATACACTCTTTACAATGCACTATTTTTCCCCCTACAAACTATGCAACTCCAATTTTGTAATTTGAGATACACTCTACAGATTAACAAGAGAATTGGCTGAGAATCGACCCTAGCACCCTGCTTGCGGAGTAGTTAAAGAATTTTCAACCAGGGGTAGGAACTTGGAAGGTCCGTTTAGATTGGGCATGCGTTTCTTTCAATTTACGGTTGAGAACTTGACTTCAGAGTCTAGCATAGTCTTAATACTGGAAGCTGATTTGTGTGATTTCACTGCACATGAAATATTTACCAATTTACTTAGACAGTCAGCCTTACCAGCGAAATTCTGTCATGAGCCTTGGCACAGAGTTTGCTTGCTCATTAAATCCACAGACTTATATTTAAGCCTGCTGTGGCAGAGATTTTTCCGTAGCTGCCGTCATCAATTTACAATATGTCCTGCCATTACCGCTACCAGACGTCCATTATCTCCAAAACCTTCCGTTTTTGCCAAGATTAAGAGATCTGTAGCCAGCCATAAACAAGTCATACTGTTGGTGTATACTAGTCATGTGACCTAGTCACATGACTACGTGATACCATTTGGGTATATAAACACCCCTTTGTACGTAGTCAATACAATACACTTGATCCCACTGAAATATAACGAGCACTACGCTAATACGAGCGTGTGGTGCCCCGTATTCGAAGTGATCAACCCCAATAACCATGCGTATGGTTTGAACCGACACATACTACTTGGCGACATAATAACCCTCTATATCTTTCTGAAAAGGCGAGAAGGATTCAAGCACTCAAATTCCCCGTCTTTGTCAGGATCAGGAGAATTACAGATACTTTTGTATTGTTTAGATTGCACCTCAAGTGGGACTGGATCTCCATTATCACGTTCCCAACCTACAATTTCCATTAGTACCCGTTCACTGACCGGAATCCGGCATCTATGAAGGAGGGGTTGAACTTACGCCAAGCCCAGAATGATTGAGCATTTCCGTCGATAACGTATGGGACATACGAGCAGACATTTCCAAATGTCTCTGGAGTTCCGCTACAAGTTGGTGGTGGAGCAATAGGAATGCATCCTGGGCCACAAGGGCTACCTCCGGTACTAGGGGTATACGTAGAACGCGTGACGGAACCACAACTTTCTATGAACATAGGGAAGACAACCCATCGCCCCTTAAATTCTGTGCTAGGTTCATTTTGAATCTCTGAAGACTTTGTCTTAGTTTCAGAGGTGGTATCTAAACTTCAAAGTTAGCGGTAATATAGTATAAGACTAAGGTAAAGAAGGACTAACATGAGTAAGTCACACCAGCACCAAAAACCTCTTTCACAATTCCCTCGATCCCAATACTGAAGCCATGACTAACTGTTGTCTCAACACCATTAGCTAAAGTGAAAGGCTGATTAGCTGGTTTCTGGACTCCCCATTCCCCTGGAGCTACAGCTTCAATTCCAAGAAATCCTGTACGCTTCACCTCGCAGAAGACTTGACATTGGTTGCCAGGATTCAGCTCGCCGTCGCAGGATCCGTCAGGTGCAAGGTAATATTTACGAGCACAGTCGGTACGTGGTTCACCGCTGAAACCGATATTGGCACATGGATCAGCATCTTGTCGTTGGGTGAGTGCCAATGCCCGTGGTGACTTGCGGCCAGCTCCACCAGGTACTAAATAGAATATTAGCTAAGTGACACAATATTAAATGCAAAGGCATCATAATTTACAATCAGGTGGAGGTGCTCCGCTTGGTATGGCGATATTCTTGCCACCATAAACGCCAAATGCGGCAAAAGTGAGATTATTGACGACATGAACACCATTGAAAGTTCCCCCTGCTCCGCAGTCTTTTGTTAATCTAGCAATTGTTAGAATCGGTGTTTTAATACCTTTCAAAAACACAATTGCTGCAAATTTTCTATATGAGCTTGTGATAATGCTATGCTATGACTTACTGCTCAATTCCGCGTCTTACTTCATCTCGATTCACGGTCCTGTTTCTAGCTGCTCCATTGCAGAGACTGACCATGGTAGAATCCACAATTTTATAAACGCAGTCATTTTTTGCCATAAAGAGGCCATTGTCATACGTAACGTTCTGCCAAACAAATTGGCCTGCTTTTAGAGCGTCATCTTTTGTATATCTATGTAAATTGTTAGTATTGTTCTGTAGTACAAGGTTAAAGAGGGTTTAAAGACAACTCACCCACGGTCTGGATAGCATGCCGAGTATGACTCGCCATCGGTTCTTAGCTGAAGACTTAAGCTACTTACGGTAGCTGTCAGTCCTAGGAGGACGGCGAATATCTGCATGTTTAGCAGTGTTGACTGAAGAAACTTGGGGATAGGACAGAGATAAAAGTTATCGACTCCTAACGAGTAGAATGAGGGCAAATAGAGCTAAAGAGTTCACCTTTTTGAAGGCGTGAGCATCTAGACTAAATACTTTCCTGACTCCTTCCTCTCGCCGCTCGGGTACTCGGTGCGGTCCAGCTTCATCTTCTTAGGGAATGGAAAAGGTTGAACATATCTCCTATTACTAGAGACACATTGCCTAACGTGAAATTACCTAGTCTAGTTAAGTTTAGAAAGCGACATAACCATATCTTCTTCCTAATATTGAGCATTATATTGCCTGGAATAGATTAGTGCACTTGAAGGTTGCTAATAAACCCCACCAAAACCATAAGCCCATCTTTGCGAGATATACTTTTCGAGATACAAAGTCAAGGTGTCTGGCGCCTTATTTCACAATACCAACTGGATTCCGAGTACCAACTGCATTTCCCAATACCAAGAAGTCAAATGAAGCATGGGCTTTGCTAAGATCTGAAGAAGAAAACAACAATAAGCCGTGAGAATTTAGTAACGAATGCAACGTACCGCTGATATTAGTCCTTATTGAGAAGTTATCCGGATAGTACATACTAATGTAGTGTTGAGCACATGGGATTCGAAGAAAGCCTTGGGTCTGCCCGTGACTTCGCAGTTCCTATTCGGATGCTTACGCCGAGCTGAAGCTATGTAGTATAGTGGTAAGTGATATATGTGTTGGAATTTATGGCGCAGTTACTATTTCATGTGCGAGGGAGCGCAATACCTAGCCATTGTCGGCTGGCTTCCGGGGGTTGATAATTTCACTCAGGTTGGCATACTGTTCCACCACGGACACACTGTGGTGGTTCAGAATCTCAATTAACAAATTACGTTAAGCATAACATCTAACCAAGCAAAGTCAAAATTTGCATCCTTCGAAATCATTGTCATTTTTTTTCTAGTTGTACAACGCAGAATGTGCGCTAACCGGAACCAGGTTTCTCTAGGTGGAAGGCTTATCCTCCGTGTCAATAGGAATTAGTTCAAATCTGACACATAGAAAGTTTCCTTTCTATCGACGTTCTGGCGGTGTACGATTGTCTTGATTGTTTGGTGAGGATGTTTTGTGATTGCTGTAAATGGAAGTATGGCGGGAGCTACTATCTCTATTCAATTGTAATGCTAATTTTCTTACATCGACAATTCTTAGCTAATGGCCAAAAGTCTTGAACGCAAAAAAGCATACAGGACAGAGCAATTTTGTCAATTCCTCGGTCAACGCACACCTCCATATTACTCATTAACCTCAGCAAAAGACATTTATATCTGGCAATACTTGCAATACTTGCATAGTAAGAAACGCCTTGCTTTGTTCTTATTGGCTACCGAATTCAAGGGGTGCGAAGCCGTTTGGAGACACCGTCTGGGGAAGCGAGACTCTCGTTTCCCTCGTTTAGGCTGGACTACTCCAGGTCTACTTCCAACTTTATATTGAAGAAGCAACTAATCGAGAAATCCCAATCATAACCTCCCCCAAAGGGGTCATGAAGAATGCAATGGCCCCGGCAAGTTAGGGTGGCTCGTATACCCAAAGTGGTATGAATTCCGGTTGCTCCAAAAGTTACGCTACGTATCAGAAATGCTGCATGAGTATGGCAGGGGTAGATGGGTACATTGGATCGCTTAACTTTGAAAATCAACAACAAGAAGGCTAAATGCTGAATGCCATTTACACCATGGGATTTTGAAGTGCGCATGATTGATGAGAGGTGCTTGAGGAAGTTACATCCTGTGGCACAGCCGGCTGTGTCCCTTGGCGAGAAGAACAATAACATAATTCCAACACTTCCAACAGCTGTCGCATCTAAGTATTGGTTCCTTACCTGTATTTCGACGTCATGGCCGAGACATCCCGACCCTTTCTTTAATAAGGCGCTCGGCTATCAATATCTATAGCTCAAGTCGGTACGTACCTAGAAAAATATTCCTATCCTTTCGTCTTAAAAGCCAATATCTTCAACCTCTTCTCGATGAGTTAGACTACAGTAGAAACCTCCTAGTATTCCCAAGATGACTACAGAAATATTTCCTGCCAATCTCACATATCCAGTCGGCGAGGTACTATAAGCAAAGAAAACCCCCCCACCAAATATCTCCATTATTTTACAAAATACTAACGCAAATTAGGTTCAATACAATTGGCAGTATGATGTTAACAGTTGCAATAGACCTGCCTCAGATCTCGGCATTCCTATCATCTGCTTAGTAAGAGAGGGCAGTGTCGGTATTGAAGGAGACGCAGCCAGTTATGCATCCTTCTCAGCATGCTGTCCCCCTTCAACAAATGGCACAAATATATACGGGAGTCAGAGAGGCTGTCTTACATTTTGTCTTACTGGTGACGAGACTCTTGCCAAGGGTTTTGACAAGTGTGTTAAGGATGAAGCACGAAAATTGGAGAATAATACGGCTCTAAAGAATGCGACTGGGAGATGTGAGTATATAGATTATGAGATGCTGAAGAAAGGCGTTAAGAAGAGTGGAGCATCCCAGTATAAAGTCTGGTCGGTGCAGATGATTGTCATCGCTTTGCTTCTTGTTGGTGGGAGTTTGGTATAGATTATGATAAAATTGTGATGTATGAAATGCCACTACACAAATCGAGCTTTTTAAGATGCTAATGAATCTTCTAGATCTGAACAACTGGTATCGAAACAATACGCTTTGGCCATTCGATATGTGGACTTTTCTAGCTGTGACTGCCTCTGGGCATTCGCACCGCCCCTTCTATGTAGCTAATTCTGGATATTCGCTTTAGACTAGTCACAGTCTATGGCTTTGCCACACAATTCAGCTACCCGGAGCTCTCTCATTGTGATATAGCAGCTTGGCGCAAATTATTGAGACCGAACAGTTATATACCCATAGTAATAATGTGTTGCGAAACCATTTCCTTTGTTAGAAATTCTGCATGTCTTTCGCTCCTGACTCT
>Ga0247737_1001543_pt1 | contig 9927 bp, 8 predicted proteins | sample UWRJL028104C2_FD_180937 | JGI IMG/M metagenome (GOLD analysis project Ga0247737, IMG submission 180937) | Plant litter microbial communities from Arlington Agricultural Research Station in Wisconsin, United States - UWRJ-L028-104C-2 | ecosystem: Environmental > Terrestrial > Plant litter >...
TTGTTGGTGATGGCGTAGGCGATGCGGGTGGCGAGGAAGGCGACGAGACCGGCGGTGATCGGTGCGAGCACGGCCGGGAACACGATCTTGGAGAGCAGTACCGACAGGTCGATCGCCCCGAACCCGGCTCCGACGATGGCGGCGCCGATCAGACCACCGAACAGGGCGTGACTGGAGCTCGACGGCAGGCCCAGCAGCCAGGTCACCAGGTTCCAGAGGATGGCGCCGATCAGCCCCGCGAAGATCATCACCGGGGTGATCTTCACTCCCCCGTCACCCTCCCGGATCAGGCCGCCGGAGATGGTGTTGGCGACCTCCGTGGAGAGGAAGGCCCCCACCAGATTGAGCACCGCCGCGATCGCCACAGCGACCCGCGGCTTCAGAGCTCCGGTCGCGATGGGGGTCGCCATCGCGTTGGCCGTGTCGTGGAAGCCGTTGGTGAAATCGAAGAGGAGGGCCAGTGCGATGACCAGCGCGACCATGAGCGAGATGTCCACTGCGGACGAGTCTTACAGGCGGGTGAACGGGAGGCAACTCGACGGTGAACGAGTCACACGAATAGAGACGAATTACTGCGGCGACGGCGTGCGCGACGCGACGTAGGATCGAAGGATCATGGCGTCGATCTCGGTGGTGATCCCGTCGCGGAACGACGCGGCGATGCTTCGGGTGTGCCTCCGGGCACTCGCCGAACAGACCCGTCCAGCCGACCAGATCATCGTGGTCGACAACGGCAGTACCGACGACACAGCAGCGGTGGCGCGGGCTGCGGGCGTGCAGGTGGTCGTCGAACCGATCGCGGGCATCTTCCGCGCGACCTCTGCCGGCTTCGATGCGGCGACGGGCGACATCATCGCCCGCCTCGACGCCGACTCCATTCCGCCCGCCGACTGGCTGGAGCGGCTCGACGGCATCATGGTCCAGCTTCCCCCACTCACCGCCGTAACGGGGGCGGTGGAGTTCTACGGCGCCTCGTCCGTGGTGCGCTGGTTGGGTCGCACGCTGTACATCGGCGGCATGTACTGGTCGACGAATCTGCTGCTCGGACATCCGATGGTCTTCGGCTCGAACTTCGCGATGCCCGCCGAGATCTGGCATCGGGTGCGCGGGTCGGTGAACCGTACCGTGCGCGAGATCCACGACGACCTCGACCTCAGCTGGCACCTCGAGCCCGACATGGGCGTGGTCTACGACCGCGGGCTGCTCGTGCAGATCTCGGCCCGTCCGTTCGACTCGCTCGCCACGCTCGGCCGACGGGTGGCGTGGGTGTACACGACGCTCGCCCTCGACTTCGCCGAGCAGTCTCCGCTCGAGCGACGGCGCGCGCGCCGCATGCATGCGAATGCAGCCAATACACCCACTGCAACGGATGCCGCCCTCGACTCGATCGACGGCGTTCCGGACGAGTCAGACGGCTTGGTCGCATAGCCGGGTCGGCTAGGCAGGTCGCCTAGCCGGACTGCCTCCGGTACAGCTCAAGCAGGTCGCGACTGAACTGGTGTGGGGTGGTCTCGCACGGGCTGTGGCCGGTGCGGTAGACCGCGATCCGCGCCCCGATCTGCTCGGCGAACGTCGCATGCAGTTCCAGCGGCCAGAGGTCGTGTTCCCCGACGGCGACGAGCTTCGGGATGTCGGCGGCGGCGATCACGGAGCGCGAGTCCGGTGAGCGCATCATCAGCCCGAAGATGGCATCCACCGCGGACATGCGGGTGAGCCCGAAGCGATGCTCGACGAAGGCCTGCCGCCCGGGAGGGACGTGGGTCACGTTGCGATGCAACCCCCAGACCATGAGTGCTGCGGCGATCCTCGGGCTGGTCAGGCTGCTGATGCGGCCGACCCGGCTCACCCCGCGGAAGGCCTGACCCGGCTCGGGCGGGCAGCTCAGCAGGGCGAGGCTCGCGTAGAGCTCCGGGCGCCGCAGGTAGCCGAGCTGGGCGACGACGCCGGCAAAGGAATAGCCGAGCACATGGACGGGGCCGCTCCCCGCCTCGAGCACTGCGATCAGATCGTCGACGAACAGGTCGTAGTCGTAGTCTGCGCGCGGAGGCACCAGATTCTCCGGTCCGGCGGCGAAGGACTCGTACTGGCCGGCGAGATCGTAGCTCTGCACGTAGAACCCGGCCTCGGCGAGGGTCGGCAGCATGAGCGTGAAGTCTTCTTTGGAGCCGGTAACCCCGGGCACCAGCACGATTCGCGGGTGGCTCGGGTCGCCGAGCGACACCATCGCCAGCGGCCCGCTCGGCGCGGAGAAGTCGCTACGCACCGCCCCCGACGGCAGAACGGTCCAGTCCCGGTCGGGCAGGGCGGCGTCCAACCGCATTGCCTCATCGACCACGGCAGATCCGGGCGCCTCGAGCGCTCCGGGCACCGCCGAGCGGGGCGCCCCGGAACTGCGGCGTCGGAGGAATGATCGGGCTTCCACCCGTCCAATCTATCCCGGCCGATCTAGCCGCGGACCAGGCCCACCGAGGGTTCGGCAATCCGCGCAACGAACTCCTGCAGGCGGGCGTACACCTCCTGCGACTCCGGCAGTCGCGCGTTCTGCTGCCAGGTGTGCTCGGTGTTGCGGCTGGTGTGGTCGTAGATGATCGTGTCCACCTGCACGCCATGCGAGCGCAGGCGCTGCACGTAGTTGAGGTTCGCCCGGTAGAGGAAGTCGCGGGCAGAGGTCGAGACGAAGACCGGCGGATGCTCGGGCCCGACCCATTCGATCGGAGACAGGTAGCGCGCCGCCCCTTGCAACGATCTCCCTCTCCCCCGGTGCGGCAGCAAGATGCGCACGAAGCCCAGGCCGAGCACGAAGCCGCGGTCGAACAGCACCGAGAAGTCGGAGACGCTGCAGTGCTGCACGAGGCCGAGGAGCGCCGGTCGCGGGAGGGCCGGTTCGATCGAGTAGTGACGTGCCAGTTCTGGGCTCGACAGCATGGCGGAGTAGAGCCCGGTGATCTGCCCGCCGGCGGAGTCGCCGCCGAGCACGATGCGGTCGGGGTCGCCGCCGTATTCGGCGATGGTGGCGCGCACCCAGGCGAGCGCGGCATCCGCGTCGTCGAGGATGTGCGACATGCGGAACCGGGTGGCGCGACGGTAGTTGACGTTGACCACGACCATGCCCGCCGCGGCCTGACTGGCGCAGTACTTCGTCGCCTGACGTTTGTCGCCGGAGGTCCAGCCGCCGCCATGGAAGTAGACATAGACGGGGAGTCCCGCGTCTGCGGCGGTGCCCGCGGGGCGGATCACGTCGAGGCGATGCGCCGCGCTTCCGTCACCGACGTAGTCGATGTCGTCGCTGTGCGCGAGCTCGTCGATCGGATCGGCGTTGAGTCGCAGCAGTTCGATCTTGGTGAGCGCGGCCATCAGCCCGCGCCAGGCCCAGACCGGCACCCGCCGCAGATACTTGCGTTCGAAGGCACGGATGTCCGGCGCAGCATCGGCGAGCGACCCCAGTCCGGGTGCGCTCAGTCCGGTCACGCCCAGTCCGGTCACGCCCAGTCCGGTCGCGCCTGCTCCGGGGAGGTCCACAATCATGTCGACGACAGTAGGCTCGCCGACCCGGCGCCCGCTGGGAGTCAGATCGGCGCGCGCTGGGAGCGAGCAGCGTGCCCCATCCGGGGGCGTGTGTTCACGGACGATTGCCAGTAATCTGTGGAATCGCGGCCAGTTCCCTGTGTACTCAGTCTGTGCACGCTCGCGGTGCACCCAGCATCGCGCGCCTCGGGTCGCCCTGCCCGCAAGCTCAGCACCAGATCAGGCCCGTCCAGACAACCGGCCGAAGGGATTCAGCGCGTGTTCGAGGACGATGTGACGGTCCCCGCGGGATGGTATCCCGACCCGATGGGGCTCCCGCAGCTCCGCTGGTGGAACAACCACGCCTGGACCGAGCTCACCACCGAGGCGCGCCCGCCCCTGGTGATGCAACAGCCCACGCAATTGCTCTACGCCGACGATGAGCTGCCGACGCGGCGCCAGCAGCGCGAGCAGCGCGAACGCGAGGCCGAGTACGCGCGCCTGGCGACCGGAGAGCAGACCGAGGCGGCGGATGACCGCGGCCCCGTCACCCCCGATGAACCGCTCACCGTGACGATTCGCGAGATCGAATCATCCGTCACCGTCAGCGAAAGCGAACGCGTCGCCGGAACCGCGGGTACAGGCACATCCGATCTGCTCGAGGAGAGCCGCACCTCACCGTTCTCCCCCGATTACATCGAACCGGGCGACATCGAGACTGGCGACATCGAAGCGGGCGACATCGAGTCCGGCTACGTCCCACGCTCGGCCGCCACCGCGGTCTCCGCGCCCGCGCCGGGCTCGGAGCGCAGCGAGTCAGAGCTTCCGCGCGCGACCGCCGGCCCACGACTGCCCAGCTACACGGCGCCGGTGTGGATCATCGCGCTGCTCCCCCTGCTCCAGCTGGTCGTCGGACTGCTGGTACTGGTCGGTGTCGGTGCATTCCCGAACGTCTATGTCTCCGCCGCAGCAGTCGCGGTGCCGTACCTGGTGGTCGTCGCGATGGCGATCGTCGACCGCTCGATGCTGCGCCGCTCCGGCCACGAGCGGCCAGCGCACTGGGCCTGGGCCTTCCTGTCGGCCCCGGTCTACCTGATCGCCCGTGCCATCGGCCTCGGCCGCAGCGGATCCTTCGGCGTCGCGCCGCTGCTCGTCTGGGCGGCTCTCGCCATGCTGCAGGTCGCCTCGGTCCTGGTCGTTCCCGGAATGTTGATCTCGGTCATCCCCGGCGTGTTCTCCGCACAGGCCGAGCAATCGGTGGCCTCCGACGCCTCCGTGGTCGGGGCGACGCTCGACGTGCACTGCCCGACACCGCCCGCGCTCCTGATCGGACAGACCTTCACCTGCAGCGCAACCTCCACGGCCGGCCATGACCTGTCGGTCACGGTGAGTCTGCAGCGTGCGAACGGCTGGATCGACTGGAAGGTCGACGACTGGGGAAACACCTTCGTCAACTAGCTCGTCGCCGGGGCGGCACCGACGCGGCACTAGCCTTGATTGGTGACACCCGCGAACATCCCCCTCGACCCATCCGACGCCGAATCCGGCAGCCTCACCCCCGCCCAGCGACGCCGACTCAGCCGGCGTCCGAGCGATCGCGCGATCACCGCAGTGCTGGCGTTCACCGGCCTCGTCGCGGCCTTCACGCAGACGCTGGTCACCCCGATCATTCCCGAGCTCCCGATGCTGCTGCACGCCAGCGCCCCCGATGCCACCTGGGTGCTCACCTCGACGCTGCTCGCCGCCGCGATCTCGATCCCGATCAGCGGGCGACTCGGCGACATGTACGGCAAGCGCACCGTCATGATCATCCTCCTGGCCAGTCTGGTGGTCGGATCGGTGATCTGTGCGCTCTCGAGTTCGCTCATCCCGGTGGTCGCCGGTCGGGTGCTTCAGGGCTTCTCGCTCGGCGTGATCTCCCTCGGCATCAGCGTGCTGCGCGACGTGCTGCACCCGAAAAGCCTCGGCGGCGCGGTCGCCCTGGTCAGCGCGACACTCGGCGTCGGCGGAGCCGTCGGACTCCCCGTGGCAGCGGTGGTCGCGCAGAACCTCGACTTCCACTTCCTGTTCTGGCTCGCCACCGTGCTCGGCGCGGCGGCGCTCCTGCTGGTGCTGGTGATCGTGCCCCCGAGCACCCTGCGCACCGGTGGCCACTTCGACGTCGTCGGAGCGATCGGCTTCGCGATCGGCCTGGTCGGCATCCTGCTCGCCGTCTCCAAGGGGAGCACCTGGGGCTGGTCCAGTCCGCTGACGCTCGGGCTGCTCGTCGGCGGCGTGATCGTGCTCCTGCTCTGGGGGTGGTTCGAGCTGCGCACCCCCGAGCCGCTGATCGACCTCCGCGTCGCAGGCCGCCGGCCGGTGCTGCTGACCAATCTCACCTCCATCTCCATCGGTTTCGGCTACTTCGTCACCGCGGCCGCCTTCCCGGCACTGCTGGAGGCGCCCACCGGCACGGGCGTCGGGCTCGGCCAGACCCTGATCGTCGCGAGCCTGTGTCTCATGCCGCTGGGACTCGTCATGTTCGTCCTGTCCCCGGTGGCCGCCCGACTCTCCGCGAGCCGCGGACCGCGGGTCAGCCTCATCCTCGGTGCCTCTGTCGTGGTGGTGGCATTCGTGCTGGCGGTCGTGCTCCACGCGGCGGTCTGGCACGTCATCCTGATCTCCGCCGTCGTCGGCGTGGGCGTCGGGATCGCGTATGCGGCGATGCCGACCCTGATCATGCACGCGGTACCGCCCAGCGAGACCGCATCGGCGAACGGCCTGAACTCGGTGATGCGCACCCTCGGGTCGACGATCGCGGGCACGGTGTCGGGGCTCGTGCTCTCCTCGAGCGCCGTGCAATTCGACGGAATCGCGATCCCGACCGATGGCGCCTTCCGCACGGTGTTCATCATCGCCGCCGCCGTGGTGCTCGCCGGCGTGATCTCGGCCCTGTTCATCCCGCGACGGGAACCGACCTACCCGACGACCGCGAGCATCCCGACCCTGCCGGGTGCGCCCGACTGACGGCACCGTGTCGCGCCGGTCGGGAGTCGCGCCTGTCGGGAGTCGCGCCGGTCGGGAGTATTCTGCGGCCCATGGAGACGGATCGGATCGAGATAGTGCGCGGGGACATCACCCGCGAGCGGGTCGACGCGATCGTCAACGCCGCGAACAGCGGCCTGCTGGGCGGAGGCGGCGTGGACGGTGCGATCCATCGCGCGGGTGGTCCCGCCATCCTCGCCGCGTGCCGAAGACTGCGTGCGGGGACGTATCGCGATGGCCTACCGACCGGTGAGGCTGTGGAGACCACGGCCGGCGACCTCGAAGCGGACTACGTCATCCACACCGTCGGTCCGGTCTATGCGAAGACCATCGACCACAGCGATCGGCTGGCGAGCGCCTACCGAAATTCGCTCACCCTGGCGGCCCGGCTCGGCGTGCGCTCGATCGCGTTTCCGGCGATCTCCGCCGGAGTCTACGGCTGGCCGATGGACTCGGCGGCCGAGATCGCAATCGAGACGGTGCGGGCGACCCTCGAGTCCGACGCGGCGACGGGGATCGAGGTGGTGCGCTTCGTGCTGTTCACCGACGCTGCGTACGACGCATTCGCCGCCGCCGGAGCCTGAGCCTGAGCCTGAGCCTGAGGACTACTGCGAGAGGTCGGTCAGCGCCAGCAGCGCCGAGCCGTAGGCCTCGGCTGCGTCGGCATCGATGAAGGTCTGCTCGGCATCACCGAATACGACCTCGACGGCGAATCCGCCGTCGACCGCGCGAAGCGCCCGGAACGTGCCGCCGAGCAGTTCGCGCAGTTGGTCCTCGCGGGGCAGCCAGAGCGACTGCTCGATCGCGACGGAGTCGAGGGCCCATTCGGTGGTGCCGTTGAAACCGAGGATCGTCCCGGTGTCGAACTCGTGCGCTTCGACGGTCATGTCGCTGACGATGAAGACGTCACCGTCGAACCCCTCACCGGCGATCGAGAAGGCATCGCCCGACACGGGATGCCAGACGATTCCATTGGCGTTCAGGCGGCGGGCGAGTGTGGTCGAGATCATCGATCCATTATCCGTCCCCGGGTGGCGACGACGCATCGATGATCCGGACCACGACGTCGTTCCCGCACCCCATCCGGCTCGCCCTCATGCGATCTGCCGGAACACTACCCGCTGTGAAGCCGATCCCGGGGGCGGCGACCGCGCGGATGCGAAGTTCTGACCCTGCGGAAATACCCCCGTATGCCGCTGGAGTTCTTCGCTGAGGTCGCCGCCACCCGGATGTCCCCGGTGGTGTAGTGACAACCATAGACAGAGCACGAGAATCATTGCTTCCCCCAATATGGGGCGCCCCCGAACGAGAGTCCGCAGAATGGGGGACACGCATGCTCCGCACCCGGGATGTCCGCCTCAGCCGATCTGTACCATTTGCCGTCAAGGGGTGCCCGGGAGCGCATCCCCTGCGTATCGTGACGCATAGGTCCGCACTGCAGCACCCCCGCTGCCGCAGGAATCCGCCGCCGGGAGGTACGCGTGCTCGAAGTCCCCGATTACCTGGGACCCTGGATGATCCAGCAGCGCTGGTTCGCCGGCAAGGGGCACACCCCCGATCTGCTGGATATCGGCGGCTTCACACTGGGGTACGACGACGGGGTGCGAGTGCGCGTGCATCTTGTGCTCGATCGCGCCGCCAGCCCCCTGCTCTACCAGGTGCCCCTCACCGAGCGACGTACCCCGTTGAGCGGCGGCGAGGCCGCTCTCGTCGCCACCGACGCGGACGCACAGGGGCCTCTCTACGTGTACGACGGCCCGCGCGATCCCGCCTTCGCCGCGGCGCTGCTCGAGCTGATCCTCGATGGCGGAGAAGCGATAGCCGAGGACGGAAGCGGGCCGGCCGCCTTCGGGCACCGCGATCTCGCGGGGGCCGGGGCCATCCGTTCTCCCCGCGTCCACTCGTCGAAGGTGCTCAGCGGCGAGCAGTCGAACACCTCGATCGTCTACGAGATGACGGATGCCGACGGCGCGCCCTCGATGCCCATCATCTGCAAGCTCTTCCGTGCTTTGCACGACGGCGAGAACCCGGATGTCGTGCTCACCGGAGCGCTCGGGGCGGCCGGCTCCACCGTGGTCCCCCGCACCGTCGGCCATATCACCGGGCGCTGGCGGGACATCGGTGCCCGCAGCGGCAGCGCCACCGGGCATCTGGCCTTCGCGCAGGAGTTCCTTCCGGGAGTGGACGATGCCTGGAAGGTCGCCATCGCCGCGGTCGAGGTCGGCGAGGACTTCTCCGACCGCGCCCGCGCCCTCGGCGAGGCGACAGCGGAGATGCACGAGACGCTCGCCACGGCGCTGCCCACCCGGGTCACGACCCCGTTCGACATCGCGACCGTGGTGACGGCGATGCGCACGAGGTTCGAGCTCGCCGCAAGTGAGGTGCCGTCGCTGGCGACCTACCGCGACCGGCTCAGCCGGGTGTACGCGATCGCGCAGGCGAGTCCGTGGCCGCCATTGCAGCGTATTCACGGAGACTTCCATCTCGGGCAGGTTCTCTCCGTGCCCGGTCGCGGCTGGGTGGTGCTCGACTTCGAGGGCGAGCCGCTGCGCGAGATGAGCGAGCGGAGTGCGCCCGACTGCCCGCTGCGCGATCTCGCCGGAATGCTGCGTTCCTTCGACTACGCGGCCGGGTCGTTTGCGCTCAGCCATCCCGGCGAGAATGCGTCGGACTGGTCGTCCAGCGCGCGCAATGCGTTCATCGACGGCTACATCGCGCGGTCGGGACGCGACCTGCGCGAACACCGCGCACTGCTCGACGCCTTCGAGATCGACAAGGCGGTCTATGAGGCGCTGTACGAGGTACGGAACCGTCCGAACTGGCTGAGCATCCCCACCGCCGCCGTCGACCGTCTCGTCACCCGCTCCTCGCAGCCCGCGCACTAGCCGTTGTGCAGGCAATGGTGACGAACGTTCCGCGAGTTGTCACTGAGGAACCTGTCGCGCAGGTTTCTCGGTACTTCTGTGACAACTCGCGGAGGTTTGCCCCGCGTTGCTCCCGCCTGGGCGGGCTCCCGAGGATCCCTACGTCTGTGCCCGGCTCACCCGCGGCACTCCCCGCGCCGTGCAGCGCAGGTCATTCCGCGTCGAGCGCGTCCTCGAGCAGTTGCATGAGCGCCTCGAGCTGCACGCTCGCCTCGGCCTGCACCTCGGAGTCGTCGCCGTCGAGGGCGCGCGCCGCGAGGCCGGCCTTCGAGTCGATGAGCTCCGCGATCTTCGCGTCGATGGTCTGCGAGGCGATGATGCGCCAGGCGGTCACCGGCTCCTGCTGTCCGATGCGGTGCACGCGGTCGATGGCCTGGGTCTGCTCGGCGCTGGTCCAGCTGAGCTCGGCGAGCACGACGTTGGAGGCTGCCTGCAGGTTGAGTCCGACGCCGGCTGCGGTGAGCGATGCGACGAC
>Ga0247737_1001544_pt1 | contig 9926 bp, 8 predicted proteins | sample UWRJL028104C2_FD_180937 | JGI IMG/M metagenome (GOLD analysis project Ga0247737, IMG submission 180937) | Plant litter microbial communities from Arlington Agricultural Research Station in Wisconsin, United States - UWRJ-L028-104C-2 | ecosystem: Environmental > Terrestrial > Plant litter >...
TGCGCTGGACGCCTTGGCTTTGCTAACCGTTGCCCGCGTAGAGAAGCCGACGGGTCCAAGCGCTTCTATTGGGTATTTTTAATTCTCGAAACATTTGTTTTGGCAAGACGAGTCGGAGCTAACAGAGGTAGCTGTGTCAACAACTGCTCCGAATGCGCTTTTTCATGCCAAAGGTCTCAGACATAGCTATGCCAGTGACGGTCCTTGGATAGTTTGCCGTTGTGGCATTCTTCTCGATTGGAACGACCGAGCGGAAGTGCAGTAACTGCTATACGGCTCAGGGGCGAAAGGTCAAAAATCTAGGCTGTATGGCCTGCCTGTTTTCCGTGAATTGGCCGTAGAGAGACTCTATCTAGCTTGCAAGTACGAATTATACGAATTGTTTACCAAAATGACCAATTTTTGTCGAAAAAATGACACATTTTAATAGAAACGGTTCGTGAAGAGTGCAATGCACAATGATTTTCTGACTTTACAGATAGATAGCATGTACTCTATATACCAATTACTATTATATGGCGTCTATGATACGCTGTAATAAAGGGCAAAAGAGAATGACACCGCAGTTTCCCCAGGCAGAGGGCCGGGATGATGCCGCCGGCCTTAGACGGGCTTGTGGAGCTTGGCTGCGCGAGAAACGTGAGGCTGCCCGACTAAGTCAGCGGGAAATCGCTTCGAAAGTTGGGATAGAGTACTACACTTTTATTTCTCAGATCGAGGCTGGGCGTGGTCGGGTGCCGCCGGAACGCTTTGAGGCCTATGCCAACGGGCTTGGCATCGATCCACGTGATTTCACCATGACAATGCTTCGCTACAATGAGCCGATCATTTATGATTTGCTTTTTGCGAACCAAAAAGATGTCTCTGCTGGGCGCGAACCCTCACTCACCGAGCTTGAAAAACGCCTTGCGTCACTTGAAGCACTCCTCGTGACTGACCAAGCACGCTAAATTTTTAAATTCGTTTATTATGAGCATACTTTCGGTCGCTAACTTACATTCGATCCGACCTGCGCCTAGGTAGGCTAGGCTGCCTCATATGTGCGAATTGGCCCTTCATCTAGCTAAAGAACGTCATGACATGATCTATGACGTCGGCTTTGCCGACGATTGACGTGGTACTATTATCAGCAGCCACGTTGGTCCATACGCCTATGTCACTGACTTTCAGCGCCTCAATACCAACCTGTTCGATAAGTAGTTTACCATCTGACTGATATTCGAAGGTGACCTGATCGCCCATTTCTTTAGTAAGATATTCCTTCAGGGCATAAAATTTAGAATCGTCGTAATTTGTGGTCAAGTTGAAGCCAGCCTTGCTGGTAATACTGTCGAGCGTCGCTAGCGACACAATGACCTTGGCGTCGGGCGGCGTCGTAGGCTGCGTCGGGGGCTGCGTTGAGGATGCCGGCGCCATACTGGCGGAAGGCTTACTTACAGTCGTTGCATCGTCGCCCACCTTAACGAGATCGCCTGTTAAGGCAGTCGGCTTGTTCCCGGCATCAGACTGCGAATCGGTAGCGCGTACCGTTTGAGCTATGGCGACGGTGGAGACTACTTCATTTGCCTCGCTTCCCACCGTATTGTGCGCGATGGCGACCTCGTCTGGGGGAGTTTGGACCTGCTTAAGAATGATCTGCGAGGGCATTAAGCTCGGTGCTTTCTGCGGATCAGAATGCTCACCTTGCAGTGAGTCTGCCAAGGGAGGCGTTTCGTTTGAGACACTCACATGCTTTGCGACAACGGTCTCCTCCGTTGCCACCTTGTGTGACTCATCGCTTTCAAGAAACGCTAAGACAGGCGCTTCTGCATGATGTGGCAGTAATGCTGCTTTTGCAGTGTCGCCAGAGTTGGTCGAATTCACGTCAGATGAAAGAGCAAGCTCGCCCGCCAGCATAACGCCCGCCAGAATAGCCGCATTGGCCGGGGCATCCACAGCATCGAAGGCTCGGGCAAAGGCAGCCTGCGCACGCGCAAACGGGGTTCCCGTCTTATCAATTATCCGGGCTGGGCCGCTGGTGTCACCCACCTCGATAGTTGTTTTTTCAGAAAGCCCTTTCGCTTGAGCCTCTTTACTGTCCAGCTTGAACAGCAAGAAGATCGCCGAAATTGACATTATGATGCGTGCAGCCGGATGAATGACCACATTACTCGCCTGATCGGCGCGAACGGAAAAATACGAACGGACTGACGATTCGAACTTCGCGATCAGCGCCGTGATGTCAGCAGCGGTCAAGCGAAGGTTCAGAGGGCCGCATATAAGATGGCAACAGTCGTCAATCCGCGCAATATGCAAAAACACGTCTTGCGATGTGACATCGAAAAAGACAAGCCATGGCTCGCCTATATCGCTAATGCCTCGGTCGATGCCGATGTCGGCGCCATTCTCGGCCAAAAGACGGTGGGCACGGTAGAAATCCGCAACTTCCTGCTGTGACCAGTCCGCAATCTGATGCGCCGGCCTGCGTGCAACATTAGTCGGGAAAGGAAGAATCCGCATGCAATCCGTTCTCTTTTCATCAACAGGCATTTGGCCGCAAAGTGTAATTCATAGGATAGGCCTCAAACTTAATAAGGCAATTCGTTAGATCTGGCAATCAGAGCGATAGTTTTGGCCAATGATAAAATCAAATGGTTTGCGCCTCTTGTGTAGCTTGGTGATCCCGGATTCAATGCACACATCTTTAAGAAACTGGATCATCACAAAAGTGAATTTTGCCTACCTTCTCAGCAGAATGGTCTCTCACATTTTGTTGCTACGTTACTCCCTCTTCAGTGGGAAAATCCTATCCGTCCGTGCCATTTGTACCGATAATGGAAGGCAGATCTATCTTGTTCGCCATAGTTATACGCCCGGATGGCATCTACCTGGCGGCGCTGTGGACAATGGCATGAGCGCAGAAGAGGCATTGCAACAAGAACTTGAAGAAGAGGGAAACCTCTTGGCCGTCACACGGCCAGTACTAAGGCACGTTTATTTACAGGCAGGTGCCTCACAGCGTGAACACATAATGCTTTATACCGTTTCAGTTCGTCAAGATCGCGTATTTGAGGGAAATCTTGAGATTGTCGAGGGACGATTTTTTTCTCTCGACGAGATCCCCTCCGATGTCGATCCTTCTGCCGCGCGGCGCATATGCGAATGGGTTGTCGGAGAGTTTAAAGATCGCGAATGGTAGGCCTTAACAGCAAGCTCCCAGAATTGTTTAGTCCAGAGAGCGTGCTATCGGTCAGAAACGCTTCTATGCAACGAGCTCGCGGTAAAGAGAAGCATAGGATGCCGCCATTTGTTCTGCCTGAAAATGATCAAGATAACGTTGTCGAGCATTGTCACCATACCGGCTGACACGTTCTGGATCGTGCCAAAGCGTTGTCATAGCAGCTGCCAGCGCATCAGCGTCGCCAGGTGGGATAACAAGACCGGTCGATTCATGGATATTTACAAAGCTGGTGCCCGTGCCGATCTCGCAGGAAAGCATCGGCTTACCGCGCATGGCGGCCTCCACTAGCGATAGGCCAAATGCTTCTGAGCGCAGGTGTGAAGGAAAGGCGAGTGCCAGGCAAAGGTCAAGGATAGCCATTTTGTCCCCATCAGGCAGGCTGCCGAGGAAGTGGACGTGTGAAAGGTTGCGACGCTCCGCGTCCTGCTGATAGGCGGGGTCGCCATCACCAATCAAGACCACCGGGAATCCAGTCTTTTCCGCCGCATCAAGCAAAAACTGGATCCCCTTATAGTAGCGGAAGACGCCGACGAACAGGAAGAACCTCTTCGGGAGACGGGCACGCCATGAAGCGATGAGCTCTACGTCGGCAGGCGTAGATGCCTTTTCGCTGATACCCAAAGGGATCGAAATAACCTTCGGACCAAATATTCTCAAAACGTCGCTCGATGCAACGTAGTTCGGAGAGGTTGCCACGATCCGATCGACGCTTCCTAAAAATCGGCGCATCAGCGGTTGGTAGATACGAAGCAGCGTCCTCTGTTTCACAATATCGGAGTGATAGGTCACGACGGTTGGCTTGCGCCTTGGTCCACTGAAATGGACGAGATCCATCAACGGCCAAGGATAGTGATAATGAATGACGTCTGCCTCAGCCTGCAATTGACGAAAGCGGCTAAAAACAGAACGAGAAAAACCTGTTGAGGCGAATTCGAAATCCAGCTTCTCCTTGTACGCCATATGCCCATCGAATGAGACGGAGCGCTCATGAGGCTGATTGCTCAAAGAAAGCACCTCGGACTCGATGCCGTGATTTGCCACGCCCGAACAGATTGCATGGATAGTGCGCTCGACCCCGCCAAAGGTGTCCGGCCAGTAGGTCTTAAAAAAATGTAGGACTTTCATTGGGTGAGACTTCTCCAACGCGCTTAAGGCATGCCTTGCTGTTCGGTTTGCGAACTATCCAGTCTCGTCCCGCTCAGCCCAAGCTCGGCCAGAAGCAAGCCAAAATCAGACGAGGCAAATATGAAAAATTGGGAAGCTCCTGAATTAGCAGCGCTCCACACGGATCGTGGAGGGTATAAAGGCTCTTCCGTCAAAAGTTTGCTTGGCCATATTCGTGACGTCGAATATGATTGAGAGGTCCCGCCAATCATAGTTTTCATCGAGATGATTTTCTCCCCCGACAAGTGCTACGGCAACTGAATAAGTGCCTGTTCCAAAATTTGCAAAGAATTCAGCAGCAAACTCTATTTCTTCGCCCTTTTTTATATTTTCGAGCTTTTGATCGCTATAGTAAGTATTCGTGCCATACACCGTTTGTCCAAATCTATCTTTGATAGAATAGCCGAATACCAATGATTTCACATCATCAAACGCTTTGGCGCGGACCCTAATAGTCACAAGATCACCGACATCTAAGGTATCGATAAGATCGCGATTGTCGTCTTCTAGATGCGAGCTAACGATTTCAACTTTACGCGAACCGGAACTTGTTTTGAAACGGCCATCTGGCTGCTGTTCAGTGAGGATAGGTTGTTCGTTTTTTTGGCCTAAAAGAGCGTTGTAGTAGTCCAGGACGCTCTCAGGATCGCCATCGAGTGCCACAGTGCCTTCGTGAAGCAAAATCGCACGATCGCACAGGCTCAACAGTGCCATTCTGTCATGCGACACGAGGATCAGAGTTGTCCCAAGCCGGCGAAACTCTTTAATTTTGTCAAAACTCTTATGCTGAAAATAGGCGTCACCCACTGACAACGCCTCATCCACGATGAGAACGTCCGGCCGGAATGCGGTGGCAACTGAAAAAGCCAACCGCATATGCATGCCACTCGAATAAACCCGCAATGGCTGATTGAAATAGCTGCCGAGTTCGGAAAAGGCTTCGATCTCTGGAATAACAGCGGCAATTTGCCCGTGCTGATATCCCATCAGGCCGAGAGCGTGGAAGACGTTCTGCTGACCCGTATAGTCGGAGTTGAATCCCATGCCGAGTTCCAAGATGGCTGAAATCTTGCCCGACAAAGAGATCTTTCCCTCGCTCGCCCGCATCGTGCCGGTTATCAGTTTTAGAAGTGTGCTTTTGCCTGCGCCATTGCGGCCAACGATTGCCAGCGCCTGCCCCGCTTCCACGTCAAAGCTGATGTTGCGCAGCACCCACTTCTCTTCGCCGTGCGGCGCGGTTTCAAAAAACCAACCAAGAATGCGGTAGAACTCATGGCGATAGCGCCTAAATACCTTGCCGACCTTGTCGACGGACATGACAACTTGGCTCATAGGACATCTACCATTTCTGCACTGGCTTTCCGGAACAACAAAAGCCCAAAGGTCAGCAAAACGACTGCGACTAAAGAGAGAATTCCCAAGGCAGCAAAATCCGGCCTTTGATCATAGACCATGATCCGGTGATAGTTTTCCACCAGCCAGAACAGCGGATTAAGCCGTATGATATTCTGGAACGAGGGGGGAAGAATATTCTCCACATAGACGATGGGCGTCATCCAAAAAAGAAACTGGATGATGATTGGTACGATCTGGCCAATATCACGCATAAAGACATTCAACACGCCAAGCGTCACGCCAAGCCCCGCAGCAAAGGCTGCATTTACAACAATAATCACTGGTAGCCAGAGAATGTTAAACCCGATTGGAAACCCGGCCAACAAGAACACAGCCAGAAGCACAACAAAGAAAATCAGATTGTTGATAATTGAGCTAACGACCACCACCAACGGCAAGGCAATGCGTGGGAAAGAGATCTTCTTCAGTACGTTAGCATTTTCGATGAAGACATTCAGATTTCGGCTGAGGATCTCCACAAACAGCAGCCAGCCTTGGAAACCAGCCATCAGGTACAACGCATAGGAAAACCGGTTGTCAATGCCAGGAAGACGCTGCGACATTATCGATGAGAGCACGAATGCATAGGTGATGATCTGCGCCAACGGCGCGATGACAAGCCACAAAAAACCAAGCCGACTTCTCGCGACGCGGCTGCGGAAATCCGCCTGCACGGAGGTTACTATGAAATAGCGGTAGTCCCAGATCGCGTTTAGCATGGCAAGCATCGTTTCATTCGGCCCGCCTTTTTGTGCAGGCAAGCGGCATCAATTGGCCATCTGCTTACAGTTATGCAGCCTTGAAGGCTAGCCGATAAGCCGCCACCGTATCCTCGGCGCATTGTTGCCAGCTAAAGCCGGCCGCTCTTTCCAGTCCTCTCACTATAGCTTCTTGCCGCCATGAAATGTCGAAGAGGCCCCGTTCGCAGAGTTCCGTCATTTGTATGATATCTTCGGGATGCGCGTAGAGCACAGCATCCCCCCCGACTTCTGGAATACACGACAGCGGGGAGGTTATAACCGGAATGCCCGACGCCATAGCCTCGAGCACTGGTAGGCCAAAACCTTCATACCAGGAGGGAAACGCAAAAAGCGCAGCCCCAGACAGAAGCATCGGCAGGTGATCGCTTGGCACATAACCCAGATATTTTATCCAACCTTCCCGGGCACCTTGGTCGATCCTTTTCAGGATTTCGCTGTTGTTCCATCCCTTATAACCGACGAGCACTAAAGGCCGAGACTGGCGAACGGATGCTGGCAGTCGGCCATAGGCATCGATCAAATTGGCAAGGTTCTTCCGCGGCTCAATGGTGCCTGCATAAAGCGTGTAAGAATCGTAGGTCAGGCCGTAGACGCTAAGGACTTCAGCGACCTCAACTTCTGATCGCGGATGAAACTCGTCGCCGCAGGCAAGCTTTGCCACACTGATCCGCTCTGCTGGAAAGCCAAAATGGGAAACAATCTCCCTCTTGATGTAGTCAGAATCGGTAATGATGCGCTGGACGCGCTTCATTGAGGCTTCGATTTCTCGGCAAAGATAAGACACCCTTTCGCGCGGGTGAAATTGCGGCATGGTGAACACGGAAAGATCGTGCATGGTCACGACGGATCGGCCTGGAAAATCCGGCACGTAGAAGTTCGTGCCGTGATAAATGTGGTCATCCAAGCCGTTAAAAGGCGATTTTTCGCGAAATGTTCTTAAATAGCGGTAGATATCAACTGCAGTTTGGTTGCGAGCAACAAATCGTTTGACTTGGCCGAATGTCCCTGCAGCCACGCGCAAATTTGACTCTTGAGCAAAGCCATTTGCTTGAGGGACATTATCCAGAAAGTCGTCGCCCGAAAAGAAGCGCAACTCCTCAACTTCACTGACGCACGGCAAATGCCGTGCCAACTCATACGTGTATCGACCGATTCCCGTGAGAGGAAATTTGATCGATTGCACCGAAAACACTACTTTCATACCAGCGCGGTACCAGACCTATCGGACAAGAGTATGTCCTTATTTTTCCTTCATGCTGCTGTGAAACGAATCCACGAGCGGCTTGGAAATATATTGAGCAAAAGTACGGGAACCCGTGGAGATAACGACATCTACGGGCATGCCTGCGATAATGCGGCCCTTGAGATCTTGCGGAATGCTTTTATCGTCAACTTGTACCAAAGCTTGGTAATAAGGCTCCCTGTTTGTTCCCGTTTCAGGCTGGGTCACATCCTTGGCAAGAACAGACACCTTGCCGTAGATTGCCGGTGTTGTCTTAGCGGAGAATGCGGAAAATCGAACTTCAACCTTGGAATCAGCGCTGACATTATCGATATCGATTGGGCGGATCTGTGCATTGACCAAGAGGTCGTCATCGAGCGGAACGATGTCAAGAATGGGTTCGGCTGCGCGGATCACACCATTTGTGGTGTGAATACGAATGCCTTGGACCATGCCGCGTACCGGGGCAACAATAGTTGTCCTTGCCAAAACATCTTGCGCGACACGAGCACGCTCACGAATTTCCTCCAGCTGATCGCGCACGTCCTTATGCTCGGTCACGGCCTTGTCGGAAAATTCCTGTTTGGCCTGAACAATCTGCAATTCGGTTTCGCTGATTGTCTCACGAATCTTTGCCAGATCTGTTTCTGCTTCGCCCCTAACGCGCTGAAACTCCAGCATGCTACGCGTCATTTGTGAGAGCTGGTTGATGGTGATAGCGCCATTTTTCAGACCGGCATTCATCCGATCCATTTCATCGCTCATTGAGCTAATCTGTTTGTCGCTCGCCTCGATCTGGTTGACTAGGCCTTCTGTAGCCTTATTCAACTGCTGAATGCGAGAATGAAGTATGTCCACTTGGCCGTCGCGCGTTTTGATACGCGACGCTAAAATACCGCGCTGCAATGTCATCGCCGCCTTCGCTTCAGGCACTGTGCTGTTCAAAACGGTGGCGGGAAACTCAATATCGTCATTGCCTTGGGCTTCCGCTACAAGGCGTGCTTCAGCTGCCTCTAGGTAAAGCAGCTTAGTGCTCCAAACGGTATAGTTACCCATAGCCTGAGTGGGATCAAGCTTGGCCAGCACGTCGCCTTTGTTGACAATATCGCCTTCCTTGGCGACGATTTCCGAGACGATACCGCCTTCGAGATGCTGAATGGTTTTGCGATTACCTTCAGATGAGACGACACCGTGAGCCACCACACCGCTAGCGAGAGGAGCGGTTGCTGCCCAAGTTCCGAAAATTCCGAACCCCAAAAAAACCGTAACATAGCCTGCGGCGATGTAAGGACGTGGAGAGAAACTATTGTTTTTTCGATTTGTCATATTCTTTTCTCAACCGCTTTTGAAGGTTCGTGCGTCAGACAGCTACGCTGCGCTCTTCCTTGACGACATCGCTCTGGTGATTTGGATGTGCGTTTGTGACAGCCGCCTTTGGTTGCAGGAGATCTCGAGTAGCGCCAAAACCTTGCATCCGGCCTTGCGCCAATACCAGTGTCTTATCTGACATAGCCACGAGGCTCATTTTGTGGCTGACAAAAAGAATGCTCTTACTCATAGCCTTCAGTGTCAAAATCACCTGGTTTAGGGATTCTTCACCCTCACTATCGAGATTTGCATTTGGCTCATCCAGAATAATCACTGCTGGATTGCCATAGACAGCACGGGCCAGACCGACACGTTGGCGCTGGCCACCTGACAGTTGTCGGCCACCAACTCCGATTTGAGTGTCGTAGCCATCAGGCAAATTTTGAATGAGCTGATGCACATTGGCAAGCTTTGCAGCCTCAATGACAGATTCGGGTGTCGAGTCTTCCCGAAACCGTGAGATGTTTTCGGCGATAGTTCCCGCGAAAAGTTCAACACTTTGGGGCAAATAACCGAGATGACGGCCGAGAGTGTCGGTTTGCCAATGTTGAAGTTCTGATCCATCCAGACGGACTGATCCGGCGGCCGGAGGCCATATGCCCACCAGTGCGCGAACGAGACTGGATTTTCCAGCACCACTCGGTCCTACGATAGCAACCGCTTCACCTGGATTTACCTGGAACGTGACGCTGTGAACGAGCGGCGCACTAACGCCCGGCGCTGCGACGGCAAGCTGCTCAACAGTTAGCGTGCCGCTGGGCGATGGAAGAGGCAATTTGTCCCCTTCCTCAGGTAT
>Ga0247737_1001546_pt1 | contig 9923 bp, 17 predicted proteins | sample UWRJL028104C2_FD_180937 | JGI IMG/M metagenome (GOLD analysis project Ga0247737, IMG submission 180937) | Plant litter microbial communities from Arlington Agricultural Research Station in Wisconsin, United States - UWRJ-L028-104C-2 | ecosystem: Environmental > Terrestrial > Plant litter >...
CCCTTCAAAGCCTGCCCCAGCCCTCACGCCTTAAGGCGAGGTCTCGTCGAAAGAAGCGATCTCCGTTGCTCGAATGGACTGACTGCTTGTGGGATCGTTGGACGAAGCGCCAAGTCATGGGAGTGTATAGACACCCAGAACGATCTGGAGAGCTGTAAGTTTTTAATCCCTCAATTATCCACAGTAACCGGTTAATTGACAATTTGGCCCAGGTGGTGGCTGCATGATTTCGGCACAGTCTGGCAAAGCCATTCCAGATGGTGTCGATTGCACCGCTATACCAAACGTGTCGGATGTGTCTTGCCAGAGGGGCCAGTGTGTTGTCCGTCGATGTGACGAAGGCTTCGTAACCGACCTTCTTGGCCAATCTTGCGTTAAGTCAGATGAAATCCCAGGATTGTTCTCTTCTCAGCCTGGAAGTGGACAAATTCTGGTCAATTAGCGACCTCGCGCCCAGGTCATACAAAGACATTCTTGTTTCAAGTATCACGTTTCCTCTATTTGAACTTTCCTGTATTATATACATCTCCTTTCCCTTTTTACACCATTCCTTGCTTGTAACGTTCTTTTGCTTATGACATTAGGTGAATTTAGCTGCGGCTGTCGCAGTGTGTATTCTTCCGCGCCATTGACGAGTTTATTTGGGGTAGCAAATTTGTGACAATATAAAATCTATCTGTATAAATCCTGATCGACGATGTCACTGCCCACATATCTAATCTAATCCCAAACACGTGACTACATTGTGATCCAGCTGACGCTGACACAGAGCGCGGCTTTCGTCTTCAGCAGTTCCACCTCTAGTCCACCTCCCCTGCGAGAGACATAACGCTTCCTCAAAATGGGACTTACATTTGACCTCGGGACACCTGTCAACACCGCTCTGTTTCTTTACATCTTGTACTCAGTCCAACGCATAATTTTCCCGTCATCATCGAAACCCACAACGATCCCGAATGAGTTCAAGCACGGATACTCATGGATACCCAAGGCTCACCCACCCACCGTTCTTTTCAAAGTCTATACTCCGAAAACATTGGAGCCATTCAATGGTCTGGACGGAGGCAGGATTCTGCTTGCTATCAACGGGATTGTCTTTGACGTGACAGCTGGAAGGAATTTCTATGGGCCAAGTGCGTTATAGAACAATCATAATAATTTCATGGTGAATTCTGAGAGTGCCTCTGATGATCAGATGGAATGTATGGAAATTTTGCTGGCCGAGATGCGTCGCGGGGAATGGCTAAGCAATCGTTTGACGTTGGTGCGTTCTGGTGCTTGATGGAGCCGTATTCTCTTTCCTGACAGCCATCTAGAAATGCTTACACCGGTCGACCAGCCTCTTGATAAGCTCGAGGACCTCAAACCAGATGAGATGTGAGTGTATCGGGATATGTATGTGGACTGCTCTGATGGACCTCCCTTCTCCAGCGACAACATGAAAGGTAAGAATTCCACTCTTGTTCCAAATCTCTCTGGACTGACGTGTCCATTTCAGGTTGGATTGATCACTTCTCCAACAAGTATATTGTGTGCGGGAAGCTGGTCGAGAACAATGCCGTCTAAATAGGTTCACAACTGTGTACTGTAAAATCAACTCGAACTAATAAACTGGTATATAAAATTTCATCAATCCACTGCTTCTTCATGATCACTGTCTTGCATCGAATGCAGTTGACTGGGTTTGGATGCACTCGTACTTGAAGACGACGGTTCGTCCTTCGAACCTTCACCTCCTCTAGAACTTTTCAGGCTCTTCATCCACTTTATGCAGAGAGTATTATTCTGTTCAAAGGGATGAGATAGTGCCCTGCATTTCGTGCGAAGGCTGTTTTACCTTGATTAGACCGCCAGGAATCATCTTCTCCGCCCAAAATTTAGGTATGAATCCGCCAGAATTTATGCGACATAGTCGCCTCCACTCGATCACGCCTCCCTCCATTTCCTGCAACTGCTCGATCGCGACATATCGGGCCTTGACGCCCTTGTCTTCGATATCAAGCAATTCCTGCTCGTCATCGAGGTCCATGGGTAGTATAACCACAATTCTATTTTGGATGTCAGCGGCAGATAGCCAAGGACGGTGTAATCCCAACCTACCCTCTCCGTCTGTGAGAGTTCTCGAGCAGCCAAGATGCTTGGAACACCGTGTAGATCCGAAGGGACATTGGGGGTGGGTAGGTGACCGTCATAGTCCAAACAGACTTCTGCTCCGTCAGATACTTGACCCGCGTTGTTCTGGTGATGTTGGGAACAAAACTATCAAAGGACAAAAGCTTTTGCATTATTTTGGCTGCTACAAGTCGGACAGGTTGAGTTATACCTCTTCTGATTCCACACCCTATTCTGACCAACCTTCGACCAGAGCTCAGAGAACGACAGGCCGTCTTCTTTTGAGAGTCGGGAGACTACACAGTGCCATCGCTCTGTATGCCCGTTCTTATCGCCATCAGCAGTGACCCATTCGTCTCGAAAAAATGTGCTGGCAATGTTAGAGGCCTTTCCGGCTCTCCAAGAAATGGAAGAATCGAGTGCAGCCTGTGCGTCTTTCAGGAGCACACTATCCTGCGGTATTTCTATAATACAGATTCAGCGCTTGTAGGATTCGACGACAATAGCAGTGTACTGGACTCACCGCTTGTTTTACGAGACTTTAATGAGAATACACGTGAGACAGAGGGTTCCGATACTTTCGCCACTTCCTCAGGCATGCCGTTGGCGTGGTTTGGCGTGTTCCTCGAGTGCCTGGACCTCGAAGTTTCCAAGGGGTATATGAAAAAAGTGTCGCTACGTCACGACCTTGAGGCTCCAGGAACCTTTGCTTGGTAAAGTGTAGATGCAGGGAATATTCTGGAATAGACCCAGATGAGGGCCTAGCGTGGAGATCGATGGGAGAGTGGATAGGTGAGTATAAGTCGGGACCAAATCCCGAGGACGATACGGTTCGTGGCCTTGTGTTCAATCCCCTTGCTCTCAAATGCGTAAACAAGTACAGCAAGGTTATCGGCTTTACCCTGCATCAACCGGCAGGCTAATTTAGCACACTTGGAGAGAGTCTTGCGACTGGCTGGTCAGCGTAGACGGCATTGTCAAGTGGAGTGGAAGTGATGGTCATGTAAAAAGCCCTACGAGGTTTCATTGATTTTTAACTTGATGCCGGTCGGCCGCATGAGGCCATTCGCTGATCCAACTCAATTCAGTTGACGTAGCTTCGGGGCCTATATAGGTGTATGGGCCTTGATCATGCCGGAACGGTCAGCGAAAAGATCTATAATCCCCCCGGTAGCCTTTGTACTCTCTAGCAAAGAGGCTACTAAGCGCAGTGGCCACAGTGTGATTAACCAGTTCTGCGCAAAGTTCGAAATCTCGACGGCCGAGAGGCCAAGAAACGTCTTTAGTGCGTCCTACGTCATAGTTCTCACAAAAATTAGGGGAAATGATCATCGCATTTACGAACAAGGTAATATGTGGTTTATTCAAAAGTGTGATTTAGGGGAAAAAATTCATCGAGGGGTGCACATCACATCTCTCTATTGCATTGGTGAAGTTCCTGCCGGTTGGTGTGAAGCCCGTGTGAAGCGAACCAAGTGCTGCAGGCACAAAGTGGATGAGGAAATGTTATCTTTGACAATGTCATCTAGCCGATTGGAAACAGGGACATCGATGGAATGGGTGAAGAAGATAGTTTGGGACGCCCGTATATCCTTTAGAGCTTCGTACGACGGCCTAGTGAAGAAACAACCGGTGAAACGTTTTCTTTGCCACGAGCATGACGAATAGCACCGCGCTTGGCAGAACTACCGCTACCGGCGTTGTGGGACCCAAGTGCGTGGCGTCCACCTCGAACATTTCCGAGAGCCTTGAGAAAACCAGGTTTAGAAGGACCGGCGCGTATACGAGAGGCTACGACAGTAGAAGCGGGAGTGGAGGGTGGTCCTAGAACCATAACCGCAGTCGGAGGCCCCCGAGGCTTGCGACTGGGAGGTTCAACCCAAGGAATATGAACGTGACCGGAGATGAGGTCGATTTCGGCATGTGTGGCGACGCGCTCACGCAGAGGACGAGCTGATGGATGGCGTCCAACGACAGAGTCAGCCACCTTCATCCATTCTGCAATGTGGGGTGTAACAAAGCCTTCGGGTGGGGATGATGCCGGGGGTTTCGCGAGAGAATGCATGCCTGGTCGGAAACCTGGGTGCAGGATCGCAGGAGTGACAACATGGCGTCTATTCGCTCCGAGGTAAACAGCCGTCGGTCGATGTGGGACGGTCGCGTACTTGCGGATCGGATTGAAGAGGGCAGGTGATCGACGAGTCTCGGCTGAAACTTCGCGTTGTTGACCATGGGGATCAAAAACTCGAGGAGGCATGATGATCTTTTCTCGCGGTGTGGAGATCAATGATGAAAAAAAGGCTTCCTGTAAATCAAGGATAGGATCATATTCAATATTCTTTGGAGATCTTATAGACTTTACCTCAGTGGCAGCCTCCGTTTCGTTTCGAACCTGGCCACGGAATCGGCATGTCTGCCGCAGCATCTCCCAAATCGGAAAGAGATAGAAAAAAGCGGCAGTGATGAGAATCAAGAGAGCAAATCCGACCCCCACGAGGATGAGCGTAAGTCGTGCCTCAGCCTCTAATGAGAGGTCGAGGTCGACATCCCGAACAAAAAGAATCATAAAAAAGCGGTAAAGCAGGATAGCAGAGGACAGTTCAATAACGGCCAGAGGTCCGTCAACAGAGCAAATAGTGCAGAATCAACGACAGTGTTAACAGCCAACAAGTTCGAGATCTTCTTGCACGTTTATAGCGGGTATTCTTGGCATACCAGCCACTCTTATAATCGGTAATCGATCGAGAGGCATTCACCAAGTTTTTAGGCTGGCCTGGACTGGAAGTATTGCAGTTGGGAATGAAGAGAATCTTGAAGAAAAATTCAGCATTATCCCGTAGAGCAGGTTTGTGGTCAGTGAAATCCACAGTCAACTGAAGCATTTTCAAGGTTGATGACAACCATTGAAGTGGTTGTAAATTAAAATTTGTAAATGTTACTAATGTTCTGATTTAGGGCAGGCTAAAGCGCGTCAGTCACGCTCTCTTGAATCGAATCTATCAGTTACCATCTCACTTCCACTCCTCTTCAAAATATGGACTGGGAAAGAGAGTACGAACTTATCAAATCTAGCGGTGCCGATCCTATTGCCGGACCCTCTTTCACTGGTGGTGCCGACGATGACGAAGGGTTCTTCAACGACGATGCACCCATGGCTGTTGCCGCTCCGAGACGCGGAGGCGATGAGCCAGGTCTAGAAAATGAAGATGCTGGTCCTAGGAGGGTAGATCTCTTTCCTGAAGACGAGCCTCGAGGGACGCCTCTCGAACAGCTATCGAGACACTGGATGAACGAACGCCATGCCCCGGATATACTGCCTGCCCAAGAAGAACTGTTAACCAATCTCTTGGACCATCTCAGGCGGCAGGTGCGTTTGTCTCCTCTGATTTTGTGCCACGGATTGAGTTGATTGGACTTAGTCGCCCTGCTAGTCAGATGCAGTCCAGCTGCTGCGAGGGGACCCATCCACCTCAGAGGAGGAACACATACGCATTATGCTTGTACAAACTGAGGTCGAACGTGTAAAGTTCATCGTCAGATCATATGTTCGGACACGACTGTATAAAGTGCGTAAATACTTACTACTCCGGTATTGACGCCCACTGATCATGCATCCAGATAGAACGTTATGCACGGTTTGTTACCACCAATGCAGAAGTTCAAACTCGTCTTACTGCTGCAGAACGGGACCACGCTAGTCGGCATGCAAAGATCACGGATCAGCATTTCTATCTGTCAGTGCTTCAAAGTCTGCCTGAAAAGCAGTCTCATTTGGACGATACTCCTCTCTTTGTCCCTCCGATGAGTATGTTTTCGAGGTCGTTTACATACCTAATGTACTTACGATGATCTAGTCACCGAACCAGACAAAACACGACCTGTCTTCGTTCATGCTTTGCAAAGGTGTCCTCGGATACGGCTACCTGAGTGAGTTCCCAATGATCTGCATTCTACGCATTGTCTGACCTCATTATACAGTGGAGCGACATTAGATATGGAGAAAGGTCATATATCGCTGATGCCATACTCTGTTGTAGAACAGCTGGTAGCCAGAGGAGAGGTCGAACTAATCTAAACGATACCCACAAACTGTTACCTCGATACCTTGACACATCTAACAATCGTTCAAGCAACAAGTTCATACATCTCATACATACAACAAGACCTACAGGTAGATTACAGTATCTTAACTTAAGAGGGTTTCGACGTGTTTACTTCAATGGTATCCAAAGCCAACCATGCCGCCTCTATCAATCCTCGTAATCACTGCCTGGACTCATAGGACGATACGATGTCGACGCAGCCGCTGGCGGCGCTCCATCGTCCTCATCGTCATAATCGTCTTCTCCATCCTGCATCTCTGTATCTTCATCTGCCTCTTCTTGCGCCTTGGCAGGTACTGCAGAGACCTTCTTGGACCTCTTCTTAGGAGCAGGAGCGTCGTCCTCCTGGTCAGATCCCTGCTCCCCATCTGCACCTTTCTTCTTTCTCCTCCGCTTGGGAGGTGCGTTCGGGTCACCTGGAGCAGTACGTTTGCCCTTTCCACGCTTCTTTTTGTTCTCGGCGGCTTCTGCTTCGAGGTCAATCGTACCGCCTGCTGAGGGGTCTGGGATGTTCTGTACGAGTTCTTTGAGGAAGTCAAGCATTTCGGTGTTTTCGACGGCGTGTTTACTACCAGAGAATGTAGATTAGCTTTGATAAAGACTAGAACGCAAGAAACGTACAGGTGATACACTTCGACCTTCTTTGAACCTCTGTTTGTTGTGACTTTACTCGACTCCTCGATGATGAGACCGAGGAAAAGCTCCAGTGCTTTCGCTATATCATGAACAACTTAATCAGCGCACGCCTAGGAACAGCAAATGTAGTGGCCACATACAGATAACTACAGGCGTAGCTTGTGCTACCTTGCCTACTTCTTCATCCTTTTGCATGATTTTCTTTATCCGCGCCTGATGTCGTCCAAGAGTTGAATCCCAGTAGGCGTTCATGTATTCGCAATGCAATATCAGTTGAATTCATAGGCACACCAAGGCAGGTCATAGAAGAGAGAATGGTATTAGTGCCAAGAAGCGAACCGAAGGTTCGGTCACACAGCGAGTACTTAATAGAAATACGTACAACAGGGAACTTCGTCTGCTTGTTTTTGTTCTTCATCGTTATTCGACCACAGCCTTAACCAGTTGTAGTTGCTTGCAGTGCAGAGCGGCGATGGCCTTTGCCTTTGGAGTTGGTCGAAAGGCGCTGTACAATGACACTGAGCGTTAGCTTTCGATCAACGTTGAGGTTGAATCTCAGGTCACGTGTTGACCAGATTAGATTAGGTCATGAAAGTGCTTAAAGTTATCGTACTACTACCAGTCATTTTTCTCTCAGCGCTCAGTATCAGAAAAAGAGAAATCACAAAGGAGCCCGTCACTGTCAATAAAGATGATCTGCGCGATACTCTGTTCCTCCATGAAGTGCAGCTGACAAACATTACCATCCTTTATTTAACGCTGTCATCGTGTTCAGGGCCATGCGGAAAGCTCTGTGGTTGGAATCTGTAATCCTTGCATCATGTCGTGTCCACTGGTAGATAGTGCAAGTCCGACAAATCCAGCCTGTTACTGACAGTTCTGCATCTCGAGAAAGAATCACAACGCCCTCGTGTACACAGGATAGATCGTTTGATTAATCACGTCGTAGTATTCGAAGTTATTTGGGCGGTTATCCAAGTTATCCAACACGATCGAAGGATCCTCTTGGTTAGGAGCAAAGGTCGATAAGTGTTCCTGATTGGGGAAACAGAAGGACCGATGGCTCTCATGACCTGAGTAAACGCCCCCAGAGAAGCCACCCAACACCTCCATTTTCCTAAGCTTTAAGCTCGGCAATGCTTCTAGATTGACAGGAGGTAGGTCGGACACAGTTTACGGAGCTCTCGGCAGCGAGTCTCTCTATATTGTGTCCCATCGCCAATGAAGTCCATCGTGGTTGTCTAGATAGCTATCATAAACACAAGATCTACCGCGGGTGGGTTTCTGAACCGGTGTCTCATCAGTCACTCAGAGTCAGAGATAAAACCATGGCTTTGGGATACAGTACCATCTTGATAGCCGAAGTAAGGTTGACCTGTGTTTCAGAAGGTGGGTGGGAGCTGGAACGAAGAACAATAATGGTTTCCTATTGCAGGATCGTGAAAAGTCGAATGGGCCCGTGCTTCCAATCCTGCTTCGAGTTGACTCCGTGAGATGAACCCCAGTACCAGTACCTGCGGATTCCTCGTGGTTGATAATCTGGAACATGAGGTCTGCATAAACCCAGCGCCCCAGTTGGGTTTCCTGTACCTCCAGCCGTAATCCAGATTGTCTCGATAGAAGCCACCAGCGTTTCATGGCAGGCACTTCGCGAGACCAAGTGCATGCTGCCCACTGTCGGATGTGTCAAGATTGAACAGTGAGCACGACAAGAATCATGGCCGGGAATTTCGGGGGAGTAGAAGGAGGAAAGGCGGCTCCTGCCTCAGATGATTCTTGCGGTGGTTATAGCAGTAGCAATTGTCCATTGTAGTAGTAATGCTTACACGGAACAGCCAAATCACTTCGCGCTACTTCCCGGGGGAATCGATGCTCCCGGCATCAATCATGATTTAGGACCTTGTAGTGACCTGTTTTATGTCAAAACCCACGACGCCGACTGATGAGATGAGTGGCATATGGTCTATGGGAAAGGGGCAAACCATTTGCATTGATCGTGACGCGTGACTAGTGACTATGTAGTGACTTCGACTAGTGAGCACTGAGAACGCAACTTTCCAACTTTCTGTGCGTTTCCTTCAAGGTCTTCATTGGAATTTACTGGATGGCAGCTTCACCGCTTACTAAACTTGTCGAGTAACTTGTCTATGCGCGACTTGACAGGCCACGGACAGGGCCACCCCAATACACATTCAATTACATTCAACGGACTTGTATTTCCGCAGAACCACAGCCAGCAATGGACTGTGTATGAAGATTTTCGCTTCTCCCACCAATAAACCCCGACGCATTAATATTCAGTTCAGAGCCTGGATACGAGTGGTTCTACTCGGTTACTGAAGTTGAAAGCAAGCCTCTCGTCCGAAACCTGTCTCGGGGATTGATTTGACTCTCACCTCACAAAGTTTCCTCGTGCTCAAACGATTTTTCCGATGATGTTACGCACTCTACCAGTTATTTCAGAGTAATCTCTTCACCCGGGACTCATAATGGGCAATGCAATCTAGATGATGGCTCATGGGCACGTTCTGTAAGTGTATACTCTATTGACTCCCAAAAAAAAACTGATGATGAAACGATTTTTGAATGATAGACCTGGGGGCAAATTCCCATTCTGGGTTGCCCAAGGGATTCGAATACTTCTACTTTTGTCAAATCCAGTGCATGGACAGGTTTCGCCGCGCGTTGAGGGCTTTCATCATTCCCAACACTACAAATGACTCCTGTCCTGCCTTTACAGCTTGACCATACCACCTGGCCCGGGCGCACTACGCTTTTTTCATGGGAGTCTGGAGACTCTTTACGAATCAAACGCTTCTAAATGGAGAACGCCACGAGTCGATCGCGAAAGTTGCGCCTTGACGATACCTCGCGCCGAGTTAACTCCCACAATACAGAACTACCATATCCAACGCCCAGACACCTGCGGCATCTCATGGAATCCCGAATACCAAATGACTACGTCGGTTTAACTTAAAAGTACGGAAAGACAATCTGACATCTATTCTGCCACATACCAGACATTGAGAGTTTCACTTGCGGATACGACCCTACCATCTGAAAGGCTTGCAG